>Ga0335077_10000454_pt1 | contig 45383 bp, 36 predicted proteins | sample Lox_Sample_31_FD_207151 | JGI IMG/M metagenome (GOLD analysis project Ga0335077, IMG submission 207151) | Soil microbial communities from Loxahatchee National Wildlife Refuge, Florida, United States - Lox_Sample_3.1 | ecosystem: Environmental > Terrestrial > Soil > Wetlands | place: USA... | reverse complement strand
ACGGGGACGATTCCGGCGAAAAGAAATGCGTTGGAGTAATGCCTGACATCGAACATGTGGCCGAGGCTCGGAAGCACGCATGCGAGAACCAGCGACCACGAGCCCGCGCCGATTCCCGCGACGAGGCCCGTCTGTTCCTTCGGATACGCGAGCGCGCTCGTCCGCAGCGAAACGACCACGAAACCGGACGCGACAAACATCGCCCAGAACATCAGCCCCAGCACGAGCGCCGAGTTCCGGAATTCCGGCACGGCGATCAGCGGCACGCCGAGCACGGCAAATGTCAGAATGAGCCACGTGGGACGCGGATTGTCGGCGGCGAAACGGTCCGTGAGCCAGCCCCAGAAGAAGTAGCCGATCTCCCAGCCGAGCGGCGGTATCCACAGCACGCGCCCGAGATCGCCCTGCGTGAAGTGCAGCGCCTGCGAGAGATAGATCGGCGCGAGGTAGAGGATAAAGCCGATCGGCAGCGCGCCCAACGCGTACGCCGCGACCAGGCTCCAGAATCGCGGCTCGAGAGGATTCGGGAGCGTGATGTGACGAGTCTGCCGCGTGGTCGTGACGGCGGAAAAATCGACAGTCGTCCGCCAGAACAACACCCAGAGGAGACCCGCGACACCGGTGACGATGAATGCTTTGCGCCAGCCGTACGCGAGTGCGATCGGCGTGACGATCAGCGGCGTGATGATCGCGCCGAGCGAGCCGCCGCTGTACGCGACGGCGAGTCCGCGCGACTGCTGCCGCTGCGGCAGCCAGTCCATCGCGGTGCGCAGGCCTCCGGGAAACGTCGCGCCCTCGCCGAACCCCAGCACCGCGCGCGCCACCGCAAATCCGAGAAAACCCGAGAGCACCGCGTGCGCGCCGCACGCAACCGTCCACACCGTGACCGCGAGCACCATCCCCCGCCGCAACCCAACCCGATCCAGTATCGCGCCCCACACCGGATTTCCGAGCATGTACGCGATGCTGAACGCACTCACGATCTCGCCGTATCGCTGCGCGTTCAATTTCAGCTCGTCGAGAATCATCGGCGAAAGCACGGCGAGGATTTGGCGGTCCATGTAACTGAGCAGCGAACAGGCCAGCATCATCACGACGGGCCACCACGATTTCCACGCGGCGCGCGGAGGCGCGGCTGGAAAATGAGATGGCGTTGTTCCGGTGGTTTGCGTCATCGCGTGAGGTCGCGCGATCATACCGCAAGCCGCCGAATCGCGCCCGCTCTCTCGCGATCTGTTCCAAAGGACAGGTTGACCACAGGCGACACCGAAGCGCGCCGGAACTTTGCGAACAGTCATTGCGTGATATTCTTCCGCAATTGATATCCTTTCCCGGGCCATTCCAAGTGCTGCAAAGCATTCGCATCCGACGAGGAGGCTGTGATGGGACGCATGAGCCGTAGCTGGGACCTGGTGAAACAGAGCTTCGCCATTCTGAAATCCGATAAGGAACTCGCGCTGCTGCCGGTGGCCTCGGCGATATCGTGCGTGCTGGTGACGGCGTTCGTCGCGCTGTGCGGCACAGCCGTGGTGCTGCCCCAAATCCGTAGCGCGGCCGCAGCGGGCCTCCAATGGCGGCCCGATCTGGCGACGGTGTGGGTGGGCATCTTCGCGTTCTATCTGGTGAACTACTTCGTGATCGTGTTTTTCAACGTGGCGCTGATCAGCGCCGCGACGGAGCGGCTCGCGGGACGTCCCGCGACTTTGCGCGGCGGCTTGAGCAAGGCGTGGGAACGCAAGGGCAAGATTCTACAGTGGGCGCTGCTGGCCGCCACGGTTGGAATTCTGCTGAAGATGATCGAAGAGCGCGTCGGGCTGCTCGGCCGAATCGTGGTTCGTTTGATTGGCGTGGCCTGGACGCTCGCCAGTTTTTTTGTGGCTCCCATCCTTGCGTTCGAAGGGCTCGGCCCGGTCGACGCGCTCAAGCGCTCCGCGCAGCTCTTCCGCCAGACCTGGGGCGAAGATGTCGTCAGCCGGGTGAGCGTCGGCTTGATTTTCATGCTGCTGGCCTTCGCCGGAATTGGTGTGTGGATTGTCGCCTTTGTGACGGGCGGCACCTGGGGTTTGATGATCGGCTCCGGGGTTCTGCTGTTCTACTTGCTGGCGCTGGCGGTCACCAGCTCCGCGATCCAGGGTATCCTCACCGCCGCACTCTACCAATACGCCATCACGAAGACAGTGCCCCCCGGCTTCGTTCCTGAGAATTTCTCGATGGCGTGGGGACCCAAGAAGAAACTGCTCTAGCTGGCGCTAGGCAATTCTCCCGGGCTACTTCTTGGGCGGATATTTTTCGAGCGACTTTTTCACCATGTCGTCGAGCTTGCCGGCGATCTTGGTGGCGTCGCTTTTTTCCTCGCTGGCGATCGCGCGCCAGACGAGCGAACGCGTGGTCGGATCCCGCAGATCGATCACGAGCGTGCCTTCGCTGTAAGGCACTCGCACGGCACGCGTGCCGAAGCCGTACCATCCGGCGGGATACGTCTCGACTTCCGTCTTGCGGGCCGATCCGAAATGATAGACGACGTTGAGATCGGCGCGGCCGGTGGTTTCCTCGAAGCCCTTGGCCGTCAGGCCCTTCACGATGTCGGCCTCGATCTGTTTCTTCACGAGCTCGCTATTCAGCGCGGGATTTTTGCTGTTCAATTCGCCGTTGCGGATCGCGAACGTCCTGAACTTGCCGAAATCCGCGGCTTGATCGAATTGGATCGTGACTTTCTGCGCGAGCGCGCCGTGGGCGGCGAACAGGCTCAGGATCAGCACTCCCATGATTTGCGATCTTCGCATCGAATGAAACCTCCGAGTGAAACGCGTTCACTGAGAGGAAGTGTATCAAGCCTTGCCGGGTCCGCGCGCAAGCCCGTGCGCTGAATGATACCGGGCAAGTGACGATTCGCACCGCAAGCCAGAGGAATACTTGCTGCGGGTGAAACTGCGCATAGGTGTGGCGCTGCGCGCCGACGAAATATGTCGGAGCTAAAGCTCCGACCCCCTAAAGACCGTAGCCGAATCGGCGCGGTGCGCGCCGCTCGGTCGAAACGAAAATGCGGAGTTGCAACGCGGCGCGGGCGCACTATACTCGCACGCGCGGCACACGGCTTCAGGCACCAAGCAAATTCCAACGGAGGCAAGCGCATGAGTCTCGTCATTTTCGGCCAGCCGGACAACGGCATCATCCAGACCGCGTACATTGTGGAAGACATTCGCAAGGCGATCGATCACTGGGTGAACAAGCTGCACGTCGGGCCTTGGTTCCTGATCGAGCGCTTCAAGGGCGAAGGCGGGAAATACCGCGGGAAGCCGTCAGAGTCCGATAACGCGCTGGCCATGAGCTTTGCCGGGCACATGAACATCGAGCTGATCCAGCCCCTCAACGACGCACCATCTGTGTATCGCGAGACGATCGACAAGCGCGGCTACGGATTCCACCACTGGGGCGTCTCGACGACGAACTTCGACGCCGACCACGCGCGCTATCGCGCCGCGGGATACGAGGAAGGATTTTTCGCGCGCGTGCCGAGCGGCGGCCGCGTGGCGTACATGGATACGACCGCCGATCTGCCGGGCATGGTCGAGCTGATCGAAATGGGCGCGTCCTTCGATCCTATTTTCGGGCGGTTCTATGCGGCGTCGATTGCCTGGGACGGAAAGGATCCTATACGGCCGTTTATGTGAGAGAGCCGCGGCTCGGGTCGCGCTTCAATACTTGATGAAGAAGTAGGCGGAGATGGCGAAGCCGATGACGATGACGAGCCAGCGGACGTGCTGCGGGTTCATCCTCTGCGCGAGGTAGGCGCCGCCATAGCCGCCCGCCGCGGCGCCCACAAGCATGAGTAGGGCCTGCGGCCAGACGATCACGCGCGCGAGAATGAATGTGACGGCCGCGACGCCGTTGACGATGCTGACCAGCATCGTCTTCATCCCGTTCATCGCATGGATATTTTCCATGCCGAGGAGCGCGAGCAGCGAAAGCATCAGAATGCCCGAGCCCGCGCCGAAATACCCCACGTAGATCGAGACGATCAGCTCCAGAAGCAGCACGACAGCCACGAACGTGAGCGGAATTCTCGCCTCACCGCCGTCGGAGCCGGGATGGTGGCCGGCGCGGCTGCGGACCCAGGCGGTCATGCGGCCGCTAAAGACGAACAGCAGCGTGGCGAGCAGCATCAGCCAGGGAATGAGGCGGACGAAAGTCTCCTGGGGCGTGCCGAGGAGAATGCGCGCGCCCAGGATGCCGCCGATCACGCCGGTTAGAACCAGGGGAAGCATGAAGCGGCGAGCCTCCGGGCCGAACGCATTGCGATACGCCACTGTGCTTGCGATCGTTCCGGGAAAAAGCGCGACCGTGTTGGTGGCGTTGGCGGCGATGGGAGCCATCCCGGTGAAAAGCAGCGCGGGGAAAGAGATGAAGCTGCCGCCGCCCGCAACGGAATTGACGGCTCCGGCGATCATCGCCGCGAAGAAGAGGAAGAAATGTTGGCTGGTTGTCAAACGCCAGAATACCGCGCGCGGGAATCGATGTCATCCTCGTTGGACGATTGGAAGCGGAGAAAACGGCAACGTCGAATACTTGCTGCGAGAGAAGCAGCGCAAAGGTTCGGCGCATGGCGCCGTTCTTTATGGCGGGGTTTAAACCCCGCCCTTCCACCCTGTCGCGCGACCGCGAACCAAACTACTGGCTGCGAAAGAACCAGCGCATGGGTACGCGCTTCGCGCGGCGTTTTGTATTGGCGGAGTTAAAACCCCGCCCTTCCACCTTTCGGCGAGACCAGGAGTTCAAGCACCTGCCGCAAGACAATCATCGCATAGGAAGGCGCTGCGCGCCGCCGCTTTATGTCGGACCTGAAGGTCCGACCCCCTAAAAGGCCGGCCTTCGAGCGAAGCGATTCGAAAGGGCAACAGTATGGTCATGATCCGACTTGGAAGGACGCGAGTACTTGCTGCGACAAAGGCAGCGCATAGGTGCGCGCGTCGCGCGACGTCTGCTTTTGGCGGGGATGCCTCGGCAAGCTCGGGACAAGTTTCACCCCGCCCTTCCACCTGCCGGCGAAATCGCGAACAGAGATATTCGCCGCAACAGGATGGGGCCATCCTTCGATACCTCCTGGAAAGAGCACAGACAGGAGTGTCTGTGCCACGAAACCACTGCGCTACTTAGAGAGCACGGACACCGTTCGACACAGCTAAGAAAGACCACAAACACCCTTCGACACATCGCTCAGGACAGGAGAGTGTCTGTGCCACAAAACCACGGCGACTCGGGAGGAAGCAGAAAAAGTAAATCAATTCCTAAATAACGCGCGGAACACCAGACTAGTACTCATGAGTCGCGCTTCTCGAAACTTTGAAGACGATTGAGGCAGGAAAGTTTTGGCAGGGGCAGATAGTTGGACATAGAATCGCCGCCAACAGAGACGCTGACATGGGACTTGGGGGAAAAGCACAACTTAGGACCTGGGAACACTCGTGAAAAAGTGGAAGTGTGTGCTGTCGATTCCGGGCGACAACATCTACCTGCGCGAACAAACGGTGGCGGCAAAAGCCGCAGCGGAACGCCACAACGTCGAGCTGCAAGTGCTGAACGCGGAGATGGATCCGGTCAACCAGGGCCAGCAGCTCCTGAAATTCGTGCAGTCGCCCGCTGAGTCGCGGCCGGATGGAATCCTGTTGGAGCCGGTAAGCGCGCAGGGATTGCCGCGCGTGGCCGAGGCGGCGGTTGCCGCGGGAATCGGGTGGGTGGTGAGCAACGCCCAGGTGGATTACCTCGGAACGCTCCGCAAAAAAGCAAAGGTTCCCGTCTTCCTGGTGTCGCAGGACCACATGGACGTGGGACGGATTCAGGGGCGGCAGATCGCGGCGATGCTGCCGGAAGGCGGCACGATTCTATATCTGCGAGGGCCGTCGATGAGTTCGGTGGCGTCGAGGCGATTCGAGGGGCTGGACGCGGGCAAGCCGAAAAACATCGAAGTGAAAAGCCTGAAGGTACAGGGATCGACATCGGAGAGCGCGTACACGTCGGTGTGCTCGTGGCTGAGCCTGTCGACAGTGCGACCGGAGGGAACGCGGCTGATCGTGTCGCAAAACGCCGACTTCATTTTCGGAGCGAGAAAGGCGTTCGAGACGAATGCTCCGGAAGGGGACCGTGCGAAGTGGCTGGCGCTGCCGTGCGCGGGCGTGGGCATCCCGAGCCAGATCAAGCCGCTGGTGGATCAAGGAATTCTGCGCGCGGCGGTGCTGACATCGCTGACGATGGACACGGCGCTGGCCATGCTGGTGCAGGCGCTGAGGGACGGAACGCAGCCGCGCGAACAGACATTCGTGGAAGCCCGCTCGTATCCGAGCCTCGAAGAACTCACAAAGAAACAGATCGGAGCGAAGAAGTAGGGTGCGGAAGCCGACTCACCGTCGTGCGGTGGAAGATCGCTCGGCTTGCGTGTGCTTGAGCTAATCCTCGCTGTAGGTTCGCCGAGTGCCTGGGCAAAGGCGCACAGGCAAGAGTGTCTGTGCCACAACACCGCTTGCGATTGACGGCAATTCCGCGGGTCAAGTATTCTGATGGCAGGATTCCATCGGGGGAATGCATGAGTTCACAAAGAAAGATTCATCCTCTGACGACGGTGGGACTGCTGGCGTTGGCGGCGGCTGGGCTGATCAACGTATTCGGGCCGTGGCACGGAGACGCGGCGCACGCCACGATCGGATTTCTGTACGGAGTGTCGATCGCACTGATGCTCGGCGGGCTCTACCGCACGAAGAATCCCAAGACGAGCGCCTGAAGAAGCGGACATGAGCGAACGCAAATTCCCATTCGCGACGGTCGAAGAGGCGATCGAAGAGATCCGCCAGGGCCGCATGATCGTCCTCGTGGACGACGAAGACCGCGAGAACGAAGGCGACCTGACGATGGCGGCGGAAAAGATCACTCCCGACGCGATCAATTTCATGACCAAGTTCGGACGCGGGCTGATCTGCGTCTCGCTGACCGAGCAGCGCTGCGACGCGCTCGACCTGAAGCCGATTTCGCCACGGAACACGTCGGCGTTCGGAACGCCGTTCTGCGAGCCGATCGACGCGCGGCGCGGCACCACGACGGGAATCAGCGCGTGGGACCGCGCGACGACGATTCTGGCGGCGACCGATCCGCACACGAAGCCGGAAGACCTCGCTCGGCCGGGGCACGTCTACACGCTGCGGGCGCGGAAGGGCGGCGTGCTGGTGCGCGCGGGGCAGACCGAGGCGTCTGTGGATCTGGCGCGGATCGCGGGGCTCGATCCTTCGGGCGTGATCTGCGAGATCATGAACGAAGACGGCACGATGGCGCGCATCCCGCAGCTGACGGAGTTCTGCCGGGAGCACGGGCTGAAGCTGCTGACCGTCGCGGACCTGATCCGCTACCGGATGCATCACGAGCGGAACGTCCGGCGGATTGCCGAGTCCGTGCTGGCGACGAAGTACGGCGATTTCCGGATGATTGCGTACTCGAGCGACGTGGACAACGAATTGCACGTCGCGCTCGTGCGAGGGGATATCGCCGAAGAGCAGACGGACGATGCGGCGCAGGCCGCGCCGCCGCTGGTGCGCGTCCATTCACATTGCCTGACGGGCGACGTGCTGGGCTCGACGGCGTGCGATTGCCGGGAGATGGTCGAAGGATCGCTGCAAGCGATTGCCGCCGAGGAGCGCGGCGTGTTCGTCTATCTGCACCACACGGGGCGCGGATTTCGAATCGATACGCGCACGGAAGAAGGCGCGGCGCTGCCGCACATTTTGTACCACCGGCGCGAGCACATGGAGCGCGATCCGGGCGTGCAGCGCGTGATCCAGCACGAAAGCGGAATCGGCGCGCAGATTTTGAAGGACCTCGGGCTGCGGCGGATTCGCGCGCTCACGAATTTGCCGCGGAAGGTCGTGGCGCTCGAGGGGTATGGCCTGGAGATTACGGACCAAGTGCCGCTCAAGATCAATCCCGCCAGGAAAAGCCACCAGCTTCTGTAGTCCGCGTCGCGCGTGATCTTCTCGCGGCCAGCGAATCACCACTACATGCTGCAAAAGAGACAGCGCAAAGGCAGGCGCTTCGCGCCGACTTCTTATGTCGGAGCTAAAGCTCCGACCCCCTAAACTGCTCGTCGCCGCTCGCGATCAAACCTGCGAAGAAGAGCCACCAGGTTATCTAGGGATTAGCTCGCACTGTTGACGCGCTCCTGCTGCAAACATCCAAGAGAGGTTCTTCGGCTGTGCGTCCCGACCCGGAAATCGTCAAACCCGATTTCCGGGAGGAATAAACCGTCGGGACGCTCCGCTCAGAATGACAGCGCAGGGAGCGCCTGCGCCTGAATTGCGCGATCACGCCAAGTATCTGCGCCGGACGTCCGCCGCGGCGGACTGTGCCCCTACGACGGCAACACCAGAACAGCCGGCAGGATGCCGGCGTTACGAAAACTCTTCTGGCAGACGCCGATGCCGGATGGCGCGCGGTAGCCAAGTATGTTCGCCGGGCATCCGCCGTGGCGGATGCCCCTACGAAACCAAAGTCTAACGGCCGAAAACGCGCGGCTCCGATCGGAATGACAGGGCAAGGAGTATCTGGGCCGAGCGTGATCCCGCCAAACCAAACCCCCACATGGAAAAGGCGCCCGCCTAGACGGCAAGGCGGCCGCTACAAAACCGACGCGTACAGCGCGCGGTAGCCAAGTATGTTCGCCGGGCATCCGCCACGGCGGATGCCCCCACGAAACCAAAGTCTAACGGCCGAAGACGCGCGGCTCCGATCGGAATGACAGGGTAAGGAGTATCTGGGCCGAGCGTGATCCCGCCAAACCAAACCCCCACAAGGAAAAGGCGCCCGCCTAGACGACAAGGCGGCCGCTACGAATCCGACGACGTATGGCTCGCGATAGTCAAGCCGCTACGAGATCGAAACCTAGCGGCCGAAGACCAAGACGACGAAGGAATCCGGGACGAGCGTGGGAAATGGCCGCGGCATGTTCGGCGTAGGCGCGGGCGGCGGACCGAATTCGGCGGTGACCAGATAGATCTCGTGGGTTTTCGGATCGAGCGCCATGGTGCGGGCGCCGCGCTGCGTCGGCACATTTTCGACGACGGTGTAGTTGTCCGGCGAATCTTCGTGGACCACGGTGAGCGTGCCGCTCTGGCCGTTGGATGCAAAGGCGAAACCGGTCCCCGGATCGAATGCGTCGGCATCCACGCCGTCGCCGATGGGCGGCGTCGCGACCACCTTGCCGGAATCGGCGTCAATCACGGCCATCATCTGATTGTCGCAACCGGCGAAGAGGCGGCGATGCTTCACATCGATTGCGAGGCCCGACGGCTCCTTGCACGGAGCGAGCGGCCAGTGCGCCAGGACTACGAGATTCTTCGAGTCGATCTGCACTTCTTCGCTTTTGTCCTCGACGTTGACGTAGATGTGGCCGGCGCCGTCGGATGCGGCGAACTCAAGCTTGCCGCCGATCGCGATCGTTCCGGCGACCGCGCCGGACTTCGCATCGATTGCCGTGATATCGCCGCTGCGGCCATTCATCGCGAAGACGCGCGCGGAGGCGGGATCGTAGATGATCGCGTCGGGATTTTTTCCCGCCTGCGCCTGGCCTATCACCTGAAGGGTCTTGGAATCGAAGATGGAGATTGTCCCGGCCTGGCCATTTGAGGTGAAGCCGTTGCCGCCGCTGGTGAGAGCGATGCCGTGCACGCCGGGCGTGTTCGGGATCTCGCCAAGGACCTTTTCGGAGTCCACGTCGAGGACGACGACTTTCGTCCCGCGGGAAATGAAGAGGCGGCGCGTCGGAGAGTCGAAATTGAGGTAGTCCCAGAAGCCTTCGCCGCCGAGCTTGATCTTCTTGAGCAGGTGATAGCCGGATGCGCCGGGTGCGGCAGCAGCGCGCGGGGGCTTTGCGGCACCCACGCCCGCCACGGCAGCGATCGCCGCAACCAAGACGGCAAGAATCCCGGAGAAAGAAGGACGCGATGAAGGCATGGAGATCTCCTCAAGCGACGCGAAGCGCCGACTTCAATTGCGGAGCTATCGTATGCTGCCGGGCTCAAAACGGTCAAATGAAGGGGGGATTAAAATGCGTTCATGTTCGGCACGCTACGGAGATTTCTTTGGCGGCTGGCCGATGGTGACGTAGGGGCGAATTTTTTCGAGTTTGCTTTCGGAGATGCCGCGAACGGCGAGCAGGTCTTCGACGCGGCGGAAGCGGCCGCTCTTGGTGCGGAATTCGACGATGGCCTTCGCGGTGGTCGGGCCGACGCCGGGGAGCTGCTCGAGCTGCTTCTCGGTGGCGGTATTGAGGTCGATGGGATGCGCGGGGGGATTCTTATTGGGCGCAGAATCCAAGGGCAGCGCGAGAACGGCGGTCAAGAGAACGCCGGCGAGAAATGCGCGAGCCATGAAACCGTATGACATGCGATTCCAAAGGCGCCCGCCTGAAAAGCGAGGCGGCCGCTACAAAACCGGCGCGTATGGCGCGCGGTAGCCAAAGGCGTTTGCCCCTTCGCTCACTGCGCTCAGGGCAGGCGGGCACGGTCCCGAAGGTTCGAGACTGCGCCCCTACGAAACCCCGGGCCCGGATGCCGCGAGATTGCCCTGGGCATTGTATTCCGTGACAGGGCCGAAGAGCGCGGCCTGGTCGGCGATCTGGGCGCGATCGCCGACGAGGACGATCTGGGCATTCGCGGAATCGAAATGGCGGCGCGCGGCGGCGACGACATCGTCGGCGGTGAGCGCGCGGATCTTTTCGCGGTACGTTTCGAGATAGTCTTCGGGCAACTGATCGAGATACACGGTCGAGAGCTGGCCGAGGAGGCCATCCTGCGTGGCGACGCCGAGCGAGAAAACGCCGGTAAGATAGCTGCGGGCGCTATCGAGCTCTTCGGGGGTGACCGGGAGCGAGCGCATGCGGTCCATTTCGTAAAACATTTCGGTGAGCGTGGCGGCGGCAACTTCGTTGCGGACGGCGGCGTGGACGGTGAAAAAGCCGTGCTGGCGAAGCGCGCTGACGCCGCTGCGCGGGCTGTAGGTGTAACCCTTTTGCTCGCGGATGTTGATGACGAGACGCGAATGAAACGCGCCGCCGTAAATCGAATTCGCGAGCACGGTGCGATACCAATCGGGGTCGCGGCGCGTAATGGCGAGATTGCCGACAAGCACCTGCGTCTGCACGGTGCCCGGCATGTGCACGAGGTGCACGCGGCGGCCGGACTGGCGCGGCGGAGCGGGCGATTCGAGCGGAGCGGGCTTTGGCGCTTTCCAATCGCCGAAAGTTTTCTCGATCTGCTCGAGCATCGCAGGGGCCGAGAAATCGCCCACGACGATGAGCAGCGCGTCCGAGGGCACGTAGCGCTGGCGATAAAACTCCACGAGCTGGTCGCGGCCGTACGATGCGACCTGTTCCTCGGTGGGAGCGATGATCGCGTACGGATGCGCGCCGAAGAGCACGCGGCGCAGGCGCTCGTTGGCGAGAAAGCCGGGCGTGGTGCGCTCGATCTTCAGCTCTTCGAAGCGCTGGCGGCGCTCGCGCTCGAATTCGTCGTCGGGGAAGGAGGCGTTGCGCGCGAGGTCGGCGATCAGCGCGAGGATTTCAGAAGAAAACTCCGCGAGGCCAGAAGCAGAGATCGCGCTGGAATCGGCGCCGGAGCTGGTGCCGAGGCCCGCGCCCATGCGGCGCAGGTCCTCTTCAATCTGGCGGCTGGGGCGCGAAGCGGTGCCGGTGCGGACGACGGTGGCCGTCATTTCAGCAAGGCCGGGCGCGCGATGAGCCACGACGGCGTTGCCGCTGCGGAAATAGAGCTGCGCGGAGATTTTCGGAAACGTGCGCGACTCCGCGAGGACGACTTGCAGGCCGTTTGCGAGCGTGCGGACGGTGCGCTTCGGCCATTCGACAGGACGCTCGGGCGAGAGCGCGGGCGGAGTGCTGCGATGCGAGATGGATGGCGCGGGAGTGGTCACTGCACACCTCCGAGATTCACAGGACGCCGCACGAGCACGGCGCGATTGCGCGGCACCAGATATTTCTTCGCGACGGATTGCACCTGCTCGGGCGTGACAGCGAGGAAGCCATCGAGGATCGTGTTGATGCGATTGGGATCGCCGTCGAAAAGCGTGAAGCAGGCGAGATAGTGCATCAGGCCGAAACGCGGCATGTAGGAGCCCATGCCACCTTCGAGCATCGAGTAGTAATCGGAGCGGAACTTCACCTTCACGGGATCGAGCTCGTCGAGCGCGATTCCCTTCTGCTGCAACTCTTCGATGATCTCGTCGTACACGGCGACGGTGCCTTCCGACGTGAACTCCGGCTTGTGGAAGATGCGCGTGACCATCTGAGTAGGGCCGTTGGTGTCGAACACGTCCGCGCTGCCGTCCGCGTCCACGGCGATCTGTTCTTCGAGAACCAGCTTGCGGAAGACGCGTCCGGCGCGGCCGCCGTGCAGGACGCGCTCGAGAATGGCGGCGGCGTACCAGTCAGGCGTTTCGCGCGGCGGAAGCGTGTAGCCGATGGCGATGGCGGGAAGCGGGCCGAGCTTTTCGTCCACCACGCCGCGACGCTCTTCGGTTTGAGGAGGCTCGGTGACATCCGCGCGCGGAGGGAGCGCGCCCGCGGGAATGTCTTCGAAATAGCGCTTCGCAAGCGTGAACGCTTCGGCAGGCTCGAAATCGCCGAGCATGAGGAGCACGGCGTTGTTCGGCGCGTAGTAGGTGCGGAAGAAGCTCTGCACGTCGGCGAGCGTGGCGGCGTCGAGATCGGCGAAATCGCCGTAGAAATTGTGGGCGTTGGGCCAGTTGCGGAATGCGACAGGCGGCAGATCGAGCCAGGGAAATCCGCCATAGGGCTGGTTCATGACGTTGACGCGGACTTCTTCCTTCACCACGTCGCGCTGATTGCGAAGATTTTCGTCGTCCACTTTGAGAGCGCGCATGCGGTCGGCTTCGAGCCAGAGAACGCGTTCGAGCGCGTTGGAAGGGACCGCTTCGAAATAGTTGGTGATGTCGTAGTTCGTGGTGCCGTTGAGCAGGCCGCCCGAGGAATTGACCAAGCGAATGTGCTCCATTTTCCCGGCATTTTCAGAGCCCTGAAACATCATGTGCTCGAAAAGATGCGCGAATCCGCTGCGGCCGTGCGGCTCGAGGCGAAATCCGATCTGATAGTACACGCCGACGGTGACGACGGGCGCGGAACGGTCGGGCGAAGCGACGACGCGCAGGCCGTTGGCGAGCGTGGTGTGCTCGACTGGAATGTGCAGTATCCGAGGTGCTGGGTTCAACGAAAGCCTCCCTTGGCCTTCTTTAGCGCGCGCTTGAGCCGCTTGGTCGCCGACGCGGGCCGCTTGGACAGAACGCGGGCGGCGAGATGCGCGAGCGCCGCGTACGCTTCCTGCACTTCGCTCGGATGGCGCCTGAGCGCGGCGGCGTGCGCGGCGACGACGTCGTAATCCCCGCGCGAGAGCGGGCCGGTCCAGGCAGCGCGCGGGCCGATGCGCTCTATATTATCGAAGATTTGGCGGATTAAGGGTACGAGCGTCTGCATGGCGCGGGCGCGCGAGAATCCGATGCGCATGAGAAGTTGCACGCCTGCTTCCATTGTGGGATAGGCGCTGCCGGCGGCCATCACGGCGGCGGCGTGGTACACGGGCTTGTCGCGGCCTTCGATCACGACGGGCACGCCTCCGAGCGATTGCGCGATAGATCGCGCGGTCTTCTGTGCCGGGCGGTCACCTTCGATTGTGAAGATCACGCCTCGCAGATTCGGGACGATTTTTCCGCCAAATGCCTGCATCGGATGAATCGAGCCGGTGGCGGCTCCGAGGCGCGCGAGCGGCGCGAGGACGCTGCGGTCGAGCGTGCCGCTGGTGTGCAGGGCGATCTTGCCGCGCCAATCATTGCCGCCGACTTCGGCGAGCACGCGGACGACGCCCGCGAGCGCGTCATCAGGCGTGGTGAGAAGGATGACATCGGCCTTCGCGAATTGAGACGAAGCGCTGGCTTCAGGGGCTAAAGCCCCCTGGGAAGTGAGACGCTTTCGGCGGGGCTGAAGCCCCGCCCTTCCATTTCCTGGCAAATCCGCGGAGAAGATTGCCGTCAGGCTCGCATGCGGGATGCCGGCGCCGATGGCGCGGACCGCGGCGCGCGAAGTAGCCGCCGAGCGCGTGACCACCGCGCCGATGCGCCAGCCGAGTTTGCGGAGGCGCTTTCCGAGCGTTCGCCCCACGCGTCCTGCGCCGACGATGGAAATAGTGCGTGCCATGCAGCGTGTTAGCATAACGTGCAGAACGTGCTTGCGGTGGGAGAATTTGCTTTGCACAGCTTGCTGACAGCAGCGCTTGGTGTGGTGGGTCTCCTGTGGCTGGCCAACGCAGTCTCGATGGCGCTCGGACTGCGTACGATGCCGTCGCTTGAAGACGCGGATCCCCTTACGGACGGCGAGTGCCCGGCCGTGTCGATTCTCGTGGCAGCGCGGGACGAAGCCGAAAAACTGCCCGGCGCGCTGGAAACGTTTCTCGCGCTCGACTATCCGCGCTACGAGGTGATCGCCGTGGACGACCGCTCCGAGGACGCGACGGGCGCGATCCTGGAAGCCGCTGCGCGGAACGATAAGAGGCTAAAGCCCGCGCGGGTCGATGAACTGCCCTCCGGCTGGCTGGGCAAGCCGCACGCGCTACAGAAAGCGTACGAGCGTTCGAGCGGCGAATGGCTGGTGTTCACGGACGGCGACGTGCACTTCGCTCCCGATCTGCTGCGCCGGGCGATCGCGCTGGCCGAGAAGAAGGGTTGGGACCACCTGACGCTGCTGGGTGCGGCCAAGGCGTTTACGGTCGGAGAGAAGATCGCCATGACGTTTTTCGGAATGGCGTTCATCGTCGGCACGCGGCCGTGGAACGCGGGCAAGCCGGACTCGCCCGGATATAACGGCGTGGGCGCGTTTCAAATGATCCGGCGAAGCGCCTACGAAAAGATGGGAACGCACCGGCGGCTGGCGATGGAAGTGATCGACGACATGAAGCTCGGGAAACTGGCCAAGGAAGCGCGAGTGGCGTCGGGCGCGGCGCGGGCGGGGAACGCGGTCAGTGTCCACTGGCACGCGGGCGTGGGGAATATGATTCGCGGGACGACCAAGAATTTTTTCGCGGCGTCGGGTTACCGGGTGTGGCTGACTTCGGTGCAAGTCTTCGGATTGCTGCTGATGTGCGTTTTCCCTGCTGTTGCGTTGCCGTTCGTGCACGGCTGGGCGCGCGTGTTTGCGGGGATCGCGGTCGGGGTACCGCTGATTCTGGAGGCGGGAGTGGCGATGGCGTTCGACATTTCGCCGGTGTTCGCGGTCACGTACCCGATCGGTGCGCTGATTTTCTGCTGGATGCTGGCGCGGTCGGCCATTGTGACGCTGCGGCAGGGCGGGATCGTGTGGCGGGGGACGTTTTATCCGTTGGAGGAGTTGAGGCGGGGAGTGGTGTGAGGGGCGAGGGACGAGGGACGACGTCGTAGGACGCGGGGGTAAGGCCAGGGGGGAGCCCCTACGATCTTCGAGCGCGCATCTTCGGGCGCGCGTCAGGCGTGGGTGACGCGGCAGGTTGCGGCGGGGCGGCCGGAGGCAATTCCGTTGAGACGATGACGCCGAGGTCGCGCTGCTTGAGGGAGCGGATGCGGTCGCGGAGGGCGGCGGCGCGCTCGAATTCGAATTTCCTCGCGGCCTCGCGCATCTGCTCTTCCATCTGCTTGATGGCCTGGACCAACTGCTCCTCGTTCTGAATTTCACCGATGGCTGCATCCTCGACCGGCACCGTGACGTAATCCGCTTCGACGATGCGCGCGAGCTGCATATCAACGGACTTCACGATCGACAGCGGCGTGATGTTGTTGTCACGGTTGTAGGCTTGTTGCTTTGCGCGACGGCGGTTGGTTTCGCCGATGGCTTGGCGCATCGAGTCGGTCATCCGGTCGGCATAGAGAATCGCCCGGCCCTCGATGTGCCGCGCGCAGCGGCCCATGGACTGAATGAGCGACGTGGCGCTGCGGAGATAGCCTTCCTTGTCCGCGTCGAGAATGGCGACGAGAGAGACTTCGGGGAGATCGAGGCCCTCGCGCAGAAGGTTGATGCCGATGAGGACGTCGAATTCTCCGCGGCGCAGGTCACGCAAGATCTTCACGCGCTCGAGGGTCTCGATTTCGGAGTGGAGATAACGGCAGCGCACGCCGACCTCGGCGAAATATTCGGCGAGATCCTCGGACATGCGCTTGGTAAGCGTGGTGACGAGGACGCGCTCGTTGCGCGCGGCGCGCACGCGAATTTCTTCCAGCAGATCGTCCACCTGCCCTTTCACGGGGCGGACCTCGACTTCGGGATCGACGAGGCCGGTGGGACGAATCACCTGCTCGACGACCACGCCGCCGGATTTCGTCAGCTCGTAAGGGCCGGGCGTGGCGGAGACATACACGACCTGATTCATGCGGTGCTCGAACTCCTCGAAATTGAGCGGGCGATTGTCGAGTGCGGAGGGCATGCGGAAGCCGTAATCGACAAGGGTCTGCTTGCGCGAGCGGTCGCCCGCGTACATGCCGCGAAGCTGCGGGACCGTCTGGTGCGATTCGTCGATGAAGAGGAGGAAGTCCGAGGGGACGTAATCGAGCAGCGTGGGCGGCGCCTCGCCCGGCAAGCGGCCGGACATGTGCCGCGAGTAGTTCTCGATGCCGTGGCAATAGCCGATAGTGCGCATCATTTCGATGTCGAAATGCGTCCGCTGCACGATGCGCTGGGCCTCGACGATTTTTCCCTGGCGCTCGAGCTCGCCCTTCCACCAATCGAGCTCTTCGTAGATTGTCTGGATCGCGCGCTCCTTCTGCGCGGCGGGCAGGACGTAGTGCGTCTTCGGATAGATCGGGAGGCGCGCGATTTCGCCTTCGCGCGAGCGGATTTCGCCCGTGAGCGGATCGATCTTGCGAATCGCTTCCACGCGGCTGCCCCACAGCTCGACGCGGACGGCGAGATCGTCGTAGGGCGGATAGATTTCGATCATGTCGCCGCGCACTCGAAAGGTGCCGCGGCGAAGATCCTCGGAGCGCTCGTACTGAATTTCGACGAGCTTGCGCAGGATCGATTCTCGGGCGATCGACTGGCCCTTTTCGAGCATGAGCATCATGCCGAAATACGCTTCGGGCGAGCCGATGCCGTAGATGCAGGAGACGGAGGCGACGATGATGACGTCGCGGCGCTCGAAAAGCGAGCGCGTGGCGCTCATCCGGAGCTTGTCGAGCTCGTCGTTGATCGTGGCTTCCTTTTCGATGAAAGTGTCGCTTGAGGGGACGTAGGCCTCGGGCTGGTAGTAATCGTAGTAGCTGACGAAATACTCGACCGCGTTTTGCGGAAAGAACGAGCGGAATTCGTGGAAGAGCTGCGCGGCGAGCGTTTTATTGTGCGCGAGGACGATCGTGGGGCGGTTGATCGCCTCGATCACCTTGGCCATCGTGAAGGTCTTGCCCGAGCCGGTGACGCCGAGGAGCACCTGGTGGCGCTCGCCGTCGGTGACGCCGCGGACGAGCTGGGAGATGGCTTCGGGCTGGTCGCCGCGGGGATCGTAGTCGCTTGCAAGCTTGAATTTCATGGGACGGCTGCCTCAGCGCGGAAAATGGGCGCTGCGTAAAACTTTTATTATAGCGCATTCACGTCAATGCTTCAGCCGGACCAGGGGAATCGAAATACGCGCATCGCGCAGCCCGTTCGTGTTCGCGGGAACCTTGCCCATTACCATGGCGATCTCATCGCAGTCAGCGAGTTTCGGGCAATGGACGCAGTCCTTGTAGATTTTGTCGGGCAGCTCCTCGCGCCGGGCGACTGTGAAGCCCATGTGAGCGAAGAACTCGGGTATTCGCGTAAAGAGGCAGACGCAAGTAACCGTGTGGCGCTGCGCTTCTTCCACGAGAGCGTCTACCAAAGACCGGCCCACGCCGTGGCCTTTGCCTTCCGGAGCGACGGCGATCGAGCGAATTTCGGCGAGGTGCGTTCCATAGAGATGGAGAGCGCCGCAGCCGAGGATATGGCCGTCTTCTTCGGCGACAACGAAGTCTCGAATGTTTTCGCACAGCTCCGGGATGCTGCGGGGAAGGAGCGTCCCCTCGGCGGCGTAGGGTTCGATGACTGCGTGGATGCGCTCCACGTCGGGGAGCACGGCGTTGCGCGTTCGTATCATAGATGTGCGACAGCATACTTATGCACCACATCGCATAAACATGCAGTCTCTTTTGCGGATGTTAACACAGGTGAAACGCGGGCGCCATTTCGCCAGCCTACTTTTGATCGGGCAGCAGCGTGATCTCGGAGTGGCTTTCGGTGCGGCCCTTGCGATGGATGGTCGAGCCGGTGGAGGAGCTGGTGATTTTGTAGTCCACGTCCTGCGTGCTGGTTTGCGTGGAGTTCACGAGGAGACCTGTGGCGAGTGAAATTGAATCAAGGCTTTCGCCGGAGCCGGTCCAAGAACCCGAGGTACGCAGGCCGTTGCGGCGGTAGTCCTCCGGAGTGGCGTCGGGACGGGAGGAGCCGCGACGCAGGATCTTGAACTGAGTGAGAACCACAGCGCACTCCGGGGCACCCGCGGACGAGTTGCACGCCTCGTTGCGCAGGTAGGTGGAATCGGTGCGCCAGACCAGGCCCGAGAGGGGCGCGCCGATAAGGGGACGTTCGCTGGTCCATTTCTGACCGACGGAAATTCCGTCGCGTGGGAAGGCGGCGGACGTCAAAAGCCCTTCGAGCCAGGCGACGACGGGCTCGGCAGCCGCGCGATCCGCGAAGGCTCCCTCAGAGCCCTGAATATCGGCGAGCCGGCCACCGGGGTTCATCGTGAATTCGAGCGACTGACCCTCGAGGCGGGCGTACTGGTCGGAGAGAGAGGTGCCGCTGGGGTCGAAGGCGTCGCTTTCGGATTCGGCGCTGGATTTTTGGCAGGTGGCGCGGAGGCGAATTGCTCCCGGCGCTGATCCGGGAGCGGGTGGTGCGTCGAGCGCGTCGAGGCAGATGACGAGATGAATCGACTGGCTCGAATGGGTGCCGCCTTCGGGATTGACGATGGGAGTGGTGGTCTCGCCTGCGGTGACGCTGCTCGATTCGATGCGGTAGCAAAACGTGTGGCCGGGCGTGAACCGCGGCGCGAGGCGCACGCGATGGTCATCCGCGCGGGCGAGCGCGACGGCAACCAGCCCAGTGAGAAGCGCGACGAGACATCCGCGTGTCCGAAGCGCGCGACGAGAATCAAGCGACATTGAACGAACGCTAGCATACGGTTTAGGGCGAGGCAAACGCGGAGAGGCGTGAGGGGCGAGGGGAAGGGCGAAGCAAAAGCTGAAACACAGAGAACACAGAGAAGACACAGAGAGCACGGAGAAGGATCGGCCCGAAGAACCGGGAGAGAGACAAACCCACTGCACCCAAAGAAAGACGAATCCACCGCGCCCTTCGTCCGCCGCAGCGGACTCAGGGCAAGGAGACGCAGAGAACGCAGAGACGAGAAAGCTGGAGAGACGAGGGCGAAGAAGGAGCTGAAACACAGAGAGCACAGAGATGGCACGGAGAACACAGAGAATAATCAACCCGATGCTGACGGAGGCAGATGAATCTACCGCATCCTTCGTCCGCCGGGGCGGACTCAGGGAAAGGAGACGCAGAGAGAAGACCAAATCGAGAGGCGACGACGCGATGTTAGCGGGCGCGGCGGGGAGACGCTGAGGTGCGCGCGAGTTGAGGGGCGGAGAGCGGTCCGGTAAGGCGAAAGGCCGGCCCCGCTTGACTCGAATACGAGGATTTTACCTGGAAGCGCAGGTCGAGATTGCGATCGAAGCCGACTTTGCCGGAGCCTTCCATCGTGCCGTCAGACATCGTGAGAGCCAAATTCTGAAATTCGACGCTGCCGCGCGCACACGAGAACGCGGCGGAGCCGGCGAGAAATCGAGTGGGCTGGCGATCCGGGGGCAGACCGGCGAGCAACCTCCATAGATCGAAATTGCGCAGCTCCGGATTTGCGACCCGTGCGTTCCCCTGACAGTTGAGCGAAGCCGCAAGGTCCGCGCGGGTGGCGCCGCTCGTGTCGATGGAGATATGTCCGGCGGCGGATTTCGCGGCGATGCCGGCGAACCCGGAAAGCGCGGCGAGGAACGAAGGCACGTCCACGCGGGCGAAATCGAGGTCCGCGCGATAGACGGGCGTGGCCGCGAGATCGGCGGAGAACGATCCTCCCACCGTGCCGCGATAGAACTGGCCCGTGGCGTTATCGAGCGAGACGCGGCGCCCATCGATTTTGAGCTGACCCTGCAAGCTTCCCACGGTGAGGGGAGCGACGATGAGCTGGCCTAGCGACAGGCGCCCGGCGGCCCGCCAATCCTGCGGCGCGGCTGCGGGGACCGACCGCGAATTCAGGAACGGCAGCATGCGGTCGAGAAAACTTTCCCGCCAGCGCGGATTGAGCCAGCGATCGAGCGCCACCGTGGCGAGGCGGTCCGCCGAGAGCGCGAATTGCCAGCCGGGAGAGGAATCGCGGCGATCGAGCGTTCCGGTCCAGCGAGCGCCGAACGCCTGTGCGGAGTCGAGCGCGACGTGAAGCGAGCCGTGCTTCCATTCGGTGCGGGCGTTGATCTGGCCGATCGGCAGATTCAGGAAGGGCGCGCGCAAGATGGCCACGCCGGGTCCCGCGCCCCAGTCCACGAGCCCGACGGGCTGGGTCTGCCAAGGCAGTTCTCTGCCCTGCCATCGCAGGTCGGCATGCACGGGCCCGGAAACATCCCACTCGCGAGCGATGCTCCAGCCAAGCGCGCCGGCAGCGGTGACGACATCGTGCACATCCGCAATATTTCCGGAGATGCGCATCGTGTTCGAGACGCCGCGGCCTCCTTTCGCGGAGGACTCAAACCGCAGAGCGTCTCCCGGCGCGCCGAAAGAGAGCGCCACGGGCAGGAGCGAGACGAGACCGTGGTCGTATCGGAACTGAACCTGCCCGAGACGAGCGGGGCGGCGAAGGCCTCCGCCCGCGAGAGCGACCCCGTCGCTGAAGACGACGGCGTTGACGATGTGCGCGGGCCAGTCGGCTGCGACGCCTCGAACCATGGCCTGGCCTCGCAGGGAAACGTCGCTTGCAATACCGGGATGAAAGGCGCGGGCCCAGGTGAGAACGTCGCTCACGTCGATCTGGGAGGACGAAAGCTCCAAATAAACTGGCGAGAGAAACTGCTTGATCGGGAACCGGGGCTGGGCCCAGGAAATTCTGCCGGACATGCGCGCGCTGGAGTGCGGCGCTTCGAGCGCGAGATTCTGGAGCGCGACGAAGGAATCACGAGGACTCCAGTCCGCGTTGGCGATCAGATCCACGGAGGGATCGTCGGACCGCAGCGGGAGATCCCAGCGATGGAGCTGCTCGAGATTCGCGCGACCCTGAATGGACCATGTGTCGTCGTTGTCGCGCGTGCGCGCGTTCATCGAAATGGCGAGGCCGCCGCGGACGCCGTGATCGTCGGCGGTCAGGAGACGGAGCACGTCGGAGACGGACGCATCGGACCAGGAGACATCGAGGGCCGCGGGCCGAAGCCTGGAAGACGTTCCGCCGACCTCTCCCGAAACATGAATTGTCCCGGCTTGCTGCATGACGACGGCGGCGCGCCAGGGAGTGGCCTGAAGATCCATGCGCCAGCGCCCGGGACGATCCGTCTCGACCGTGCCGCTGACGCCGATAAACGCCAAGGGAAGCTTGTCATCGGCGAGCTTGAAGTTGATGCGGCCGCCGTCCACGTCGATTCTGCGAAAGCGCGGGGCCACGACCGCAGGAGCCACCGGGCCGACGAATCCGCGCGACGCGGGCGCGCCGGCAGGGCCGGGGAGCCACGCGGTAAGATTCCACTTTCCGTCGGGGTCACGGACGAGATTGAGGCTCGGGCGCGTGAGAGAAAGAGTTCCGAACTCGAGGCGGCCGCGAAGAAGGCTGCGCAAACGGAGCCGGAGCCCGATCGACTCGGCTCGCAGGAAGTATTCATTGCCGAAACGAGGATCTTCACCGACGCTGACATCCCATGCCTCGAGAACGGGTCCGCCCCAGAGACTGAACTTGTAGCCGCCCACCTCGACAGGGCGCCCGAAGGCAGCCTCGATGCGCGCGGTCAGGCTTCCGCGCAGGCGCGTATGCTGGATGGCGACGGAAACCGCTTCGCCGGCGAGCCAAAGGCAAAGCAGCAGGAGGAGAATCCATTTCGGCCAGCGACTCCAGACGCGGAGCCGCGACGGAGTCTGCTCGAGAGGCTCGGCGCGCGTGATGGATTCCAGATGAGTTTCCGACATCGTGGGTCGCGATGAAGCGAACGCCGGATTCAGGCCGCGGCGGACGTCACGATCAATGGACCTCGCGCAACATGCGATTCCAGCGCGTGCGGCTGGAGACGTGGGCCAGGGTGTCCTCGAATCCGCGCAGCGCGCCGAGGAGGCTCCGGTCGGTGTAATCCTCGGCGGTCGCGTCGACCGACCAGTAGATCACGACCGGGCGTCCCATGATCGCGCTGCGATCGACGAAACCCCAGTAGCGGCTGTCCCAACTGCGATCGCGATTGTCGCCCATTACGAAGTAGTGATCCGCCGGAACGACGAGATCGCCCGCCTGAACCGAGTCCATGATCCGCTCAGCCCATTCGGGGCGCAAGCCGAATCTCGAGAAGCTGCTATCGGCGGGCGGAAAATCGTCGCCGAAGGGATCGCGCGCCGCAGGATCGTGAGCGACATACGGCTCGGCCAAGCGGGTACCGTTGACGTACACCTGCTGCGCGACGATGCGAACGCGCTCTCCGGGCAGTCCGATCACGCGCTTGACGTAGTGCGGATGATCGTCATAGGGAAACTTGAAAACGACAATATCACCGCGACGGACCGGGCGGTACGGAAGCAACTTTTCATACCAGGCGCCGCGCCCTTCGAACAGGAACTTGTTCACGAGTAGATGGTCGCCGACCAGGAGCGTCGGCTCCATCGATTGCGACGGAATCTTGAAGGCCTGGAGGATAAACGTGGTGCCGAAAAGGGCGAGGAGAATCGTGACCAGGAGCGATTCGACAAAATCCGCGAGCGAGCCGTTCGAGGGCCGGGATTGCGCGGGCTCCGAGGGAAGCGGCAGGCGGGCGGAGTCCGCGAGTGGAGTCTCTGACGCCATCGATTCCCTTCAGGCGGTCTCGCCGCCGCTCGCGAGCAGTTCGAGCGCCAGCCGCGCGGCCGACTGCTCGGCTTCTTTCTTGCTGCGGCCCTCGGATGCGGAGAGCCGGCGGCCCGCGTGCCAGACCTCGACCTCGAACGTCTTCTGATGCTCAGGGCCGGATTCGCTGCGGACACGATACGCGACCGTTCCGAGGCCGCGCTGCTGGAGCCACTCCTGCAACGACGACTTGTGGTCGGGGCGCTCGAGCCCTTCGACGCCGCCTTCGAGCGCGGGATCGAGGAGCGTGCGCCGCAGAAAACTTGCCGCGGCGTCCAGGCCAGCGTCGAGATAGATGGCGCCGACGATTGCTTCGTACGCGTCGGCGAGCAGCCGTTTCTTCTCGCGGCCGCCCGTCTTTTCCTCGCCGGGTCCCAAACGCAGATGAGAGCCCAGCTCTAGACGCCGGGCGGCCGTGTGAATGGACGCCGCGCTCACGAGCCGCGCCAGACCCTTCGAAAGCTTGCCGGCGTCCCAGTGAGGAAACGAGCGGCAGAGCTGCTCGCTCGCGACCAGACCGAGAACGCGATCGCCGAGGAATTCGAGGCGCTCGTTATCGACGCCGCCGGTATTCTGGCGATGCGACCGGTGCGTGAGCGCGCGATCGAGGTGCTCGGAATGCTCGAAGCGATGGCCGAGGATGGCCTCGAGTTCGCCGCGTTCGTCTGCGGTCATGGCGGAATCGCCTTTAAGCGCTACTTCGATGGCGCCGCCAATTTCCGCGCCGCGTCCGCGCTCTGCTTGCAACGATCCTGAAGAGCGCCGGGCATCTGGCTGCAATGATTGTAGGCGTCCGCCGCTTCGCCGTAGCGATGGAGGTTCTGTAGGCCGAAGCCCAAGACGAACAGGTCGGTCGGATCGGGAATGGTGGGTCCCTGCGTGGCCAGCTTCAATTCCTGGACCGACTCTTCAATCTGCTGGCGCCGGAAGTAGACGAGGCCCAATGCGCTATGGGCCCGGGACAGCTGGTTCGCCTTGGCGGCCGCGAACTGGTCGTCGGTGACGCCGTCGGGTTTCGGCATCGTGCCGAGAACCTCGATGGCATGCTTCTCGTACTTTTCGGCCGTGTCGAGCTTCGCCGCCGCCTTGGGATCATCCGGATCGTAGAAGTGGGGGATCACCCAGCCGACGGTGATAAGCACGTTGACGTTGTCACCGTTGAGGGCGAGCGCCTTGTAGGCGTTGTCGTAGAAATTCTTCCAATCCTGCTTCGCGAAGTACGCTTGCATGATTCCGGAGTAAATCGACTCGTCGTAGCGGCTCGCGGGATACTTCACCAAGAAATCCTGCCCGAGCTGAATTCGCTTGTCGGCATCCTCAGGGGCTGTTTCGAAGAAGGCCTTGTAAGCCGCTTCCTCCGCGGGATCGAGTTTCGGAGCAGCGGGCGGTTCGCCGAGCTGGCGCTGCTTCATCTGCTGGTCCTGGTCCTGCTGCTGCTCCTTGCCCGGGATGTAATTCGGATTCGTGCCCTGTGCGCGGCACACCGGCAGCAGCGCAAGCACGCCCGCGAGCGCAAAGGCCATAGTGCGAGACAGTCCAGACAACGATCGAAGATTCATGAGATGGGTTCCCTTTCAGGGTTTGAGTGACTCTATTCTACACGCTACCTCGCCTGTGCCCTCGCCTGTGCCGCACAGGGTGAGAATCTCACCGTAGCTCTCCTCCTCCGCGAAGCAAATCTTAAACAAGCCTCGGCATGAGACGGACGGCTCATGGCTGCGGTTGCTTGTTTTCGTCAGGGCGCGCCGAGGGCTTGTAAGCCGTCTCGACGCCGCTCTGCGCCGCCGCACGCGCGGATTCCGGAGCTCCATAGACGGCCAGCGCCGCACGATATTCGCTGATCGCCAGATCGCGATCGTCCTCGAGGTCGTGAATGCGCCCGAGATAGACGTGGGACCAGGCCAGGATGGCCGGATCCGCCGCCGGCGCAGAGTTCGTCTTGCCTGTGGCGGCGGGATTCGATCCGGAGACGAGCTGCTCGAAGAGATCGCGGGCGCGAGCTCCCTGGCCGGCCAGCACGGAGGCAATCGCCATACCGTACAGCGCGCGCGGATTGTTCGGATACTTGGCAAGCGCCGTTTCGAAAGTCTCGGCGGCCGCGGAGGCATCCCTGCGAGCAATCTCGCGATCGCCTTCGGCCAGCCATCGTTCGAGCTCCGAGGGAGGAGCGTTCTCCGAATCGCTTTCCTGCGGGGCGATAGCGGTTTCCGCAGTGGCGAACGTGACCCCCTGCAAGCGCTTCTTCTCGGCCTCGACGTCAATGCCCGCGATCAGATCGGGGAAATAGTAGGACATCGCGGGTTCGGCTTTTTCGAACCTCTGAAGCTGAGCGACCAATGGGCGCACGAGGATAAAGCCCGACTGGTCGGCGTCGAGGAGAGCCGACTGGAGCTGGTCCGGGGAAAGATGGCGGAGGCGCAATTCCACGGCCTTGATCAGGCACTCATCGGTGAACGCGACGAAATCGTCGTGGTACTCGACCGGAAGCCGCGGAGCGGCGGCCGCCACGTTGAGGAGCGCGCGCTTGGCATCCACCGCCGGGCGATAGCGCAGCACGAGTCCATCGAGCATGAAGTGCAGATAGGCGTGCTGGATGGCGTTCACCGACGCGTCGGAGACTGAACCGACGACCACCGCGTATTCATTTCCGGCGTTGCGGAAATTAGTGCGGGAGCCCACAAGCGGCTCGACGTACACCGTGAAGACGCGTCCGTTCGCCGGCCGGACGATCTCACGCAGGTAACCGTTGGAGACCATCACGATTTTGCGTAGCGACGCCCGATAGCTTTGGATGGCGGGCTCGGACTCGGGTTCAACCCTGTCCCAGCGTTCGCCGAGCTGCGCCTCGCGGTAGAAATTGGCGAGAAGCTCCTGAAATCCCTCGATCGTGAGGACGTCCGGCGGAAGCAGCTCGCGGCTGCTTTGAAACTGAAATTCGGGCGGCGGGCCGACAAACAGCCCGAAGGTGATGTAGCGGGAAAGCGTCTCGGTGGAACTCGCGAGCACGTGGTCGCGATAAAACTGGCGAACCGCTTCCGTGGCCGGGCCCTGCATGCGAAGCAGGTCTCCGCGAAGCGCGAGCCGCGCCGGCATCTCTGTGAGAGTGCTTTCGCCGGCGTCGAATCCCGCCGCCTCGAGCGCGCACATTATGGCAAAGAGCTGCGGGCTCGCCTCCACGCTGACGCCGATATCGCCGGGGGACGAGGACTGTCCGGCGTAGATTCTGCGGGCCGCCGCGCCGACACCGATCAGGAGAAATGCAAGAGTAGAGGCGAAGCAAACGCGGAGAAACGTTCGGATGGACGAACTCGTCAACGCACGGGCCCCCTATTGCCATGCGCGCAAATTCCCCCATTGCGCGCTGCTTCCCCGATATCGGCAGATACGTTCAAACTCTAGCGAGCGAAGGGAGCGGAGTCAAGAATGGCGGTGCGAGCCAAGGGATGACGCGCCGGGCCGGGAATCAGCCGCGGACGCGGACCTCGCTGAAGCTCAGCAGGACGCGGCCGCCCTCCATCGGACGCCCAAAGCCGAGCTGCGGGCGGAAGCGGGAGAACAGGAGAACCTGATCGAGCTGGCGGCGGACCGCGGCGTCGTTGGGGCCGGAGAGAATCTTGTAGAAAAGAACCTCGCCCTGCGCGTTGAGCGTGGCCTCGAGCAGCAGGCCGCCGGAATTCGCGCGGCCGTCGGTCTCACCGATTCCCGGAAGCGGGAATGGAGCGAGGCTTTCGAGCTGCGCGGGCTGCACGAGATTCAGGGGGAGATCATCGGCCACTACGCCGCCCAGCGGCGCCCCCGCCAGCATGCTCTGCACAACGAAAACGAAGACGGCGACAGCCGTCAGCACGCCGCCGGTGGCAGGCACGGCGAGGGGCCGGACAATATTTTGCGCGATCAGAACGGCGCGGGACCACAGGCGGTTCAAGCCGGCCCAGCGAGAGCTCGACTGGGAAGCCTGCACGCGAATTCGCAGCGCAAGCCCCGCGGGTGGCGGCACCGCGGGAATGTTAGCCAGATGGGTAGACAGCATGCGATACCGCTCAAGCTGGCGGCGGCAGTTTCCGCAAGAATCCAGATGCTCGCGCAGGCGCACGCGCTCGGACGGGCGGATAGCTCCGTCCAAATAACCCGGCAAGCACCGCTGCGCTTCGCGGCAATTCATCGCCCGCCTCCATGCATTTCCGAGAACCCACCGGCGGCTGAGGGGGAGACGCTCATGGCTTCAGAAGTTTCAACAAATCGGATTCTTTCCCGATGGCGCGACGCGACGCGCGCCGCATGGATCGGAGCTTCGGCAATTTCGGGTTGGGGCGCGTGGAGAATCGGATCGAGAATCTCCTTCAGGATTCGCCGGCCGCGCAAGATGCGTGATTTCACGGTTCCCACGGATACTTCCATCACTTCCGCGATTTCCTCGTACGAAAGCCCTTCAAGATCCCTCAAGATAACCGCGCTGCGAAACAGGGGCGGAACTTCCGCCAGAGCCTTGCGCACCGTCGTCTGCGTTTCGTGCGCGGCGCACTGCTCGTAGGGCGTGGCCTCGGCGTCTTTCAATTCGAACATCGGGCCGTTCTTGGTTTCTTCGGCGTCGATCGAAACCTGCTGCCGGTGGTGCCGCCAGCACCATCGGCGATGGTTCAGGGCCTGCCGCACAGAAACGCGATAGAGCCAGGTCTTCAGCGAACTGCTGCGGCGGAAGCCGTGAATCCCGCGAAACACGCGGAGAAAAACCTCCTGCGTGACGTCGGCGGCGTCGGCAGCGTCGGAGAGGATTCCGTAAACCAAGTTGTACACGCCGGCGTGGTAGTAAGTGACGAGGTAATCGAAGGCGGATTCGGAACCCGCCTGAAGCTCGGTCACGAGCTCGGCTTCGTCACGTCCCCACGGCAGACTGTGCGCCAGTTCGGCCATCGAGTGCACCGCGCTCCCAAAGGCGTCTTTCGGATTAGACACCGGGTCCCTCATCTATGTTGCCAAGAATAGCAGATTTTCAAAGGGGATGTGATGAACCGAAAGTACCAGAAGGAAACTCATGTAAGTCGTTGAAAAGGCTGGCGGAGCCGATGGGATTCGAACCCACGACCTTCCCGGTTTCACCGGGACGCGCTGACGAGGCGCTCAATCAGGGACCGATCCTTCCAAGACTTGATTTGTCTCTCGCGGCGCACCGCCTCGCTCCGAGTGTCGTATTCCTCCTGATAAACAAGCTTCCACGGACCGCGGTTTTTCAACGCCCGCGAATAATTGGCGTTGTGATAGGCCACTCGCTCTTGGAGATTCTTGGTCTGACCGATGTAAAAGCGGCCGGTGGACTGGCTTTGCAGGATGTAGACGAAAAACATGCGCGATTACTGGTGGAGCCGATGGGATTCGAACCCACGACCTTCCCGGTGAAACCGGGACGCGCCGACCAATTCATTGGTGGAGCCGATGGGATTCGAACCCACGACCTCCTCGATGCCATCGAGGCGCGCTCCCAACTGCGCCACGGCCCCACCGAAGGAAAAGCAGCAGTGATTGCTTTTATAGCACCCTGAGACGCGGAGCGTCAAACGTCCGGCGAGCGAACGAATCGGGAGTGACTGCGAGGCGAGTGCGCGAGAAAAGACGAACGCGCGACGGGCGACTCCCATTAGAATGCGTCTGCCATGGCGAAGATCACTTTTCTGGGCGCGGCGGGGACGGTCACCGGCTCGAAATATCTGCTGGAAGCGGAAGGCAAGCGGCTGCTGGTGGACTGCGGGCTATTCGAAGGCTCGAAGGAATTGAAGCAGCGCAATTGGGACAAGCTTCCCATCAATCCGGCAACGATCGATTGGGTGCTGCTGACGCACGCGCACATCGACCACACGGGATATCTGCCTCGGCTTGTAGGGAACGGGTTTCGCGGGCCGATCTATGCGAACGCGGCGACGCACGAGCTCTGCGCGCTGCTGCTCCCCGATTCCGCTCACATACAGGTGGAAGACGCGCAGTATGCGGCGAAAAAAGGCTACAGCGCGCACAAGCCTCCGCTGCCTCTTTACACCGTGCCGGAATCGCAGGCCGCGCTTCAGCAGTTCCGCCTGATTCCCCGCGCCGAGCCATTCAAAATCAGTCCGCAATTTTCGGTGCGGCCGCACGACGCGGGACACATCCTAGGCTCAACGTGGCTCGAGCTGACGATCACGGAAAACGGAAAGCAAACACTGATCGTTTTCTCGGGGGACGTAGGCCGCTACGACCAGCCGATCCTGAAGGATCCGGAATCGCCGACGCGCGCCGATTTTCTGCTGTGCGAATCGACGTACGGCGACAGGGACCATCCGGGCGGCTCGGTGGTGGACGAGCTGGCGGACATCGTGAATGCAACCGCGAAGCGCGGCGGAGCGGTGGTGATTCCGGCGTTCGCCGTCGGCCGGACGCAGTTGCTGATGTATTACTTGCGCGAGCTCGAGGAGCAGCAGCGGATTCCGCACCTGCCCGTCTTCGTGGACAGCCCGATGGCGATCAACGTGACGGGGCTTTACATGAGCCATCACGAGGATCACGACGCGGAATTCAGCCAGGAGGAAACGACCGGCAATCACGATCCGCTGAACTGCCACGAAGTCCACATGACGCGCACCGTGGAGGACTCGAAGAAGATCAACGATGTCGTCTCGCCCTGCATCATCATTTCCGCGAGTGGGATGATTACGGGAGGGCGCATCAAGCACCATCTGGCGCAGCGGCTGCCCGATTCGCGCAGCACGGTTTTGTTGGTCGGCTATCAGGCGGAAGGCTCGGGAGGGCGCGCGCTGCTCGACGGCGCGAATTATCTGCGCATTCACCACGAGCAGATCCCCGTGCGCGCGAAGATCATTGAGATCGGGCAGCTCTCGGCGCACGCGGGGAAAAGCGAATTATTGCGATGGCTTTCCGGCTTTCAGGCGCCGCCCAGGCAGACGTTTCTCGTGCATGGAGAGCCGAGCGGCCTCAACGGGCTGCGCGACGCCATCGCGGCACAGTATAAATGGCCGGTGACGATCCCCGCGTATCAGCAGTCGATTGATTTGGGGACAATGTGACGAGAAGCTGTTTCACAATAGTTCGGCCGCCATCGAAACGCGCGGCTTCAGGGGCTAAAGCCCGGATTTGGGCGGGGCTTGACGGCGGGGTTGAAACCCCGCCCTTCCGGGCCGAATGTCTGCGAGTTAGTTTCTAGGTGCTTCGGCGAGCAGGGACTTCCGTCGCCTACTTCGCGATCTTGAGTTTGGCGAGGCGCTCGGCGGCGGCCTGAAACGTCGTTTCCTTCTTGCAGAATGTGAAGCGGAGGTGCGTCCGGCCGTCCGCTGGATTGCGGTAAAAGCTCGATCCCGGCACGGCGGCCACGCCGATTTCCGTGACGAGATATTTGGCGAACGCAACGTCGTCCGGAAAACCGAATGCGGAAATGTCGGTCATGATGTAGTAGGCGCCGCGAGGCTTGAAGCAGCGAAAACCGGCGCCGGTCAAAATTCCCAGCAAGCGATCGCGGCGCGCGAGGTAGTCGTGCGCGAGCGATTCGTAATAGCTCGATGGCGATTTCAGCGCCACCGCTCCGGCCTCCTGCAACGGAGCCGCCGCGCCGACCGTGATGAAATCGTGCACCTTGCGAATCGCCGCGGTCACTTCCGGCGCAGCGATGGCCCAGCCGACCCGCCAGCCCGTAACGCTATAGGTCTTCGAAAGCGCGTTGATGGTGATCGTGCGGTCGCGCATTCCATCGAGCGTGGCGAGCGAGATATGGCGCGCGCCGTCGTAGAGCATGTGCTCGTAGATTTCGTCCGTGATCGCGAACGCGTTCCACTGCACGCAGAGATCGCGGATGGCCTCAAGCTCGGAGCGGTCGAAGACTTTTCCCGTGGGATTGTTGGGCGTGTTCAGGATGATCGCTTTCGTCGAAGGGCCGAATGCCGCGGCCAGTTCCGCCGGGTCGAACGTCCAATCGGGAGGTCGAAGCTTTACGTAGCGGGGCTTCGCGCCGGAGAGAATCGCGTCGGGGCCGTAATTCTCATAGAACGGCTCGAACACGACGACTTCATCGCCCGGATTGATGATGGCCGTCATGGAGGAGATCATCGCTTCGGTGGAGCCGCAGCACACGGTGATCTCGCCCTCGGGATCGACGGCAACGCCCTGCATGCGCTCGAAATTTTCGGCGATGGCGTCGCGGAATTTCTTCGCGCCCCAGGTGATGGCGTACTGGTTTACGTCCGCGGCAATCGCATCCTGCGCGGCGCGCTTGATTTCGGCGGGCGCGGGGAAATCGGGATAGCCCTGCGAAAGATTGACGGCGCCGTGGCGAAACGCGAGGCGCGTCATTTCCCGGATTACGGATTCGGTGAAGAGCTCAACCTTGGAGGAGAGTCGCGGGCTACTGACCGTGGTGGCGCCTTTGGGTCGGGCGGGATTCACTTTGCGCTCCGTAGAGACGTCGATAGATGTCCGCGTTGCGCGTCACGATCTCGACATACTGGCGCGTCTCCGTGAACGGAATCGAGTCCACGAATTCGGCCTTGTCGCGATAGGACTGCCCGGCCGTCCAGAAGGCCACGCGATCTTCCCCGGCATTGTACGCGGCCAGCGCCGATTCGACGCCGCCAAACTGCTTGCGCAAAGAGGCGAAGTAGGCCGTGCCGAGCCGGACATTGTAGTCCGGATCGACGAGGCGCGCCGTTGAATATCGAACATTTACCTGCTTGGCCAGGCGGCGGGCCGTCGGCGCAATCAGCTGCATCAGGCCGATCGCATTCTTGCCGGAGCGCGCTTCAGGCTCGAACGCGGATTCCTGATGGATCAGGCCGGCAACGACCATCGGGTCGAGGCCCTCGTGGGCGGACCATTTTCGAATCGAAGACGCGAACGGCAAAGCATACGCAACGCGCCAGACGTCGGCCGGCACAACGGACACGGGCTGCGATTCGAGCTGCGGGAAAACCTGACGAACGGTGACGACCGCCGCTCCGTAATGACCGGCATCGACAGCAGATTGCGCGGCCTGAAGCAGCAGGCGCGGATCGCCCGTGGCAGCATATCCGGCGCGCAACTCGAGTTCGGCGGAAGAGTCAAAGCCGATGGAGCGAAGAGCATCGGCGCGCGATTGGCGGCCCGCCGCGGCCGGTGGAATCGGCCCGTCCAATTTCGGCGGGGCCGAAACGGGCGGAACGGAAGCGAGCACGTCTGATTTTTCCGCGGGGCCCAGGCCAAGGTCGCGCATGCGCTCGGAAGCCAGACCCTGAAAATAGTTTTGCGGATAGCGTTCGATCAGCTTCCCGTAGTAGCCGCGAGCGAGCGGCGCCGATCCGGATTCCTCGGCGAGGCGGCCGAGCCAGTAGAGCGCGTCGGGCGTGTACTGCGACCCCGGAAAACGCCGCAGATGCTCCTCAAGCATCGCGGAGGTGTCCGGCTGGCGCTTCAAGACGGCGGTCCACGCGACGCGCCATTGCGCGGAAGCCGCGTTGGGCGACGTCGGGAAACCTTCCTCGAATCGCTTGTAGAAACTTGCCGCGCGATCGCGGTCGAGTTGCACCCAGAAGTAATTCCCGGCGAGGAAGAGCGCCGCTTCGGCCCAGTGGCTGGAGGGCGCGCGCGCGACCGCGGACTCGACGGCGGCCACCATCTGGGTATCCTGCTGCTGCGAACGATAGGCATCGGCGAGCGATGCAAAACGCTCGGCATCGACATCCGGATCGTTGGGGATGAAAGCCGCCATCTCCGAAGGTGCCGCGCCGAGGCCGGCGCCACATTCGAGAATTCTCAGCTGCGCGCGTTCACGATCCGCGCCTGAAAGCTCGGGGAGGAGATCGGCGTATTCGTTGCGCGCGTCGGTCCAACTCTTCGCGGCGAAGAGCGCGGCGGCGTGTGCGATGCGCTGGTCGGGCGGCAGCGCCGGATAATCAGCGCCCATCGTGCTGCGCAGGAAGCCCAGCTTCGTGGCAGCCTGGCGCGCTTGTTCGCTCGTGGGGAAATCCGTGTACACGGCCTGATAATCGGGCACGGCGTCCAAGGGTTTTCCGGCCTGCTCGTGAGCTTCGGCGCGCAGGAAAAGCAGCGCGGGCTTCTGCGGAGTGGACGCGTAGGCATCGAGCGCGGCGATGGCCTCGGCAGGCTGATGCGCGGCGAGCGCGGCGTCGCCGAGCGACTGAAGCGCCTGGTCCGTCATCACCGATTCCGGAAAATCGACCCGGAATTTCTCTAGTGCGGCGAGCGCGTCGGCGCTGTGGCCGAGCGCGAGATCAGTCTCGGAAGCCCAGTAGGCGGCGTAGTCAGCGAGGAGCGGATCGCTCTTGGCGCGCGCGAACCATTTCGCGGCCTGCGCGTAGTTCCCTTTTCCATAGTCAAAGTAGCCGAGCGCGAGAGCGGCGCGCGCCCCCAGAACGCCGGAAGACTTCTGCGTCGCAATGCTGCTGAGCTGCGAATACGCGGATGAAGCGTTGCTCTGCTTCAGCGCGCGCGAAAGTTTTTCAAGCTGCTTCGCCGTGACGGCAGCTTTGCGGACGGGCTCCGCTCCGGAGTTCGGGAGGGCAAAACTAGCCGAAGACACGGTCAGCAAGACTGCGGCGAAAAATGCGAGGCGGGCCCCAAATCTCATGGCTCTTAGTTTACTGCCGCAGGACGGGCGAGGGATAGGGGTAGTCTCCGAGGGCCTGCAAATCGCCCTCGGCGAGGATCTCCACCAGCCAGTGGTGGAAGTAGTCCACGGGATGGTCCTGAATCGCGCGGAAGCGGCGGTCGTATTCCTTGCGTGCCTTGTCGAGTTCACTGCGCAACCGGTTACAGATGTCCTTGTTCTCACGGCCCAAACGAACGTCCTTGGGCTTCAATAGTTTGATGTCTTGCATGGCCACTTTGGCTACCCGGTTGGCGCGGCGATGGAGATCCTTCAGCTCGTCTGAGAGGCTGGCGACGTCGAAGGCCTGAGTCTCCGCAACCTCCGCTTCGACGGGCGCGGGCTCGGCGACTTCGGGCTCGCCGATCGGAGCAACATGGACGGGGATCTCGACAGCGGCCTCCGGCAGGGGCTCTTCGCTCGACTCCGGCTCGACGTGAACGGGAACATGTCGAGAAGGGGGGGGAGCAGGTGCCTCCTCGACCTCGGCAACGGCAGAGGCGTGCGCGCCTGCACGCTCATCGGAGCCGTGCTGTTCGCGCGGATTCAGCGCCACGGCGACGAAATTCGAGAGCACGGACAGGCCCGCGGCGAGCGCGGACGCGGCCGTCTGCGCGCGGAGCATGGCCGGGAGGGCGTTGCTCGGGCGGCTGGACGAACACGCAGCGACGAGATCGGAGTAGGCCTGGTGCAGCTCGTCCGCCGTGCGCTGAAGCGGGGCGAGATTATCGCGAAGGGCGCGAGAAACGGCCTCTTCGAGGGCCTGTTCGAGAGACTTTTGCCGCTCTTTCAAGGGTTTCCCCTACCTTTTGCGATTATGGAAACCGTCTCACGGGGTGTCAACGGACATTCCGCGCGCATGTTCCTGAGCGTGCAGGGCATGCCCGCGCGGAGCAGCGGACGCGATTCAGGTTTCGCTTGCCTTCCCCGAGGCTGGTTCGTATCTTCGAGGCGCCAAACCGGAGTTCCCGGTGACATGCTGACAGCCAAGCAAATACAAGAGCTTCTGAAGCTGCAACCGCTGCCCCTCGAGGGCGGGTACTTCGTCGAGACTTACCGTTCGAAATTCACACTGGCGCAGGCCTCGCTGCCGCCCTCGTTTCCGGGCGAGCGGGCGATTTCGACGGCGATCTACTACATGCTGACCCCGGAGACGTTTTCCGCGATGCACCGGCTCAGGGGCGACGAGGTGTATCACTTCTACCTGGGCGATCCGGTCGAGATGCTGCTGTTGAAGGCAGATGGAACGGCGAAGGCGATTCTTCTGGGGCAGGACATCGCGTCAGGCATGCGCTTGCAGCACGTGGTGCCGGCGGGGACGTGGCAGGGTTCGCGTCTTGCGCCCGGCGGGAGGTACGCGCTGATGGGGACCACGATGGCGCCCGGATTCGATCCCCAGGATTATGAACCCGGCAAGCGCGACGAGCTGAGCGCGGTATACCCCAAATACGCCCCGCTGATCGCTTTCCTGACGCGATGACGCGCGCCCGTCTTCGCCAACCGCCTGAGCTATTTTCCCTCTCCGTGCACACGCGAGATCGGCTCCCAGCGGGCGCATGCCCCGAAATGGTATAATTGGGTTACCAACGGGGGCGACACGGTTTCGACGGAAGCTGTCGCGGCTCGAAGGCATGCCGGGCCTCACCTGCCCGCAATCGGGTGAAACAAGACAACTGGCAACTCACAGTTGGCTCTCGCGGCCTAACCAAAAGTTAGCTGCGCGTCTCCTCACGCTTCGCCTGCGGGCGTGAGACGAGGCGTCACACAGTAGGCTGGCCGTCGCGTTTCGGTCCGTAATGCGGCGGCGAGATCATCGGACTAGCCGGGGGCGCGTCTTGCCCGCTCTGAGTTCCTCCGGCGAAACCTTCGGAACGGGATAAGCATGTAGTCTTCGAGTGGCAAGGCTTCTCGGACGGGGGTTCAACTCCCCCCGCCTCCACCATTTCCGGCGAAGGAAATGGTGTCCCGAGCGGAGCCCGTAGGGCGTAGTCGAGGGGCAAGTGTGTAGTGTACTACTGCTATATGCTCGAATGCTCGGACCTCTCATTCTAGGTCGCCGCCACGGATGATCCGGCCCAGCGTCTGAGGCACCACAATGAAGGCAAGGGTTCCGATTGGACTGCGGCTCGCCGGCCTGTAACGCTGGTCTGGACGGAAGGAGATCTCACACTGTCATCAGCGCGCAAACGAGAGAATCAACTGAAGCGCTGGAGTCATGCAAAGAAGGCTGCTCTCGTCGGGGGTTCCCCTCGGCTGCGCTCGGGACAAACTCAGGCGAAGACCGCCTGAGTTTGCAACTCCCCGCCTCCATTTTTTTGGTTTTGCGGAAGGTCGTTCTGGAGCAGTTCACCGCGGCGAACGAGTCGAAGGGCAACACCAAGCTGACGGCGAGGGCTAGGCTTTCGCACGGATGCGGCGGGAGCGGGCCATTTTCTCGGCCATGAGAAGCAACAGCTTGCGGTCGTCTCGTTCGATGTGAATGAGAAGATCACCCAGGCGGCGAAGCAGGCGCCGATCCTTCGGGTTGCTTTTGTGCGCGGCGCCGTTCGAGCCATTCCGCTCGGCAAGAACCAGAATTTCGGGCGGCCGCTTGGAATCTTGGAAGAGCTGGTACATCGGAACTTCGAGAGCCTTTGCGAGCTTCTCGAGGGTTTCGATCGTCGGGATGCTGTGGCCGTTCTCGAGCCGCGAGACGTAGGAGCGCAAAAGACCGGTGCGCTTCTCAACCTCTCCCTGCGAGAGATGTTTCTGCTTCCGCAAAGCTCGCAACCTCTCGGCCACACTCATGTGCGACTCACTTCCCTTCTCTGCATTTCAACCTGCGCGACCAAGCGAACGGCCTCCGGAAACAAGCGCTCCGCTCATTTCAGCGGATACAGCTGCAGCCACTCTGGGATCGCTTTGGAGAGTGCAGCCGACTGATCGAAGAACAGCCGACTCCGCGTCTGGTTGAGCGTCTTCACCTGGACGGTGCAGGGCTGATACGGAAAGTGGCGGGCGATCGACACGACCCACTCTTCGTCGTTCGGCGGGTCACCGACACATTCCCGAATCGCGCGGTCGATGCTCGTCCTGTCATCGGGGTCCCAGTACCCCTCAAATTGCGTCTTTAGCCCCATCGGGCGCTCTGTCCTCATTTGAATACCCGAGAACTACTCCGGCAACCGCCCTAACGAAGTGAAAATGCCACACTTTGACGCGGCCAAGCGGTGATGGGCGATACGCTGATTTGTGACCTGGATCACAGAGTCACCTGCGGTAGTCGAAGCGCGCGGGGCACTTCCGAAGGCTAGGGCAGGGACCCGCCACGGCGCGATCGAGGTAGTAGCGTGGAGGAGACGGTTCCCTGCCAGTAACCCTTTGATTATGCTCACGACAATTCGAAGGGCCGCGCTGTGGGCGCATGCTACGCTTTTAGGGATCGAAGGTGGTGGCTATGAATCCCTCTTCCCTGAATTGCCAAGGGCCCCCTTCGCGGCAATCCTACGAGGCACTCCGTCGGCACGAGCGATCATCCTCGTTGGTACTAGAACCGCGCATTTGGCCTGTTAGTCATCGTTCCAGTACCATTGCGGCCGGCCTCGCACTTGCGCTCGCGCTGGTCGCGCCGCTTCGCGCGATGGCGGATCAGCCAGCGCAAAGTAACTCGACTGCTCCCGACGATCTGAAGCAGCTGAGCCTGGAACAGCTGGGCAGCGTTGAAGTCACCTCCGTTTCTAAGGATCCCCAGCAAGTTCAGAAAATACCCGCGGCGATCTTCGTCATCACGCAGGAAGACATCCGACGTTCTGGAGCCACGAGCATCCCGGAGGCCTTGCGTCTCGCGCCGGGTGTGGAGGTGGCGCGCACGGATGCCAATCATTGGTCCGTCGCGATCCGCGGGTTCGCGGGACAGTTTTCGAAGTCCCTGCTCGTTCTGGTTGACGGTCGCAGCGTATACACGCCGCTTTTCTCCGGAGTGTATTGGGATTTGCCGTACGTGATGCTCGAGGATGTGGAGCGCATCGAGGTGATCCGCGGACCCGGCGGCACGATCTGGGGATCGAACGCGGTCAACGGCGTGATTAACATCATCACGAAGAGTTCGAAGGAGACTCACGGCGAACTGGCCACGGCGGGAAGCGGGACGGTGGATCAGGGAACCGGCACCTTCCGCTACGGCGGCACCGCGGGAAAAGATTTCGACTATCGCATTTACGGCACGGGCGGAATTCGCGGGCAGGAGTTCCACGCCGATGGGGATGGATTCGATCACTGGCGAATAGGGCAGATGGGCTTCCGCACGGATTGGAGAAGCGGCGAGAAGGACAGCTTTACGCTGCAAGGAGACATCTATCGCGGGGAAAGCGGAGAGAGCTCGCTGGTCGCTTCGTTTACTCCTTTTCCTGTGGATACGGGAGCGGAGACAGCGGTACAGGGTAAGGACTACGTCTCCGGAGGGAATTTGCTGGCGCGCTGGCAGCACACGACCGGGGAAGGCTCCGACATACAGATTCAAGCGTACTTCGACCGGACCAACCGGCAGAATTTCGAACTCGGCGAGACGCGCGATACGTTTGACATTGACTTCGTCCAGCACGCGCGCACATACGGCAAACAGGAGCTGACCTGGGGCCTGGGAGCAAGAGTAAGCCCCAGCAACTTCATTCAAACCTCCTTTGGCGTTAATTTTCTGCCGGCAAGCCAAACCGACAGCATTTACAGTGGATTCGTGCAGTACGAAATGCCGCTCGTGCGCGACAAGCTCACGCTGACGGCGGGAACGAAGCTGGAGCACAACAACTTCAGCGGCTTTGAGTACGAGCCCAGCGTGCGTTTAATGTGGACGCCGACGGAACACCAATCATTTTGGGGAGCAGCGACGCGGGCGGTTCGCACACCTTCGCGCGTGGATCAGGACGTACAGTTCGCCATCTACGTCGAGAATCTACCGCCGCCCGTCTACTTTCAGATTGTGGGGAATCCCAATTTGAAGGCGGAGGAATTGATCGGGTACGAGGTGGGATATCGCACTCAGGTCAACAGCAACCTGTACGTGGATTTCACAACGTTTTACAACACGTATGACGACCTCCAAGGCTACGGGCCAATCTCGCTCGGCGCGTCGCCTGATCCCCTTTTTCTCGTCCTGCCATACGCCAATGTCATCGAGGGCAGCACTGTGGGCACGGAGATCGCTCCCAACTGGAAAATCACGCGCTGGTGGCAGGTGCGCGGTTCCTATTCGTACCTCCACATGGATCTGAAGGACAAGCCGGGCTTCACCGATACGGGTAATATTCTGAAATCGTACCTGGGCTCAAGCCCCAGCAGTATGGTGAGCTTCCAATCGCTCTTCAACCTGCCGATGCACTTCGAGCTCGACGAGACGTTTCGATACTCGAGCAAGCTCCCCGCGCAAGGCGTGAGCGCCTATAGCACGGCGGACGTCCGGCTGGGATGGCATGTGGAGCTTGTAGAGGGACAGGGTCTCGACTTTTCGGTCATCGGGCAGAATCTCTTGCAACCCGCCCACGCGGAATTCGGAGGGGATCCCGGGCCGCTGGTTGGGATCAAGAGAAGCGTGCTCGGAAAGATTACTTGGAGAAGGTGATGCAGGCCGGGCCCGCCATGTCTGCTCCATGCGCAATGACTCCTCGCTACAGTTTCTGGCGTTGTGTGAGCGAGCTGCGCCTCTTTAGGCTCGCGGGGCTTGCAGCGGTTGTGTCATGGGCGCTCTTGGCGAGCCCTTCCCTGCGCGCGCAGCAGGCTAGACCGAGCGAATATCAGGTCAAGGCAGCCTACATCTACAATTTCGGGAGATTCGTTACGTGGCCGGCGACGGCCACGGCGGAGCCGAATAGCTCGTTCGCGATCTGCGTGCTGGGCAAGGATCCTTTCGGAGCCATCCTCGATTCGACGCTTGGCGGCGAGTCTCTCGAAGGCAAGCCCGTGGCCATCCGGCGGATACAGAAGCCGCAGGACGCATCCGGCTGCCGCATTCTCTTCATCGACTCGGCGGAAGAAAGCCACCTTCGCGACATTCTAATGGCGCTCGATGACGAATCGATTTTGACGGTCAGCGACATGCCGGACTTCTCACGGCGCGGCGGCATGATCCAATTCGTGCTGGACGGCGAGAGAGTCCGCTTCGAGGTGAATTTGACGAGCACGGAAAACGCCAAGCTGACGCTCAGCTCCGAATTGCTCAAGGTCGCCGCGACCGTGAGGAAAAGCACGCGTTCCGGATACTGACGATGCTGGACACAAAAGACCATTCGATCTCCCGGAAGCTCACGTGGATGAATCTGTTTGTGAGCGGCGCCGCCCTGCTGCTGGCGTGCGCGGCGTTCATCGGCTACGAGAGGCTGACGTTCCGCGAAACGATGGTCCGCAACCTCTCGACGCAGGCGCAAATAGTGGGATCGAACAGCGTATCGGCACTGGTGTTCAACGATCCGCAAGCCGCGGAGAACACGCTCTCGGCATTGAAGGCCGCTCCCAACGTTCTGTCCGCCGTGATCTACGGGGCCGACGGCCGGCCGTTTGCGGCCTATTCGCGCGACCGAGGCGCCCATGCGCCGGCTCTGCCGGCGATCCCAGCGGGCCAGACGGAAGCTTACTGGATCACCGGCGAACACGTCGTGCTGGTGCGCTCGATCGTATTCGGAGGCAAACCGACCGGGACGGTGTACATCCGCTCGGACATGCAGGAGCTGAATCAGCGTTTGAAGAGGTATGCGGGAATCGCGGGAATCGTGCTGGCGGTATCCCTTCTGGCGGCGATGGTTGTCTCATCGATCTTCCGGAGATCGGTGGCCGAGCCGATCGTGCAGCTGGCGGAGATTGCGAAAACAGTCTCGCGCGACAAGAATTATTCGGTGCGGGCCACTCCGATCCACAGCAAGGGCGAGCTGGCGATCCTGATCGATTCGTTCAACGAAATGCTGGCGCAGATCGACCGCAACGAGAAGGATCTGCGCAAGGCTCACGACGAGCTCGAGCAGCGCGTGCAGGAACGCACGGCCGAGCTGGCCGCGGCGAACAAGGAACTGGAAGCGTTCTCCTACTCCGTCTCGCACGACTTGCGGGCGCCGCTGCGCAGCATCGACGGCTTCAGCCAGGCGCTTCTCGAGGACTACGCCGACAAGATCGAACCGGCCGGCAAGGATTATCTGCAACGCGTGCGTACGGCCACTCAGCGGATGTCGCAGCTGATCGACGACCTGCTCAATCTTTCTCGCGTAACACGGGCGGAGATGCGACGGGAGAAGGTGGATCTGACGGCACTCGCGCGGTCCATCACGGACGAACTAGCGAAGAGCGACCCGGACCGCCGCGTGGAACTCAAAATCTGCGAAGGCTTGATGGCCGAGGCGGATTCGCGGCTCTTGAGAGTGGTAATGGAAAATCTGCTTGGAAACGCGTGGAAGTACACGTCAACCCATAACGAGGCCCAGATTGAATTCGGGCAAATGAAACACAACGGCCGGCCGGCGTACTTCGTGCGCGACGACGGAGCAGGCTTCGATCCCCGCTACGTGGGGCGCCTTTTCGGGGCATTCCAGCGGCTCCACGCGGCGACGGAATTCCCCGGGACCGGGATCGGGCTCGCGACGGTGCAGCGAATCATCCACCGGCACGGCGGAGACGTGTGGGCGGAAGGCGCAGTGGACCACGGCGCGACGTTTTACTTCACGCTGTGACGAGGCATCCTTGGGAGAGGACGGAAAATGGATAACGGGGTCATTCTGCTGGTTGAGGACAATCCGGACGACGAAGCGCTGACACTGCGTGCGTTGCGGAAAAACAACATCAAGAACGAAGTTGTCGTGGCCCACGACGGCGTGGAAGCGCTGGACTACCTCTTCGGTACCGGTGCGCACGCCGGACGGGACACGAACCTGTTGCCACAGGTCGTGTTGCTGGACCTGAAACTTCCGAAAGTGGACGGCCTGAACGTGCTGCGACAGCTTCGCGCGGACAAGCGCACGAAACTGCTTCCCGTGGTTATCTTGACATCGTCCGTCGAGGAACAGGATCGTATACAGGGCTACGATCTCGGAGCGAACAGCTACGTGCGAAAGCCCGTCGATTTCAATCATTTTATCGAAGCGGTCCGCCAGCTCGGCCTGTACTGGCTGATTCTCAATCAGCCTCCTCCGGCAAGGAGAGTGTGATGAGCACGCCGCTGCGGTTGTTGATCGTCGAGGACTCTCAAGACGACGCCATGCTGCTTCTGCGGGAGCTGACGCGCGGAGGCTTCGAGGTGGTGCACGAACGCGTGGACACCGCCGATGCGTTGACCTCCGCGCTCGCCCGGGAGGAGTGGGACCTCGTCGTCTCGGACCACTCGATGCCCCATTTTTCGGGTACCGACGCGCTAAACATCTTGAGGGCCAAGAGGACCGATATCCCGTTCATTTTCGTGTCGGGGACGATCGGAGAGGAAACGGCGGTCAGCGCGCTGAAGGGAGGCGCGCAGGACTATCTGATGAAAACCAACCTGAAGAGGTTGGTCCCGGCGATTCAGCGCGAACTCCGCGAGGCGGGGGAACGGCGCGAGCGCAAACGCCTGGAGCTTCAGGTGCAGCAGTTGCAGAAGTTCGAAGCGATCGGGCGGCTCGCCGGCGGCATTGCACACGACTTCAACAACGTGGTCGGCGCGATTCTGGGCTGGGCGGACCTGGGCTACGAAGAGACGCAGACGGGAAGCCACAGTCACGACCGTTTTCATAAGATCCGCGAGCAGGCGAACCGGGCCGCGAGGCTCACCTCGCAGCTCCTGGCTTTCGCGCGCCGGCAAGTCCTTCAGAAGAAGAAAATCAACATCAACGAAGTGGTGGAGGAAGGAACCAGCCTCCTGCGACGAGTGATCGGCGAAAACATCGAGATCAAGCACAATCTTGCCGCCGACCTTCGCGTCACGCTGGCCGACGCCACGCAAATCGACCAGGTGATCATGAATCTCTGCCTGAACGCGCGCGACGCCATGCCGAAGGGCGGACGCCTGACGATCGAAACCAAGAACGTCGAAATCGGTGAAGACTATTGCCGGATCTATCCCTACGGGCGGCCCGGCAGCTACGTCCTGCTGACGATATCGGACACGGGCACGGGCATGGACGCGAGGACCGTGGAGCACATCTTCGAGCCTTTCTTCACCACGAAGGAGGTCGGGAGAGGCACGGGTCTGGGACTTTCCACCGTGTACGGAGTCGTGAAGCAGCACGATGGCATGATCAACGTGGAAAGCGAACAGGGCAAAGGGACGACGTTCCGCATCTATCTTCCCGCCGCCAGCGGGACGGCCGAGCGGCGCGAGACCGAACGCAAGGAGCCTGCCAGCAAGGGCAGCGAAACAATCCTGCTTGCTGAAGATCACGACGGGCTACGCGAAGCCGCTCAGGAAATGCTGGAGGGCCTGGGATATCACGTGGTCCTCGCGTCGACTGGCGTCGAAGCCGTCGAGCGATTCGAGGCGGCCCCGGATGCGATTGACATGGTGGTTCTGGATGTGGTGATGCCCGGGCTGGATGGGCCGGAAGCGTACGTGAAGATGCGCGAGATTCGCCCCACGCTCGGAGTGCTGTTTACGACCGGCTATACCAGCGAATTGGAAGCTCTGGCGTCGCTGCTCGAGAAGGGCGCATCGATGCTCCAGAAGCCGTACGATTCGCAAACCCTCAGCAACATGATCCGGGGCGTCCTCGAACGCAGTTCCGCCGGTCACAAAGGCAACTGACCGCAAAAGGATCGCGACCGGAATTTTCCCGTAGTTTGCCCCGAGGTTTTACAGTACCCACCGAAGTGACTGCTTGTGCTTCAAGCCTTCTGAAATAGAATAGTGCGGTGAACTATTCACCAGCTGGTCGTGACGGCCGCGGAGTCGTGGCTGAAGGGAGAAAGATGAGGCGACATTTCGGCACGCGCGCGTTTGGGTCCTTATCGATCGCGATGGCGATTCTTGCGATGGGCGCCCGGGCGCAGACACCCTCCGGCGCGATTCGCGTGGAGGTCGACAGCACGCGCGCGCCGCAGAAGATTCTGCACACGCACCTGCAAATCCCCGTGCAACCGGGGCCGCTCGTCCTCTACTACCCGAAATGGATTCCGGGAGAGCACATGCCGGACGGTCCGATCATCAACATGGCCGGGCTCAAATTCACGGGCGCGGGCAAGACGATTGCGTGGCGCCGCGACCTGCTGGATATGTTCGCGTTTCATCTCGATATTCCGCAGGGCGTGAGTTCGCTCGATGCGGAATTCGATTTTCTGCTGTCCGGATCCGCGTCAGGCTTCTCGGCCGGTTCCTCCGCAACGGCCTTCCTGAATGTCTTGAGCTGGAATCAACTGTTGCTCTATCCGCAGGGCCACGCGGCCAGGGACCTGACGTATGTGGCAAGCCTCCGACTACCGGCAGGTTGGAAGTTCGGGACGGCGCTGCCCGTGGCGAAGCAGGATGGCGGAACGATCGATTTTGCTCCCGTGCCGCTGAACACGCTGGTCGATTCTCCGGTGGTTGCGGGCAAGTATTTCCGCGCGATTCAGCTGACGCCGGGGCAAATTCCCCCGCACGAAATGGACATCGTCGCCGACAGCGCCGGCGCGCTCGCGATGACCCCCGATACGGAGAAGCACTACCGCCAGCTCGTCGCCGAGACCGGCGCTCTCTTCGGGACGCGCCACTATCGCGATTACCACTTCCTGCTCACGCTGAGCGATTCGGTGGCCCACTTCGGCCTCGAGCACCACGAATCGAGCGACGACCGCACGGACGAGAAGTCGCTGATCGACGATGCGAGCCGCATCGCCGACGCCGATCTGCTTCCTCACGAGTTTGTACATTCGTGGAATGGGAAGTACCGGCGTCCCGCGGGCCTCGCGACACCGGATTACGACCAGCCGATGAAAGACGACCTGGTATGGGTCTACGAAGGCCTGACGGAGTATCTCGGGGACGTGCTGACGGCGCGCAGCGGACTCCTAAACCTGGATCAGACGCACGCGTACCTGGCGCGCCTCGCCGGGTTCTACGATCAAGAACCGGGACGCCGGTGGCGGCCGCTTCAGGACACGGCGGACGCCGCCGTGTTCCTTTACGAGAGCGGCACGGAATGGTCCAACTGGCGGCGGGGAGTCGATTTCTACGACGAAGGCGAGCTCCTCTGGCTCGACGTGGATGCCACGCTGCGGCGCCTGACCAAGGACCAGAAATCGATGAACGATTTCTGCCGCGTGTTTCACGGCGGGCCCGGCGGCGAGCCCGCGTTGAAGACGTACACGTTCGACGATATCGTTGCGACTCTCAGCGGGCTCGCACCCTACGACTGGGCCGGATTCCTGCGCACGCGGCTCGACTCGACCGTTCCCAGCACTCCGACCGAGGCGATCGAAAACAGCGGATGGAAACTCGTGTACAACGATCAGCCGAATGAGATTGACGAGAATAGAGAATCGGTCGTCAAGGCGGTGAACCTGCGGTCCTCGATCGGTTTGCTGCTTTGGGACGACGGGACGGTCGGCGACGTGATCTACGATGGCCCCGCATTCAAGGCCGGCATCGGGCCGGGAATGAAGATCAC
>Ga0335077_10000450_pt1 | contig 45479 bp, 38 predicted proteins | sample Lox_Sample_31_FD_207151 | JGI IMG/M metagenome (GOLD analysis project Ga0335077, IMG submission 207151) | Soil microbial communities from Loxahatchee National Wildlife Refuge, Florida, United States - Lox_Sample_3.1 | ecosystem: Environmental > Terrestrial > Soil > Wetlands | place: USA... | reverse complement strand
CCGGGTAGCGAGGTGGCGCATCGACCGTTTCGCGGCCCTGCAGCTCGTAGGCGAGCCGCGGAATGTCCGCCAGCTCCATCGTGCCCTCGACCTGAGAGTGCGAAGCGAGAATCTGCTCGATGAGCGTGGAGCCCGACCGCGGCAAGCCGATGATGAAGATAGGCGCCGCCGAGGTTGCTCCGAAGCCCGCACGCGCGGCGAAGAATTCCGGTGTGCACATGGATGCTTGCGTGCGGGCGCTACGCTCGAGCGGCTCGGGCCGGTAGCGACACTCGCGCTTCTTGAGGGCATTACCGCGCTCATAGAGGCTGAACGAATCTGCGTACTCGCGACGATCCTCGAGCGCCTTGCCGAGCGCGAAGCACAGGTGGTAGCGATCGACGAGCTGTGTGTGCGGTGCGGCTTCGTCACTGCGCATGCGCGCGATCTCGGCATCGGCAAAGCGATAGGTCTTGAGGTTCGCCAGGCTCCAGTAGGCCTCACCGAAGCGTGGTCTGACCACCGTTGCTGCGCGGTAGGATTCGATGGCCTGTTCGGTCTGGCCGATCGTCTTCAGAGCGTGTGCAATCGACAGATGCACCTCGGCATCGTCTGGTGTCTCGGCAAGAACCTCCCGGTAGAGCGGCAGCGCCCGTGAATAATCGCCGAAGCCCGTGAGGATCGTGGCGTACAACGTCCGATAGGCGCGATTGCGCGGCTCGATCGCAAGCAGCTTCTCGATCTCGTCGCGTGCCCGCAGATGCTTGTGGCGCTTGAGGAGCACCACGGCGTAGTCGTAGCGCGCCAGATGATGATCCGGCGCGAGCTTGAGGGCGCTCTCCAGCAGCAACTCGGCGTCATCGGAAACATCGAGCTTCATGCCGATGAGCGCGAGCAGCCGCATGGCGTCGACCTGATCGCCGTGCGTCAGCAGATAGGTGCGCACCATCTGCTCCGCGAGCTCGGTCTCGCCGTCCGCGAACAGCCCGTATGCGGTCAGGACCTCTTTGGGAACGGCGGCGAGGCGGGCGATCTGAGCACCGGCAAACTCGGCATCTGCGGCACGGCCCGTCATGCGGAACAGCACCTGCAGGCAGTTCCAGCTGGCCGGCAGCGACGGATTGAGATTCACGGCGCGCACGAAGGCCTCTATGGCGGGCTCCGCCTTGCGCATGGCCACATAGCAGTGGCCGCGCTCCTGGAACAGGCGGCTGAAGCTTGGATGGTGGATTTCGAGCTCCACCAGCGCTTTGAGCGCCTCGGCTATGCGCTGCAGGTATCGTTGGCACACCGCGATCATGTACAAGGCGTCGCGATTCTCAGGGACCCGATCGCGCAGGAGCTGTGCGGCTCTCAAGGCAGGTACGAAGTCGCTGCGCTCCATGAGTCCGCGAATGCGCAGGACTTCGGACTCCACCGGTGAGGGATCAACGTTCGGAATTGCAGCAGCCATCTGAGCTCAAGAATTTAGGATGGGCATCGTTGCCCGCTTACCACATTCTCCCGCGTGTGTGATGAGTACGGAACGATGACGGGAGTGGTCCAGCCACTCTGCTCTATAATTCCCCCGATTCGGCGTTCAAATAGTTGGCCAACGATCACAGCGTATAGCTCATTCGAGTGCATCACTCAAGTTGTATGTCGGTAACAGCAATTTACTCGTCGCCTGTGCGCAGCATCAGTTCTCGACCAGCGTCTGAGCCAGGCGCCGCTCATCGAGCTCATAGCCCATGCCCGGCTCTTCGCCGAGGTTGATGTAGCCCTCCGCGTCCACCCGCAGGGGATCGCTGAGCATGTAGTCGCGGCGATCCAGATCCCAATCCGGCGGATCAAAGGGATATTCAAGCAACGGGGAGTCCGCGAGCCCGGCGGCGAGATGCGCATTCGCCATCACACCCATGCCATTGGTCCAGGTGTGCGGCGTGAACATGAGATGGTGCTCCTGCGCCATGATCGCGATGCGCCGCATGCCGGTGATGCCACCGACCAGCGCCGCGTCGGGCTGCAGCACATCGGCGCAGCCGCCGTCGATGAGCTCCCGCAGCTCATGCATTTGGCGCGTCATCTCCCCCGCGGCGAGCCTCACATCCGTGGCTTCGCGCAGAGCACGCATGCCTGCGTAGTCGCCGCGGTGCAGCGGCTCCTCCATCCAGAACACCTCGAGTCGCTCGAGCTCGCGAGCGACCGCCAGGGCATCTTTCAAATTCCAGGGCGCCTCGGTATCCCACGGCAGTCGCCAGCCCTGATTGCAGTCAACCAGCAGGTCGAGGCCGCGGCCGGTGCGGGCGCGCACCGCTTCGAGCGCCCGTACGTCCTCGCGCCAGTCGCCGCGGTGGAAGCGCACCTTCAAGGCACGAAAGCCTTGCTCGCGGTAGCGCTCGGCCTGCTCCGCGAGCTGCTCGGGATCGCGCAGGACTGCCGATGAGGCGTACGCGCGGACGCGCGGGGAGAGTCCGCCGAGCAGCTTCCAGCAGGGCTGGCCACAGATCTTGCCGGCGAGGTCCCAGAGCGCCAGGTCGAGCGGCCAGCAGCGACCGTAGTGAAAGTCGATGTGCGACAGCACGCGGTTGTGACGCTCGATCGCCAGGGCATCCGCGCCGATGAACAGCTCCTCGTGCCCATGAAAGCCAAGCATGCGATCGCCCGAGCCATAGCCCACGAGTCCGCTGTCGGAGGCGACGCGCACGATCGTGGCATCGAAATGCGTGCGCGGCTGGGTGTCCCAGCTCGCGTGGAAGGGCTCGCGAAAAGCCAGGCGATGATGGGTGACACGGATCGAGGCGATCCGGTGCTGCGGCACCGCACTCATCGCCGCAACCCGCCGCGCTCGGAAGGGGGCGGCGGATTATCGTGAATGCGACTGGAACTATCGTGACTGCGACGCGCACGGCCGATCCGCGCGGGTATTGCGGCGCGTATGGGACAGCTGCGCGCGGCATGCTTGAGCCACCGGACGGTGACGAGCAGAATGATAGTTGGCACGACGCCCCCGCGACCGGAATCAAAAGCCTCCCACAGCGGAGTCGCGGCTCAAAGACGAGAAATTGAATAGCCGTATCGAAAAAAGGCATTGGAATCCGCGAGGGCTTTCACCCGAGGCTGCGGCTTTCGCGCTCGCCGGCAGGACTCGCACCGCATGCCCAGGTTGATCGATCGGCGCTGGCTGCCGCTCAATGCGCTGCGTGCCTTCGAGGGCGTGGCCAAGCACGGCACCTTCACCGCCGCCGCCCACGCGCTGCTCATCTCGCAGAGCGCGTTGTCGCGGCACGTGATTGCGCTCGAGCGGCTGCTCGGGCGGCAACTGTTCGAGCGCCGCCCGCATGCTCTGGAGCTGACACGATCCGGGCAGCTGCTGCTGCTCGCGATCGGCAAGGCCTTCGACCGGCTCGAGCACGCGGTCGAAGCCGTGCGCAACGAGGGTGCCGCGAGCTTGCGCACGCTGCGCGTGCAGATGCCGCCGAGCTTCGCCATGCGGCTCGCCGTTCCCATGCTGCGCGACTTTCGCCGCGCGAATCCGGACCTGCAGATCGACCTCGTGAGTCCCTCGGACGTGCGCGCGCCGCTGGCCGACGTCGATGTCTCGGTCATCTACTCGAAGCCCATGGTGACGGATCTGGTCACCGACCTGCTCTGGCCGGTGCGCCTGAGCATCCTCTGTGATCCCGATATCGCCGCACGTCACGCGGGCCAGGAGCTCGAGCAGTTCATTGCGGCGAACGAGCTGATCCACGTACGGATCGCTGCCGAGTCGGTGCATCACGTGTGGACCCAGTTCGTGCGACAAGCCGGCATCGCTCACCTCGACGTCGACCGCGGCATCGTCTTCGATACCGCCGTGCTCGCCGTGCAGTATGCGTTGAGCGGCGAGGGCCTGGTGCTGGTGGACCCGACCTTGTGCTCCGAGGAAATGCGCGCCGGGCGGCTGGTGAAGCCGTTCGATGTGACGCTCGATGATGGCTACGGCTATTACCTGGTCACGCATCCGGAGGACCTGAGCGATACGGCGATCGCCGTGTTCCGCTCGTGGCTGATCGAGCGCTTCGGACAGCGCCCCGCCGCGGGCGAGCCGCGCGTGCGTCTTGCAGTATCCAATGACTAAAGTGACGACGAGTGAACTGAGACGAGCATGAGAGATCACGTCAGGGTGGCGGTCATCGGGGGCGGTGTGGTCGGGGTGAGCGTGCTCTATCACCTCACCAAGGCCGGGTGGAAGGATGTGCTCCTGATCGAGCGCGCCGAGCTCACCTCGGGCTCGACCTGGCATGCCGCCGGCGGCATGCACACGCTCAACGGCGATCCGAACGTGGCACGCCTGCAGCAGTACACGATCAGCCTCTACAAGGAGCTCGAGAAGGTTTCGGGCATCTCGTGCGGCATGCATCTCACCGGGGGACTGATGCTCGCCGGCACGCGCGAGCGCTTCGATTGGTTGAAGGTCGCGCAGGCACGCAGCCGCTATCTGGGCATGGATCTGTCGATCATCTCGGCGGACGAGGCGGCGCGCATGCATGCGCTGCTCGACAAGCGGCACTTCACCGGCGCGCTCTACGATCCGATCGAGGGCCACGTGGATCCCTATGGCGTGACGCACGCCTATGCCAAAGCCGCGCAGCTCGGTGGCGCAGAAGTCGTGCGCCAGACGCGCGTGACCGATCTCAAGGCGCGTGCCGACAGCAGCTGGGACGTGATCACCGACCGCGGCAACGTGCACGCCGAGCATGTGGTGAACGCGGGCGGGCTGTGGGCGCGCGAGGTGGGCCGCATGGTTGGACTGGAGCTGCCGGTGCTCGCCATGGAGCATCAGTATCTCTTCACCGAGGACGTTCCTGAGCTGGCCGGACTGCCAGAGCAGCTGCACGCCATCGATTTCGAAGGTGAGATCTATCTGCGTCAGGAGCGCGGCGGGATGCTCGTGGGGACCTACGAGCGCGCCTGCGTCCCTTGGTCCGAGCGCGTGACGCCCTGGGACTTCGGCCAGGATCTGCTGCCGAACGATCTCGAGCGCATCGCACCGAGCCTCGAGGTGGCCTTCGAGCACTTCCCAGCGCTCGGTCGCGTGGGCATCCGCAAGGTCGTGAACGGCCCCTTCACGTTTGCGCCGGATGGCAATCCGCTCGTCGGGCCGATCAAGGGTCTGAAAAATTTCTGGGTCGCCTGCGGTGTCATGGCCGGATTCAGTCAGGGCGGCGGCGTCGGTCTGACGCTAGCGCAGTGGATGACGGAGGGCGACCCGGGCGCCGATATCTGGGGGATGGACGTTGCGCGCTTCGGTGCATGGGCGACGCCGGCCTATACGAACGCCAAGGTGCGCGAGAACTACTCCCGGCGCTTTCGCATCCGCTTCCCTAACGAGGAGCTCGAGGCGGCAAGGCCGCTGCGCACTACTCCCGTGTACGAGCGCTTGCGGGAGCAGAACGCGGTGTTCGGCGACTATTGCGGGCTGGAGCACGCGCTGTGGTTCGCACCTGCGGGCAGCGCGCCTCAGGAGACGGTCTCATTTCATCGCTCGAATGCCCACGAGCCCGTCGGCGCCGAATGCCGCGCCGTGCGCACCGAGTGCGGGCTCATCGAGACAGCGAACTACGGCAAGTTCGAAGTGACCGGGCCGGACACTGCCGCATGGTTAGCGCGCGTGATGGCGAACCGCGTGCCGAAAGTCGGTCGCATCGCCCTCTCGCCGATGCTCAACGAGCGCGGCAAGCTCATCGGTGACTTCACGCTCTGCCGGGTGGCGGAGGAGCACGTGCTGCTCGTGGGCACGTACGCCGCGGAGGGTTACTACCTGCGCTGGTTCGAGCGCCAGCTCGGGGACGCTGACGTGCACGTGCGGCCCTGCGCGCTCGAGTACGTTGGCTTTGCGCTCGCGGGTCCCAACTCGCGGGCGCTGCTGCAGCGCCTGGTGCGCGATGACCTCTCCAGCGCGTCCTTTCCGTTCCTCTCGTTCCGGCGCATGGATGTGGGCATGGTGCCCGCGCTCGTCGGCCGGCTCTCCTTCACGGGCGAGCTGGGCTACGAGATCTGGGTAACGGCCGACTATCAGCGCGCGCTCTATGAGCTGCTGGTCTCGGCGGGCGAGGACTTCGGAATGAAGCTTTTCGGTGGGCGCGCTTTGAACTGCCTGCGCCTAGAGAAGAGCTTCGGCAACTGGGCGCGCGAGTTTCGACCGATCTACGGGCCTTACGAAGCAGGGTTGTCACGCTTCGTCGATCTCGGCAAGGGTGATTTCATCGGCAGGGCGGCCGCGCTCGCGGAGAAGGAAAGTGGGGGCACCTTGCGCCTGGTCGCATTCGCCGTGGCGGCGCGCGATGCGGATGCGAGCGGTGACGAGCCCATCTGGCACGACGGCAAGGTCGTCGGCTGGGTCACCTCCGGAGGCTACGGCCACACCACGCAGAGCTCGCTCGCGCTGGGTTACGTGCCGCGCGCGCTCGCGCAGGCCGACAGCGGCTTCGAGATCGAGATCATCGGCGAGCGGCTGCCGGCCCAGCGGCTGCGCGCGGCGCCCTACGACCCCGACGGCGCACGCATGCGCTCATGACATTCGCGGAGACCTTCATTCATGGCATCTAGGAAGAAATCGGCCACCACGAAAGAGGATATGGGTCTCATGGCGCGCCTCGATCGGGGCGCCGTGATCTGCGCCGAAGGTTACCTATTCGAGCTCGAACGGCGCGGCTATCTGCAGGCCGGCGCGTTCGTGCCCGAGGTGCTGGTCGAGCATCCGGAAGTCGTCGAGCAGCTGCACATGGACTTCGCGCGTGCCGGCTCGGATGTGATGCAGGCGCTGACCTACTACGCGCACCGCGAGAAGCTGCGCGTGATCGGACGCGAGAAGGACCTGGTGAGGATGAATCGCCGCGCGCTGCAGATCGCGAAATCAGTCGCGCGCAAGACCGGCACGCTTTGCGCCGGGGACATCTGCAACACCAACATCTACGACCCGGACAGCAAGTCGGCCCGCAAGGAGGTCGAGCGCATCTTCGCGGAGCAGGTCGGTTGGGCGGCCGATGCCGGCGTCGATTTCATCATTGCCGAGACCTTCTCCTGGGGCGGGGAGGCGCTCATGGCTCTCGAGGCCATCAGGAAGCACTCCAAGGTGCCCGCGGTCGTTACCTTCTCGGTGCACCGCGACCCGAACATGCGCGATGGCTGGACACCCGTGGAGACCTGCCAGCGCCTGGAGGCAGCCGGCGCGGACGTGGTCGGAGTCAACTGCCATCGCGGGCCCGCGACGCTCATGCCGACCCTGAGGGAGATTCGCGCGGCAGTTAAGTGCCACGTGGCTGCACTGCCCGTGCCCTATCGCACGACGCCCGAGCAGCCGAGCTTCACTTCGCTGACGGATCCAGCCCGCGGCAATGCGCGCGCATTCCCCGTCGGTCTCGATCCGTTCCTGTGCTCGCGCGATGAGATGTTCGACTTCGGGCGCGAGGCGTTCGCGCTCGGCATCCACTACCTTGGCATCTGCTGCGGGGCAGGGCCGCACCACATCCGCGCGCTCGCCGAGGGGCTGGGGCGCCATCCGGAGGCGAGCCGGTATTCGGTCGATATGTCCAAGCACGCCTTCTTCGGCACCAACAAGCGGATCAAAGCCATACAGCGCGAGTACAGCGGCAAGCTCTGAATGACTTAGAATTGGCCGGTCGTGCCATCGGCCCCGATACTGCGTACCACCCGCTACGCGTTCATCACGCTCGCGAACTACTCGATGATCGCGCTGGTCAACGCGGTCGAGCCGCTGCGCATGGCGAACATCGTCACCGCGCAGAAGCCTTACGAGTGGTCGATTGTGACCCTCGATGGCACGCCTGCGATCGCCAGCAACGGCCTGCATCTGTCACCCACGCTCGCGCTCGATCACGTGGGACGGGTGGATATCGTATTCGTGTGCGGCGGCGTCGACGTGCAAGCCTCGGTGCACCCCGCGATGCTCACGGCGCTGCGGCGCTTCGCCGAGCGCAGGGTGGCACTCGGTGCACTGTGCACGGGCGGCTACGCGCTGGCAAAGGCGGGCTTGCTCGATGACTATCGCGCGACCATCCACTGGGAGAATCTCTCGGCACTACGCGAGGAGTTTCCGCGCGTGCGCATTCGTGATCAGCTGTTCACCATCGATCGCGACCGCTTCACGTGCTCGGGCGGCATCGCTCCGCTCGATCTGATGCTGACGCTCGTGCGTGAGAAGCTCGGGGCGCGCACCTCGCAGCTGATCTCGGAGCAGTTCATTCTGGATCGAGTGCGCGACGCGCGCGATCGTCAGTACGTGCCGTTGCGAGCACAGGTGGGGCCGGGTCACACCGATCTGATCGAGGTGGCGCAGCTCATGGATAGTCACATCGAGGAGCCGCTCTCGCTCGATCAGATCGCGACGCGCGCCGGGCTCTCGCGCCGGCAGATCGAGCGGCTCTTCAAGCGCCACCTCGGCTACGCGCCCAAGAAGTACTATCTGCAGGCGCGGCTGCGGCGCGCGCGCGAGCTGCTGCTGCAAACCTCCATGTCCATTCTCGACATCGCCACGGCGTGCGGCTTTCGCTCGCCGCATCATTTCTCCAAGTGCTACCGGGCTCACTTCGGCCTGCCGCCAAGCGCCGAACGCCACGTGCGTCACACTTCCCCGGCGGCGCCGGGCGGGCAGCGGACCCGCGAGCGCTTGACGTAATGCGGCAATAGAGCCCCGCGGCGGGGGGTGGGGTCAGACTGCGAGCGGCTCCCGGTCCCATGTCGTCTGTGGACATGTGGTGGTCGCGAAGTGGCCAGTCTGCGCGCCCCGCGCCACATACCATGACTTCTATCCAGGTGTCCGCCGGATCGCAGGGGTAGCCCCGTGCGGCGGCGCACGCGCTTGCGGAGGCTAACAGATGGCGGATTCGTCCACGGAGGCGGCCTCGTCGACCGACGAGTTCGACCTGCGCGATCTGAACGATGAGGAGCTCACCGAGCAGGTCCACGACGACCTCTACAACGGACTCAAGAGCGAGGTCGAGCAGGCTACGCACATCTTTCTCGAGCGCGGTTGGAGCGCCGAGAAGGTGCTGAACGACGGACTCGTGGAAGGCATGCGCATCGTCGGCATCGACTTTCGCGACGGCATCCTGTTCGTGCCCGAAGTGCTGCTGGCCGCCAACGCAATGAAGGCCGGCATGGAGATCCTGCGGCCGCTGCTTGCGGAGACGGGTGTCGAGCCCATCGGCAAGATCGTGATCGGCACCGTCAAGGGCGACATCCACGATATCGGCAAGAATCTCGTCTCGATGATGCTCGAGGGAGCTGGCTTCGAGGTGATCGATCTCGGTATCAACAATCCGGTCGAGAAGTATCTCGATGCGCTCGAGCGCCACAAGCCCGACATTCTCGGCATGTCGGCGCTGCTCACGACGACCATGCCCTACATGAAGGTCGTGATCGACACCATGAAGGAGAAGGGCATCCGCGATCGCTACATCGTGCTGGTCGGCGGCGCGCCACTCAACGAGGAGTTCGGCAAGGCGGTGGGCGCCGACGCCTACTGTCGCGACGCGGCGGTCGCAGTGGAGACGGCCAAGGGACTGCTCAGCAAGCGTCGCGCAGCGGCGCGCCCGGCATGAGCGAGCTGTTAGCAACATGAGCAAGGTGCTGGTGATCGCCTGCGGGGCCCTCGCGCGCGAGATCGTCGAGCTGCGCAAGGCCAACAACTGGAGCGCCCTCGACGTGCAGTGCCTGCCTCCGGAGCTGCACAACCGCCCGCACCTGATTCCGCCAGCGGTGCAGAGGGTGATACGCGCACAGCGCGCCCGCTATCAGCGCATCTTCGTCGCATACGGCGATTGTGGGACCGGCGGCCGACTCGATGCCGTCCTCGAGCAGGAAGGGGTCGAGCGCCTTCCGGGCGCGCACTGCTATGAAGCGTTCGCGACCAGCGAGGTCTTTGCCGAGCTTGCCGAAGCGGAGCCCGGAACGTTCTATCTGACGGATTTTCTGCTGCGGCACTTCGAGCGGCTGGTCACGCGCGGGCTCGGGCTGGACCGGCACCCGGAGCTGCACGCTCAGTATTTCTGCAACTATCGGCGTCTCGTGTATCTCGCGCAGACCGAGAGCGCGGAGGCGCGCCGGCGCGCGCGCGCCATCGCATCGGACATGGGTCTCGAGTTCGTCTATCGCTTCACCGGCTATGGCGCGCTCGCCGGCTCGCTCGCCGGCTCGCTCGCCGCGCTGCACGAGCGACCCACGGTGCTGCCATGGCCTCGCTGATCATCATCTCCTGGCGGAGCATTCCCGCTCAGGTGATCGTCAAGCGCGGGCGCGAGATCGCGAAGGTGCAGTTGTCGGGGCGCTTTCAGGAGGCGATCGATCGCGCCGCGATGCGTGCCGGCAGGGGAACCTCCAATGCCTACCTCGCGGATTGGGCGCGCAGCGAGCCGCGACCTTGCGGCGAGAATCTGCGCGCGGAGGCCGAGGCCGAAGCGGCACGACTGGAGGCTCGCTACACCGCTGACGAGCTCGAGCGGCTGATACGCGCCAAGGGACTCGAAGCGGGCGCAGCCGAAGCGGGCGCAGCGGGTGGGGCCGGAGCGGGCGCAGCCGGGGCGGCTGCCGCCGGCGAGGGCTCGCAGTCATGACAGAAATGGTGACAGCATGACCGAGACGGTCGTAGGTTCCGCGACGAAGACGGTCGTGATCGGCTTCGAGCGCCCGTTCGTGATCATCGGCGAGCGCATCAATCCCACGGGCCGCAAGATTCTCGCGGCCGAGATGGCGGCCGGGGATTACACGCGCGTGGAAGCCGATGCGCGCGCCCAAGTGACCGCCGGCGCACACATGCTCGATGTCAATGCCGGTATTCCGCTGGCCGATGAGCCTGCCATCCTCGCCAAGGCCATCCAGCTGGTGCAGTCGATCACCGATGTGCCGCTGTCGATCGACTCCTCGATCGTCGCAGCCCTCGAGGCGGGTCTTGCGGTCTACAAGGGCAAGGCGCTGGTCAACTCGGTGACCGGTGAGGAGGAGCGTCTCGAGAAGGTGCTGCCACTCGTGAAGAAATATGGCGCCGCAGTCGTCGCCATCTCAAACGACGAGACCGGCATCTCCGAGGATCCGGATGTTCGCTTCGAGGTTGCAAAGAAGATCGTGCATCGGGCGGCCGATCACGGGATTCCGGCGGCCGACGTGGTCGTCGATCCCCTGGTGATGCCGATCGGCGCGATCAATCGCGCCGGCGTGCAGGTGATGCATCTGCTGCGGCGGCTGCGCTCCGAGCTCAAGGTAAACAGCACCTGCGGCGCCTCCAACGTGAGCTTCGGACTGCCACAGCGGGAGGGCATCACGAGCGGCTTTCTCACCATGGCGATCGCCTCGGGACTGACCTCTGCGATCGCGAATCCGCTGCATCCGGAGGTGCTGAGGGCCTGCATGTCTGCGGATGTGATGATGGGCCACGACCCGGATTGCGCACGTTGGATCCGCGCCTTCCGCGAGCCGCCGGCCGCGGGACAGGGTGAGGGCCAGATGCGCGGCCGACGCGAAGGCGGGCACCGCCGCCGTGTCTCCTGATGCACTAGTCGTCTTTACGCCTTCGGGCAAGCGCGGCCGCTTCGCTCTCGGCACACCGCTGCTGCAGGCCGCGCGCACTCTCGGCGTGGATGTCGATTCGGTGTGCGGCGGTCGCGGTCTTTGCGGCCGCTGCCAGGTGCTGGTCATGGAAGGCGAGTTCGCCAAGCACGGCGTGCAATCAGGAACCGAGCACCTCTCGGCATGGAGCACCGCCGAGGAGCGCTTTGCGCAGCGCCGTCCGCTTCCCGCCGGCCATCGTCTGTCCTGTTCGGCGCGCGTGCTCGGTGATCTCGTGATCGATGTACCCGCGAGCAGTCAGGTGCATCGTCAGGTGGTGCGCAAGGATGCCGACGCGCTCGACATCACGCTCGATCCCGTGCTGCATCTGCACGAGGTCGAGGTCGAGCAACCCGACATGCACAATCCCTCGAGCGACCTGCGTCGGCTGATCAATGCGCTCGAGCGCGAGTGGCAGCTCACGGATCTCAGCTGCGATCCGAGCGTGCTGCCGGGGTTGCAGGCCGCGCTGCGTCTGGGAGATTGGCAGGTGACGGTCGCAGTGCACGCCGCCAAGCACATCATCGCGGTGTGGCCGGGACTGCACGAGCGCGCCTTTGGACTTGCGGTGGATGTGGGCTCGACCACCATCGCCGCACATCTGTGCGATCTGGCGACCGGCGAAGTGCTGGCCTCGAGCGGCATGATGAATCCGCAGATCCGCTACGGCGAGGATCTCATGAGCCGCGTCTCGTACGCGATGATGAATCCCGAGGGTGCCGCACAGCTGACAACGGCCGTGCGTGGCGCCCTGAGCGCTCAGGCGGCACAGGTCGCCGAGCGCGCCGGTATCGACACTGCAGACATTCTGGAGATGACCCTGGTCGGCAACCCGATCATGCATCACCTGGTGCTCGGCATCGATCCTGTGGAGCTCGGCGGTGCACCGTTTGCGCTCGCCGTGGATTCGGGCATCGAGGTGACGGCCGCCGCACTCGGTGTCGCGCTGCATCCGAATGCCCGCGTATACGTACTGCCGTGCATCGCCGGACATGTGGGTGCGGATGCCGCGGGCATGATCCTCGCAGAGCGTCCGGACCTCGACGAGGCGATGACGCTGCTGGTCGATGTGGGCACCAACGCCGAGATCGTTCTCGGCAATCGCCACCGTCTGCTCGCCTGCTCGAGTCCCACGGGGCCGGCGTTCGAGGGTGCACAGATCAGCTGCGGGCAGCGCGCGGCACCGGGTGCGATCGAGCGTGTGCGCATCGATCGGATGACCCTCGAGCCGCGCTTCAAGGTGATCGGCTGCGAGCTGTGGTCGGATGAGCCCGGATTCGCGGCCGCGACGGCGGTCAGCGGCATCACCGGCATCTGCGGCTCGGGAATCATCGAAGTGATCGCCGAGATGTATCTTTCCGGCATCATCAATCAGGATGGTGTCGTCGACGGCGAGCTCGCCGCGCGCAGCGCGCGCATCGTGGCGAGCGGCCGCACCTTCGCCTATGTCGTGCATCGCGGCAGCGTGCCGCTCAGCATCACGCAGAACGATGTGCGCGCGATTCAGCTTGCGAAGGCGGCCCTGCACGCGGGCATCCGCCTGTTGATGCAGCACATGAATATCGATCACGTCGACCGTATTCGGCTCGCCGGTGCATTCGGCAGCCACATCGACGTGCAGTATGCGATGGTCCTCGGCATGATCCCCGACTGCAATCTCGCGCACGTCGGCGCTGCCGGCAATGCGGCGGGCACCGGAGCGCGCATCGCGCTTCTCGATGCGAGCTCCCGCAAGACCGTGGAGGAGCTGGTGCGGCGCGTGGAGAAGATCGAGACCGCCATCGAACCGCGCTTTCAGGAGCACTTCGTCCAGGCGATGGCGATTCCACACAAGACGGAGCCGTATGAGCAGCTGCGCCGCGTGGTGGAGCTGCCACCGCCGAAGGCGGCGGCCCCGCGTGCCGCGGCGCCCGCACGGCGGGCGCGCCGCGCGCGCCTCGATCAGTAGCTTTCTTCCTCGTTGGGGAAGTCCGCTGCCTTCACGTCTTTGATGTAGCGCCGGCAGGCATCGAGCATGACATCGGACAGGGTCGCGTAGCGGCGCAGGAAGCGCGGCGAAAAATCCGTGGTGATCCCGAGCAGGTCGTGCGTGACGAGCACCTGACCATCCACGTCGCAGCCCGCGCCGATACCAATGACCGGTATGGTCAGTGCTGCCGCCACACGCGCGGCGAGCGCGGCGGGGATCTTCTCGAGCACCAGCGCGAAGCAGCCCGCCTGCTGAAGCAGTCCTGCATCCCTGCTGAGGTGTGAGGCCTCCTCGGCATCCTGCGCACGCACGACGTAGGTTCCGAATCGGTAGATCGATTGCGGCGTGAGTCCCAGGTGGCCCATCACCGGGATTCCCGCGGACAGCACCCGACGGACGCTTTCAATCACCGCTTCGCCGCCTTCCATCTTGACGGCGTGCGCACCGGATTCCTTCATGATGCGCACTGCGCTTTCCAGGGCGAGGCGGCTGTCGCCCTGGTAGCTGCCGAAGGGCATGTCTACCACGATGAGTGCCGAGCTCGCAGCGCGCACGACGGCCGAAGCGTGATCGATCATCTGATCGAGCGTGATCGGCAAGGTCGTCTCGTGGCCGTGCATCACGTTGGAGGCGCTGTCGCCGACCAGCAGCACATCCAGTCCGGCCTGATCGAGGATCCGCGCCGTGGAGAAATCGTAGGCCGTGAGCATCGCGATCTTCTCGCCGCGCGCTTTCATCTCGGCGAGTCGTGCAGTGGTCACGCGCCGCTGGCGCGCGTCTTGATTCATGCAGTCATCCTAATGCGCTGCGGAACGGGCCGCAATCTGCCATGCTGCAAGCTCGAAGTCCGGGAGCAGAGTGTGAGATGGCAGTCCGACAGATGCGTCGTGCGCGAGTGGCAGGCGACGGACAAGCCCTCGTTGGTGCGTTATGCCAACGACCGCCGCGTGTGGCGCAATCTGCTCGATATCTTTCCGCATCCGTACACCGAGGCCGCCGCAGACGCGTGGCTGGCGCTCGTCGCCACCATGTCTCCGTGCACGCACTGGGCGGTGGAGGTCGACGGACAGGCCGCGGGAGGCATCGGCTTTGACGTCGCGCAGGGCGTGTTCTGCCGAACGGCGCATTTCGGCTACTGGCTCGGCCAGCCCTACTGGGGTCGCGGCATCATGACCGAGGCCGTGCGCGCCGTCGTGGAGCACGCGTTCGCGAGCTACGATCTGGCGCGGCTCGAGGCACCGGTATTTGAATGGAATCCCGCCTCGATGCGCGTGCTCGAAAAATGCGGCTTCGTGCGCGAGGCCGTGTTGCGCAAGAGCGCCTTCAAGGATGGCCAGCTGATCGACATGATGCTGTACGCCCGTGTGAGATAGCGCGCCGCCTGCCGGCAAGCTCTCAGTCCGGCAGTGTCCCTCCGGCACCGTCTCACTCCGGCAGCAAGGCGTTGAGCTCCTGGCTCGTGAGTGAGGTATCGAGGTAGCCGAAGGTGCCCTGCGAGCGCACCTCCTGCGCAGCGCTGCGCAGACCCGTCAGTGCGGCTCGGTAGAGCGAGGTCGCCAGGCTGATCCGTTTCACGCCCGCCGCCGTGAGCTCCTTCACGCTGAATGACTTGTTGCGGATGCCGACCATGAAGTTGAACGGCTTGCGCAGAGCGCTGCAGACCGCGCGCACGGCATCGAGATCGGGCAGCCCGGGCGCCATCAGCACGTCGGCGCCCGCAGCTTCGTAGGCACGCAGCCGCTCGATCGTCGCCTTCACATCGGGTTGGCCGCAGAAGTAGCCCTCGCAACGCCCGGTCAGCGTGAATGGAAAGGGCAGCGCGCGCGCGGCGCGCGCCGCCGCCGCAATGCGTTCCGCCGCATATCCGATCTCGAACAGCGGTGTCTGAGCATTGCCGCTTGCATCCTCGATCGAGCATCCCACCAGTCCCGCTTGCGCTGCGAGACGGATGGTTTCCGCGACCCACTCGGGAGCATCGCCGAAGCCCTGCTCCAGATCTGCCGACACCGGCAGATCGGTTGCAGCGCAGATCACGCGGGCGTGCGCCAGAGCCTCATCGCGCGTCACGTGACCGTCGCGCCGTCCGAGCGTACCGGCCGCCGCGCCGCTCGAGGTTGCAAGCGCCGAGAAGCCGAGCGCGGCGACGAGGCGCGCGCTGGCGCCATCCCAAACATTCGGGATGACGAAGGCACCTGGGGCGGCGTGCAGGGCGCTGAAGCGTTGCGCTTTGCTTGCTTGCGTGCTGTTCATGACTCGTGCCTTGGTGATGCGGGGAGGGTGGGGCGATTATGTCAGGTCCGTACGAGCATGAGTCCGGCCACGATGAGCGCGATCGCCAGCCACTGATGCAGCGCCAGGTGCGTGTCGCCCAAGGTGCGCCCGACGAACACCGTGATTGCGCTGGTCAGACTGCTGAGAACGGCCACGAGCGCTACCCGCCCCGTTGCGAGGCCGGCGCTCATGCTGAGAAAACCGGCCGCGCCGAGCGCGCCGGAGCCGAACACACTGATGCTCGCGGCACGCTCCGGCAGGGCCAAATTGACGTGCGCGCTCAGGCCCAAACACCCTAGAAGGACGACCGCGGTGGCATAAGTGATCCAGACGGGCAGCAGCGCCCCAAGAGCGGGGATCGCCAGGCGGCCCTGCACCCAAAATCCGACGCCATACCCCACGGCTGCGCCGAGTGCCCATCCCAGGCCTGTTCGGGCGCGATCGATTCGGATGGACTCGTGTCGCTCGTGCACTCGCGCCGGAATGGAGACGATGCAGGAACCCGCGATGATCAGCGCAAGCCCGATGGCGGCGCCCGACGTGAACCGCTCGCCGCTCGCGACCGAGAGCAATGTCGTGACGGCGCCATAGCTCGCCGTCACGGGCGCCACGACTGGCAGTGGGCCCTTGATCAATGCTTGGGTGAACAGCACGGATGCGACGAGCAGCGTGAGGCCCGAGCCGATCGCCGCCCACCAAGCGCTTGGCGGCGCGCGCAGCCCCTGGCGCAGGATGGCGGGCTCGAGCAGCAGCCACACCGAAAGCACCGCAATCGCAAGCAACGCGGCATAGAAGGAACTGCGCCACAAGCCGACGGCACGCCCAGCGAGCTGGGCCAGGTAATCTCCCGTGCCATAGCTCACTGCGGCCGCGAGGCCGTAGAACACCGCCCAGTCCATCGTCTCGACCTCCGGGGTGCACTTGAGTACCCTCTTGGTGTCGAGAGTGCGACCCGTGTGCATTGGAGCAGATCGTGCATGAGATCGTCGAGCAGCTGGCAGCAGAAGGGTACGCCATCATCCGCGCTTTCGTGCCGGCCTCTGAGATGGCGCTCATCTCCGCGGAGGTCGACCGCATGTACCAGGAAGGCCTCAAGCACCATGCGACCTACCGCGACAAGAACCTGCTTTTCGAGGTGCTGAACGATCCGCAGGCGCAGCGCAGAGTGGTGCTGCAGGCGCACTGGACCGCCTGGATCAGCCCGCTGCTCGAGGAGCTCAGGCGCAGCGCGCGCTTCTACGCCGTGCTGCAGCCCTTCCTTGGCGAGGACATCAAGCAGATCACGCACCAGCTGCACTGGAAGCCGCCGGGCGCAAAGTACACCTTCTATCGCTACCACCAGGATGCGCGCTTTCGCGCCGGCGCGCCGGCCGCGCAAGCGCTCGCGAGCACGGTCACGACCGGACTTGCCATCGACCCGCAGACGAGCGCGAACGGCGCGCTGCGCATCGTGCCGCGGAGCCATTTGAAAGGCTACCTGGGACTCTCCGACGACGGGCCGATCATGGTCGGAGAGACGCCCGATGCGGAGTTGCAGCGCGCGGGACTCGATCCCGCGAGCATCGTCACCTGCACGATGGAGCCGGGCGACCTCTTGCTGTGGACGCTCTTCACCGTACACGGCTCCGCTCCCAACCTCAGCAGTCACGACCGCCGCTTCATGATCAACAGCTACGTGCGCGCCGCGGGCAGCCAGCGCGGCGAGTGGGCCTTCCGCAATGGCATCTCGACGCCCCTCGGTGCGGAGCCTGAGATCTGCAAGTATGAGCAGCTGCGCGAGCGGCCCGGCCCGTTCTATATCGAGACCGACTGGACCGAAGAGGCCGCGCAGCGCGCGGCGAACCGCTCGTAAGGCGTGCCTCTGGCCGCGCTAGTGCGGGGCGTGCGTGTGCGCCTCGACGTGGCGGTCGATCCACTGGATTAGAAGGTCCGCCAGCTGATTGCTGTTCTTGTCCTGCATCAGCATGTGGCTGTTGCCTTTGATGCCGAGCGCCGGCAGATACATCATCTCGGCATCACCGCCGCTCTTCTTCAGCTGCTCGATGAAGGTGTTGCAGCTGTCGAGCGCCGGTTTCCAGAAACGCGGGCCGTCCTTCACGTCATCGAGATGATCGCCGAACATGACCAGCGTCGGGATGCGGGCGAGCGTTGCAAGCTGCGCCGGTTTGAGATCCGTCTCACATTGCGTCTCGATGGTGATGGCGCCTTTGATCCCGCTCGCATCGACGAGCGCCGCGCGCTCGGGAAAGAAGCCGGACTCCGAATGGCCGATCAGCACCGCACCGTGCAGCTTCACGCCCAGCGCCGCCATCTGCGTCCAGGTGGGATTCGCATCGCGCGGCAGTAGCGCATTCAAGTCCGGGATCATCTGCTTGTAGAGCTCGTCCACGGCCTGCAGCGGGAACTGCTCATCCGGAAAACCCTCGCCGAACTTGGGGCCGAAGCGGAAGACCACCCACGCGAACTGATGCGTGGCATTGAGGATGCTGGGCAGCTGCGCAGGCGCAACCTTGCCCGCGCGCACGTCACCGAAGGTGCTCGAATCAAAGCCCGAGCGTGCCCGAGACACTTGATCCGCGAGGTACACCGAGCGTTGCTTGCGCACGAAGTACTCGCTCCAGCCGATGCGTCCGTCGGGAGTGGTCTCCCAGGTCTTGCTGCTCAGGCAACAGCCGTGAACCATCACCACCGGCACGTGCCGCGCGCCCTGCAGTGGAATCTGGTACTGCACGTACATCTGATTGACGGTGACATCGCCGCTCTGTGCGGGCAGCGGTCCGTATGCGGGCAGGCTCAGCGCTTTGGTCTCGCCGCCGACGAAGAAGCTCCCCTGCTCCTTGAGGGTGAGGGGGCCTGCGAGCTGCGCCCGGGCTGCGAACGCAAGCAGCAGCGTAATCAGCAGATACGACGTGCAGGCAATGCGAAGTGGGTGCATCGCGCGACTCCCTCGTTTATGTTCGCTCGATTATAAGCCGGCCGCACTCGTCGCTGGGCTCAAGCTACGGTCGCATTGCGCACCCGGGCGGCACGCATTTCTGCATCCAGGCCGATTGCCGCGAGCAGATAGTGCACTGCGCCCCATGCATAGAAGAGCACCGTCAGCAGGATTCCCTGGCGGGATGCGTGTATGAGCGCCCTCGCACAGAGCGCCTGCGCAGCGGGTTGCGCGCTGCTGCTGGTGCCGCCCGGACATGCGGATGCGAACGAGAGTGCCGCTCGGGTGGCCTGGTGGAAGTCGAGCTCCGCGAAGCGGTCGATCGCCCAGCCGGTGAACAAAGGACCACCGCCGAGGGCAATCACATTGAGCAGAATGAAGATCAGCGCCGTCGCCGTGGCGCGCCGGCGCCGGTCGACGACGTTCTGGACGACGCCGAAGGTGGGACCGAGCGAGGCATACTGAAAGAAGCCGGCCGCGGCGAGCAGCAGACCCGCGCGCTGCCAGTCGACTTGCACGAAGGTCCAGGTGAACAAGGGCGCCGCGATGCCAAGGCCAATCGCCGGCACCAGCGCGTACCAGCGTGCATCGCGTGCACCGACCGCGTCCGCGATGAAGCCGCCCGCCAGCAGTCCGATGCCCACCGCGACGCCGCCGGCGAGCGCGCTCACGAGACCGATCGTGCCGTAGTCGAGCAGGTAAGCGCGGCGCAGGAACGCGGGAACGAACGCGTAGACGCCGTACGCCGCAAACGAGGAGAGCACCAGACCGAGCACGATATTGACCATCGGCCAGCGGCCCAGCAGCAGGCGCGCGACCGCCGTGAGCTCCGAGAGCTCATGCGCGAGTGAGAACGGCCGCTCGATCGTGGGGGCGGTGGGGGCGGTCGGAGCGTTGAGCTCGGACTGTCCACGGCGCGGCTCGGCGATGTACAGCTTGAGAAGCAGCGCCACGACGATGCCCGGCGCGCCGACTGCGACGCATGCGATGCGCCAGCCGTAGCGCAGCGAGACATAGCCGGCCACCACGGCGACGAAGATGTAGCCGATGGAGATGCCGAGCGAGTAGATCGACAGTGCCGAAGCGCGTCGCTCCGGTGCGAAGTAGTCGGAGATCAACGAGTGGGCACAGGGGGAACAGCCGGCTTCGCCGATGCCCACGCCGATGCGCATGATGGCGAGCTGCGCGAACGTCGTGGCGCCGCCGAACAGTGCCGTGAGGCCCGACCAGACGATCAGCGCCACGGTCAGGATGTTGACCCGGCTCAAGCGCTCTGCCAGGCGGGCGATCGGGATGCCGCTGAAGGCGTAGAGAGCCGCAAACGCCGTTCCCCCGAGCAGCCCGAGCTGCGTGTCGGACAGGTGCAGCTCGACCTTCATCGGCTGCGAGATGATCGACACGACACTGCGGCCCGCGGAGTTGAACGTGTAGGCGAGCATCAGGATCAGCACCACGGCCCGCTTGTAGGCCGCGGAGTACGCAGCGGGAATGGCGGCGGGCATCTACACGATGGAGTCCGGGAACGCTGCCTTGCGGCGGTTCATGTAATCCTGCAGTGCCTCATCCACGGCCACATCGAGCGGCGGCGGCTCGTAGGAGGCGAGCTGCTTCTTATAGAGGGCATTGGCGCGCTTGGCCATGTCCGCAGCACCTTCCGCTTCCCACTGCTCGTAGCTGTTGTTGTCGGCAAGCGGTGAGCGATAGAAGGCAGTCTCGAAGTTGGCCTGTGTGTGTGCGCAGCCGAGGAAGTGCTTGCCGGGCCCGACTTCGCGCATCGCATCGAGCGCCTGGCCATTCTCGGATAGATCCACGCCGGCGAGCAGCGTGTGCATCATGCCCGCCTGATCCGCGTCCATCATGAATTTCTCATAGCCCATCGCAAGGCCGCCTTCGAGCCAGCCGGCCGTGTGCAGCACGAAGTTCACGCCCGCAAGGCAGGTGGGCAGCAGGGTGTTGGCGGATTCGTAGGCTGCCTGGGCATCGGCGATCTTGGAGGCACACAGTGCCCCGCCCGAGCGAAAGGGCAGACCGAGGCGGCGTGCGAGCGCTGCCATCACATAGAGCACCAGGGCCGGCTCGGGCGTGCCGAAGGTGGGCGCGCCGGATTGCATCGACAGCGAGGAGGCAAAGCTCCCGAGCACCATAGGCGCGCCCGGATTCAAGAGCTGAATCAAGGCGAGTCCGGCCATCGCTTCGGCGAGCGTCTGCGCCACGGTACCTGCGACGGTGACCGGTGACATCGCGCCTGCGAGGATGAAGGGCGTCACGATGCAGGCTTGATTCGCGCGGGCGTACACCTTCAGTGCGCCGAGCATCGTCGAGTCGTAGGTCATCGGCGAGTTGACATTGATGAGGCTGATAACCGCGGTGCGCGGCTTGCCGGTCGCCCGCTCGTTGAACTCGTCGCCGAAGAGGATGCTTGCCATCTCGACGGTATCGCGTGCGCGATCGGCATGCGTGACGGAACCCATGAAGGGCTTGTCGCTGTACTTGATATGGCTGTAGACCATATCCAGATGGCGCTTGTTGACGGGCAAGTCGACCGGCTCGCAGATGGTGCCACCCGAGTGATGCAACGAGGTCGCCATATAGGCGAGCTTGACGAAGTTGCGGAAATCCTCGATGCGCGCGTAACGGCGGCCCTCATCGAGATTGCGCACGAAGGGCGAGCCGTAGGCCGGCGCGAACACCGTGTTGTGTCCGCCGATGAGCACGTTGCGTGCCGGGTTGCGCGCGATCTGCCAGAACTCCGCCGGTGCGGAGCGACGGATGATGTGGCGACACATCTCGCGCGGCATGCGCACGCGCTCGCCGCGCACGTCGGCACCGGCCTCCTTCCAGAGCTGCAAGACTTCCGGATCGTCGCGAAAGTCGATGCCGATCTCCTCCAGAATCGTGTCAGCATTGCTCTCGAGCAGCGCCAAGCCCTCGGGACCCAGGACCTCGTAGCAGGGGATCCTGCGCGTGATGAAGGGCACCGAAGACAGCGCGCGCGCAGTGCGTGCCGCGCGCTTGGCCTCGCGGCCACTCGGCCGCCGGCGCACGGCATGATCGCTCTCTGGATGGCTCTCGCTCATGGGCCTTCCTCCTGCCTACGCGCGCAGCTCGAGATTCTGGGGATCATAGGGCGATTCGGGCAACACCGTGGCACGCTTGCGCTCGCCGAGGATCTCGATCTCGAGCTCCGTGCCGACGGCGCTCCACTCAGGCTGCACATAGCCGATCGCAAGGCTCTTGCGCAACGCATGCCCGTACGCGCCCGAGGTGGTGCGCCCGACCATGCCCCCGCCCGGCGCGAACAGCGGCTCGTTGCCGAGCGGATCGGCACCGATCACGTCGTGCACCTCGAGGGTCGCGAAGTGATTGGGGATGCCGTGCGCCTGCTGGCGCGCAAGGGCCTCGCGGCCGATAAATTGCGGCTTCTGCATGCGCACGAAGCGCTCCAGACCGGCCTCGAAGGGCGTGTAGTCGCGCGTGAGGTCGCTGCCCCACATCCGGTAGGACTTCTCCAGGCGCAGCGATTCCATCGCGCGCATGCCCACCATGCCGATGCCGAACTCGGCCCCTGCGTCGAAGAGCGCGCTGAAGAGATGGTGCGCGTATTCGATCGGGAAGTGCAGCTCCCAGCCGAGCGCGCCTACGAAATTGACGCGCAGCGCATACACGCTGGTGGCGAGTCCCACCTCGATCACCTGGGCTGAGAGCCACGGAAAGGCGTCGTTGTCGAGTGACACCGGCGTGAGCTTGGCGAGCACGCGCCGCGACTGCGGACCCGCGAGCACGAAGCAGCCGCGCGCGCCAGTGATGTTGCGCAATGACACCGAGCCGTCCGCGGGCAGGCGCTTCTGCAGATAATCGCTGTCGTAGCGCTCGGCGGCGCCGGCGCTCACCACATAGAAAGAGTCGGGCGACAGCTTGGTGATGGTGAACTCGGAGCGAATCCCGCCGCGGGGCGTCAATGCATGCGACAGCGCCATGCGCCCGATCTTCACGGGCACCTTGTTCGCGACGAGGCCGTTCAGCCACGCCTCCGCGCCCGGCCCGCTGACCTCGTGCTTGGTGAAGGGTGTCAGATCGATCACGCCGACTCGGGTGCGCATCAAACGCACTTCGTTGCCGACGTGCTCGAAGTAGTTGGTGCGGTGGAAGCTCCAGCGATCCACGCGCTCGACGCCCTGCGGCGCGAACCAGTTGGCGCGCTCCCAGCCGTAGCGCTGACCCCACACCGCACCCATTCTATCGAGGCGGTCATAGACCGGACTCGTCTTGGCGGGACGCGCCTCCGGGCGCTCCTCATCGGGGTAGTGGATCGTGAAGACGTTGCGATAGGTCTCCTCGTTCTTCGGAATCAGATAGTTTCGGCCGGCGTAGGCGCCGAAGCGACGCGGATCCACCGCCAGCATGTCGATTCCGGGCTCGCCCTCCGTGATCCACTCGGCGAGCTGCCAGCCGGAGCCGCCCGCGGCGGTGATGCCGAAGCTGTGGCCTTCGTTGAGCCACAGATTGCGCACGTTCCAGGCGGGGCCGATGAGCGCATTGCCATCCGGCGTGTACGCGATGGGGCCGTTGACGATATCCTTGATGCCGCAGTTCTCGAGCGCGGGCACGCGGCGCATGGCCGCCTGCACGTGCGGCAGCAGCCGCTCGAGATCGCCTTGGAAGAGACTCTTGCCGAACCAGTCGGGCACGCCGTCGGCAAAGCGTGCCGGGGCGCCGTGCTCGTAGGGGCCGAGGATCCAGCCCATGCGCTCCTCGCGCAGGTAATAGGACTTGTCCGGCTCGCGCATCACCGGCAGCTCGCGCCCGCCACCGCGGCGATAAGCCTCGAGCTCAGGTGAAACGTCGTAGACGATGTATTGATGCTCGACAGGAATGCAGGGAATGTCGAGGCCGACGAGGCGGCCGCTCTGACGCGCGTAATTGCCAGTCGCAAACACGACGTGCTCGGCGATGATGTCGCCCTTGGGAGTGCGCACGCGCCACTCGCCGCTCGCGGTACGCTCGAGCGCGGTCATCTCGGTGTGCTCGTAGATCTCGGCGCCACTGGCGCGCGCACCCTTGCGCAACGCCATCGTCAGATCGGCGGGCGCAATGTGGCCATCCTGGGGGTGATAGAGCGCGCCGATCACCGCGGGCGTGTCCTCGGTGCCGCCTAGCTCCATCAGCGGCCAGAGCTCACGGACTTCACGCGGACTGATGACGCGGAACGGCACTCCGATGGTGTTCGCCGTGCCGCAGTAGTGCTGGTACTCATCCATGCGGTCCTTGCACGTGGCCAGGCGCAGATTGCCGGTCACGCGGAAGCTCACGTCCTGACCCGTCTCGGCGGGCAGCCGCTTGTAGAGATCGATGGAGTACTTGTGCAGCTGGCCGACGGTGTAGCTCATGTTGAAGAGCGGCAGCAGGCCCGCCGCATGCCAGGTGGAGCCCGCGGTCAATTCCGCGCGCTCGATCAGCACCACGTCCGACCAGCCCTTCTTGGTCAGGTGATAGAGCGTGCTGACGCCGACCGCCCCGCCGCCGACCACGACCGCACGAGCATGGGTTCTCACCTGCCGACTCCTTACCCTGCGCCCACCGGGTGAGGGTCTAGTCTAAGGGCGCACCGGGCCTGCGGGTGGCGAAAAGCGACGGGCTTGGCCCCGCGAGCGACGCCTCAGAACTGCGCCGGCCAGTCATCAGGCCTGTGATCAGACGGGGACCGCGAGCTCGCGTGCCGCAGCCGCGAGCAGCAGCGCCGCATACGGCGCGAACGAGCGGGCCACTTCGATATGGAATATGTCGCTCGCCGTCCGCCACAGGACGATCTCGGCCTTGTTGAGCACCGTGCGCGTGCACATGTGCACGGGGAATGCGCTCACGTCGAGATCGAGCGGACAGCCGGTATTCACCGCGGCCGCCGCGTTTGGACCGCTCACCTGCAGTGCCACTTGACGGTGACTCACATCGACGAGGGAATGGGGCAGGTCGCGCAAGGCCTGTGCGAGCACTTCGGGGATCTCGCTTCCGGTGCTCGCGGTATCGAGCAGCAATTGCTCATCCGGACCGAGCCAGAGCGCCGCACGGCTGCCGCGCACAGCGGCCCGGCATGCGACCAGGGAAAGCGGCACGTCGAGTGCCGCGCCGGCCTGAACGAGGCTGGCCTGCGGCCCGCGCAGGACGTAGCGTGAGGCGGGCAGCAGCATGCGCATGAGAGCGCTCTCCACCACCTCGACCGGCGAGCGTGCCGCGCGGACATCACCCATGCAGTCGCTTCCCCTCAGGATCGTAGAACACCGGTGCAACGATCCGCACTGGGACCGTGCGTCCGGACAGCGGCACGTACACGGTCTGATCCAGGCGCGCCCGGCCTCCAGCGACCAGCGCGAGCGCGATGGAGCGCTCGAGGTTTGCGCTGTAGTAGGCAGAGGTGACATGGCCGATTGGACGCTGCGGGGCTTGTCGCGTGTCGCGCTCCATGATCTGGGCACCCTCCTCGATGACCAGCCGTGGATCCGTTGTGAGCAACCCAACCAGTTGCTTGCGTCCGGAAGCGTTGAGCGCGGGCTTCTGCAGTGAGCGCTTGCCCACGAAATCGCTCTTCTTGCGGCTTATCGCCCAGCCGAGACCGACATCGTCCGCGGTCACGGTGCCATCGGTCTCCTGCCCGACGATGATGTAGCCCTTCTCGGCGCGCAGTACGTGCATTGATTCGGTGCCGTAGACAGTCATGCCGTGCGATTGACCTGCCGCGACGAGTGCTTCCCAGACAGCGGGGCCGAAGTCGGCCGGCACGTTTATCTCGAAGCCGAGCTCGCCGGTGAAGCTGACGCGAAACAGGAGCATCGGCACACCGCAGATGCGACCGCGCGCGACGCTCATATGCGCCAGCGCCTCGGGCCCCACATCTATTTCCTCGACGAGCCCTTGCAGCACGCGCCGCGAGTTCGGGCCCTGTAGCGCGATGACGGCCCACTGCTCGGTGACCGACGTGAGCCAGACACTCAGATCCGGCCACTCCGTCTGCAGGTAGTCCTCCATCGTCGCGAGCACTCGCGCCGCCCCACCGGTCGTGGTCGTGACGTGGAAGCGATCGCTGGCGGTGCGGGCCACGACGCCGTCATCGAGCACGAAGCCATCCTCACGCAGCAGCACACCATAGCGGCAGCGCCCGACGGCGAGGCTGTCGAAGCTGTTGGCATACATGCGGTTCATGAACGCCACGGCGTCGCGACCCACCACTTCGATCTTTCCGAGGGTGGACGCATCGAAGAGCCCGCAGGCGCTGCGCACCGCGCGGCACTCGCGCGCGACGGCGGCGTGCAGGTCCTCGCGCCTGCGCGGGAAGTAGCGCGCGCGCTTCCAGAGACCCACGTCTTCAAACACGGCCCCGTGGCGCACGGCGCAGTCATGCAGTGGTGTGATGCGGACGGGATCGAACAGCTCGCCGCGATCCAGACCGGCGAAGGCGCCGAAGCTTATGGGCGTGTAGGGCGCGCGGAACGTCGTGAGGCCGACCTGCGGCATCGATCTGTCGAGCGCGCGCGCAACGATGCCGAGCGCATTGAGGTTGGAGGTCTTGCCCTGGTCGGTTGCCATGCCCGTGGTGGTGTAGCGCTTGACGTGCTCGATCGAGCGAAAGCCCTCGCGTGTGGCAAGCGCGAGGTCGCGCACGGTCACATCGTTCTGGAAGTCGACGAAGGCCTTGCCCCGATTCGCGGCGCGCGCCGCCGCCCCGGCGAGGCTCACCCGCTCGACAGGCGCAGCAGCCGGCGCCCGCGCAGTCGCGCTCGCATCGCGATCCGCTCCCCGCGCCGCGCTCGAAAGGCCGGCCGCCCGTGCCGCTGCCGCTCCGGCACGCATGCCGTCCTGCACGCAAGCGTCGAGCTCCGTTAGACCGCGGCATGCGCCCGCGCAGCGTACGCGCTCGGCGGGCTCTGCCGGGAGAAAGGCACCTGAGCCCTCGTCCCAGGCGAGCTTGCCGCGAGATTGCGAGAACAGGTGAACGCTCGGCGTGGCACCGCCCGATATCAGCACCAGATCGCAGGCCACCGTGTGCGCGTGAGGGCGCGCGCCCGCTGCCTGCGGCTGCTCCAGTCGGATTTCCTTCACATGCAGCCGGCCACGCGTGCCGACCACATTCATCTGTAGCTCTACGTTGAGACCGGCACGGCGCGCCGCTTCGGGCAACGCGCCTGTTGCTCGTGCACGCTGATCGGCGATTACGACGATGGCGGCTCCGGCTGCGTGCAGATCGAGCGCTGCGCGATAGCCCTCGTCGCACGCGGTGACCACCACGACCCGCCGCCCCGGCAAGACGCCGTAACGATGCAGGAAGGTACGCGCGGCGCCTGCGAGCATCACGCCCGGGCGGTCGTTGCCGGGAAACACGAGCGGCCGCTCGATCGCGCCCGCCGCGAGGACGACCTCGCGGGCGCGCACTTGCCATTGCCGCTCGCGCGGCAGGTGCCCAGGCGGTGCCCACAGATGCTCCGTCACCCGCTCGTTGAGCGCGACGAGATTGTGGGGGAAGTAGCCGAAGGCGGTCGTGCGCGGCAGCAGCAGTACCCGCGCGCTGCGCGCGAGCTCCGCGGTGACCTCGGCGAGCCACGTGTGCGTGGGCTTGCCTGCAATCTGCGCCTGCGCTGCGGCCTCGGGCTCGGACAGCAGCGAGCCGCCGAGTTCGGGTTGCTCGTCGCAGAGGATTACGCGTGCGCCGCACTGCGCCGCGCTGTGCGCCGCCGCGAGACCTGCGGCACCGGCGCCGACCACCAGCACGTCGCAGTGCGCGTAGCGATTCGCGTAGCGGTCCGGATCGGGCAGGCGCGGCGAGCGCCCGAGGCCGGCCGCCGCGCGGATGTAGGGCTCATAAAGCGAGCGCCATGCGCCGCGCGGCCACATGAAGGTCTTGTAGTAGAAGCCTGCCGGTATGAAGCGTGAAAGCAGATCGTTAACCGCGCCACAGTCGAATGCGAGGCTCGGCCAGCGGTTCTGGCTCAGCGCCTCGAGTCCGTCGTAGAGCTCAACCTGGGTTGCGCGCAGATTGGGAGTGCAGCGGGCCGCATCGCGGCGCACGGCAACGAGGGCGTTGGGCTCCTCGGAGCCGGCGGCCATGATGCCGCGCGGTCGATGATATTTGAACGAGCGGCCGATGAGGTGCACGCCGGTTGCGAGCAACGCGGAGGCGAGCGTGTCACCCTGCAGGCCGTCGTACGTCCTGCCATCGAAACGAAACCGCAGCGGTCGGGTGCGATCGATACGGCCGCCAGCAGCAAGGCGCAAGCCCCCGCTCATCCGCGTTGCCCTGGCGCGCGCGGTCCCGGCGGCGGCTCCCCGATACGGTAGGTCGCCGCGAACTGATCCGTCGTGGTGTCGCGCAATGCATTGAAGAAGCGGCCGCAGCCGTGCGTGTGCCGCCAGCGCTCGGCATGCAGACCCTTGAGATTGTCACGGCTGTACAGAAAGTCTGACCAGCCCTGATCGGTCACCTCGGCGCCACCCGAGGGTCGCGTGAGGTGTGCCTGTCCGCCGTAGACGAATTCGACCTCGGGGCGCTCACCGCAATAGGGGCAGGCGATCAGCAGCATAGGAGCGCTCAGTGCGCGACCGCGGCGGCCGCCGCCTCGTCGATCAGATAGCCGTCGCGGAAGCGCTCGATCGTGAAGGGCGCATTGATCGGATGCGGCTCATCGCGTGCGATCGTCCAGGCGAAGACATGCGCGGAGCCCGGTGTCGCCTTGAATCCTCCGGTTCCCCAGCCGCAATTGACGTAGAGACCCGGCACCGGAGTCTTCGCGATGATCGGTGAGCGGTCCGGAGTCACATCCACGATCCCACCCCACATGCGCAGCATGCGGAGACGCCGAAAGAGCGGGAAGAGCTCGCAGATCGCGGCAAGCGCATGAGCAGTGATGTGCAGTGCTCCGCGCTGCGTGTAGGAGGTATAGGCATCCATGCCCGCGCCGATGACCAGCTCGCCCTTGTCCGATTGGCTGATGTAGGCGTGAATGGTGTTCGACATCACCACGCACGGGAAGATCGGCTTCACGGGCTCGGACACGAGCGCCTGCAGCGGGAAGCTTTCGAGCGGCAGGCGCACGCCTGCCATTCTCATGATGACGCTCGTGTGCCCCGCAGCGGCGACCCCGAGCTTCGGTGTGCGAATGAGTCCGCGGCTCGTCTCCACTGCCTCGATGTGCCCGCGGGCATCGCGACGGATGCCGGTCACTTCGCAGTTCTCGATGATATCGACGCCCAGGGCGTCGGCGGCTCGGGCGTAGCCCCAGGCGACGGCGTCGTGCCGCGCGGTTCCTCCGCGCCGCTGCAACGTGGCGCCGAGGAGCGGATAACGCATGTCGCCTGTATTCAGCACCGGACAGAACTCGCGCGCCTCTCGGGGCGTCAGCCATTCGCTCTCGATGCCGTTGGCGCGATTGGCGTGTACGTGGCGCATGCACACCTGCACGTCGTGCACCGTATGCGCGAGCATCATCACCCCGCGGGGTGAGAACATGACGTTGTAGTTGAGTACCTGCGCGAGATCCTGCCACAGCTGCAAGGCGTGGTCGTAGAGCGCGGCGCTCTCATCGAACAGATAGTTGGAGCGGATGATGGTGGTGTTGCGGCCGGTATTGCCACCACCGATCCAGCCTTTCTCCAGCACGGCAATGCGGGTGAGGCCGTGCTCCTTCGCCAGGTAGTAGGCCGCGCCGAGCCCGTGGCCGCCGCCGCCGCAGATCACGGCGTCGTAGGCGGGCTTGGGATCCGGACTACGCCATTGCGGGCTCCAGCCGCGCTGGCCGGTGAGGCCGCGCCGAAGGAGGGCGAGCGCGGAGAAGCGTTGCACGGTCAGATTCTCGAGAGGACCCCGATCTTCAGCTCATGATGCGGCCCGGTGAGGGCGTGGACGAGCACGCGTGCGTCGCCGTGCTTGAATGGGGGCGACACGTGGAGGCTGGCTCCAGGTGTTTGAGTCAAGCCGGACGAGAGAAACCGTCAGGAGGGCGGGGGAATCAGTTCTATATGTGCAGAATGGCCGTGCGCCCGTGCGAGCCTCTCGTCGCAAGTGACGAGGGGTGCCTCGAGTACCTCGGCGAGCGCGACATACGCCGCGTCATAGGCAGACATCGCCGCCCGAAGCTCCCAAATGCGCCCCAGCAGCCAGCCATGAGCGTGATGCTCGATGACCATGTCGCGAAAATCCGTCAATGCCTGTTCCGCACGCGCCACTGACAGCTCGCGCGACTGCAACAAGCGCCGCAGCACCTGAGTGACCTCGATCTCGATCAGATGGGGCGCATGCAACCGCTCACTGGCATTCAGTACGCGCCCCGCAATGCGCTCTGCGCGCTCGGTCCGCACCACGAGCTCAACCGCCGCAGATGCATCCAGGACAATCAACGGGCATCGCGCTCTTCGCGAAGTACCTGAGTGGGTGATGACTTGCCAGAGTAGCGCTCACGCTGACTCAAGCGTGCCAGTAACTCCTCAGCGCTCGGCTGCTCGGCTATCTTGCGCACTTCGCGGATCAGAAAGTCGGACAGGGACAAGCCCGCAAGCGCCGCACGGGACTTGAGCTGGCGGTGGAGGGCGTCCGGTACATGACGCAATTGAATCATTTTCGCCATGCCTTCAATATATCACATGTCCATCACATGTTAATATGTGAATCACATGTTAACTTGCCAGAACGAGAACCGTGGCTTATTCGGCGGCATATCGGCAGATCGGCTTCTCACATTACAATGGACAGGTACGAGCAGTGCGCGTTCGCCGCCGTCGCCTCGGGAGGCGATGTGCTTCGCTGGCGCGCACTGTGATGAGGATGTCATGCGCGATGTCGTAACGGCCGTCATCAACTACACGGCTCCAATGGCCGAGACACCGCGCTATCACGCCTGCGATCACTCGCGCGATGTGCACGTGCTCGATCCACGGATGATGGAGATCGAGAACGTGCGCGCACGTGCGCAATCGCCTGGGCTCAAGGAGGACGGCTTCACGCTCGTGAAGCACACCTCGCGGGTGAGCAACTTCCTGGACGCCGACGAGTTGCGGCGCGTCTACACGCCCGAGATCGAGCGGCTCTTATGCGAGGTCACCGGTGCGTGTGCGGCGGTGGTCGTGGCGGCTCCATTCGTACGCTTTGCCGAGCGTTCGCCGCTCTCGGGTAAGTTCAACAACTCGATTCCGGCGCGCTTCGTGCACATCGACTACAGCGAAGCACGCGCCCGCGCGACGGCCGAGCAGTTCTTTCCGCAGGCGCACGGTCGGCCTGCGCGCCTCGGACGCTTCGCGCACTACAACATCTGGCGCGTACTGTCGGCGCCGCCGCAGGACGTGCCGCTCGCCGTCTGCAGCGCGCGCACCGTGGCCGACGCCGACCTGCTGCCGGCATTGGCCGTGTTCGATTTTCCCGGCGTCCCTGAGCGCACGGCGGAGAGTCTCGTGCTGCGTCACAATCCGTCGCACCGCTGGAATTATTTCCGTGACATGACACCCGATGAGGCGCTGATCTTCGTGACCAAGGAGTCCGATCCGCTGCGCGCGCACCACGTGCCGCACAGCGCCTTCGACGATCCTGGGTGCTCGGCCGCTGCGCAGCCGCGCTCGAGCATCGAGATTCGCGCAGTCGCCTATTACACCGACTGAAGGCTGCCGGCCGTTGACGGGGGAGAGTTTCGATTACGTGATCGTCGGAGCGGGCTCTGCGGGCTGTGTGCTTGCGGACCGGCTCACGGAGGACGGCCGCTACAGCGTGCTGCTGCTCGAGTACGGCGGCTCGGACCGCTCGATGCTCATCCAGATGCCGGCGGCACTGTCCATGCCGATGAACATGCCGCGGTACGACTGGCGCTATTTTTCGGAGCCCGAGCCGCGACTCAGCGGACGCCGGCTGCACACGCCGCGCGGCAAGGTGCTCGGCGGCTCATCTTCGGTCAATGGGCTCGTGTACGTGCGTGGTAATGCGTTCGATTTTGAGCGCTGGGAAGAGCAGGGCGCGGCAGGCTGGGGTTATCGCAACGTGCTGCCGTACTTCCGCCGCGCGGAGCAGTGGATCGGAGGGGCAGACGAGTACCGGGGAGGCGATGGCAAGCTGCACACGCGCTACGGACTGCTGACGAACCCGCTGCACCAAGCCTGGCTCGAAGCCGGACGTGAGGCGGGCTATCCGCAGTGCGCTGATGTGAACGGCTTTCAGCAGGAAGGCTTTGGTCGCATGGCCATGACCGTGCGCGAGGGCCGGCGCTGCAGTGCCTCCGATGCTTACTTGCGAGGGGCGCGCCGCCGACGCAACCTCGCGGTGCGTACGCACGCACTAGCGACGCAGATCGTGTTCGACGGACGACGCGCCAGCGCCGTCCGGTACCGGAGGGGCGATGCCGAGCACCTCGTCCGTGCGGTACGCGAGGTGATCGTCAGTGCGGGATCGATCAACTCACCGCAACTGCTCAAGCTCTCCGGAGTCGGCCCGGGGCCCGAACTCACTGCGCTGGGCATTCCGGTCGTGCATGAGCTGCGCGGTGTCGGCGAGAACCTGCAGGATCACCTGGAATTTTATTTTCAGGTCGCATGCACTCAGCCGATCACACTCTACGCCCACACGAGCCGGTGGCGGCGGGCCGCGGTTGGGTTGCGCTGGATGCTGCGCAAGGACGGCCTGGGCTCGAGCAATCATTTCGAGACCTGCGGCTTCATTCGCAGCCGCGCCGGCGAGCGCTATCCGGACATCCAGTATCACTTCTTGCCCATGGCGGTGAGCTACGACGGCTCATCCCTGGCACACGAGCATGGCTTTCAGGCGCACGTAGGGCCCATGCGCTCGAAGAGCCGCGGCTGGGTGCGTCTTGCATCTGCCGACGCGCGCGATAAGCCCAAGATCTTCTTCAACTATATGTCGCATCCGGATGACTGGGTGGAGATGCGCGCGTGCGTGCGCCTGACGCGCGAGCTATTTGCGCAGACAGCCTTTGATCCCTACCGGGGACGCGAGCTCTCCCCGGGGCCGGACGTGCAGACGGACCAGCAGATCGATGATTTCATCCGCGAGCGGGTGGAAAGCGCCTACCACCCCTCGTGCAGCTGCAAGATGGGCAGTCACGCGGATCCCTTCGCGGTCGTCGATTGCGAAACACGTGTCATCGGTCTCGAGGCTCTGCGCGTCGTGGATTCATCGATCATGCCGGTGATCACCAACGGCAACTTGAATGCGCCCACGATCATGCTGGCGGAGAAGGCGGCGGATCACATTCGCGGCAGGCCGCCGCTACCCGCGCCGGAGGTGGCGCACTACGTTGCGCCCAACTGGAGGACCGCGCAGAGGTAGGGCGTTCGTGTGGCGTTGCCACCCTAACGGCTGATCCTCGAACAAACGATTCGGAGATCAAGACTTGGGCGCAGCCGGCAGGAATCGCTAGCTGGGCGTATGTCCGGACTCGGCAATGTCCGGTGTCTCGCAACCGCATTCCACACGGTTTCTGCCCATTTGTTTCGCTCTGTAAAGCGCTTCGTCGGCCCGAGCGAAGGTTTGGTTGATGGTCTCACCGGACCTGTATTGAGCGACTCCGATCGATACAGTTAGTTGATCCATCGAACGCGGAAGGGGAATGTGTAGCATGCTGATTCGATCGCGCAGTCGCTCTGCGTCGAGCACCGCACCCGACAACGCAGTTTGTGGGAGGATCTGGACGAACTCATCACCGCCATATCGGCCGAAGACATCCGTTGAGCGCAACCCGTTCCGCGCCGCCTGCACGAATGTCTGAAGCACTCGATCTCCGGTCAGGTGGTCGAATTCGTCGTTGTAGCGTTTGAATAGATCGAGGTCGATCACGCAGACGGAGAACGGCTCGCCGGTAGCATCAGCCCGCCGTCTCGAGTCCTGCATTGCGACCAATATGCCACGGCGGTTATGGATTCCGGTCAGGTCGTCCTGGTACACCTTTTGCTCGACATCCTCCATCTTAATATTCATATCGAGAAGGTTGCGTTGGAGTCGCTTCACGCGCCCTCCGAGAAACACGAGCCAGGGAAAGGTCGTCGCAATCACGACGAACTGAAGTATGTCGAGGCGCAGCTCGGCGACGTCATTGTTGTCGCCGTAGCGCCGCCAGATCACCAACGCAAAAGCGGACAACGAGACTAAGCCCAGCACGGCCAGCTTCGCGCCGCTGCAGCGAAGCATGCCAAACATCAACGCGATGAAAAAGCACGGGGTAAAGACAAGCCGACTCTCCGGTGCGCGGTAGAACACAAACAGCATCGTAGACACGGCCGCGAGAACCTGGACCACGGTCAAGCTCGGGTCCGGAAACCGCAGATTGAGCCCCAGGTGAAAAATGAGAAAGAGCCCGAAGATCAGCGTCGCGACGATCGCGCAAGCCTCGAAGAGAGTCTCGCGGTCAACTTTGCCTTCTGCGTGAAAGATGGCCAGCAGGAGCAAGTAAGCGACCGAAAAAATACTGGCCTCCGCGAACCTGCGCAATCGCAAGCGTTGCTTGGGTTCGACGCGCGTCCGTGCCGCGAAAATGGGGTAGAGCATCGATTTGGCGATTTCGTGGCGCACTGTGCTATCCCTCGCTCCCTGGGACGGACCTCGGCTTGCGTCAACGGCGCAGCACTGCTGCTTCGAAAGTCATCGCACTTGTGACGTGACCGACAACGAATTCTCACGCGTTCAAGATTGCCGTGCAAACCTCGCTCTTCGCTCGGCGCGCCAATGGGCCCATCCGCCGCAACGGGCCACCGCACGGCATCTCCCATGATGATCGCGGTGCGTCACGGTTCATCCGCTATCGGCGCAGCAAGATATCATGCCGGCAATAGGAGGTTGAAAATGCCATCTCGTTGTTGGTTCGCTCCCAGCGTTGCATTCTTGCTGGTCACCTCCGTCTCGGCCGCGCCGGTCGTCGGCAACGGCGTCGCTCCGCCGTGCGACCGGGCCTGCATGACCGACATCGTCGATCGCTATCTTGCCGCACTGGTTCGCCACGATCCGGCGGGATTGCCCTTGAACCGCGACGTCAAGTTCACAGAAAACACGGCACGACTCAAGGTCGGCTCCGAAGGACTATGGGTGGGCGCGTCGGAACTGCCGACCGGCTTTCGTATCTATGCCATCGATGTCGATGCGGGCGAAGCAGGCTTCTACGGCGTGATGAAAGAGCGCGGCCGGCCACTGATCATTGCCCTGCGGTTGAAGGTGATTAACGGGCAGGTGACTGAGATCGAGCACGTGCTGGCGCGCGGCCTTCGCGCAGAGGCCGTGACGAATCTGGCAGTTCCTCGCCCCGAGTTCACCACGGTGGTGCCTCCGGCCAACCGTTTGCCGCGCCAGCAGATGATCAACATCGCCGATAGCTATTTCGAGGCGATTGAGCATGCCAACGGCAAACTCGCCCCGTTCGCCGACGATTGTCTGCGCCGAGAGAACGGTATGCAGACCACGCATAATGCGAAGCCGGTGCCATGGCCCGTTCCGCTCGGCTCCAAGCAGGCCGACCAGGCGATGGCCTACATCGGCACGCTGAGCTGCAGCGATCAGCTCGACACACACGTGATGGACTTCATCACCAGGCTTTGGCCGCGGCGCCACGCGATCGTCGACCAGGAACTCGGCCTGGTTGTTTCGTTCCCGATGTTTCAGCACCGCGGAGGATCGGGCACCGTCAAGGTATACCACGTGCCAGGGGTAGACAGCCTGCCGCTGGGTGGATCCTCTTCGAACATGCAGGCCGCAGAAATCTTCAAGATCGATCACGGCCGCATCGTCGCGATCGAGGCAATGGGCGTCTTCCTGCCGTATGGAACGAAGAGCGGATGGGGCGAATAGCCGTTTGTCCCATCCGATCGCCGTAATATGGATGCCGGCTGCGGAGGAACTCGTTCGACACCCCGAATGGCATGCCGCCCCCACCGATCTGTCAGCAGCGGCGCACTTCCAGGCGGACGAACGCACCGTCAGAGTCGACTTGCAGGTCAAATTCAATGGGCTGACAGCAAATCTGACAATCTTCGATGTAGGTGGCGGTGCCGGCACCCGTTTCTACCTGCGTATCGAAGCGCTCGCCGCAGTAAGGGCACTCGATGCGATGAAACGTTGACGCAGGTCCAAGCTCGCGACCCGGTTCACGCCCCGGCTCGAACACAGGCTCCAGGCCATAGAGTGCGTCCACATCGCGCTGCGTTGACGCATTCGAGTCGCCAAGGGTCGGCACCTTATGGGAGCGCGGGCGCTTCATAAGCGTACTATCCTCGCACGCTACTCATCTGCCAACTGAGCGAGGACGAGCTGGCACCTGATCACGGCTCGTCGAACCGATCTGAGTGCGGTCGTCGCCCCGGCTCCTCTTCATGTGGAATTCGGTCCGCCTGCTGAGGGGACTCGAACGCCCAGATCGACGCGTTCGTATTCAGAACCCCAGCTTCGTCAGCGCTTGTAACACGCGAGTGCGCATCGATTCCGATCTCATCGGAAACGCTCGAAGGAAGTCGCCCCGATCGAGAGCAGCATTGCGTCCGCGAACGTTCGTGGCCCACCACTCAGCACGTGCGGCATCGCCTTTGAGCGATTGCGCGGCGGCAGCGATCATCGCGATCAACACGTGTGCGCCGGGCGAGCGCGCGCCGCGCTCAGCCCACTCGGCCGCCTGGACGTCATCGCCCACGAGCATGTGCGTGAACGCCCGAGTTGCCATCATCGCGTAGTAGAGAGGATCGATTGGGCTCAGGCGCATAGCGAGATCGACGTGCATCTGTCCCTCGGAGGCGCGACCCGCGAGAGTCTCCGTCCAGGCCCGGGCATAGATCCCTTGCGCATAGTTCGGACTGATGCTGGTGGCGCGCTCGAGCCAACTGAGGCTGCTGTCGAGGTCCCCATCCAGCCAGTAGCTGCGGCCCATCGTGAAGTTCACGAAGGGGTCGAGGGCGTCGAGTTCGAGCCCACGTTCGGCGGAGCGGCGCGCTGCACGGATCTCCCCGGCGAGATCGTCGGTGTAGCGCATGAATGCCGTCTGGAAGTGGACGAAAGACAGCCCGGCATGAGCACGGGCGAAGCACGGATCCAGAGTAACAGCACGCTGAAACAGCTGCGCGGCGGCTGCGTTGTCCACGCGATTGAAACGGTAGATGTGCTGAAGGCCCAAGTGATAAGCCGACCAGGCATCGAGATCTTCGGGCACGACGAGGCGCGCGAGCGCGGCTTCGTGGATTGGGATGCGGAGATCGAGTGCCATCAGAACTCTGGCCCGAATTTCCTCGCGCATAGCGTGCACATCGTCGATCCGCCCCGAAAAGCGATCGGCCCATACGATGCCTTCGTCGTGGGCATCGACTAGCTCCACGGTGATGACGAGACGCCGGTCCGAGACCTCAAGCGCGCCCCACAGGCAGTAGCGCACGCCCAGCAGCCGCCCGATATCTCTGAATGCAGTATCTGTAGCACTTACGCGGAACGATGACCCACGAGCGGTGATGAACAGCCAGCGCAGGCGCGACAGCTCCGTGATCAGCTCGTCCGGGAGCGCGCTTGCGAGTGCTGCGTAGCGCACTTGATCGCCGACCAGGCGAAACGGCAGCACCGCCAGTGATGGCCGGGCCACTCGCTCCAGGCTGCGGACCAACGACCCGATGTTCTCGGTCACGTTGACATCGCCGCTTTGCGTAGCGACGTGCGTCACGGGGCCCGCGACCGCCTTTACCTCCGCGACGAAGCGAAAGCCGTGGCGGTGGACCGTCTTGATGAATCGCTGCGAACGTCCGTTGTCTCCGAGCGCCTGACGCGCCGATTTGACGCGGCTTGCCACAGCAGCATCGGAGACAACTCTGCCGTCCCAGACCTTTTCGATGATCTCGTCCTTCGAGACGAGCCGGGCATGGTTCTCCACGAGCAGCGCCAGCAGCGCGAAGACCTGTGGCTCGAGGTCGCGCGTTACGCCATCCGCACGCAACTCCAGCGTGGCCAAATCCAGCTCGAAGGGGCCGAACTGGTAGATCATGATTTCTAGAATAGACCCGGCGGATAGCTCTCGCCAATTCTCCAAGTTTTCTCCAGAGAATCTGCAAGCTTTCCAAGAACACCCGTGCCAGTGTTCGCGCAAGGCCCCGGATCGTCCGTGGCCGAACCCTGGAGGAAGATGACATGCCACTCGTGACGATCGACGTGATCAAAGATGTCTTTACCCCTGCGCAGAAGAAGGACCTCATCACCAAAGTGACCCAGGCGATGATCGAGGTGGAAGGTGAGAACATGCGGCCCGTTACCTGGGTCCGCATCAATGAGTTCGAGAGCGGCGATTGGGCAATTGGCGGCAAGGCGCTCCGCGCCTCCGACGTACAGGCTCTAGCGGCGGGTAAAGCGGCATAGGGGTCTTGGCGCACGGCGCGGCGCAGGGCAGCGCCGTGCCGTGCCGTTATTACTCGCGCCGCTGTGAGAGACGAGTCAAGGACGCGCCTCGCGACGCAAATAGCAAGCGTATCGATACGAGGGGAACTCCTCCCCGCCCCCTCTCGGGCCTCGGCTGCGGGCTGATTCAACCCGGCCGAGCCATTTGAGCTAAGCTTCCACCCTTCGAGGCAAGTGAGAAGACCTCAGGCGTGGTCCCGCCGATGACTGAGCCATCCCACATGGTGTTTCTGAGCTACGCCTCGCAGGATGCCGAAGCTGCCCAGAAGATATGCGACGCACTGCGCGCTGCGGGCGTCGAGGTGTTTCTCGATCAGAGCGAGCTGCGCGGCGGGGACGTGTGGGATGAGAAGATCCGGCGCGAGATCCACGACTGCGCGCTCTTCATTCCCGTGATTTCGGCCAACACGGCCTCACGACGCGAAGGCTATTTCCGCCTCGAGTGGGACCTTGCAGATCAGCGTACCCACATGATGGCGCGCAGCCGCGTGTTCGTCGTGCCCGTGTGTCTGGATAGCACCGGCGAAACAGCCGCCGATGTCCCGGAGTCCTTTCGGCGTGTGCAGTGGACGCGCCTGCCGGCAGGCGAGACGCCTCCGGTTTTCGTCGAGCGTGTTCGGCGCCTATTGTTGCCCGAGCCGGCGATAAGCCCCGGAACGCCCGCAAGCACGGCGCCTGCCGCCGCACCGACAATCAGCCAGCCGATCCCGCGATCCGATCGATCAAAGCCAGCCCTGGTCGTGATCGTTGCGGCCGTCCTCGTTGCCACGCTCGCTTACTTCATTGCTGACAAGTTCTGGATCTCAGGACACGGAGCGGCGGCCGCGACCCGGAGCGTGACATCGGCAGAACCTGTATCCCTGAGTCCAGACACGGCCAGGTTTTCCCCGCCGCCGCGCTCGATCGCGGTGCTTCCCTTCGTGAACATGAGTGGAGATAAGGAGCAGGAGTACTTTTCCGAGGGTCTGACCGAAGAGATCCTCAATTCGCTCGCGCGCATCAACGAACTTCAGGTCGCCGCGCGTACGTCGTCCTTCTCATTTCAAGGCGAGCACCCCGACATTGCGACGGTGGCACACAAACTGAATGTGGGCGCTGTACTCGAGGGAAGTGTCAGGCACTCAGGCCATACCGTGCGCATCACGGCACAGCTCATCAACGCAGTCACCGGCTTTCACCTCTGGTCCGACACCTATGACCGCGATCTCGGTGATGTGCTCAAGCTTCAGACCGACATCGCGAATGCGGTGGCGGGCTCTCTCAAAGTCACGTTACTCGGCAATGTCTCCGCCAAGATCGAACTGGGCGGCACGCGCAATTCTGCCGCCTTCGACGCGTATCTGCGTGGTGCGAAGGCGTTCGTCTCGTCCGGTGCCAAAAGCTTGCAAGCGGCGATTGCCGCATATAGCGAGGCTGTCCGGCTGGACTCGAACTATGCACTCGCGTTCGCGGGCCGATCGAGAGCATATTCGGGCTACGCCCAGGAGTATGCAACGGGCGCGGCGATTCGCGAGAACTTTGACAAGTCACTCGCGGATGCGCGCGAGGCGATCAGGCTCGCTCCGCAGCTGGCCGAGAGCCACTTGGCGTTGGGAGCCTTCCTGGCGGTTGGATCCCTCGACTTCACCCAGGCGCGCGAAGCGTACGCTCGGGCACTCGCGCTCGCGCCGGGTAATGCGGAGGTGTTACGCGAGAGCGGCCGCTTTCTCTCTTCCATGGGCCAGTTTGACGAAGGCCTGTCCGCGGCCCGCCGCGCAGTCGTGCTGGACCCGCTCAATCGGCGCAGCCTTAACCAGCTGGGGAACGCACTGTACAGTGCGCGGCGCTATGCGGAGTCGGACGCGGCTTTCGCTGAGAGCATTAGCCTTGATCCGGACTTTTCACCCACCTATGGGCTTCGCGGGCTTGCATTGTACGGGCTGGGTGACCTGCAGGGTGCTCGCACCTCATGCGAGACTAAGCCGGACTTCTGGGAGGCCCAGTGGTGCTTGGCTGTGGCGTACGACAAGCTGGGACGCCACTCCGATGCAGAAGCCGAAGTGGCGAAAATGCAGGCAAGTCTTGGCGATGCCGCGGCTTATCAATACACCACGATCTACGCGCAGTGGGGTAATCGGGCCAAGGCGCTCGAGTGGCTGGAGAAGGCGCGGGTGTTGCGCGACCCCGGTCTGTCGGACATGAAGGCCGACCCGCTACTCGACCCGCTGCGCAAGGAGGCGCGCTTTCAAGCGGTGATGCGGGAACTGAAGTTTCCGGAGTGATTGACGATAGCGCGTTAAGCATCGCGTACGTGGTGCTTGCAGTCGACGCGAGACACGTAGCTATAGTAGTGAGCGCGTCACAACTCGAACTCGATCGCAGACAGTGAGGGGACACAGCGTATGGAAGACAAACAGGCGCCCAGCATCGCTCGAATCGCAATCAAGTACGGCCTCATTCAGGGTGTGCTTGCGTTCATCGTATTCCTCGTGGTGACGCTCGCCGGCATCAAGCAGAATTGGCAGGGGTCGGTGGTCGATACGGTCCTGCTCATCGTGCTGATGGTCCTGGCGCATCAGGAATTCAAGAGAACCCATGACGGCAAGATGACCTATCCACAGGGCCTCGGTTCCGGCACGCTGCTCGCGACCGCGGCCGCGGTGGTCACGTGCATTCTGGTGTACATCTATGTGAAATATATCAACACCGGATACCTTGCAGCCGCGACGCAGATTCAGCGGGCCGCTCTCGAACAGCGGGGTATCACGGGCGCTCAGGCACAGCAGGCGATGGCGATCACGAGCGCCATCATGACGCCCGTGGGGATTGTCATCACGTCCCTGATAACTGGAATCATTTTGGGTTTCATCGTGGCGCTCATCGTCTCCATCTTCACGCAAAAGGCGAATCCAAGAGCCGTCGTCTAGACGCGGAAGCGGAACTCGGGCTCCGAGTCAAATCAGGACGGGTTGGCAGGACATCCGGCCGCGCCTCGAGCCCGGTGGCTTCTACTTATTGCGCAGCCAAGTCATGAGGCCTATACACGTCCAGCACGGGCGAAACCGTCACATTCGTCACGGGGGCGTGTCATGACGCATTCCAAGAGCACATCCGCGATTCTGATTGGTGCGCTACTCACGGTTGCAGAATCATCCTCCGCACAACAGCCGCCTGATGTAGTCGTCAGTGATTCGAAAGGCAATACCGCTGCTGGCAGCTCCGCGCTGCTGCATAATGCGGACGGCTACGAAAATACTGCGGTCGGCTACCGGGCGATGGAGTTCAACACGAGCGGCAACCGCAATGCTGCGATCGGGCAGGGTGCACTCACCAATAACACGACGGGCATCTTCAACACCGCAGCCGGAGACGGAGCGCTGTTTCACAATACCACTGGGATTTACAACGCCGCCTTCGGATACGACGCACTCGCGAATAATAGTACCGGTTACTACAATGCCGCCTGCGGGTCCTTGGCACTTTCGAGCAATACGACAGGGCATGACGATGCCGCCATGGGCCAAGTTGCGCTCTGGTTCAACACGACCGGCACCTACAACACTGCCTCCGGTGCGGGAGCACTGAAGGCGAACACGACGGGCAACTCGAACACCGCTGCAGGGTTTGAAGCACTGCAAGCCAATATCGACGGCGACAACAACGTCGCCGATGGTGCTGAGGCGCTGGCGAGTAACACCACGGGCGGTTACAACACGGGCTCGGGCAATCAGGCGCTGCAGAGCAACACGACTGGGCAGTACAACACCGCGGTGGGCTCAGACTCGCTCACGCGCAACTTGACGGGCGCCAACAACACGGCCCTGGGCGTTGGCGCCCTGCAAGGCAATACGATCGGCGGCAATAACATCGCGCTCGGCGTGTACGCGGGTGCGAACATCGTGAAGGGCTTTCGCAATATAGACATTGGGAACGCTGGTGTGGGAAGCGATGCCGGCACGATACGTATCGGCACCTCAGGCCAGCAGTCGGCGGCGTACATGGCCGGTATCACAAGCGCACACGTGACGGGCAGCGCCGTCTATATCTCATCAACGGGGCAGCTCGGGGTGCTGGCTTCCTCCGAGCGCTACAAGACCCGTGTGGCATCCATGGGGTCAAAGAGCGAAAGCCTGAGTAAGCTGCGTCCCGTCACCTTCCATCTGAAGACAGAACCCGAAGCCGGCCTGCAATACGGCTTGATTGCCGAGGAAGTCGCCAAGGTCTATCCCGAGTTGGTGGTGCGCGATGAGAGCGGCAAGATCGAAGGCGTCCGCTATGAGGAGCTGACCCCGATGCTGCTGAACGAGATTCAACAGCAGCAGCGCACGATCGCGGCGCAGGGAAAACAGCTCCGCGACATGCAGCTGGAGCTGGCCGAGGTGCAGGAGTTCATGCGCATGACGAAGGGTGAAGCTCATGGCCAATGATCGGCGTAAGAATGATCGGCGTAGGTGATACCGAGGCGCTCGAGGCAGATCACCGGCGGGGGCACTCATCAGTTGGAATCTCCATGAGACTTGTAACGTCCGTGGTGGTCGCTGCCTCACTGTTAGTGAGTGCCTGTGGCACGCTCGAATATCCTGTGGCCCGATACGATGAAATGGCGACGCGGTCGTCGACCCTAGCTCCAGATCCGGATGCGGCCTCGGCTGCGCGATTCGACGCTGCCCTCGTTCGCAGGGGACAGTATCTCGCGCAGATCACAGGCTGCGGCAGTTGTCATACGGACGGTGCCCTCGTGGGTACTCCGAACCCGAAGAGGCTATTCGCAGGGTCGGGCATCGGTATCGCGTACACCGATCCTGTCCGTGACCTGAGACCCGGGGTTGCGTTCCCAGCGAATCTGACACCTGATCGACGGACCGGGCTCGGGGATTGGACGGATACGCAGATCGCCGAGGCGATCAAGACCGGCTGGCATGCTACCGGCGGTACGGGCCTCATGGTCATGCCGTGGCGCGCGTATGCGCAGCTCTCAGATTCGGACACGCAGGCCCTCGTGACGTATCTACGGAGCATTCCTGCGGTGGAGCACGAAGTGCCCGCACGCGCGGCGCCGGATGTGAACGCGCGCGCGCCGTACGTCTACTTCGGCGTGTATCGGTCGGGGCCGGCGGTGGAGATCCGGCACTGATCCGGGGCTTGTGCGTTCACCGATGACTCGGCTGTGAGTTCACCGCTTTCTTCACGAGCGCGGCAACCTTCGCCTCTTCGCGGTGGTGCTGTTCGGCCGGATTCTGCGTGCTCATGTTTGGAGTCTTCACAATGTCTTCTCGACGGGGTCCCAAGTTAACTGCCCCTGTCCGGGCATCACGGATACAGCAAGTCGTACGCCGTTTGGGCTGCATCCATCTGACGTCTGCGCTGCGCGATAGCCCATTCCCGTGTAGTTCTGTCGATTGCCAGAGTCGTCCAACCCTCACCATCTTCGTCTGAGATGTGGACGAGCAACGTGTCCCTGTTGTGCTCGACGCGCACACGATGTTGCGGCCGGCCCTCTTCCTGGAGCCCGCGGATTGCTCGACCCGTGCGAGCGGTACCAACGAACGACGTCCAGCGACGGCTGCGTGCAGTTGGCTTGGAGACTGCGTTGCTGCGTGCATCGGTCATCGTGACGGCTCCATTTGATCGCAGTGTTGCATCGCGGGATCGCGAACTTTCTTAGAACTTACTTTCGGCAAGCTTACGCGATGTGCTCGAGAGGCCGCTGCCGCGCGTAGGAAGTCGAAGCTCAGATTTTACAATTTCTCGGCAACTGCAGGCGCAACATTGGATCAAACAAATCCGAGAGGTTGATTCTATGAAACCTATCATCGGAACGGTTCTCCTGCTTTCTGCAGCGGCAGCGAACGCTACGACTTGGAACCTTGCGGACGATTTTTCCTATTCGGCGAATCCGGGCGGGCAATGGACCTACGGATGGAGCCAATCGCTTGGCGGCAAGTTCAACCTCGATACGATCTTCGAGGCGACGCTCTTCAACACCTCCGGCGGATCGGCAACGGGTTGGCGGGGTGATTCATACTTCAATCAAGGCGACTATTACCCGCTGGTGATGAGGTACTCGGGCGATGCCGGGAAGGACGTCAACGTTCTCGACGGCTACGCTGCAAATGGTCCCGGCTCGGGAGAGATCATCATTCGTCAGCGCAGTGGCGGAATCGTCATGCATCCGGCGCCGTCCGCTTATTCTGTCGCTCGCTGGACCGCGCCGCAGGCGGGAACGTACTTCATCAGCGCGACGTTCTACGACGTATGTGGGCATGCCACGACCGACGTTCATGTCGCACACAATGGCGTCATGCAGTTCAACGGGTATGTGGATGGCCTCGGTTCGACGCAGCACTGGAACTCCTCCAATGGCGGCATCAAGCTCGCGGCGGGCGACACGATCGACGCCATCGTGGGTAACGGCCACAACGGATACACGTCGGATTCGACGGGCGTGGACTTGATCATTCGCAACGTTGACTTTCCGCACTGAACCCGAGACCCGCCTGGATCATCGGCGAGTCCGCCGGCACCCATAAGAGATTCGAAGCGTGGAGGGGCACGAGGGGTCACGTGCCCTCCCTTTCGTCGGCACGAGCGCTCATCGCGCCAGGTGTTCTGCACAGGGCGAAGGCGCATAATTTCCCGAAGTCCATAGGCGGCGGCGCCGCATTCGGAGAACGTCGTGCAGACCAACTTATTGATCGGCGGTCGTTTCGTCGGCGGTGAGGGACCCCCGGAGCGGGTGCTGGATGCGGCCACGGGCGCGCAGATCGCGGGCATCGCGGCGGCGAGCACGGACCAGGTGGATGCCGCGGTCGAGGCGGCTGAGAAAGCCTTCGACGGCTGGTCGCGTACGCCACCGAAGGATCGTGCGGCACTCCTGTGGCGTATCGCGGATCGCATCGATGCCGACGCCGCGGCGTATGCGGCGCTCGAGTCGCAGAACACCGGCAAGCCCCTCGCCGCTGCGCTCAATGACGAGATGCCGGCGATCGCCGATGTATTTCGTTTCTTTGCCGGGGCTGCCCGTACGCAGCAGGCGATCGCCGCGGGCGAGTACGTGGCCGGTCATACGAGCCTGCTGCGTCGAGATCCGGTCGGAGTCGTCGCCGCGATTGCCCCCTGGAACTATCCATTGATGATGGCGGCGTGGAAGATCGCTCCGGCGATCGCGGCAGGCAATACGCTCGTTCTCAAGCCATCGGAGCAGACGCCTCTTACGACCTTGAAGCTCGCCGAAGTGCTCGCGGAAGTATTGCCGGTCGGCGTGGTGAACGTCGTCTGCGGGCGCGGCGAGCCGGTCGGCGCTGCGCTCGCGAGCCATCCACGTGTGCGCATGCTCTCGCTGACGGGTTCGGTAGCCACCGGGCAGCGGGTGCTCGCGGCAG
>Ga0335077_10000449_pt1 | contig 45506 bp, 39 predicted proteins | sample Lox_Sample_31_FD_207151 | JGI IMG/M metagenome (GOLD analysis project Ga0335077, IMG submission 207151) | Soil microbial communities from Loxahatchee National Wildlife Refuge, Florida, United States - Lox_Sample_3.1 | ecosystem: Environmental > Terrestrial > Soil > Wetlands | place: USA... | reverse complement strand
CGCTGGCGACCCGTCGCGGCGAGCCCGGACTGCTGTGGATCGGCCGGCCGCACAACCTGGCATGGGTCGTCGGCATGCATCGCACGCTGCCGGCACTGTTCTCGAAGCTGCGCATGGTCTACGACGCCGAGGCGGTGTTCGCCTGCCGCGACATCAGCGCGCTCAAGCTCGCCGGCACGCCGCTGAGCGAGGTCCAGTCGCGACGCCTCCTGCGCAAGGAGCTGCAGCCGGCGGAGCTCGCGCATGCGATCGTCACCGTCTCGGCCATCGAGCAGAAGCTCGTCCGCGACGTGATCGGGCGTGCGGCGGCGCTGATCGGCCTGGCGGCGCAGCCCGAGCCGACAACGACGCCGTTCGCGGAACGGCGGGGTCTGCTCTTCTTCGGCGCGCTGTGGGACGAGGCGGCGCCGAACGCGGACAGCGTGCGCTTCTTCGTCGAGCGCGTGCTCCCCCGGGTCGCGCAACGGATCGACGCGCGCCTGCGCATCGCCGGCTCCGGGAGCGACCGCGCGGCCTGGCTCGCAGCGATCGCCGGCGCAGGCGTCGACATCGAGGGTCCGGTCGCCGATCTCGCGGCGCTGTTCGGCCAGGCCCGCGTCTTCGTCGCGCCGACGCGCTACGGCGCCGGCATTCCGTTGAAGGTGGTCGATGCGGCGAGGCACGGCGTCCCGGTGGTCGCGACGACCCTGATCGCGGAGCAGCTCCGCTGGCAGCATGGACGAGAGCTGCTCGTCGCGGACGATGCCGACGCGATGGCGCAGGCCTGCGTGGACCTGCATCAGGACGAGCGGTTGTGGGAGCGCCTGCGCTCGGCAGCGCTCGACGCGGTGAAGCGCGACTTCGATCCCGCAGCCTTCGATGCCGCCGTGGCGGGCGTCGCCTGGGGCCAGGCCCCGGCGCTCGCCGCACCGTCGTCAGCGCCGTCGCCCTAGACCTCCGCGCAGCGCACCGAAGCGTGCGGCGCGCTCCGCTCCGGTATCGCGGGCGAAGCGATCCTGGTTGAGCTGATCGAAGCGGCCCTCCTCGCCTTTCGCGGCCTCGCCGCCCTGGCCCTGTAGCCGATCCCGGAACGAAGCGCCGCGCTCGGTGTCGCCGGAGAGATTCTGTCCGCCGGAGCTCTGCCGCGTCTCGCCGGACAGGTTCTGTCCCGCAGCCTGGCGCGTCTCGCCGGAAAGATTCGACGAACGGTTCTGGGCGGCGCTCTTCGCGTTCGTCGGCGGCTGGACAGGTTGCCACGAACCGTCGTCCCATTTCGACCAGCCGTCCGAAGTGTGCTTGTAGACATTGCCGTCGGCGCCCGCATAGACGTTCCCGCCCGCGCCCTTCGCGATCCCGGCGCTGTTGCCGCCTGCGCCCTTCACGCCGGCAGCTTCGGCGCCCGTGCTCGACCTCCGGCGGTTCCCTGCGCGTTGGACTGATGCTGCGTCGTCACGGTCTTGTTCGCGCCGCTGAACGTGCTCGAGCCCCAGCTCCCGTACTGGTTGTAATTCTGATTGGTCGTGCCCGAGATGCCGGTCCGGCCGTTGTACCAGTTCGCGTTGGCCGTGCCGCTGTCGGGTCCCCATGACGCGCTGCCGTGCATGTATCCGCCGGTCGAAGGGTGACCACGCGCCCGCACCGCCGTTCGGCCCGTAGAGCGCCGCGCCGTGGGCCCAGGCTCCCGTATTGGGGTTGTACGCCGATCCGCCGGAGATCGCGCCCCCGTAGGGCCCGTAGATCGTTCCACCGCGCGCCCAGGCGCCCGTCGCCGGGTTGTACCAGGTGTTCCCGGAGTACGAATAAGGATAAGGGTAGTAGATCGGGATCGGCCCGGGCCAGATCAGCGGCGGGTAGTAGTAGCCGGTGCCGTACACGACGACGCCGTAGGAGACGTAGCTCATCGTGTAGCCCGACGTGTAGCCGCAGGTGACCGTCGTCGTCGTGTCGCCGTAAACGCGCACGAACGTCACGCGATAGAGCGGACTGGCGGGCGGAATCGTGTAGATCGCCACCGGCACGCTGTCGGCGAGAATCCACGCGCCGGTCGGCATCGGCGCGACGAACCAGACCCCTCGATAGCAGAGGTAGTACTTCTCGCCGACGCGGATCACGTCGTAGGTGGTGTTGACCGCGTAAAGCAGCTGCGTCTGGACGATCGGCTCGAACTTGGGCTCGCCGGTGTAGATCACCGCGACCTTGGTCGTGCCGCGATCGAGCGTGGCCTGCGTCGGCACCTGCGCCTGGAGCAACGCTTCCCGCGCCGCCGGTGTCCCGGGCACCGACGCGAGCACGTAGCCGCGTGGGCTCGACGCCGGGATCCGCGCGAAATCGGGCGGCAGATCGGGTGTCGCGAAGGCCCACGGCCCGTCGAGCGATCCCGCCGAGAACCATCGGCCCGAGACCAGGTAGTAGTAGCGGTTGCCCCCATCGACGAAGAGCGGCGAATCGGTGTTCGACACGTAGCGCAGCGATGTGCCGGGAATGGCGACGGGCCGCGGCGGCCCATCGGTGACGATGATCTCCGCCGGCGCCGTGCTCACGAAAATCCGGGGCATCGCGGCCGCCGCGATTCGCCGTCCGGGTATCTGCTTCTTCACGGCCGCGAAGTTGTCGTTCGGCAGCGACGAGAACGCGGGCGGCAGCCTGGGGGCAGGAGACCACGGTCCCCTGAAATCGGATGCGCTGAGCCAGGCGTCGTTGTCGAGCCAGTAACACGTCCGGGTCGCCGGGTCCTGAAAGACGTCCCAGTTCGTGTTGACCGCGACCACGAGCTTCGTGCCCGCAACGGGAACGAGAACGGGCTCGCCGTCGAAGACGAGGAGGCTCGCAGGGCGCGAGCTGTAGAAGATCTTCGGCGGATCGTTGTTCATCGGCGGCGACGCCGGCGGCGCGCCCGCCTCCTCGTTGAGGCTGAGCAGCACCGTATCGAGAGGGACGCGCTTCGGACCGATCGTCGCGAGCGAGCCTGCGAACGCCTGCTCGAAGCGCTGCGCCTGTTCGGGCGAAGCCCCGGGAAAGCGCGACGATGTGAGACGCGGCGAGGTGAGCGTCACCATGCGCATCGCGAGATCCGAGTCGGTCGCGAACGCGACCTCGATCGTGCCGAAGGAGGTCTTGTTCGTGCGCGCGGGCGTGAGGTCGATCGCGATCCGCGTGTTGAGCGTGCGCCGATCGGGCCACGAGATCACTTGCGGCTGATAGATGGTCGCCTTGCCGCGCTCGTCGCTGATCGTGTGCGGCCAGCTGTCTTCGGCAGACGGCGCGCTCGCGGGCGCGGAAGAGCGCGCGGGGGTCGTCGCGCGGGTGCCTGCGGCGGCCGGTGCCGCTGCGCTCGCGGCCGGCCGCTGCGCGCTCGCGCCGCCGATCGCGCGCAACGCCTCCTGGCACGGGGCAGAGGCCTGGGCGGCGTGCTCCTGCAGGCAGGCGAGCGATGCCTGGCCGCGGGCGGCACGCTCGAGCAGTGCGCCACATAGTCGGATCGGCAGCTCTGGCGCACGGCATCGACCTGCGCCTGCGTCGGCTGCTGCGCGCCCGCGCCCCATGCGGCGAACGCCGCCGCGATGAGAAGCGGGACACGAGCGGCGCACCTGCTTCCGGCAAGAGCTTCCATCCCTTCTCCGTTTCAGTCCTCGACGACGGCATGGCGCCTGGACGCGAGGCTGCAGCCGGATGCATGCGTCCTGAGTTGGACTTCGGAATGCGCGCCGCGAGCGTACCCCGGCACGCGCTGAGGCGCCAGCAGACAGGGGATGGCAGCGGTCTCCGGGTTCTCGGAGACCGGGATCTCAGGCGCTCTCCGGCTCGGGAAGGCGCCGCTTCATCAGCAGCGCGGGAATCGGCCTGGGCTTGCGGAGCGCAGGCCGGGCCGGCGGCTGGGCGCCGGAGGTCGTCAGCGCCGCCGGCGAGTGCGCGCGCGGCGCGTGATGCGTCCGCGGCTGGTCGGGATTGCGATCGGCGTCGACGCGGTGTGCGGGGCGCGGTGCGTGCCGCGGCGAGTCGACGCGGTGCCCGGCACGCGCGGGCTGCGGCGAGTGGGCACGGGACCGCGGATGATCCGAACGTGCTTCGCGGCTGCGCGACGAGGTGACCGGCAGGCCGTCGGCTCTCGCCACCGATATCTTGTGCTTGAGCAGCCGCTCGATTTCGGCGAGGAGTTTTTCCTCCTCCGGCGCGCAGAACGAGATCGCTTCGCCCTCAGCGCCCGCGCGGCCGGTGCGGCCGATGCGGTGGATGTAGTCCTCCGGCACGTGCGGGATCTCGTAGTTCACGACCAAGGGAAGATCGTCGATGTCGAGGCCCCGCGCGGCGACGTCGGTCGCGACCATCACCTGCACCTTGGCCTCCTTGAACGCGGCCAGCGCGTCCAGCCGCGCCTGCTGGCTCTTGTCGCCGTGGATGGCAGTGGTCTTGAGCCCGTCCTTCTCCAGGGCCCGGGCGAGCCTGGACGCGCCGTGCTTGGTGCGCACGAAGCACAGCACCTGCCAGAGGTTGCGCGATGTGACGATCTCCGCCAGCAGCGCGCGCTTGTCCTCCGCGCGAATCTTGTACACGGTCTGGCTCACGGTCTCGGCGGCCGTGTTGCGGCGGGCCACTTCGATGAGCTGCGGCTGGTTCAGCAGCGCGTCGGCGAGCTTCTTGATCTCGTTCGAGAACGTCGCCGAAAAGAGCAGGTTCTGGCGCTTCGCCGCGGCGGGCAGCAAGGCCATGATCCGCTTGATGTCGGGAATGAAGCCCATGTCGAGCATGCGATCGGCCTCGTCGAGCACGAAGATCTCCACCTGGCCCAGGTAGAGCGATTTCTGCTCGATGTGGTCGAGCAGCCGCCCGGGCGTCGCCACGAGGATCTCCACGCCGCCGCGAACGATCGGCAGCTGCTGCTTGATGTCGACGCCGCCGAACACGACCGTCGATCGGAGCCCCGTGTACTTGCCGTAGGTCCGGATCGACTCCTCGACCTGGATCGCGAGCTCGCGCGTCGGCGTGAGGATCAGGGCGCGCACCGGATGCCGCGCGGGCGAAGGGCTGGTGTTGGCCGTGGGGAGAAGCTTCTGCAGGATCGGCAGCGCGAACCCAGCGGTCTTGCCGGTGCCGGTCTGTGCGCCGCCCATGACGTCGCTGCCGGCGAGAATCAGAGGAATCGCCTGCGCCTGGATCGGCGTAGGCGTGGTGTATCCGGCCTCGGCGACGGCACGGAGCAACTCCGGCCGAAGCCCAAGCTCGGCAAAGCTCGAGGGACTGCTCATCGAATGAAAGCTCCTGGACGCGGCCCGCTCTTTCGAGCTCCAGTCCAGGCGCGACACTCAAGGGTGCTTCGTTGGCGGACAGCCCGACCCGGCGTGGGTCTGCTGGCGGATCGGGCTCCGAAGGATCGGCGGTGACCGGAATGGCCGCCGATGAATTGAAATTCTAACGATAAATATCGGATTTTGCAACTTATTTTTGCTCCCGACTGCGCTTGGCTGGTAAAATCGATCGATTTTGCTCTCGCCAACCCAGCCATGGCATCCGCGCGCGCTTTGCGCAACATCGCGATCATCGCCCACGTCGATCACGGCAAGACGACGCTGGTCGACAAGCTGCTCGTCCAGGCAGGGACCTTCGCCGCGCACCAGCACGTCGCGGAGCGCGTCATGGACAGCAACGACCTCGAGCGCGAGCGCGGCATCACCATCTTCGCCAAGAATTGCGCGATCGACTACGCCGGCACCCACATCAACATCGTCGACACCCCCGGGCATGCGGACTTCGGTGGCGAGGTCGAGCGCGTGCTCTCGATGGTCGACGGCGTGCTGCTGCTGGTCGACGCGGTCGAGGGTCCGATGCCGCAGACGCGCTTCGTCACCCGCAAGGCGCTCGCTCTGGGGCTGCTGCCGATCGTGGTGGTGAACAAGATCGACCGGCCCGGCGCGCGGCCGCAGTGGGTCGTCAACCAGACCTTCGAGCTCTTCGACAAGTTGAACGCCACCGAGAAGCAGCTCGACTTCCCGGTCGTCTACGCCTCCGCGCTGCACGGCGACGCATCGCTCGACCCGAAGGTCCGCGGCACGGACATGCGGCCGCTGTTCGAGACGATGCTCGCCCGGATTCCGGCGCCCGCCGGCGACGCCGAGGCGCCGCTGCAGCTCCAGATCGCCGCGCTCGACTACTCGAGCTACGTCGGCCGGCTGGGCATCGGCCGCATCCGCAGGGGGCGGCTCGTTCCCGGCCAGGAGGTCGCCGTCGCGCACGGCGCCGGGGAGCCCCTGCGCGGCAAGGTCGGTCAGGTGCTCGGCTTCTCGGGCCTGACGCGCGTGCCCGTCGACGCCGCGGCCGCGGGCGATATCGTGCTCGTCACGGGCATCGAGGAGCTGCACATCGGGACCACGATCTGCGCGGTCGACGCGCCGGAAGCCCTTCCGCTGATCGCGGTCGACGAGCCGACGCTGTCGATGCAGTTCCAGGTCAACACCTCGCCGCTCGCCGGGCGCGACGGCAAGTACGTGACCAGCCGCAACCTGCGCGAACGGCTCTACCGGGAGCTGCTCACCAACGTCGCGCTCCGCGTCGAGGACACCCCCGATACCGATGTCTTCACGGTCTACGGACGCGGCGAGCTGCATCTCACGATCCTGCTCGAGAACATGCGGCGCGAGGGTTACGAGCTCGCGGTGTCGCGGCCACGCGTGGTGTACCGCGATCGCGACGGCGAGCGCTGCGAGCCCTTCGAGCAGCTCGCCGTCGACGTCGACGACGCGAACCAGGGCGCGGTGATGGAAGCGCTCGGCGCGCGCCGCGGCGAGCTGCAGAACATGGAGTCCGACGCGCGCGGCCGCACCCGCCTCGACTATCGCGTGCCGGCGCGCGGGCTGATCGGTTTCCAGGGCGAGTTCATGAACCTCACGCGCGGGACCGGGCTCTTCTCCCACGTGTTCGACGGCTACGCTCCGGTCAAGGGCGAGATCCCCGATCGGCGCAACGGCGTGCTCATCTCAGCGGAAGACGGCGAGGCCGTGGCGTACGCGCTGTGGAAGCTGCAGGAGCGGGGCCGGATGTTCGTGAGCCCCGGGGACAAGGTCTACGAAGGCATGGTGATCGGCATCCACAGCCGCGACAACGATCTCGTCGTGAACCCGATCAAGACCAAGCAGCTCACCAACATCCGGGCCGCAGGCAAGGACGAGGCGATCATGCTGACCCCGCCGATTCCGCTCACCCTGGAGTACGCCGTGGAATTCATCGCCGACGACGAGCTCGTCGAGATCACGCCGAAATCGATCCGGATCCGCAAGCGCCACCTCGTCGCGCACGAGCGCAAGAAGGCGAGCCGCGAAGCCGCGTGACGGCGTGCGCCACGCCCGGGGTGCCCGCCGCCTGCTAAACTTGCCCGCGTGGATTCGTCGCTCTCGCCGATCGCCATCGTAGCGCTGGTGGTGGCCGCAGCGCTCGCGGTCCTGCTGGTCGCCGTCCTGCTGCGCCTGCGCAGCCCGGCGCAGGACGCCGGCGACGACGGCGATCTCAGGCGCCGCCTCGAGGCGCTCGGGGAGCAGAACGAGCGGCTCGGACGGGAGCTGCGCGCCGAGCTCGCGCAGGCACGCGGCGAGAGCGCGCAGGCGGCGAGCGCCGCCCGCGGCGAGCTCTCCGCCAATCTCACGCATTTCACGCAGGCGCTGCAGAACCAGCTCGCGGCGAACGCCGGGGTGCAGAACGATCGCCTCGCCACGCTCACCTCGAGCAACGAGCAGCGCCTCGAAGCGGTGCGCGCGAGCGTGGAGCAGCGGCTGGAGGCGCTGCGCAGCGACAACGCCCAGAAGCTCGAGCAGATGCGCGCGACGGTCGACGAGCGGCTCCAGACCACGCTGGAGCAGCGCCTCGGCGAGTCGTTCAAGCTCGTCTCCGACCGGCTCGATCAGGTGCACCAGGGCCTGGGCGAGATGCACTCTCTCGCCGCCGGTGTCGGCGACTTGAAGCGCGTGCTCGTCAACGTCAAGTCGCGCGGCGGCTGGGGCGAGGTCCAACTCGGCACGCTGCTCGACGAGATGCTCGCCCCCGGCCAGTACGCGAGGAACGTGGCCACGCGCCCCGGCGACGACGCGCGGGTCGAGTACGCGATCCGGTTCCCCGGCCGGGGCGACGACGGGACTCCGTGCTGGCTGCCGATCGACGCCAAGTTTCCGCTCGAGGACTACCAGCGGCTGCAGGAGGCGATCGACCGGGCCGACATCGTTGCGGTCGAGTCGAGCCGCAAGAGCCTGGAGGATTTCTTCAAGGCCGAGGCGAAGAAGATCCGCGACAAGTACGTCGAGCCGCCGCATACGACCGACTTCGCGATCCTGTTCGTCCCGACCGAGGGGCTGTACGCGGAGGCGCTGTCGCGGCCGGGCCTCGCGGATTGCCTGCAGCGCGACTTCCGGGTGATGCTCGCGGGCCCCAGCAACCTGATGGCGTTCCTGAACAGCCTGCAGCTCGGATTCCGGACGCTGGCGATCGAGCAGCGCTCGACCGAAGTGTGGCGCGTGCTCGGCGCGGTCAAGACCGAGTTCAGCAAGTTCGGCGAGCTGCTCGCCAAGACCAAGGAGCGCCTCGACGCGGTCGGCAAGACCCTCGACGAGGCGGGGCGCAAGAGCACGACGATCGCGAAGAAGCTGCGCGACGTCGAGGCGCTGCCGCAGCTCGAAGCCGAGCAGATCCTGAGCGGCGAGGCGGAGACGCTCGACGAGGAGGACGAGCCGGACCTCCTGGCGCGGCTCGACGCCGGCGCGTCGCCGCGCCGGTAGCCTCGGGGCGAGACCCGCGCTCCCGCCATGTTCGATGCGATCCGCAAGTGGAGGCGCAAGCGGATACTCGCGGGCTCGGCGATCCCGGACGAGCTGTGGCGCGAGGCGCTCGAAGCGCTGCCTTTCCTCGCGATCTACACCGAAACCGAGCTCGCGCGGCTGCGCGAGCGCGTGGTCCTCTTCCTCTCCGACAAGAGCATCGTGCCGGCGAAGGGCTTCCACGTCACGCCGCTGATGCGGGTCATGATCGCGATCCAGGCCTGCGTGCTCACGCTCAACCTCGACCCGGGGACGTACGACGGCTGGGAGAACGTCATCGTCTACCCGGACGAGTTCGTGACCGAGCTCGAATACGAGGACGAGATCGGGGTCGTGCATCGTCGCAACGAGCCGCTCGCCGGCGAGGCGATGCCCGGCGGCCCGGTGATCCTGTCGTGGCCCGATGTCGAGGCGAGCGCCGACTGGTCCGCGTCCGGCATGAATCTCGTGCTGCACGAATTCGCCCACAAGATCGACATGAAGAGCGGCGAGGCGAACGGCTGCCCGCCGCTGCCCGCGGACATCCCGGCGCACGCATGGCAGCAGACGATGGGGGCGGCGTACGAGCATTTCCGCAGGCGGGCGGAGGCCGCGGAGGACACCGCGCTCGACCCCTACGCCGCCGACAGCCCGGCGGAGTTCTTCGCGGTGCTCTCCGAGGTGTTCTTCGCCGAGCCCACGCTGCTGCAGGCGGAATACCCGGCCGTGTATCGGCTTTTTGCGCAGTTCTACCGCCAGGACCCGGCGAGCCGGACGGAGCTGCTCCTCGAGCACTGAGCCGCCGCGCCGGCGCCTCGGGCGGGACTTGCAAATGCAGGGCCGCGCGCTATCCTAGCCGCCGTCGGCCAGGGAGCCGCCATTCGAGACGCCGGAAAAGGAGAAGGACAACCATGAACGTTCGCACCGCTCTGTTCGCCGCCGCGCTGCTGTTCGCGGGAAGCGCCTTCGCGTTCCACTGCCCGCAGGACATGAAGAAGATCGACGACGCGCTCGCCAAGAACCCGAAGCTGACCGACGCGCAGATGGCCGACGTGAAGAAGTACCGCGCCGAGGGCGAAGCGCTGCACAAGGCCGGCAAGCACCAGGAATCGCTCGACACGCTCGCGAAGGCCGAGAAGATCCTCGGCATCCAGTAAGAAGGAAGCGGGAAGTCCGGGCGGGCGCGGGCGACCGCGTCGGCCCTTTGTTTCACGAAGCCAGCGAGCGCTCGATCCGCCGCTCGATCACCGCGAGCAGGTCGACCTGCGAGGGCAGGGTGCCGAGCCCCGCAAGCGCGGCGTCGGCCAGGCGCGTCGCGCAGAAGGCGTCGGCCATTGCCCGCGGTGCGTGCCGCACGAGAATCGCGCCGGCCAGCGCCAGCGCGATGTCGGCCGCGATCCGCCGCCCGTCGCGCTCGTCCAGGTTTCGCGCGCGAAGCGTCGTCCCGAGGGCGCCGACGTGCCGGTCGAGTCGTGCGTCGCCGCCGCGCGCGAGCTCGAGCTCGGCGACGAGCGCTTCCACGGCGCCGGGCTCGCGCTTCGCCGCGCGCAGCACGTCGAGGCACATGACGTTGCCGGAGCCTTCCCAGATCGAGTTGAGCGGCGCCTCGCGATACAAGCGCGGCAGCTCGGAGTCCTCCACGTAGCCGTTGCCGCCGAGGACCTCCATCGCTTCGGCGACGATCGTGGCGGCGCGCTTGCACAGCCAGTACTTGATCGCCGGCGTGGCGAGGCGCGCCAGCGCCGTGTCGCCCGGCGGGGCGTCCGACTCGAACGCGCGCGCGAGCCGCAGCGCGAGCGCGGTTGCGGCTTCGGTCTCGAGCGTCAGATCTGCCAGCACGTTCTGCATGAGCGGCTGCTCGGCGAGGCGCAGCCCGAACGCGCGGCGGTGCGCAGCGTGGTGCAGCGCTCGCGCGGTCGCGCCGCGCACGATGCCCGCGCTGCCGATCGCGCAGTCGAGCCGCGTGTGCTGGACCATCTCGATGATGACCTGGATGCCGCGGCCTTCTTCGCCGACGCGGCATGCCCAGGCCCCGTCGAACTCGACCTCCGCCGAGGCGTTCGAGCGGTTGCCGAGCTTGTCCTTGAGCCGCACGAGGCGCACCGCGTTGCGCGCGCCGTCGGCCAGTAGCCGCGGCAGCAGGAAGCAGCTGAGGCCGCCGGGGGCCTGCGCGAGGACTAGATGCGCGTCGCACATCGGCGCGGAGAAGAACCACTTGTGGCCGGTGAGCCGATAGCCGCCGTCGGCGGCCGCCTCGGCCCGTGTGGTGTTGGCGCGCACGTCCGAGCCGCCCTGGCGCTCGGTCATGCCCATGCCGATCAGCGCCGAGCGCTTGGCAGCGATGGGCAGCGTGCGCGGATCGTACTCGCGCTCGAGCGCGCGGCGCAGGCATTCCGCGACCGGCGGCCCGGCCTCGACTTGATGCCGCAGCACGGGCACCGCCGCGTAGGTCATCGTCAGCGGACACTGCGTGCCGTTCTCGACCTCGGCATGCATGAGGTAGGACGCGGCGCGCGCGACCTGCGCGCCCGGCCGCGGCTCGGCCCAGGGCTGGCAGTGCTCGCCGGCGCGCATCGCGAGGCCCATCAGCTCGTGCCACGCCGGATCGAACGCGACCTCGTCGATGCGCTCGCCGAACCGGTCGTGGGTGCGAAGCTCCGGCGCGAAGCGATTCGCCCGCGCCGCCAGCGCGAGCGTCGCGGCGCTGCCGAGCCGCTCGCCCCAGGTCGCGAGGAGATCGTCGGCCCACGCCGCGCCTTCTCGGGCTGCCGCCGCGCGCAGGCCGGGATCGGTCAGGTAGAGGTTGCGGCCCTCGAACGGCGGGGGCTGGTTCGCGTCCGTCGACCGCATGGCACGACTCGTCAACCCGCGCCGGGAGGCCGCTGCGCGGACTTCGGCCGGAACGCCTTGCAGACGTCCTCGTGAGTCTCGACGTACGGACCGCCGATCAGGTCGAGGCAATACGGCACCGCCGGGAATACGCCGTCCAGCGTCTCCTTGATCGCTTTCGGCTGACCGGGCAGGTTGAGGATCAGCGCGCGGCCGCGGACGACGCCGACCTGGCGCGACAGGATGGCGGTCGGGACATACCTGAGGCTCACCTGGCGCATCTGCTCGCCGAATCCAGGCAGCAGCTTGTGCGCGACGGCCAGCGTCGCCTCCGGCGTGACGTCGCGCGGCGCCGGGCCGGTCCCGCCGGTGGTCAGCACGAGGTCGCAGCCCGCCGTGTCGACCAGCTCGATGAGCGTGCGCTCGATCAGGGGCTGCTCGTCGGGGATCAGCCTCGTTTCCATCCGCCACGGCGTTCGCAGGGCGGCGCCGAACCACTCCTTCAGCCCGGGGATGCCCTTGTCCTCGTAGACGCCCGCCGAGGCGCGATCGCTGACCGAGACCAGTCCGATGAGGAGCGAGCGGGTTGCGGTCATGTCGAGGCGCTCAAGGGCGGGGAGCGAAAAGTCGATTGAGGGCGCGATAGAGCTCGCGATAGGCGCGCGGTGGCTGGGCGCGCGCGCGCTCCGCGTGCGCGGCCTCGATCAGGGCAGCCAGCCGGTCGCGATCGGCGGTGGGCTGCTCCGCGCACAACCCATCGAGCGCATCGCGCTCCGCGAGCAGCCGCTCCCGCCAGCGCTCGACCGCGTGCAGACGAGCCTTCTCCGCGTTGGGCGCGGCGGCCCACTGCGCGAGCCGCTCCCGGATGGGCGCGGGATCGACGTCGCGCATCAACCGGCCGATGAACTGGAGCTGCCGCCGGCGCGCTTCGTGGCGGGTGATCCGCCCGGCGGCCTCGAGCGCGTCGAGCAGCCGCTCGGGAAGCCCGAGCTCGGCGCGCCGCGCCGGGCTCAGCTCGAGCAGCGCTTCGCCGAGGCTCTGCAGCGCGCCCATCTCGGCCTTGCGGCGCGTTTTCGATGGCGGTACGGCCTCCTGGCCGGTTCGCGGGGGTCGTTCGTCGGATCGTCGCACGTCGGGCGGTCGGGGAGGAACGCCTTTGCTATCATACTAGTAACCTCGGAACGAGCTTGCGCATCCGTCGCTCGACGCCGCAGCCGATTCCTGCGACGGCCAGCGCGCTCTCGAGCACGCCAAGAGAGTCCGCATGAGCGATCCCGCCGCCGTGGCGCTTGCCGCGCCCGCCACGCGCTTTCCCCTGACCAGCGATGGGCTGGCTTCGATAGCCGCCCAGGTGCTCGACGCCGCCCGCGATCGCGGCGCGACCGCCGCCGAGACCGAAGTCTCCCAGGCCTTCGGCTTGTCGGTGACGGTCCGCAAGGGCGACACCGAGACGATCGCCTACAACCGTGACAAGGGGATCGGCGTCACCGTCTACGTCGGCACGCGGCGCGGGCATGCCAGCACGGCGGATTTCTCCCGAGACGCCATCGACGATACGGTCGCCAAGGCGCTCGCCATCGCCCGCTACACGGCCGAAGACAGCTGCGCCGGTCTCGCCGATCCCAAGCTCCTCGCGCACGGCTGGCAGGACCTCGATCTCTACCACCCCTGGGAGCTTTCGGTCGACGAGGCGATCGCGCTGGGCCGGGAGTCCGAGTCCGCCGCGCTCGCCGTCGATCGGCGTCTCACCAACTCGGACGGCGCGACGGTGTCGCTCCACGAGGGGCAGTTCGTGTACGCCAACAGCCTCGGATTCTCCGGCGGCTACGCCACGTCGCGCCACGGCATCTACTGCTCCGTGATCGGCGAAGACGAGAGCGGGATGCAGCGCGAGGACTGGTACAGCGCCGCGCGCTCCGCCGACGATCTGCAAGCCGCCGCGACCGTGGGCCGCACCGCCGGCGAGCGGACAGTCCGGCGACTGGGGGCGAGGCAGCTCGCCACCGTCGAGTGCCCGGTGATCTACGAGGCGCCGGTCGCGACCGGACTCATCGGCCACTACGTCAATGCCACGAGCGGGGGCAGCCTGTATCGCAAGACCTCGTTCCTGCTCGACAGCCGCGGCAAGCGGGTCTTCGCTCCGCACGTGACGATCCGCGAAGAGCCGCACCTGGTGCGCGGGCAGGCCTCCGCGCCGTTCGACGACGAGGGCGTGGCCACCCAGCCGCGCGACGTCGTGCGCGACGGCGTGGTGCAGGGCTATTTCCTCGGCAGCTACAGCGCGCGCAAGCTCGGGCTCGTGTCGACGGGCAATGCCGGCGGGAACCACAACCTGGTGGTCTCGCACGGGTCCGAGGACCTGCCACAGCTTCTGCGTCGCATGGGCCGGGGCGTGCTCGTGACCGAGCTGCTCGGGCAGGGCGTCAACCCCGTGAGCGGGGACTATTCGCGGGGCGCGGCCGGCTACTGGATCGAGGGCGGCGAGGTCGCGTACCCCGTCGAGGAGATCACCGTCGCGGGCAACCTGACCCGGATGTACCGCGACATCGTCGCGATCGGCGCCGACGTCGATGCGCGCGGGTCGCGTCACTGCGGCTCCGTCCTGATCGGAGCGATGACCGTTGCAGGCAACTAACGCCCGCGCCGGCCCCGTCCTGCCCAAGCGGCCGCTGCGCGAGCGCTTGCGCACCTGGCAGCGGACGCTGCGCGATCCGCTGCGCGGGAGCAGTGCCGCGACGCGCTGGCTCTCGGTGCTGCCGGCCGGGGATCCGCTGGACCTGCAGAAGGAGGTGCTCGAGCTCGTCACCGCGTTCCCGGGCGCCCGCCGGCGCATCGGCCCGGGCCAGGCCGAAGCGCTGCTGCACATCGACGCCCGCTGCGAGCCGATCGTTTCGCAGCTGACCGCGCAGTACACGGCCAACTACCAGCGGTCCAGCAGCATCGAGACGCGGTTGTGGCACGGCGTGTTCGATCTCGTGAAGGCCTTCACCGCGGCGTACCAGGCGACGCTCAAGGCGGGCTATGCGGCGGGCGAGCAGAAGCGCTGGAAGACCGTGCTGCCGCGCGTGCTGGTCCGCCTCGCGCACTACAAGGGCGTCGACGGCAAGTTCCGCCTGTTCCGCTACGGGCACTGGATTCCGGCGCAGTGGCGCGAGCTGCACGAGCTCTACGAGTTCGCGCGCATGCGAGGCTGGCAGCGCGAGCCGCTGGCCGACGGCGCCGGCGCGTTCAGCCAGCCCGACCGCTCGCTCGAGCAGGAATACATCCGGGCGCTTCTTCTCATGCGCCTCGACAGCGGCAACTTCACGCCCGATCAGGTCGAGTGGGTGGCGCGATCGCTCGAGGAATGGACGCCTTCCGTCGCGCTCATGCCGCCGCCCGGAACGGGCGCGAACTTCTTCGTCGACCTGTCCGGGACGCAGGGGCTCAAGCGCCAGGAGCGGCCGCAGCCCGGCGGGCGTCTCATGTTTCTCGACGCGACGCCGGTCTACTCGCGCGTGGTCGAGAAGATGCGCGTGCTGCCGACGCAGGATACCGAGCGCGAGCTTCCCGGATCGCTCCCGCCGCGGGAGCAGAAGCTCCTGCTGATGCGGCTCGCGGCGCTCTACGGGCCGGACGCGCTCGCGTTTTCGCCGCGCGCGCCGCGCAAGTCGAGCGAGTCCGAGGTGCGCGTGGTCATCGGCCTCCAGGCGCTGACCCGCGCGATCGCCGAGGTCGAGCACCTCGATGCCGGGGCGAAGAGCGCCGGCGGGGTGCACAGTTACGACGAAGTCACGCAGCTCGGCACTCCGACGAGCAATCCCGACTCGATCGCCCGGCGCGTCCGCGGATCGCAGTGGAGGGTCGTCAACCGCAGCGAGAGCGGCTGCCGGATGATCGCACCGGCCAGCGAGGCGCCGTCGAAGCTCGGGGAGGTGATCGCGATCCGCGACGGCGATCGCTGGGAGCTGGCGGTCGTGCGGCGCATGCAGCGGCAGCAGGCCGACGAGGTCGTGTGCGGCGTCGAGGTCATCGCCCGTCGCATCGTGCGGGTGCTGCTCCGCAGCTGGGTCGCGCCACTCGACGCGCAGCGCGCGGGCGTCGACCGGCCGTTCTTCGGCGTGTATCTCCCAGCGCATGCCGACAATCGCCAGTCCGCGCAGCGCAGCCTGATCGGGCCGGACGATCGTTTCCTGCCCGGCGGCATGGTCGAGCTCGACACGGGCAACGCGCGCTATCTGATCCGCTTCACACAGACGCTCGAGCGCCAGGTCGGCTGGGCGTGGTCGCTGTTCAGCGCGGTGCGCAAGCTCGCCGGCTGAGCCGCCCCGCTCGGGCCCGAGAGCGGAATGCGTTAGAATCGCCCGCGAACCAAAGGCTCCGCTGCGGCGAGCGAGGGCAAAGACTCTTGCGGCGCAACGGGCGCGTGGGTGGTCGTGCCGTGCCGTAGTTCATCAACTGGAGGATCATGCAATGCAACGTCGCTCATTCCTGAGAAAAGCCGGCGCCGGGCTGGCCGCGGGCGCGGTAGCCGCGCCGGCGATCGGTCAGGGCACGCAGCCGGAAGTGAAATGGCGCATGGCAGCGAGCTGGCCGAAGAGCCTCGACACGCTGTTCGGCGGCTGCGAGCTCATCTCCAAGCGCGTCGCCGAGGCGACCAACGGCAAGTTCCAGATCCAGGCCTTCGCTGCCGGCGAGATCGTTCCCGGGCTGCAGGTGCTGGACGCCGTGCAGAACGCCACCGTGCAGTGCGCCCACACCGCGCCGTACTACTTTTTCGGCAAGGACCCAACCTTCGCTCTCGCCTGCGCGATTCCCTTCGGGCTGAACTGCCGCCAGCAGAACGCCTGGATGTATCACGGCGGCGGCCTGGAGCTGATGCGCGAGTTCATGAAGGACTACAACGTCTACAGCATCCCGGCGGGCAACACGGGCGCGCAGATGGGCGGCTTCTTCCGCAAGGAGCTCAAGACGGTCGCCGACATGAAGGGCCTCAAGATGCGCATCGGCGGCTCAGCGGGCGTGGTGATGCAGAAGCTGGGCCTCGTGCCGCAGCAGCTCGCGGCCGGCGACATCTATCCGGCGCTGGAGAAAGGCACGATCGACGCGGCGGAATGGGTCGGACCCTACGACGACGAGAAGCTCGGCCTGTACAAGGTGGCGAAGTACTATTACTACCCTGGCTGGTGGGAAGGCGGCCCCGAGCTCGACCTCTTCGTCAACACCAAGGCGTGGTCGGAGCTCCCGAAGGACTACCAGGCGGTCCTCGAGTCGGCCTGCGCGGAAGCCAATGTCGACATGATGGCGAAGTACGACACGCTCAATCCGCCGGCGCTGCGCCGCCTCGTTGCGGCGGGCGTGCAGCTGCGGCCGTTCCCGCGCGAGATCATGCAGGCCTGCTACAAGGCCGCGGTCGAGGTCTACGACGGCTTCGCCGAAACCAATCCGAAATTCAAGAAGATCTACGAGCCCTGGAAGAAGTTCCGGGACGAGGACATCCTGTGGTTCCGCGTCGCCGAGCAGAACTTCGACCAGTTCATGGCGACGGCCAGCCAGCAGGCCGCGGCTCCGAAGAAGGGCTGACGCTTCCGTGCGGCGAGAAAAGCCCCGCGCAGGCGGGGCTTTTCGTTTCTGCGGGGCGGCCGTCGCGACGCTATTTCTTCGCCGGCGGCTTCTCGGGTGAGAGCTGCTTGAAAGCGTTCTCGAGCGACTCGGCGCTTTCGTCTTCCTGTTTCTGTTCCTGCTGCTCGGTCGGCGCAGGTGGGCGCTCGAGGTCGGAGGGCGGGAGCTCGATCTCGATCTTCGTCGGGTCGACCTTGCTCTCGCCGGCCTTGTACACCATCACCATCTGGGGCACGGCGATGACCAGCGCCACCATGATGAGCTGGATCAGCACGAACGGCACCGCGCCCCAGTAGATCTGACCCGTCGTCACCCGCGGCGTGAGCTTCCTGGTGACCCGGTCGACGTAGTCCTTGGCGGGCGCGACGCTGCGCAGATAGAACAGCGCGAAGCCGAACGGCGGATGCATGAAGGACGTCTGCATGTTCACGCCGAGGAGCACGCCGAACCAGATCAGGTCGATGCCGAGCTTGTCCGCCACCGGCCCGACGAGGGGGATCACGATGAAGGAGAGCTCGAAGAAGTCGAGGAAGAACGCCAGCACGAAGATGACCAGGTTCACCACGATCAGGAAGCCGAGCTGCCCCCCGGGGAGGCTCGAGAGCAGGTGCTCGACCCAGACGTGGCCGTTCACCGCGTAGAACGTGAGGCTGAACACGCGCGCGCCGATGAGGATGAACACGACGAAGGTCGAGAGCTTCGCCGTCGTGTCCATCGCCTGCTTCAGGAGCTTCCACGACAGACGCTTGCGCGCCACGGCCATGATCAGCGCGCCGCTGGCGCCCATGGCCCCACCCTCGGTCGGGGTGGCCACGCCGAGGAAGATCGTCCCGAGAACGAGGAAGATGAGCGCGAGCGGAGGGATGAGAACGAAGGTCACGCGCTCGGCGAGGCGCGAGAGCATGCCGAACTTGAGCGCGCGGTTGAGCACCGCGGCGAGGAAGGCCACGCCGGTGCCGAAGCTCGTTGCCTCGACGATCATCTCGTCGGTCGGCGTCCGCGCGGGCAGGTACCACTTGGCGAATGCGACCGCGGCGAGCACCGAGACGATCGCGAGCACCAGCAGCGAGCGCGTGCCCGTGCTGCCGTCGGCCTCGCGCAGCGTTCTCGCCTCGAGAGGCAGCGCCGGCGCCCATTTTGGCTTCACGCTGCTCACGCCGAGCGCGTAGAGCGCGTAGAGCGCGGCCAGCGTGATCCCGGGAATGAACGCGCCGGCGTACATGTCGCCGACCGACTTGCCCAGCTGATCGGCCATGATGATCAGCACCAGCGACGGCGGAATGATCTGGGCAAGCGTACCCGAGGCGGCGATCACGCCGGAAGCGAACCTGCGGTCGTAGCCGTAGCGAAGCATGATCGGCAGCGAGATGAGTCCCATCGAGATCACCGAGGCCGCCACCACTCCAGTCGTCGCCGCGAGCAGCGCGCCGACGAAGATGACCGCGTAGGCGAGACCGCCGCGCACGGGCCCGAAAACCTGGCCGATCGTGTCGAGCAGGTCCTCGGCCATGCCGCTGCGCTCGAGGATGAGTCCCATGAAGGTGAAGAACGGGACGCAGAGCAGCGTGTCGTTCGACATAACGCCCCACAGCCGTTCCGGGAGCGCCTGGACCAGCTCCGGCCCGAGGAGCCCGAGCTTGATGCCGAGCGCGGCATAGGCGACGCCGACCGCGGCGAGCGAGAACGCGACCGGGTAGCCCAGCAGCAGGATGATCACCAGCGACCCGAACATCAGCGGCGCGATGTTCCCGACGAGGAAGGCGCTCATGGCCGCTCGTCCTTCGCCTGCTTGACGAAGCTCTCCGCAAGGTCGCCCTCGCCGCGCGCGTGGAGGATCTCTGCCGCGAGCTCTTCCTCGGCGGTCCTGTCGACTTGCTTCTCGGAAGGGTCGGGGATGAGGCCGCGCAGGAAGGCAATGCGCTTGATCAGCTCCGAGACGCCCTGCACGATCAGCAGCGCGAAGCCGATCGGCACGAGGAGCCGCGCTGGCCAGATGACGAGCCCGCCGGCATTCGTGGAGACCTCGTGCCGCGCCCAGGCGTCAACGAACACCGGCCACGACAGCCACATGATCAGGAAGGCCATCGGGAACAGGAAGAACAGCGTGCCAACGATGTCGATCCAGGCCTGCGTGCGCTTCGACAGTCGGTGGGCGACCACGTCGATGCGCACGTGCTCGTTGCGCAGCAGCGTGTATCCGGCGAGCAGCAGGAAGATCGCCGAGAAGATGTACCACTGGATCTCGAGCAGCGAGTTGGAGCTGTAGTTGAACGCCTTCCGGACGACAGCGTTGGCGGCGCTGATGAGAACGGTGGCCAGCACCAGCCAGTTGAAGCTGCGGCCGATGCGCTCGCTCAGCCCGTCGATCAGCCTGGACAGCGAAAGCAGGAACGACACGGCTCCCCCGGGGTTTTTTGGCAGCGAATGGCCGCGATTATATGCATATCTCCCGCGGCCGCAGCCGTCCGGCGACCGCGACGGCGCAGAATGCTAGAATCCTCGTCTTTCCCGACGTTCCCCGACCCATGCCTCACCGCGAACTCACGCTCGCCCAGGCGGACCCCGAGCTGTGGCGCGCGATCAGCGACGAGAACGCGCGCCAGGAGGCGCACGTCGAGCTGATCGCATCCGAGAACTACGTGAGCCGGGCGGTGCTCGCCGCGCAGGGCTCGCAGCTCACCAACAAGTACGCCGAAGGCTACCCCGGCAAACGCTATTACGGCGGCTGCGAGTTCGTCGACGTCGCCGAGAGGCTCGCCATCGATCGGGCGAAGAAGCTCTTCGACGCCGAGTTCGCCAACGTGCAGCCGCACTCCGGGGCGCAGGCCAACCAGGCGGTGTTCTTCGCGGCGCTCAAGCCGGGCGACACGGTGCTCGGCATGGCGCTGCCGCACGGCGGCCATCTCACGCACGGCTCGCCGGTCAACCTCTCGGGCAAGTGGTTCCACGTCGTGAGCTACGGGCTGGACGCCGAGACGGAGCTCATCGACTACGCCGCGGCGGAGAAGCTCGCGCAGGAGCACAAGCCGAAGCTCATCGTGGCCGGGGCGTCGGCCTATTCGCGGGTGATCGACTGGGCGCGCTTCCGCGCCATCGCGGACTCGGTCGGCGCCTACCTGATGGCCGACATGGCGCATTACGCGGGGCTGGTCGCGGCCGGCCTCTATCCGAGCCCGGTGGGCGCGGCTCACTTCGTCACGACGACGACGCACAAGACGCTGCGCGGTCCGCGCGGCGGGCTCATCCTCGCCGGCGAGGAGCACGAGAAGCTCGTGAACTCGGCCGTCTTCCCGGGGCTCCAGGGCGGCCCGCTGATGCACGTCATCGCGGCCAAGGCGGTCGCGCTCAAGGAGGCGCAGACGCACGAATTCCGCGTCTACCAGCAGCGCGTCCTCGAGAATGCGCGCGTGCTGGCGACCGTGCTGCGCGAGCGGGGCCTGCGCATTGTCTCCGGCGGCACCGATTCGCACATGTTCCTGGTCGATCTGCGCGCGAAGAAGATCACGGGCAAGGACGCCGAAGCTGCGCTCGGCCGCGCCCACATCACGGTCAACAAGAACGCGATTCCCAACGACCCCGAGAAGCCCTTCGTGACCAGCGGCATCCGGATCGGCAGCCCGGCGATCACCACCCGCGGCTTCAGCGAGATCGAATGCGAGCAGCTCGCGCACCTCATGGCCGACCTGCTGGAGTCGCCACAGGACGAGCGCACCGTGAAGCGCGTCGCCGGGCAGATCGCCGCGCTCACCGCGAAGTTCCCGGTCTATCGGCCGGCGGAAGCTAAGCAGTAGGCTCTTCCCCAGGTCATGAAGTGCCCGTTCTGCGGCAGCCCCGACACGCAGGTCGTCGACTCCCGGGTCTCGGAGCCCGGTGACTCGATCCGCCGCCGCCGCCGCTGCGTCGCCTGCCAGAAGCGCTTCACGACCTACGAGAACGCGGAGCTGCGGCTGCCGCAGGTCGTCAAGCAGAACGGGACGCGCGCGGACTTCGACGTCGCGCGCATCCGCAACGGTTTCCAGCGCGCGCTGCACAAGCGGCCGGTCCCGACCGAGTACGTCGACCAGGCGGTCGAGCGCATCGTTCAGCAGGTGCTGAGCCTGGGAGAGCGCGAGATCGCATCGCGCCAGATCGGCGAGATGGTGATGCGCGAGCTCTACAAGCTCGACAAGGTGGGCTACATCCGCTTCGCCTCGGTATACCGCAGCTTTCAGGACGCCGCCGATTTTCGCGACGCGCTGAAGGAAGTCGAGCCGGCCGCGGCCCGACGCAAGTCGCGCGCGTAGCCAGGGGTGAGGGGCGGCCAACCCTGGGCGATGACGGTCCCGCGATGAGGTCCCGGGCATCGCTTCGTTCAACCCGGGCCACGGCCCCGTTCCGGGCCACGTGTCATCCCACGATCGACCCTGCCGCGTGAACGCGTTCGACGACCGCGATCGCGAGCACATGCGCTGTGCGCTCGAGCTTGCGGCGCGCGGGCTGTTCACGACGACGCCCAACCCGCGCGTGGGCTGCGTGATCGTGCGCGACGGCCGGGTGGTCGGGGAAGGATGGCACGAGCGCGCGGGCGGAGATCACGCCGAAGTACGCGCCCTCGCCGACGCCGTCTCGCGCGGCGAGACGGCGCGCGGCGCCACGCTCTACGTCACGCTCGAGCCGTGCAATCACTTCGGCCGGACGCCGCCGTGCACCGAAGCCCTGATCGGCGCCGGCATCGCCCGTGTCGTATTCGCGATGCAGGATCCCGATTCGGTCGCGGGAGGGGGGGCGGCGCGCCTGGGCGCGGCGGGCATCGCGGTCGCGGCGGGGCTTCTCGAGGAGGAAGCGCGCGAGCTCAACCCGGGCTGGATCAAGCGCGTGCGCGAAGCGCGTCCCTGGGTTCGCGTCAAGGTCGCGGCCAGCATGGACGGAAGGACCGCGCTCGAGGACGGTGCGAGCCAGTGGATCACCGGTGCCGCGGCCCGTGCCGACGGACACCGCTGGCGCGCTCGAGCCTGCGCGATCCTGACCGGGATCGGCACGGTGCGCCAGGACGATCCGCAGCTCAGCGTCCGCGCCGTCGAAACCCCGCGCCAGCCGCTCAAGATCGTGATCGATCGCCGCGGCGAGCTGCCGCCGGGCGCGCGGCTGCTCGCGAGCGGCAGGGTGCTCGTCTTCTCCGCGGAGACGGCGCGGGCGACGTGGCCTTCGAACGTGGAGCACGTTTCGCTGCCAGGCTCCGACGGCCGCGTCGATCTCGCCGCCATGATGCGGTTTCTCGGCGATCGGGAGGTGAACGAGGTCCAGGTCGAGGCGGGCGCCAAGCTCAACGGCGCGCTGCTGGCCGCGGGGCTCGTCGACGAGCTGCTGCTCTACGTCGCGCCGTGTCTGCTGGGCGATCCGGCGCGCGGTATGTTCGCGCTGCCCTCGCCGCTCGGGCAGCTCGCCGCGCGCATTCCACTCGCGATCCGCGAGCACGAGCGCGTCGGCGACGACTGGCGCATCGTGGCGCGCGTCGGCGCGCCGCCTTCCTGATGTTCTCCGGCATCGTCCAGGGCATCGGCCGCATCGCCCGGGCCCGGGCGCACGGCGACGGCAGGCGCATCGAGGTGGACGCCGGGAACCTCGACCTCTCCGACGTCGCCGCGGGCGACAGCATCGCCGTCGCCGGCTGCTGCCTCACCGTCGTCGGCGTGTCCGGGCAGTTGCTCGCCTTCGACGTGTCCGCCGAGACGCTGCGCTGCACGGCGGGTCTCGACCGGCTCGGCGAGGTCAACCTGGAGAAGGCGCTCCGCCTCTCGGATCGGCTCGGCGGACACCTGGTGACCGGGCACGTCGACGGGGTCGGCACGGTCGCTCGCGTCGAGCCGCTCGGCGGCGAGGGAGCCAGCACGCAGATCGAGATCGAGGCACCGGAGGCGCTGGCACGCTTCATCGCTGCCAAGGGCTCGATCGCGGTCGACGGCGTCAGCCTCACGGTCAACGCCGTCGCCGCTCGCCGCTTTGCGGTCAACCTGATCCCGCATACACTGGCGGCGACGACGCTGCGCGAACTCGAGCCCGGCGCATCGGTCAACCTGGAGATCGACCTCGTGGCGCGCTACGTCGCGCGCCTGCAGGAGCGATCCTGAAGCCGGGAAATGAGACTGGAGGGGAAGCCATGGACTTGACCACGCTGGAGCGCCTGCCGCTGTGGATCGGCGGACGCGCGGTGACTGCGCGCACCCGGCGCTACGGAGAAGTCACCAACCCGGCCACCGGCGAGGTCCTGCGCCACGTCCCGTTCGCCACGGCGGAGGACGTCGCTGATGCGGTGACCGCGGCCAGCGCCGCGCTGCCGGCATGGAGGGCGGCGCCGGCGCTTCGCCGCGCGCGCGTGCTCATGCGCTTCCGCGAGCTGCTCGAAGCGCACCGGAAGGACCTGGCGCGCCTGATCTCGCAGGAGCACGGCAAGACGGTCGCCGACGCCGAGGGCTCGATCACGCGGGGCATCGAAGTCGTGGAGTTCGCGACCGGCATCCCGCATCTCGTGAAGGGCGAGTTCAGCGACAACGTCGGGACCGACGTCGACTCGTTCTCCCTGCGCCAGCCGGTCGGCGTCTGCGCCGGCATCACGCCGTTCAATTTTCCCGCGATGGTGCCGATGTGGATGTTCCCCATCGCGATCGCCTGCGGCAACACGTTCGTGCTCAAGCCCTCGGAGCGCGATCCCAGCATGGGACTGCGCATGGCGGAGCTCGCGACCGAGGCCGGGCTGCCCGACGGCGTGCTGAACGTCGTTCACGGCGACAGGGAAGCCGTCGACGCGATCCTCGCGCATCCGGACATCAAGGCCGTGTCGTTCGTCGGCTCGACGCCGATCGCGCGCTACATCTACGAGACGGGCACCGCGCGCGGCAAGCGGGTGCAGGCGCTGGGCGGCGCGAAGAACCACGCGGTCGTGCTGCCCGATGCCGATCTCGACTTCGCCGCCGAGGCGCTGATCGGCGCGGCCTACGGCTCCGCCGGCGAGCGCTGCATGGCAGTGTCGGTCGTCGTTGCGGTGGGCGAGGCGGGCGACGCGCTCCGCGATCGCCTCGCCGCGCGGGCGCGGCGCATCAGCGTGGGCCCCGGGGACAGGCCGGAGTCCGAGATGGGGCCGGTGATCAACTGTGCCGCCCGCGACCGCATCATGGGCTTGATCGACCGCGGCGTCGCGGAGGGCGCCACGCTGGTGGTCGACGGGCGCAAGCCGCAGATTCCGGGCCACGAGAACGGCTTCTTCGTCGGACCGACGCTTTTCGACGACACGCAGTCCGACATGACCATCTATCGCGAGGAGATCTTCGGGCCGGTGCTGGTCATGGTGCGGACGCAGTCCCTCGAAGAGGCGATCGCGCTGATTAACGCCAACCCCTACGCGAACGGTGCGGCGCTGTTCACGCGCTCCGGGTTCGCGGCGCGGCGCTTCCAGCTCGACGTCGAGGTGGGCATGGTCGGCATCAACGTGCCGATTCCCGTGCCGATGGCGTTCTTCTCATTCGGTGGCTGGCGCAACTCGCTGTTCGGCGACCTGCACGTGCACGGCATGGACGGCGTGCGCTTCTACACCCGCGGCAAGGCGGTCACCGCGCGCTGGCCGAATGATGGCAGCGCGGCGCCCGGCTTTCATCTGCCGACGCTGGGCTGAGGCGACAGGATCAGGCCTCGTCGCGGCGCCACGCGCTGCGCGACCGGGGCTCTCGGCCTGCCCAGCGAGAAGACGACCTCGACGATCGCCCAGTAGGGGACGGGCTTGCCGTCGATCTCGGCCGGCGCGAAGCGCAGGGTCTTGATCGCATCCAGCACCGGCGGTCCGAACAGCGGATCGTCGTGCACGAGCTGCGTCTCGGCGATCGACCCGTCCGCCCCCAGCGTCAGCAGCACCTCGACGCGCCGCTCGAGTCCGGAGGACAGCGCCTCGGGCGGATACGCGATGATCGGCGAGCCGAGCAGCACCGGCGGCCTCGCAACCCGCTGCGGAAAGCGCTGCACGAGCATGGCGACCTGCTCCGCGCCGAGCCGTGACGGATCATCGATCATGCCCACTGCGATGCTGACCTCCGGCGTATCGGCGCCGGCGCGCGCGGGGTTGCCGCCCGATGGCGGTCCGGTGGGCGGAGAAGGCGGCGGTTTGGGCAGCTCGATCGCATGCTCCGCGGGAGGCTGCTCGATCTCCGGCTCGAGCATGGTCACGGGCTCGGAAGGCTCGGCGGGCGCAGGCTCGGTCTTCGGCCCCTCGAGCACGGCCCGAAGCACAGGAAGGCTGCTGGGCCCGGGCTGCGGGAAGCCGTAGACGGCAGGCAGGCCGCGCATGGCGGCGATCGTGAGCGCATGGATCACGAGCGACGCGCCGACCGCGATCGACAGCCGCCGATCGTAGGCGCGCTTGAGCTCGCCATCGTCGAGGCGGGAGGAGATGCCGTTCATGCGGACCAAGGCTGCGCCGCGCATCGTGCTCGCGTCAATGGCGCCTTCGCCCACGCGAAAGCGCCATCGACCTCCGAGCGTCTCGATCGGCGCCTACTGGCCCAGCAAGCGCCACGACATCCGGTGGGCGGCCAGGAACGCCGGCGGATTGATGTGCTGGAACACCACGTCGCCGGTCGTACCCGCCGTGACGGCCACGCGAATGTCGATGCCGGCGGCGGACTGCGAGCCGCTGGAGTCGCTGAAGATCGTGATGTCCAGACCGACCGCACCCTGTGGCGCGGGGAGGCTCAGGATGGGGTTGCCGCCGGCATCGTCGAGCAGCGACTGACCGGTGGAGAAGCCGCGGACGTAGAGCGTCGCCGGCTCGCCTGTCAGGCAGGGATTGTCCTGAGGGGAGGTACCGGCGTACGCGACGACCGATACGGCAGCCTGCACCGGCGTGATGATGCGCTGGCCGGCCGGCAGGTCGTCGTACCAGCCCTTGGCGGGCTTGCTGGTCAGCCCGAGCAGCTCGCCGTTGCTCACGCTCGACAGCGGCACGAGGTCGCTGCGCTGCAGCGGCGTGGTGATCGGGTTGGGCGTCGTCGTCGTGCCGTCGCGCATGGCGTAGAACGTCTGCTGCTGGTTGGCGATCGTCGGATCGGACAGGTCGCTGTCGTCCAGCAGGCGGCCGGTGCCGATGAAGACCCAGCGGTCGACGCTGTTCGAGAGATCGACCTCGATCTGCGGCGGCGTCGTGACCGGCTGCGCTACGCCGCCTGCGTCGGTGAGCTGCGCCATCAGCGCCACGGTCCAGTTGTTGGGGTCCGGGTCCGAGACGTCGAAGCGCCAGAAATTGCCCGCGAGGTCGCCGCCGTAGATCTGGTCGATCAGCTGGTTGCGGAAATCCTGCGTGTAGCCGGCGATCTGGGCCAGCGCGTTGGTCGCGCCGCCGGCACCCGTCGTCATCTCCTTGAGCTTCTTGCCGGTCGCGGCGTCGACGAAGAAGATGCGCTCCTTGCCGTCGCCCGTGCCGGGGTTGCACACCGACGGGTCGGTACCGTCGTTGTTGTAACCCGCCGCCACTACCATCAGCCACTTGCCGCCGAACGCGCGCGTCTTCGCGAGCATGGGCCGGCCGTAGCTGCAGCCCATGTTGTCGTCGGTGAACGTCCACAGGTATTGCGAGGCGGCAGTAGTTTCGTCTGTGACGGCACCCGGGTTCGTCACGTCGAGCGCGTAGTAGGACCGGCCGCCCTTGCCGAGGCCGCCGACCAGGATCGTGTGCCAGTCTCCGCCGAGGTTCACGTCGACGACGCGCGGCGTCGAGTCGACGTAGAAGTGATGGCGGAACGGCGGCAGCGCGCCGTCCTGGTAGGCCAGTGCGCCGAGGCCCGTGCTGTCGGGTCGATACAGGTCGTGCGGGACGAAGGCCCAGGCTTCGTCGCCGGTCGCGTCGTCGAAAGCGTGCAGCATGCCGTCGTTGGCGCCCACGTAGACGCGGGCCGGGCGGCTCGCCTGGGCGGAGGCGAACGCGGAGTAGCCCGCGTCGTTGCCGTCGAGGTACGGCGAGTTCGGAGGCCCTATGTAGAGGGCCTGCGAGTCGACGATGTCGCCCAGGAAGTTCTCGCCGAACGACGCCGTCGCGCGCACCCGGAACTGGTCGAGCGATACGCCTTCGTTGGCCGCATTCCCTCGCAGGTATTCGAGCACGGCCTGGCCGACGGCCGGCTGCCCCGGTGCGAGCGAGTCCTGCTGCGGCGAGGAGAGGTTGTTCCAGAGGAACGGGACGCTCGTGCCGGTATCGTCGGTCGTAAAGATCCTGCGATTGGTGAACCACGGGCACGAGCCGGAGATCGAGCAGGTTGGATCGACTGCGGTCGGGGTGAGTGCGGTATGGAGTTGCGTCGCGGCCTCCCAGAGGTTGCCGACCTCCGCGCCCGTGACGACGTTGATGTCGATCTTGGTGAGGGTGCCGGCCCAGCCGGGCTGGAACGTTACGCGGTACACGGCGTGGTTCAGCAGCGAGATCGAGCTGCTCGCGAGCCCCACGCCTGCGCGCGATCCGGCCTGGTTGGTGATGTCCTGCAGGATCTGGCCCATGCCGAGCTTGAGCTCCGCCGCGTTGCCGGCATTGATGAAGCGTCCGCGGCCGTTGGTCGCCGCGTGCCACAGATCGTCGACGCCGGAGTTGTCCGGCCTGTAGACCGTCGGGTACGGCTGCGGCCACTGCAGCGCGCCCGAAGCGAGCATGTTCTCGGTGAGCGACTGGTTCGACGTCGGCAGCTTGCCCTGCGTGCCGAGCGACATCGCGGCGAAGTTCAGGTGCTGCCAGGTCGCCGGATCCTTGCTCGTGGCCGGAACGTTGTCGGTGCTGACCGCGCCCGTTGGCCGCAGGTCCGTCACCCAATAGTTCATCGCGTAGTCGGATGCGGCATTGGAAGCGCCGGCCGTCGGATCCTCGCGGAACGGCGGTGGCCACGGCGAACCGGGGACGATGCCGGTGGCGACCGGGTCGAGCGTCTCCGGCAACGTCGGCACGATATTGTCCTGGTCGGCGACGAGCGTCGTGGGCAGCTTCGCCTGGTTGGTGAAGCCGTCGGTGAACAGCATGTGCCAGTTCTTCTGGCAGGAGAGCGTGATCGGGTCGCTCGCGCCGGTGAAGTCGGAGCTGCCGCCGTTCAGGAAGTACTGCCCGACGCGGACCATCGAATCGAGCGTCGGCGTCTCGAGCTGCAGCGGGATCGCGATCGCGAAGAGCTGCTTGAACCACGCGGTCTTCTGCGCCGGCGTGAAGTCCTGGATATCGACGAATGTGGCCGGATCGAATTGCGACGCGTTTGTCGTCAGCCCGTTCGACATGGTCGCGAAGCCGACGCGGTACTGATCGTCGAGCGCCGTGAAGGAGAGCGAGGTGACCGTTTTCACCGCCAGGATCCGCGTGCGGTAGTACGCGAACCAGTTGGCGTAGTTGGTCATCTCCTCGTCGAAGTTGCGCGTGATCGTCTGCGTCTGCGCGGAGGCGTCGATCCAGGTGTGCGTGAACGTCGCGGTCGCGCGCTGGGCGATGTCGAGGTCGACGCGCTGGAACGCGGGCGTGTTGTAGTTGTCGACGAAGCTCGTCGTGCCGAACTGGAAGAAGCGCGGATAGACGTGGGTGGCGTCCTTGCTGGCCTGGCAGGTGCCGCCGGCGTCGGTGCCGAAGCCAAGCCACTTGTCGCCGGCGACCGCGATCTTCTTGTCGCACCACTCGACTTCGCTCTTCCAGTAGTGGCGCGGGACGGCCACGTAGTGATCGGTCACCGTGCAGGCGTCGGCGCCCGTGCCGCCGATGATCGGCGTCAGGTACTTGCCCGAGGGATAGTCGAGCGCCCCGGAGGTGTAGGTGCCGGAGCTCTTGTTGTTCCGGCGGCACACGACGCCCGCGTTCTCGGCATCGTTGCGCAGTGTCGCGGCGGCCACGCCTCCGACGCCGCCGGTGCTGCAGACCGCCGCGCTCGGCGGCAGCGGGCCGGTCAGCGACGGGCAGTCGGTGCCGGCGGTCGCGGGCGTGCAGGCGGCGCCGGTGACGCTGCACACGCCGATGAACGGACAGTGAACCGGATCGATGCCCGCAGTCGGGCACGCCGCGCCGGTGATCGAGCAGGTGCCGGCGACCGACGGACACTGGCCGTCGCTGGTGCAGGCCTGCGCGTTGGTGTTGCACGTCCCTCCGGTCTGCGGGCACTGTCCGCTCGAGCTGCACGCCGTCACGCCGTCGGTGCACAGCCCCTGGCCGCAGTCGGTGCTGACGGTGCAGCTGTTCGCACCGTTGTTGCTGCACGTGCCGGGCGTCAGGCAGTCGGCGTTGCTGCCGCAGAGGTTGCCGTTCTTCGAGCCGGCGTTGCTGCAGGTCGCCGGCTGGCCCGGGCACTGGGCGTTGGCCGTGCACGCGCCGCCGCCCACCTGGCAGGTGCCCGCGGTCGCCGGGCACTGGCCGCTGCTCGTGCACGTCGTGGAGCCGTCAGTGCACGTCCCGTTGCACACCGCGGCGGAGAAGCACGCCAGGCCCGCCGGATTGGCGCAGGTTCCCGGGCAGTTGGCGTCGCTCGTGCACACCGCCCCGCCGACCTGGCAGGTGCCGGCCTGGGGACAGGTGGTGGCATCGTTGCACGATTGCCCCGTCCTGCTGCAGGTGCCGGGCAGGATTCCGCATTGGCCATCCGAGGTACAGGCAGCTCCGGTGATGCTGCAGGTGCCGATGGCGGGGCAGGCTCCCGCGGACATGCAGCTCGCGCCGCTGACGCTGCACTGGCCCGGCTGCGCCGGACAGGCGGTCGCGGCGTTGGCCGGCGTGCACGTCGCGCCGGTGATGCTGCACCTGCCCGGATCGGGCGTGCACACCGGCGGCGCGCAGGTCGTGACCGCATTGCAGGGATTCTCCGGGTCGGGCGGGAGCAGGTTGCAATTCGGCGGATCGTAGGTGACCGAGCACACCGGCGGCTGGCAGGTCTGCGTGCCGGGCACGTTGCAGGTCTGGGCGAACGGTCCGCTGCAGGTCTGCGGCGACGTCGGACAGGTCTGGGTCCGGGCGCCGTTGCAGGTCTGGTCGGACTTGCTGCCGCAACTGCCCGTGCTGCACACGCCTCCGGGCTTGTTGCACACGCCGGGCGTCAGGTTGCAGAGCTGCGGCTGGGCTCCGCCGCAGGTGCCGGCGATGGCGCCGTTGCAGGTCGGCGCGTTCAGGCACGCTCCCGGATTTCTCACGCACTTGCCCGCGACCGGCGATCCGAGGCAGTGCTGGAGCTGGTAGTTGGTGCAGGTCTGCGTCGTCACCGGCCCGGTCTGCGGCCACGAGGGGCTGGTCGGGTCGCACCACAGGACGTTCTCGTTCTCGTAGAAGTACTTCGGGTCCTTGGCGTTGGCCCACGAGGCGCTGACCGCTTTGCCGAACAGCGCGCCGTACTTGACATAGTTGGGATCGGTCGGATTCGCCGACGAGGTGAGCGTCACCTTCTGCGCGGCGTAGGTCTGCGCCGTGGTCGATCCGGCGGAGGCGCTGACCGTGAAGCCCGGCGGCGCCCAGGGATAGGTGTAGTCCTGCCCGTCGGCGGTGGAAACCGTGGCGAACGACGGGCCGCCCTCGCCGTTGTAGCGGCAGGTGCTCGGGTCGGTCCCCGCGCCAAGCGACCAGTCGGAGTTGCACCACAGGCCGTCGTAGACCGGGGTCGCGCCGTTCTTGTTGACGAGGTCGACGTAGACGACGGTCCCGGCCCAGGTGTCCGCCGGCACCGCGCTCCAGTTCGACGTCGTGCCGGCATCCATCGTGGGATAGCTCGCGCCCGTGGCGTCGACCGGCGGATCGTAGGTGAGGCGCGGATCGTAGTAGAGCGCGTTCAGCCCCGCGCTGTGCGGCGGCGCGGGCCAGAACAGCCAGTATTCGTAGGGCTGCAGGCTGTTGGGCCACGTCGGTTGCGGTCCTGCCGGATAGCTCGCGATGCCCGGCAGGGGACCGGGATTCACCGCGGCCGAGCAGGTCGGCGGCGGCGCCGGCGTAGGAAGCGGCGTGGGCGGCGGATAGCAGCCCGCGCCGGGACCGGCCGGGTCGTAGCCGGTCGCGTATTGATCGTAGGGATAGTTGTACTGCTCGAAGACGTAGCCCGGCGAGGAGTACTTGCCGCCGCCCACGAGGGTGAAGTCGCTCGACGCACCGACGCTGCCGCAGGCCGCCGTCATCGCCCCCGTGCCGCCGCGGCAGTACGTGCCCGCGACGTAGTCGGGCAGGAAGTCGAACAGCATCGACGTCGAATCGTCGACGGTCAGGATGATGTTCGGGTGCGCGGAATTCTTGACGTTGAGCGGCTGGTCGGCCAGCGGAACCAGCTGCGCATACGCGGGGGTCGCGAGCGGACCGAGCCCGATCAGGGCGGCGAGCACGCCGGCGAGGCAGCGGCGCAGTTTCGGAGGCAGGTTGCGGGCCATGGTCGGTCGTCGAGGTGGGTCGTCGCTCAGCGGAGCATCGCCTGCACGAACGACACCGCGTTGGTGCCCTTGGGGCCGTCGACGCGCACGGTGACGCGGTAGAAGACCTGCTTGAAGTCGGCGCCCGGGCACGGGTCGTTGATCGTGCAGCCGGGAGGCTGGTGCGGCGGCATCATGTCGCACCAGCCGCGGTTGGACGAATTGTCCGCCGGGACCGTCTGTCCGGGCGCCTTCGGGTTGCACATGCGCTCGATCACGTAGGTGATGGTGTTGCCCGCGCCGTCCTGCGGCAGCTGGTGACCGAGCGCCTGCGCCGCGGCGGCGGTCTGCAGCGGCAGCGGCACGCCGAACTTGTCGTCCCAGCCGGCGGACGTCGGATCGTGAGTCGCGTAGTAGTTCTGGGTCGGATCGTCGGCGGTCACGTTCGCGATCCGCGCGACGGCGGGCGGCGTGTTGGTGTCCGTGAACAGCGCCGTGGCCGCGTCCTCGATCGCGTAGTTGGCCGGCAGTATCGAGGCCTGGCGGAAGCCGAGATTGCCGATCACGGCGGTGGTCGTGTCGACCGAGCGCAAGAGCGCGATGGCCGCGAGGCTCATCGCCACCATGACGATCAGCGCGATGAACAGCACCACGCCGCGCTGTCGCGCGAGCGGCGCCCGCCTAGGTGGCGAAGGGTGGTGTCCGGATTTCACGAGGCCTTGTTCCATATCTCGTTGCGCAGCGGAATGATCGTTTCGTACTTGCGGTAGCGCCAGTTGCCCGTCGGGGCCTGCGCGGCGATGGTGCCCGTCAGCCGCCCGGGGCAGGTGTTGTCGTGCGCCGGGCAATCGAATAGCACCCAGTTGTAGTCGCCGAGCGTCTTGTCGAACTGCTCGCTCTGCACGATCAGCCCGACGCGGATCGCCTTGACCTGGTTGATCTTCGCGAGCGTGCCGGTGAGCATCGAGGCGGGGTCCCAGGGCGCGGTCGCCTGAACCCAGGTGTCGAGCAGGCCGAGCTGGTCGAGGTCCGTGTCGACGCCGTATTCGACCTTCATGTTCACGATGTTCGAGGCGAGCGGATTGCCGACGGGAGCGGCCAGAAGCTGGCCGTTCGAGTCGAGCAGGGGCACGCTCTCCAGCGAGCAGGGCGTGGTCGGCGCGCAGGCGGGTGGTTGCGGGCAGCCGGCCCGGCCGTCGCACAGCCGGTACGCCACCTTCTGCGCGCGGTCGGCCGGTCCCATGTTGAACAGCGTCGACGAGCCGACCAGCCCGTTGCCGTTGTAGGCGATGCCGGTGCCGGTGTGCGTGATGGTCACGCTGGCGATGCAGTTGCCGGACTTGTTCGGGTCCGCCGGGTCGCAGGTCGGCGGAACCGTCACGGCGCCGGGATCGAGCGTGATCTTGGAGCTCGCGCAGGCCGCGTTCGTGCCGGCGGGATTGCTGATGCCGACGATCAGGTCGCCCTTGTGGAAGCCTCCGCTCGACTGGATCTGGTACGTCGCGTCGCCCGGCAGCGCGTTGGCGTTGAACATCGCGGTGGAGGCGAGCGTCGAGGAAAGGCTGTAGCTGACCGCGAACGCGTCGGGCGAGGAGGCTCCGCCTCCGTCGTAGATGATCACCGGAACCGGCCGGAACGTTTCGCCGAAGTGCCGCGGGTCGGTCGCGGGATAGGTGACCGGGTCGGCGCAGGACGCGAGGTCCGGGGCGGAGACCGCCATCGCCGCGCCGCCATTGCCGACTTCCATGCCCAGCACGAACGTCGAGAACAGCCCGTTCATCTGCGCTTCGCCGGCCGCGGTGGTGTTGCGCTTGAAGCCTTCGGCGACGGTATAGACCTGGTAGATCACGAGCACCGCGATCAGGCCGATCACCAGCCCGACCATGATCTCGACCAGACCGAAGCCGCGCGGCCGTGCGCCCGATCGCGCGCTGCCGATGCGGCTCATCCGTTCACCCCGATCACGCCCGAGGTCGTGTAGCTGTGGCACTTGACGCCGCCCGCGCAGACGGGATCGCCCGTCTCGCTGCGCCAGAAGATCTGGATCGTGACCGCATGGCTGCTCAGCGACGGCGCGGCGTTGCCGGCGGTGAAGTTGTCGATCAGGACCGTCGGGTCCTGCACCCAGGCCGCGCCCTGCGCCAGCTTGAGGTCGGACGCGAAGTCCCTGTACGGCTGGCCCGCGAAGGTGCTGCTGTACGGGGAGAGGTTATTGACGTTGTCGGTCCACATCTGGCCCAGCAGCTGATTCGCGGCGAACACCGCTTCGGCCCGCAGCGACGAGTCGGTGGTCGTGCGCAGCGACGCCGCCTGCAGGCCGACGATGCCCAGCACGCCCAGCGCGAAGATCAGGATGCCGATCAGCGCCTCGAGGAGGTACGCTCCGCTCTGGCTCTGCATCGAGCTCATGAGCCGCACCCCGCGGGGCAGGCCTGCGGCTCGGTCGACGCGACCGCCGGATCGCAGAGCTTGGTGCCGATGCCCGTGCCGGTGTTGCTGATCGCGACGTTGAGCGGACGCGTGCCGCTGGTCAGAACCGAGTGCGCGACCTTGATGCAGGTCAGCGTCGCCGTCGTGTCGACGTTGGCCACGATGCGGCCGAAGCCGTCGAAGGTGATCTCGGTCGCGCCCTGCGGGAGCGCCGAGATCGCCGCCTGCTGCGCACCTTCGCTCAGGGTGTAGAGCTGCACGGGCGTGGCCTGCTCGGCGCCGTCGATGGTCTGCAGAACCTTCCAGCCGCCGGTCCCGGTCGTGGGATCGAGCAGAAGCCGGGTGATCGCGTTGTTGCGCACCGCCGTCGCCTGCGCCTGCTGAACGCCGTTCAGGATCGATTCGGTGGCGTTGCGGATCTGGTGGTTGGCCATGAACTGCCCGTACATGGGTCCGGCGAGCATGATCAGGAAGACGAAGATCGCCACCGCGACCAGCAGCTCGATGAGGGTGAAACCGGGCAATCGGGAGACCATCGCATCGGGCCCTCTAGCTGCACTCGCCGCTCTTGCGCACCGCCCAGCACGTGGTGTTGCCCGCCCAGCCGGCGGGACCGGTGCTCGTCTTCGCGCCCGTGTTGTCGATCGTGTACACGAACCCGGTGTCCATGCCTTCGGCGGGGTTGCCCTTGGCTTGCAGCTTGTAGTCCGTCGGGTTCTCCGTAGGGCATGTCAGCGTGAACGCCCTCACGTTCGGCTGCACCCGCGTGAGGCCGACGGTGCTGGCGCAATAGCCGGAATAGGTTCGGTTGTCGAGGAACCACTGCTCCATCCCCTGTCGCAGGTCGGAGAGCCCGGAGGTGGCCTCGATGATCTTGCTGCGCTTCACGTAGTCGGAGTAGTTCGGCAGGGCGATCGCGGCCAGGACCGCTACGATCACGCAGACGATCATCAGCTCGAGCAACGTAAAGCCGGATGGCGCGTATCGGGTGCCGGCGCCCGGCCCGCGCCGCGTTGAGTTGCGCACGGTAAAGCTCCCTCTTCGACGCGGGGATGTTATGTCGCCGGAATGGCGCGGGCAAAGGGGGTCCGATATGAGGTATCGGTGGCCGAACAAACGGTTAGGACACGACAAGGCATGTTCCGGACAGAGCCGACAGGCGGCGTCCGGGGGGTCATCGGCGGCGCTTTTCGCCCCGGTCGCTATGGACAAGGTCGACGGGTCCGGCTCAACCGCACGCGGCCGCTGTTCGCCAGCACGACGTCGATCGCTTGCTGACCCGGCTTGCAGACGACGAACGTGCCCATCTGCAGCGCGCCGTTGAGGAGGCGTGCGTAGCCGAAATTGGTGTAGGAGACGTAGCTCTCGAGCGGGTGGTTGGCGGTGACGGTGATCCCGTTCCCGGCCGGACCTGCGAGGCGGATGATGCGCTCGGCGGCGTCGATGTTGCCGTCGTGGTCGTCGTCCTCGAACATGATCCAGCCTGCGCTCCACGAGCCGGCCGCCGCGCACTGCCTGCCGTCGATGCTCTTGCACAGGTTCACCCGCGACTGCCGCTTGACCGCTTCGCTGCGCGCCTGGTTGAGCGTTTCGACGAGGTACTCGGCGTGGTTCGCGAGCTGCCGCGCCGCGATCCAGTCGCGGTAGCTCGGCACGCCGAAACCGAGCACGAGCGAGAAGATCGCGATCGCGGCCAGCAGCTCGAGCAGCGAGAGTCCGGTGCAGCGCATGGGTCGGCCTTTCGTCGCGGCCCTGGTCGAGCCGCTCGCAACCGATCGTAGGAGGACGCGACGCTCGCTGGCTTCGACCGAGGACCTAGGTCGTCGGACGGATGCGGTGGACGCTGCCTCGGCGCGAGGGCGATAATCGGCGACGCGGAGGGACCATGAACGCACCCGAACGGATCAAGGCGTCGAAGCCGGCTTTCAACTGGGCCGATCCGCTGCTGCTCGACGACCAGCTGCGCGAAGACGAGCGGATGGTCCGCGACGCGGCCCGCGCCTACGCGCAGGAGAAGCTCATGCCGCGCGTGACCGAGGCGTTTCGTCGCGAGAAGAGCGACCCCGCGATCTTCCGCGAGATGGGCGCGCTGGGGCTCCTGGGCGCCACGCTGCCGGAGACCTACGGCGGTGCGGGACTGTCCTACGTGTGCTACGGCCTCATCGCGCGGGAGGTCGAGCGCGTCGATTCCGGCTATCGCTCGATGATGAGCGTGCAGAGCTCGCTCGTGATGCACCCGATCCACGCCTACGGGACGGAGGCGCAGCGCCGGAAGTACCTGCCGAAGCTCGCAACCGGCGAATGGATCGGCTGCTTCGGCCTGACCGAGCCCGATCACGGCTCCGATCCCGGCAGCATGGTCACCCGCGCGCACGCCGCCGACGGCGGCTACCGCCTGACGGGCGCGAAGATGTGGATCTCCAACGCGCCGATCGCCGACGTGTTCGTGGTCTGGGCGAAGACCGACGATGGCGTGATCCGCGGATTCATCCTGGAGAAGGGCATGAAGGGCCTGTCCGCGCCGAAGATCGAGGGCAAGTTCAGCCTGCGCACGTCGGTGACCGGAGAGATCGTGCTCGACGACGTGTTCGTCGCCGAGGAGCAGCGGCTGCCCGGGGTCCAGGGACTCAAGGGCCCCTTCGGCTGCCTGGACAGCGCCCGCTACGGCATCGCCTGGGGCGCGCTCGGCGCCGCGGAATTCTGCTGGCAGGCCGCGCGGCAGTACACGCTCGACCGCAGCCAGTTCGGCCGGCCGCTCGCGGCCAACCAGCTCGTCCAGAAGAAGCTCGCCGACATGCAGACCGAGATCACGCTGGGTCTGCAAGGCTGCCTGCGCCTGGGCCGCCTCAAGGACGAAGGCAAGGCGGCGCCGGAGATCACGTCGATCATGAAGCGCAATTCCTGCGGCAAGGCGCTCGAGATCGCGAGGGTCGCGCGCGACATGCACGGCGGCAACGGCATCGTCGACGAGTTCCATGTCATCCGCCACGTGCTGAACCTGGAAACGGTCAACACCTACGAAGGCACCCACGACGTGCACGCGCTCATCCTCGGGCGCGCGCAAACGGGCATCTCGGCGTTTTGAAGCTCTACGGCTATTTCCGCTCCTCGGCCGCGTATCGCGTGCGCATCGCGCTGGGCCTGAAGGGCCTGCCCTGCGAGTACGCCGCGGTGCACCTGCGCAGGGGAGAGCAGGGCGCGGCGGCGTATCGGACGCTGAACCCGGCGGGGCTCGTGCCGGCGCTCGCCGACGACCGCGGCACCTTCACCCAGTCGCTCGCGATCGTCGAATATCTCGACGAGCGCCACCCGGAGCCGCCGCTCCTGCCGGCGAAGCCCGAGGAGCGCGCCCGGGTGCGGGCGATCGCGCTGGCGATCGCCTGCGACATCCATCCGCTCGACAATCTGCGCGTGCTGCGCTACCTGGTCCACACGGTCGGCGCGACCGAGGCGATGAAGGACGCGTGGTATCGGCACTGGATCGACCTCGGGCTGGCGGCGCTCGAAGAGCAGCTTTCGCGCGAATCCGCGACCGGCGAGTTCTGTCACGGCAGCGCTCCCACCCTGGCCGACTGCTGCCTGGTGCCGCAGCTCGCGAACGCGCGCCGGGCGGCGATCCCCCTCGATCGGTACCCGACGCTCAGCCGCATCGAGGCTCGATGCAACGCGCTGCCCGCGTTCGCCGCGGCGGCACCCGAAAGACAACCCGACGCAGAATAGCCAACCGCAAGGCGGCCCATGAGCTACGTGATCCCTGTCTGGAACGTTCCCTCCGTCCCCGTAGCCGGCCGCAACGAGCGCTTCCCCGTGCGCCACGTGTACTGCGTCGGCCGCAACTACGCCGAGCACGCCAAGGAGATGGGCGGTGACGCGGCCAAGGAGCCGCCGTTCTTCTTTACCAAGTCGGCCGACGCGATCGTGCCGGTGGTCGCCCCCGAGGTCGGCGACGTGCGCTATCCGCCGGCGACGAAGAACTACCAGCACGAGCTCGAGCTCGTCGTCGCGATCGGCAGCGCCGGGACGAAGCTCGCGCCGGAAAACGCCCGCGAAGTGATCTACGGCTACGCCGTTGGCCTCGACATGACGCGGCGCGATCTGCAGAACGCGATGCGCGAGATCAAGCGGCCCTGGGACATCGGCAAGTCCTTCGCGGAGGCCGCGCCCATCGGCCCGGTGCATCCGGTGACGCAGGTGGGGCATCTCAGCCGCGGCCGGATCGCGCTCGACGTGAACGGGCAGCCGCGGCAGCGAGGCGACCTCGCCGACATGATCTGGGACGTGCCGCACGTGCTGCACTTCCTCTCGCAGTACTACGAGCTGCTGCCCGGCGACCTCGTCTTCACCGGCACCCCCGCAGGCGTGTCCGCGGTGGTCCCGGGCGACGAGCTCGTGGGACGCATCGAGGGGTTGGGAACCTTGAGCATTCGCATCGTGCCGCCGCGATGAGCGTCGAGCGCGCCGGCTTAGGGAGCCGCGCAGCCTCGCGCGCCGCGGGCGGCGAGGGCGATCCGTGAGCGTGCTGCCGGTCGAGTTCGTCGAGCGCGAATACAATCTTCGGGCGGCGTTTCCGGATCATCCGCAATGGCTGGCGCGCTGGGCCGTCGACAGCGCCGCAGCCCGGGCGCGCCTGGAAGCGCGGCTCGACGTCCGCTACGGCGACGGGCCGAAGCAGACGATGGACCTGTTCCTCGCGCCGCGCGCCCGCGGCACCCTGCTGTTCATCCACGGCGGCTACTGGCGGGCGCTCGACAAGTCCGAGCACTCGTTCGTCGCGCCGCCCTTCGTCACCCGCGACGTCGCGGTGGCGGTGATCAACTACGATCTGTGTCCGCAGGTCGATATCGCGCGCATCGTCGAGCAGTGCCGCGAGGCGGTCGCGTGGCTCTTCCGCGAAGGCGAGCGCCACGGCGTGCCGGTCCGCCCGCTGGTCGTCGCGGGTCATTCGGCCGGGGCTCATCTGGCCGCGATGCTGGTGGCGACCGATTGGCGCGCGCGCGGTCTCCCCGCGGACGCGATCGGCGGAGCGCTCGCGCTCTCGGGCGTGTTCGACCTCGAGCCGCTCGTGCAGGTGTCGTTCAACACCGATCTGCGCCTCGATGCCGCGCACGCGTACTTGGTGAGCCCGATCCACCTGCAGCCGCGTGTGCCGACACCCGTGCTCATCGCCGCGGGCGCCGACGAGACGGGCGAGTTCATCCGTCAGTCCTGGCTGCTCTGGGAGCGCTGGCCGGAGTGCCACCCGCGGGGGCGGCGCGGACCGCTGCTGATCGCCGCGCGACACCACTTCAGCGTACCGGCCGATCTCGGCGATCCGGCGAGCGAGCTCGTGCGCGAGACGCTGGCGTTCTTCTGACAAGCCCGCGCGAGCGGGGCGATGCGCTGGCCCGGGCGCGGCGGGGCGAACCTATATAATGACGGCTCCCCTCAGACCATCTCGAAAGACGCCTCCGTGACCGCATCCCGCCTGCACGCCGTCGACACCCGCGACTCGCTGGCCGCCGCTCTCGCCGCGGGCGCGAGCGCCGTGAGCTCGGTCGAGGAGATCGTCGCCGAGCTCACGGCGGGACGCATGGCGGTCCTGATCGACGAGGAGGATCGCGAGAACGAAGGCGATCTGATCATCGCCGCGGATTGCGTCACGGCAGAGTCGGTCAATTTCATGGCCAAGTACGGGCGCGGGCTCATCTGCATGCCGATCACCGAAGCGCACGCCCGGCAGCTCAACCTCGCGCCGATGACGCCGGTGAACCGCTCGGTGCACGGCACCAACTTCACCGTGTCGATCGAGGCCGCGCGTGGGGTGACGACCGGAATCTCCGCGGCCGACCGCGCGCAGACGATCCGCGCGGCCTGCGCCCCGGACGCGAAGCCCTCGGACATCGTGCATCCGGGGCACGTGTTTCCGCTGGTGGCGCAGGAGGGGGGCGTGCTGGTCCGAGCCGGGCATACGGAGGCCTGCTGCGATCTCGCGCGGCTGGCGGGGCACTCCCCGGCGGCGGTGCTGTGCGAGATCCTCAAGGACGACGGGACGATGGCGCGGCTGCCCGATCTCGTCGAGTTCGCGCGCCTGCACGGCCTGAAGATCGGGGCCATTGCCGATCTCATCCACTATCGCAGCCGCACCGAGCGGCTGATCGAGCGGGTCGGCGAGCGATCGATCCGGACGATCGAAGGCGAGTTTCGCCTCGTGACCTACCGCGACAAGCTCACCGGCGCGACGCATCTCGCGCTCTGTCGCGGATCGATCGTGCCCGAGCTCGAGACGCTGGTGCGCGTGCACGAGCCCGTATCGGTGGTCGATCTTCTGGATTGCGGGAGCCGCACGCACTCCTGGACGATCGCCGCCGCGCTCGCCGCCATCGCGCGCACCGGCCGCGGCGTGCTCGTGCTCCTGCATCGGCCGGAGTCCGCGGCCGAGCTGCGCGAGCGTGCCTTGAACGACCAGCCGCCCGCGGAGCCGCGGGTGGACCTGCGCAACTACGGGATCGGTGCGCAGATCCTGCGCGACCTGAAGGTCGGCAAGATGCGGCTCCTCGCCCGGCCGCGCAAGATGCCGAGCATGACGGGCTTCGGGCTCGAGGTCACCGGTCACGCCGATCCCGAGCTCTCCGACGCCGCCGCGCGCTGACGCGGGCGCTTTGAGCGCCGCGATCGTCGATCTTCCACGTCTCCACCGCTCTCGACCGTCATGAGCCTTCGACGACTCACCGCCGGCGCCCGCGCCGACAACCTGCGCGTGGGCATCGTCCTGTCGCGGTTCAATCCGGAGATCGGCGAGCTGCTGCTCGAAGGGGCCACGCGGGCGCTGCAGGACGCGGGCGCGGACGAGAAGTCGGTGACCGTCGTCACCGTGCCGGGGGCGCTGGAATCGCCTCTCGCGCTGCAGCGCCTGGCGCAGAGCGGCGACTACGACGCGCTGGTCGCCCTGGGTGCGGTCATCCGCGGCGAGACCTATCACTTCGAGATCGTCGCCAACGAGTCCGCGGCGGGGGTGTCCAGCGTGCAGCTCGAGTTCGGCATCCCGATCGGCAACGGCATCCTCACGACGGACACCGACGAGCAGGCGAGGGAGCGGGCGTCGGGCAAGGGGCGCGAGGCCGTCGTGGCGGCGCTGGAGATGGCGCACCTCCTCGCCGCGATCGACGAGGATTGATGAAGGCCCAGCGCGCGGCCGGCAGGGGCGGGCGGCGGCGCGCCCGCGAGCTCGTACTCCAGGGCCTCTACCAGTGGCTGATCGCGGGCGAGGCCCCGCGGGTCATCCGGGCGCAGCTCGCCGAGTCGCCCGGCTTCGCGAAGTGCGACGAGGCGTTCTTCGCGGCGCTGTGGGACGGCGTCAGCGCCGAGTTCGACGCGCTGATCGCGTCGCTCGCGCCTTTTCTCGATCGAGCCCCCGGACAGCTTTCGCCGATCGAGAAGGCCATCCTGGCGATCGGCGCCTGGGAATTGGAGCGCTGCGCGGAAACCCCTTATCGCGTCGCGATCAACGAAGCCGTCGAGCTCGCCAAGGCCTACGGGGGCACGGACGGCCACAAGTACGTCAACGGCGTGCTCGACAAGCTCGCGCTCGCGACGCGCACGGCGGAAATCGGCGCGGCCCGGGCGGCGAGCTGATCGCCGCCGCGACGTCGGCGGAAGCTGCGGTCCGATGGCGCTCTCCGAGTTCGAGCTGATCGATCGCTATTTCCGCCGCCCCGCGCGCGCCGCGATCCTCGGCGTCGGCGACGACGCGGCGCTCGTCGCGCCGACACCGGGCTGCGAGCTCGCCGTCTCGACCGACATGCTCGTCGCCGGGCGGCACTTCTTCCCGGAAGCCGATCCGCAGTCGCTCGGGCACAAGGCGCTGGCGGTCAACCTCTCCGACCTTGCGGCGATGGGCGCGCGCCCGCGCTGGGCGCTGCTCGCCGTCGCGCTCGAGCAAGCCGAGCCCGCGTGGCTCGAGGCGTTCGCGCGCGGCTTTTTCGCGCTCGCCGACGAGCACGGCGTCGAGCTGATCGGCGGGGACACGACCCGGGGCCCGCTCAACCTCTGCGTGACGATCCTAGGCGAGCTGCCCTCGGGACAGGCGCTGCGGCGAAGCGGGGCAAAGGCCGGCGACGACGTCTACGTCTCGGGCCGCCTGGGCGACGCGGCGCTCGCGGTCGCGCACCGCCGCGGGCGAGTCGCGCTCGCGCGGGAGGAGCTGGAGCATTGCGACGCTGCGCTCGCCCGGCCGACACCGCGAGTTCGCCTGGGAGAGCGCCTGCGCGGCACCGCGACGGCGGCGATCGATCTCTCCGACGGACTGCTCGGCGATCTCGGCCACGTTCTCGAAGCCTCGCGGGTCGGCGCGACGATCGAGCTTGCCGCGCTGCCCAGGTCGCCGGCCATCGATCACCGGCTCCGTGGCCCTGGGCGCTCGCTCGCGCTCGAATGCCTGCTCGCGGGCGGCGACGACTACGAGCTCTGCTTCACCGCGCCCGCATGCGCCGCGTCGGCGCTGCAGAGCATCTCCGCCGCGGCGGGCCTCGCTCTCTCCCGCGTGGGACGCATCGAAGCCCGCTCCGGGATCGTCGTGCGCGACGAGGACGGCCATTCCCTCGCGGCGCTCCCGCTGGCGTTCGACCATTTCCGCTGAGAGCCCGATGCGCCGCACGCTCTCGCCTGCGTTCCTGGTGTCGCACCCGGCGCACTTCGTCGCCCTCGGGTTCGGCGCCGGCCTGTCGCCGATCGCGCCGGGGACCGTGGGAACGCTGGTCGCGCTGCCCATCGCTGCGGCGCTGCGGGCGTACGCCGGCGACGCGGGCTTTCTGCTGGCGATCGCCGTCGCGCTCGGCGTCGGCGTCTGGGCCGTCGACCGGACCGGCCGCGATCTCGGCGCGGCCGATCACGCCGCGATCGTCTGGGACGAGATCGCCGCGTTCCTGCTCGTGCTGTTCCTGGTGGGCGCCGAGCCGCTGCGCCAGGTCTTCGCGTTCGTGCTCTTCCGGGCCTTCGACATCCTCAAGCCGCCGCCCGCAGACTACATCGACCGCGAGTGGCACGACGGCTTCGGCGTGATGGCCGACGATCTCGTCGCCGCGTTCTACGCGCTGCTCATGCTGGCGCTCTGGCAGCGGATCTTCCAGTGAAAGCCGCAGCGAGCGAGGCGGACGTTCTCGAGGCGCGCCGGCTGGAGGAGCGTTCGCTCAACGCCTCCGGCGCCTTCCAGTCGCTCCTCTACGACGGCTGGCTCCTGGGCTACCGGCCGGGCCCGGCCAAGCGGCTGCGCTGCGTGAATCCCTTCTATCCGTCGACGCTGCCCCTCTCCGAGAAGCTCGCCCACTGCGTCGAGTTCTATGCGCGGGCGAAGCTGCCGACGATCTTCCGGCTGCTGCCGTTTTCCGAGCCGGCGACGCTCGACGGCTGGCTCGAGGTAGAGGGCTGGAAGGCGTTCGACCGCACGCGCGTGCTGCACGCCGAGCTCGCGGACCGGGCCGCCGCCGCGTTGCCCGACGTCGTGGTCGAGCTGCTCGAACCGCCGGCGTGGGAGCCCGTGGTCGCTCCGCTGCTGGGCATTTCGGAGGCGGCGCTGCCGCGCTTCGTCGAGCGCGCGGCGAGCTACCCGCTCCCGCATGCCGGCGCGCTCATCCGCAAGGACGGCGACGTCGTCGCCTGCGGGCTCCTCAAGCTCGAGGGCGATCACGCGGGGCTCTTCGCGGTGCAAACCGCCAGGCCGTGGCGCGGCCGCGGTCTCGGGCGGGCCATCGTCGGGGCGCTCCTCGCCGAAGCGAGGCGGCGCGGCGCCGTGCGCGCCTATCTGCAGGTCACGGAGGAAAACGTACCCGCGCTGGCGGTCTATGCGCACTTCGGCTTCACCACCGCCTACACCTACTGGTATCGTGCCCGCCGAGAGGAGCGCGAATCGGCATGATCGACGACGCTCTCGTCGCCTTGGCGGAGGCCCTGGGGCGCGCCGCGCTCGCCCGCGACGTCCGGATCGCGACGGCCGAATCGTGCACGGGAGGGCTCATCGCCGGAGCGATCACCGCGGTGGCCGGCAGCTCCGACTGGTTCGAATGCGGCTTCGTGACCTACTCCAACGAAGCGAAGCGGCGCGACCTCGGCGTGCCGGAGGCCACGCTCGAGCGCTTCGGTGCCGTCAGCGAGGAGGTCGCCCGGGCGATGGCGGAGGGCGCCTGCCGGGTCAGCGGGTGCCGGTGGGCCGTCGCGATCACCGGAATCGCCGGACCCTCGGGCGGCAGCCCCGAGAAGCCCGTCGGGACGGTGTGCTTCGCCTGGGCCGGACCGGCCGGCGCGGAGGCTCTCCGCAGGCTGCTGGCGGGGGACCGCCGCGACGTCCGGCGCGAGTCGGTTCGGATCGCTCTCCAGGGGCTGATCGACCGCCTGGCCTAGGCCATCAGGCCCCTGTATCGAACGATCGTTCTATGCCATAATCGGCTCACCCTTTGACGACCGAGCCCATCATGAGCACCGCGACCTCGAGCAGTGGCAACATCGGCAAATCCAACGGAATGAGCACCATGGACGACAACAAAACCAAGGCGCTGGCCGCAGCGCTGGCCCAGATCGAGAAGCAGTTCGGCAAGGGCTCGATCATGAAGATGGGCGAGGCGCAGGTGCAGGGCGACCTGCAGGTGATCTCGACGGGATCGCTGGGCCTCGACATCGCCCTGGGCGTGGGAGGGCTGCCGCGCGGGCGAGTCGTCGAGGTCTACGGGCCGGAATCTTCGGGCAAGACCACGCTCGCGCTCCAGGTCGTCGCGCAGGTGCAGAAGGCCGGCGGCACCGCAGCGTACATCGATGCCGAAAACGCGCTCGATCCGGTCTACGCCGGCAAGCTCGGCGTGAACGTCGGCGAGATGCTCATCTCGCAGCCCGACACCGGCGAGCAGGCGCTCGAGATCGCCGACATGCTGGTGCGCTCCGGCGGCGTGGACGTCATCATCATCGATTCGGTCGCGGCCCTGGTGCCCAAGGCCGAGATCGAGGGCGAGATGGGCGATCAGCTTCCCGGCCTGCAGGCGCGCCTCATGAGTCAGGCGCTGCGCAAGCTCACCTCGAACATCAAGCGCGCGAACGTGCTGGTCATTTTCATCAACCAGATCCGGATGAAGATCGGCGTCATGTTCGGCAATCCCGAGACGACCACGGGCGGCAACGCGCTCAAGTTCTACGCCTCGGTGCGCCTCGACATCCGCCGCATCGGCGCGATCAAGCGCGGCGAGGAGGTGGTCGGCAACGAGACGCGCGTGAAGGTGGTGAAGAACAAGGTTGCGCCGCCCTTCCGCGAAGCCCTGTTCGACATCCTGTACGGCGAGGGCATCTCGCGCGAGGGCGAGATCGTCGAGCTGGGCGTGGCTCACGACATCGTCGAGAAGTCCGGCGCCTGGTACGCCTACCGCGGCGAGAAGATCGGGCAGGGCAAGGACAACACCCGCGACTACCTGAGGGAGCATCCCGAGATGGCCTCCGAGATCGAGGGCAGGATCCGGGCGGCGGTCGGGGTGCCTTCCCCGGGGCCGGCGCGCGGCGCGGCAGCGGAAGCCTAGCGAGCAGCGCGGAGCGCTTGGC
>Ga0335077_10000448_pt1 | contig 45525 bp, 35 predicted proteins | sample Lox_Sample_31_FD_207151 | JGI IMG/M metagenome (GOLD analysis project Ga0335077, IMG submission 207151) | Soil microbial communities from Loxahatchee National Wildlife Refuge, Florida, United States - Lox_Sample_3.1 | ecosystem: Environmental > Terrestrial > Soil > Wetlands | place: USA... | reverse complement strand
CGCTTGGCTTCATAACTTTCGTCGCACCGTCATTCGCTGGGAATACTACCCAGAGAATTTCCTCGGGATGGTCCAGCTCGCTTGTGCCGTTATCCTCCTGAGGCATTTATGAGATGGCTTCTAGTGTTTGTAGGCGAGTTTGCCGGCGACGATGGTGGCGACCGGGCCACCTTTAAAGGTGCGGCCGTGGAAGGGAGAGTTGCGAGACTTGCTGGCGGACTCCTTGACGTTGTAGGTCCAAGGGCGATCGAGAGAAAAAAGAGTGACGTCGGCGGGCTCGCCGATGGCCAATCTTCGCTCTTTGCCGAGGACGCGCGCGGGGCCGCTGGTGAACAGTTCGACCATGCGCATCAGCGGGATGCGGTTGGTGTGGACGAGTTGTTCGAGCGCGAGGGCGATGGCGGTTTCGAAACCGAGAATACCGAAGGGGGCTTTATCGAACTCAACGTCTTTGATGGCGGGTTCGTGCGGCGCGTGATCGGTGGCGATGGCGTCGACGGTGCCATCGGCGAGTCCTTCGAGTAGCGCTTCGCGATCTTCACGAGCGGCGAGCGGGGGGTTCATTTTGAAGCGCGAATCGTAAGTGACGTCTTCATCGGTCAGCGTGAAATGGTGCGGCGTGACTTCACAGGTGACGCGCAGTCCATGCTGCTTGGCGAAGCGCACTTGCGCCAGCGAAGACTTGGCGGAGAGGTGGGCGATGTGCAGGCGCGCGCCGGTGAGTTCGGCGATTTGCACGTCGCGGGCGACGCACACGGATTCAGCGGCGGCGGGCATGCCTGGCAGGCCGAGGCGCGTGGAGGCGATGCCCTCACGCATGACGGCTCCCGCGGCGAGAGAGACATCTTCGGCGTGTTCGATCACGGGAAGATCAAGCGAGCGGCAATAATCCATGATCTGGCGTGCCAGTTTCGCAGTAGCGATGGGCTTGCCATCGTCAGAAACCGCCACGATGCCAGCTTCGCGCATCGCGCCGATATCGGAGATCGCTTCGCCCTTACTGCCGACGCTGGCCGCGCCAATCGGCCACACGCGGACGTGGCCAAAGGCCTTCGCGCGATCAACGATGAAACGCGTGATGGAAGCGTTGTCGTTAATGGGCCGGGTATTGGGCATGCAGCAGACCACGGTGAAGCCGCCACGCGCGGCGGCATGCGTACCCGTTTCGATGGTTTCGGAATTTTCCTGGCCGGGCTCGCGCAGGTGGACGTGCATGTCGATGAAACCCGGCGCGACGATGAGGCCGGCAGCGTCGAAGGTTTGCATGCCGTCGCCATGGGTGATCTTGCCGCTCGGCGCAATTTCGGCAATGCGTTCGCCGTCGAGCAGGACGTCGCGCGGTGCGTCGGTCTTGGAAACGGGATCGAGAACGCGCCCATTCTTAATCAGAAGCATGAGCAGATTCCTTGGGCTTGTTTTCGGCGGCAGCCGCGAGGGCGGGATGCGTGCCTTCGGTGGCGCCGACCATCAGGAGATACAGAATAGCCATGCGCACACTGACGCCATTGGTGACCTGCTCGAGCACCGCGGAGCGCGGACCGTCGGCAACGTCGGGCGTAATTTCCGTGCCGCGATTGATGGGGCCAGGATGGAGGATCAAGGCATCGGGCTTGGCCAGCTTCATGCGTTCGGCATTGAGTTGATAAAGCAGGATGTAATCGTTCTGCGAGAGCGAAGGTTCGTGGAGGCGCTCGGTCTGCACGCGCAGCACGATGATCACGTCCGCGTCTTCCAGGGCTTCTTCGACACGATAGACGCAGTGGATCGGCGTACCCGGCGGGCCGATGTGCTCCAGTTCGCGAGGAACCCACATCGCGGGACCACAGAGGGTAAAGCGGCAACCAAATTTTCCCAACAGGTGGATGTTCGAACGCGCCACGCGTGAGTGGGCGATGTCACCGAGGATGGTGACGTTGAGATTGTTGAGCGTGCCCTTGCGGTCGCGGATGGTGAGCGCGTCGAGTAATCCCTGAGAGGGATGCTCATGCGTGCCGTCGCCAGCGTTGACCACCGGAATTTCCAGGTGACGGGCGACGAAATCGGCGGCACCGGACGAAGAGTGGCGCATGACGAAGCAATCCGGCTTCATGGCATTGAGATTGTTCGCCGTATCAAGTAGCGTCTCGCCCTTTTTCAGGCTGGATGCTTCGGCCTGGAGATTCATGGTGTCGGCGCCAAGGCGGGAAGCGGCGGTGCCAAAGCTGAGACGCGTGCGGGTGGAATTTTCGAAGAAAGCCAGGACGACGGTTTTACCGCGCAAGGTGGCGAGTTTTTTCAGCGGATTGCGCTGAATCTCCTGAAACGGCTTGGCCTGCTCGAGAACAAAAGTGATTTCGTCCGCACTGAGGGGTTCGATCGCGAGAAGATCACGGAACCGGTAGTTCACATTTGCACTCTTAAGAACCTGAGGCGCGCGACTGAGGTGGGGAACTGCGCCCCGATGGATTCATTTTACGCGGAGAAGCGCCGCGAAGCAAAATTTCCCGTCAAACGCTCAGGAACTGATGCGATCGACGAGCACGACGCGTTCTTCGTTATCGATTTCCTGGAGCCGGACTTCGATAATCTCGGTAGGGCTGGTCTGCACGCTGCGGCCAACATACTGCGCCTCGATGGGCATTTCGCGGTGCCCGCGATCGATCAGCACGCAAAGGGAAACGCGTTTCGGCCGGCCGAGGTCGAAGAGGCCGTTCATGGCGGCGCGAATGGTGCGGCCGGTGTAGAGCACGTCGTCGACGAGGGCGAGGTCCATGCTGTCGACGGTGAAAGGGATGTGGGAGGATTGCAGGACGGCCTGCGGCGCGACCTTGGAGAGATCGTCGCGGTAGAGGGTGATGTCGAGCGTGCCGACGGGCACTTCGACGCCGTCGATGCCGCGCATGGCGCGGGCGATGCGTTCGGCGAGGGGCACGCCACGGCGACGAATGCCGATCAAGGCGAGACTCTTGGTGCCGCCGCTTTTTTCCACGATTTGATGGGCAAGACGCTGCAAGGTGCGGTCGATTTCCGCAGCGGACATCAACTGACCTTTTTCAATGAGTCGCATAGTCGGGTAATGCTAGCACAAGTCGGTAGAAGGAGAAGTGCGCGCGGGCGATGATGAATGTGACCAGGATCCTACAGGACCAAGATGAGCATGGTAGACTGCGCAAGCGAACGGGAGAGGACCGGATGACCTTGGGAAGAAGGCTGAGGCAGCAGATTCGGGCGGTGGTATTTATTTTGGCACTGGTGCTTGTTGCGGCGGCGTCGATCGGCGGGCAAGAAAAGGCCGCGGGAGAGGGAACAACGGCGGTCACGCCGCGGCCAAAGCTGGTGGTGATGATCGTAGTGGATCAAATGCGCGCGGATTACGTGGAAAAATTTCGGGGGCAGTGGAGCGGGGGTCTAAAGCGGATGGTGGATGAAGGGGCATGGTTCCGCGCGGCGGCATACCCATATGCGGCCACGGAGACCTGCGTGGGGCACGCGACCGTTTCGACGGGAGCTCTGCCGGTGAGTCACGGAATGGTGGCGAATGCCTGGTGGGACCGGGACACGCAAGGAATGGTCACGTGCACGGCGGACCCCAACGTAAAGAATGTGGCATATGCGGGGGGAACGGTGAAAGGCGGCGACTCGGCATGGCGGATGCTGGTGCCGTCGTTCGCCGAGGAACTCAAGTTTCAGCAAGGTGGCGAAACGCGTGTAGTCACATTTTCGCTGAAAGCGCGGGCAGCCATCACCATGGCAGGACACAAGGCGGACGCAGTGACGTGGTTCGACACGCCCACGGGAAGCTGGACGACTTCGTCGGCATATGGCGCGATGCCATTCCTGGAGGAGTTCGCGAAAGCGCATCCCGTCGCGCAGGACTACGGTAAAACATGGTCAGTGTCGTTGCCGGAGGACCGCTATTTGTACCAGGAAGCGGCGGTTGGAGCCGAGACGGTGGTGGGGTGGGGGGCGACATTCCCGCACGCGCTCCGCGGCAAAGAGGGCAACAGCACGCCGGACGCGTCATTTTACTACCAGTGGAACACGAGTCCTTTCGCGAATACCTATTTGACGAAGATGGCGGAAAGCGCGGTGGACTCGCTGGGATTGGGGAAGAGCGGAGGTACGGACTACCTGGGTGTGAGTTATTCGTCGGTGGATTACGTGGGCCACACCTTCGGGCCGCGCAGCTGGGAAGTGCAGGACATTCTGGTGCGGCTGGACAAGGACCTGGCGGAGCTGTTCGCGCATCTCGATCAGAACGTGGGGAAAGGAAACTATGTTGTGGCGATGACGGGAGACCACGGCGTGTCGCCGTCGCTACCCGACCTGGCGCAGGCGGGGTTCAATGTGGGAGTGATCCCTGTTCCGGTGCTCAAAGAGAAGATCGAAAAAGCGCTGGAGCCGTTTCACTTGGCGTCGCCCGCCATCGCGCGGATGTCAGGGAACGAGATTTATTTTGCTACACGTGTATACGAGCAGTTGCAAAAGAACGCGACGGCGATGAGGGCGGTGGTGGATGCGGCGGTGAGTTTGCAGGGAGTCGCGGGGGTCTACACGGCGGACGAGTTGAAGGATGGAACGCGGAGCCTCTTGAACCCGCGAAACGCTGCAGCGTTGAGCTATTTCGCCGGGCGAAGCGGCGATCTGTTTGTGTTGCAGGAGCCCTACTGGGATTTTGGAGGCGCGAACGAATCGGCCACGACGAAAAAAGGAGCCAGCCACGGGACGCCCTATTATTACGACCAGCGCGTGCCTATCCTGATGATGGGGTTCGGCGTAAAGCACGGCGAATATTTCGAGGCGGCCACACCGGCGGACATAGCGCCAACTTTTGGCGTATTGACAGGAATCACGCTGGCGACGCGCGACGGGCGTGTGCTGAGCGAGGCGTTAAGTGGAATTGGGTCGAGGTAGCGGCCGTTTTGTTTCGTGGTATCCTCGGTGACCAGAGTGAGTCCCTCCGACCGCGTTGACCTCTCCGTGCAGGTTGGCGCTTTGCGCCTTCGCAATCCCATCATTACGGCAGGTGGCACCTTCGGCTACGGGGTGGAGTTTGCGCACCTGGTCGACTTGAACAAGCTGGGCGGAATCGTGACCAAGGGAATATCGAGGGACCCGATCGAGGGGGCCCCCGCCCCCCGGGTGTGCGAAACCGCCTCCGGAATGCTCAACGCGGTCGGGCTGCAGAACATTGGGGTGGAAGACTTCATCAAAACGAAGCTGCCAGTGTTGCAAAATTACAACACCACGGTGATTGTGAACGTGTTCGGTTACTGCCTGGAGGACTACGTCGAAGTAATCCACAAGCTGGAAGACGTGGAAGGAATTTCCGCCTACGAGCTCAATATTTCCTGTCCAAACGTCAAACAAGGTGGTATGCAGTTCGGGGCGAGCCCTTCGGCGGTGGTGGAAGTGGTGGGCGCGGGCCGAAAAGCGGCGGCAAAGCGGCCCCTTTGGGTGAAGTTGATGCCGCTGGTAACAGATATTAAGGAGATCGCCCGGGCGGCGGAGTCGGCCGGTGCGGATGCGCTGACGATTGCAAACACGTATCCTGCTATGGCGATTGACCTTAAGACGGGCAGGTCGAAAATTGGGAATCCAACCGGGGGACTCTCGGGCCCAGCGATCAAACCGATCACTTTGCGTCTAGTCTGGGAAGCGCGGAGGGCGGTAGAGATCCCGATCCTAGGGCTCGGAGGGATCGAAACGGCGGAAGACGTGCTTGAATATGTAGCGGTAGGCGCGTCGGCAGTACAGGTCGGGACGGCCAGTTTTGCTGACCCGCGGAGCAGTGAGAGGATTGCTGGAAGGCTTGAAGGGGCGCTTAGGGAAGTTAAAGCGTTTACTGTCAGTGAATTACGTGACAGATACACGCCAGAAATTGGTTGACATAATGCTGCAATTGCGCTACACTTTTTGGAATTTCCGTAGCGAAAATAGCACACTATGCGAAAATCACTCTTCATGACTTGGGCCGCGATTCGCTGGGTGCCATTGATGTTCCTGATTTGCCCGGCGATGGAAGCACCGCTCGTAGCGCATTTGAGTGCGCCCGTTAAGCCGATCAAGGCTTGGGTCGGGAATGCCAGCTGGTATGGACCCGACTTTAACGGCAAAAAGACCGCCAACGGGGAGAGGTTCAACTCCGAGGCGTTGACGGCCGCCCACCCTAACCTGCCATTTGGTTCCTGGGTGCGGATAGTAAACACCCGGAACGGAAAATTTGAGCTGGTACGTATTAACGACCGAGGTCCCTACCAAGAAGGGCGCGAAATTGATGTATCCTATCGCGTAGCCCGGAAGATTGGCCTGATCAACTCGGGAGTAAGCCAGGTGCGGCTGGAACTGATGCAGCTGCCGCCGAAGCGCACCCGGGGCGAGGAAGACGGCCAGAACTAAAGTCTTCGGGCAACTGTCCCGAACCTTGACTACCTTCGACGCCCATCCACGAAGCAGCCTGATTGTTGCACTCGATTTTGATTCGTTAACTGCCGCAGTGAAATTCGCCCGGCAGGTGGCGGATCTTGTGGGTATGTTCAAGATCGGCAGCCAGCTGTTTACGAACGCCGGGCCGCAAGCGGTGCGGGAGATCAGTCAGCTGGGCCCGGGCGTTTTTTTGGATCTGAAATTCCACGACATACCGAATACGGTGGCTGGCGCGGTGCTGGCGGCTGCCGCCATGCCTGGGCTGCAACTGGTGAATGTGCACGCGCTGGGCGGCACGGCGATGATGCGCGCGGCGGCGCAGGCGGTCAGCGCAGGCGTGCCGATGGGCGCGGATCGTGCGCGGCTGCTGGCCGTGACGGTGCTGACGAGCATGGACCACAAGGCCATCCGCGAAGTGGGAATTGGCGGGCCGCCAAAGGCGCGCGTAGTCAAGCTGGCGAAACTGGCGCAGAAGGCCGGTGTGGATGGCGTGGTCGCGTCCGTGCAAGAAGCAAGAGCGATTCGCAAGGCCTGCGGGCGGGATTTTCTGATTGTGACGCCGGGCGTGCGGCCTAAAGAGAAGGGCGCGAGCGGGAAGATAGATGATCAGGCGCGCACGGCGACACCGCGAGAGGCCATTAAAGCGGGAGCGGATTTCATCGTGGTGGGGCGGCCGATCATCGCGGCGGCGGATCCAAGGGCGGCGGCGCAGGCTATTGTGGACGAAATTGCGGCCGCTAAATCGTGAAGCATTGGTATCATCGCGAGGAAAAGCCTCATCCCTTGAAGGGATGAGCTACAGAGCCACAGGCTAAAGCCCGTGCTACGCGCTCCTACGATGTATTGAAGTTGCCAGAGCACAATCGGGCACATCCATCCGTTCATGAGCGAATCCGAGAAAAGCGTAATTGTGGGAACGGCCGGGCATATCGACCACGGCAAATCGACGCTGATTGAGGCGTTGACCGGGACGCATCCGGACCGCCTCGAGGAAGAGAAGCGCCGCGGGATCACCATTGATCTGGGGTTCGCGTTCCTGGAAGGAGGCGGAGTGCGGTTCGGATTCGTCGATGTGCCGGGACACGAGCGATTCGTGAAGAATATGCTGGCGGGAACGTCGGGAATCGATCTTGTGCTGCTGGTGATCGCGGCGGATGAAGCCATCAAGCCGCAGACGCGGGAACATTTCGATATTTGCCGGCTGCTGGGCGTGAAGCGCGGCGTGATTGCGTTGACGAAAAGTGACCTGGTGGATGCCGATAGCCTGGAACTGGTGCAGCTCGAGGTGGAAGATTTCGTGAAAGGGTCGTTTTTGGAAGATGCGCCAATTCTGCCGGTGAGCGCGAAAACCGGCGCGGGGCTGCCGGCGATCAAGCAGGCGCTTCTGGAAGTGGCGCAGGAGACCGCGAAGAAGCAGACGCAACGGTATTTCCGGCTGCCGATTGACCGGGCGTTCGCAGTGAAGGGTTTCGGCACGGTGGTGACGGGAACGCTGGTGTCGGGCCAGGTGGCGGTGGGCGACGAAGTGGAACTACTACCGGCGGCGCAAAGGTTGCGTGTGCGCGGCCTGCAAACCGGCGGGAAAAGCGTGGAGCGCGCGGAGGCGGGGCAACGCACCGCTGTGAATCTGGCGGGCATAGAGCACACGGCGCTGCGGCGCGGGATGGTGATTGCCGCGGCAGGGAAATTCGCGAAAACACGGCGCTTGGATGCGCAACTGGAACTGCTGGCCAGCGCGCCAGCGCTGAAGCATCGAGCTCAGGTCCATTTCCATACGGGAACGGCAGAGACGATCGCTGAGGTGCTACTGCTTGCGCGTGGGGAGAGCGGACAGCCTCAGAAGGCCGTCCCTACAGGCGGCGCGGAGTTGGCACCGGGCGCAAGTACGCTGGTGCAATTGCGGCTGGCGGAAGAGATGGTGGCGGTGCGTGGCGACCGGTTTATTGTGCGGCAGGCTTCGCCGGTGATCACGATTGGGGGCGGCGAGATTCTGGATCCATTGGCGAAGCGGCCGACGAAGAAAGACGCCGGCCGCGGGAAGTTCCTGGAAGTTCTGTCAAGTGGTTCGCGGGAAGAAATCGTGCTGGCGATGGTGGAACGCAATATTCTGGGAGTAGGGCTCGCGGAGATTGTGGCGCGAACGGGATGGCTGGAGAGCGAAGTGCGCTCGGCGGCAGAAACACTGGCAAAAGCGGGAGCGATTCGCGTGGTCAATCCGGAACCGCTGGTGCTTTTGGCGGCGGCGCCGTTTCAGGAAGTTTCGAGGAAGCTGCTGGCGCGGGTGGAATCGTTCCACAAAGAGAACCTGCTGCTGCCGGGGATGGCACGAGAGAATTTGCGCGCGAGTCTGGGCCGGCGCGTGCGCACGGAAACGTTTCGCACGGCGCTCGAGGATCTGCTGAAGCAAAACAAACTGGCGGCGCAAGGCGAACTGGTAAAGAAGCCCGGTTCGGGAATTTCGCTGACACCGGAAGAGGCCAAGGCCAAGGAACAGATCGAGCAGGCTTTCCGGAAGGCCGGGCTCGCCGTGCCCTCGGTGAAAGAGGTGCTGGCGCAACTGGCGATCGAGAGCCGGCGCGCGGAGAAGATTCTTCAGATCCTGCTGCGAGATAAAGTGCTGGTGCGCGTGTCGCCGGAGCTCATTTTTCATCGCGACGCGTTGGGCCAACTGCCAGGAATCCTGCAGAGCTACAAGAAATCGCGGGGCGAGCGCATCGGGGTGCCGGCGTTCAAAGAATTGACCGGAATCACACGAAAATACGCAATTCCGCTGCTGGAGTACCTGGACAGGCAACGCCTGACGCGGCGACTGGGGGACGAGCGTGTTATCCTGTAACGGCAATCTGAAAACGGCTCCGGTCAGGAAAGCTCCCGAAAACCAGGTGTGCACAGCCGGGAAAGCCGCGGCGGAGTGGAGGTAGTTCATGGGTGAATTCAGTATTTTTCATTGGCTGGTGGTGCTGGCCATCGTGCTGATCTTCTTCGGCGGCCGGCGCATTCCCGAAGTGATGAAGGGCCTGGGCGAAGGCATCCGGAGTTTCAAGGACGGGATGTCGGGCGCAGCGAATGGCGGCGGCGCGGCGACGGCAACGGCTGCGGCAGTAGTGGCGCCGAGCGGGCTGACGGCAAAGTCGACGAAGAATTCTGTTGCGCTGAGTTGGGGCGCAGCGGCGGGCGCGGCTAGCTACAACGTGAAGCGGTCGGGAACAAGCGGCGGGCCATATGCCCTGATTGCGTCGATCGCGGCGACGAGCTACACGGATGAAGCTTTGGCGAACGGCACTTATTATTATGTAGTTACCTCCATGGGCGCGTCTGGCGAGAGCGCCAACTCGATTGAAGTGAGCGGAACCTCGGCATAACGCAAATCCTTACAATCTGGCTCATTAGTGCATAGATAGCAGTGTGTAAAGAGCTTCACCCCTGGAAGGGGTGAGCTACCTGTGTGTGCCGGGTATGTCCAAACCGCAAAGGAAAATCGTTTCTCATTCTGCGATTCTGTCCTTTGGGCCAGTAGAGATCGCCGCAACTTTTCCCGCAGACTCGGGTACTACAGGTTACCCAGGAATCAAGTCGAGGGTTCACAAGGAGAAAAAGGTTATGAGCAGCAAGGTCTCGAAGTGGATGATGTTGCCCGCAGCGATGCTGGTGCTGGGCACGGTGGCGGTGGCACAGGATTCGTCATCAACGAGCAGTTCGGCGAGCCAGAGTTCGAGCAGCGCGTCGTCGGCGCAAAGCAAGCCGACGGTGGCGCAGCGCAAGGAAAATCAGCAGGACCGCATCGCCAACGGAGTGAAGAGCGGCCAGCTGAACGCGGGTGAGACCGCCAATCTCGAGTCCAAAGAGGCCGCCATCAACGGCGAGACGCGCGCGGACCGCGCAGCAAACGGCGGCAAGCTGACTTCCGCCGAGAAGCAGCAGATCAATCAGCAGCAGAATCAGGTGTCGAAGCAGATTTATCAGGACAAGCACAACGCCAACACAGCGCACTACGGAAACAATGAAGTGGGCCAGCGGCGTGAGAACCAGCAGGACCGTATCGCCCAGGGAGTCAAGAGCGGGCAACTGACCGCGGGCGAAACGGCCAAGCTGGAAAATCAGCAGCACGCGATCAATCAACAAGTGGCGGCGGATCGCCAGGCGAATGGCGGCAAGCTGACGCCGGGCGAAAAGAAGCAGGTTAACAAGGAGCAGAACGCGGCTTCGAAGAACATTTACAACAAGAAGCACAAAGCCAAGACGCAGGGCGGCAAGAAGTAAGTTTCGATATTGACAGCACGAAATACGCCCCGGTTCCGGGAAGGAGCCGGGGCTTTTCTGTTGAAGTTGGTCGCGGGGGTTCGAAGACTCGCCCTGCGCTGCCGGTAAGGGTTAGAAGGACAGGCGCAGCGAGAACTGAATGAGCCGCGGCACGCCCTTGGTGCTGGTGATGACGCCGAAGTTCCCAGGGCTTTCGACGTCGGTAGCCACGGGATTGGCGAAGTTGGCATGGTTCCAGATGTTGAAGAAGTCCGTGGCGAAGCGCAGGTTAAGGCGCTCGGTCAGGTGCGTGTTCTTGATCAGGGAGAAGTCCCAATTCTGCTGGAAGGGCCCGCGATAAATGTTGCGGCCGAGGTTGCCGAAACCGGTGACGCAGAAGTTGGAATTGTTGTTGGGGTCGCAACTGGTGGAAGGCTTGGCCGGCTCGAAAGGATAGAGCAGCGGGGCGGTCGTGAAATTGTTGATGTCGACGTAGCCGTTCAAGCGACTTTGAATGCTGCCGCTGGTGTAGCCCTGCGAGATGGTCCGTCCCGACGCCAAGCTGGCGCCGAGAAGCGGAGTGCTGCCCGCGCCGAGGAAGGCGGTGCCGGCTCCGGAGTCAAAGATGGAGAACGGCGTACCGGATTGAGCGATGACGATACCGCTGACGCCCCAGCCACCGAGCACCGCTTTTTTCCAGCCCTGACCGTTCTTGTAGAAGGGGAGATCGTAGACATAGCTGAAGACAAAGCGATGCGTGCGGTCAAAGTCCGACAGGCCGCGCGAGGCGTTGATGTTGCTCTGATCGTTGTACGCGGTGTTGAAGGCGGTGTTGCCGGTGGAAGTGGCGTCGGTGGATTTGGAGAAGGTGTAAGCGGCCTGGATGTAACCGGCGCTCCAGCGGCGGCTAACGGTTGCTTGCAACGAGTTGTAGTGGGAATAAGCGTCGTTGGCAAACAACTGGTAACCGGCATAGCCGTTCAAGCCGGGGGTTGGAGTGCGGGCGACGGCGTTGGAGAAGGTGTTGTATTGAATCGTGTAGGGTATGCCGTTCACGTCGGTGACATGGACGGGATTGGCAGTCGTGGCGTTGAGAGACTGGATGGCGTCGCGGGTTTCGCGCAAATGAATCGCATGCGTGCCGACGTATCCGACTTCGAGGAGCCACTGTTTTCCGAGATCGCGTTGGACCGTCAGGTTCCACTGTTGTGTGTTGGGCACCACAAAGTGACGGGGAACTTCCAAGGCGAAGTCTCCGACCGAAGGAATGCCGTTGCAGCCGGCCTGATTGGCGTAGACCGCGGTCTGGTTGGGATCGAGAGTGGGATTGCCGTTGCCGTCCACAAATCCCTGCAGCACGGAGAGGCACGGCAAGTAAGCGGAACTGAGAACGCCGGCGGCGGGAAGGGTATTCGGGTTGGAGCCAACGCCGGTGGTCTGATCGCAGTACGGGCTGTACGGCTTGGGGTTGCTGGCAGAGCACGCCGCGAAGAAGTTGGTCAAGCCACCTGGCCCGCTGCCGGCGAAGACGATCGGCAGGAAGGGAGTCTGGAAGCTCAACTGGTCGACGGCCCCGACGTCCTCACGAACGTAGTAGATGCCATAGCCACCGCGAATCGTAGTGGAGTGTTTGCCGAAGAGATCATAAGCGAACCCAACGCGCGGACCGATACCGGTAGAGAAATTGTTCTTGAAGGTGGTGGCACTGCCGTTGGCGGTGAGGCCGGGAACGCCGAGCTGATTGACGCAGGGGGGATAGATAAAGGGGTTGGTGCCGGACAGGGTCAGGCTGGAATCGACGTTGCCGATGTGGCACGCGCCATCAACCCAGGCACCCATAATTTCGGTCCGCAAGCCAAGGTTCAGCGTGAACCGGCGAGTGACCTTCCAATCGTCTTGAACGAAGAGCGCGTAGTCGTTCTGTTTGTAATTGTGATTGTAGACGCCGCCGCCGCCGAAGCTGAATTCGGGAGCGCCAAGCAGGAAATTCTGGAAGTCCGACGTGGATTCACCCGGGAGCGGTGAGAATGGCGAGGCACTCACGTTGGTATAGAAAAGCTGGCCGTTGAAGGTCTGAGGAAACTGTTTGTTCAGGTTGACAAAAGTGATCTCGCCACCGAAGCGCCAGGTGTGAGCGCCGTGGACGAGGGAGATGGTGTCGACGACGTTGTAATTGTTTTGCAGGTTCGAGGTATCCGCCTGAGGTGTGGGGCCGATCTGGAATCCCGAACTGAGCAGCGTGAATTTGTAGATGCTGCTGGTGATGTTGCTCATGGGGCGGTTGATGCCCAAATCCTGGACGGTGACCGGCGGATCGTTGATGGCGCTGTTGTTGATGTGGACGATGCCGAAGCGCACCTCGTTGATCAAAGTGGGGCTGAACAAGTGCGTCTCGGAAATGCCGAAGAACCGATCTTTGACGGGTAGGGTATAAGGGAAGTTCAGGTCCGAAGCGGCAATGCTTCCGCCGAGAGAGGCTTGGAGGCCGCCGGCGCCGAAAGGTTCGAAGGTCTGGGAATTGGAGAAGAAGAAGCGCGCGGAAATTTTATCGTTACCGCCGTGAAACTCCTTGTCCCAGTTGGTGGTGAACTGGTCGTCGTCGAAGGTGCCCGGACGGCTGACGGCGAAGCTGCCGAAGCCGTTGCCGAGGTTATTCGTGACGGAAGGAATCAAATAGCCGCCAGGTGTGTTTCCAAACTGATTGCTTTTGAAGTTCAGAAGGGCAACGGTGACGGGGTCGAGCGAGACGCCGCTCGGCAGACCATCGGGAAAGAAGGCGCTGGTCAACGATTGCACCGAGCGGTCGACGGGAATGACCGGCAGGGCCGTGCTGATAAAGGTGCCTGGCGAAAGGCCGCTGGTCTGGCGAGTGCCCTGGTAGTTCACGAAGAAGAAGCCGAATTCATCTTTGACGACGGGCCCGCCGAGGCTGCCGCCAAAAATATTCTGCTTGAGAACGGGCCGCGGCGAGCCCTGAGCGTTCAGGAAGTAGTCGTTGGCGTTCAGAGAAGTGTTGCGGAAAAACTCGTAAGCATCGCCGTGGAACTGTTGTGTTCCGGTCTTGAGAATCGCGTTGATGTTGCCGCCGCCGTTGCGCCCCTGGGTGGCATCGTAAAGCGACGTTTGCACGCGGAATTCCTGAATGACGTCGGCATTGGGCAGAGGAGTGTTAGTAAGCTCGGCAACGTTGTAGTCCGTGGCGCTGATGCCTTCGATGAGGTAGTTGTTGTTGTCTTCGCGCTGCCCGTTGACGATGATGCGGACATCGCCGCGGCCGAGCTGAGTGGAGCTGTTCAGGTCACTCTGAGCTCCGGAAGAAAGAGTCAGCAACTGCTGGAAGTTTTGTGTGGCGAGCGGGAGGTTGCGGACCGTTTGCTGGTCAATGCTCTGGCCGGTGGTGGCGTTGGTGGTCTCGACAGTGGCGACCTGGGCGGAGATTTCGATTTTTTCACTGACGGTGCCGGGCTTGAGCGTGACGCTCATGGTAGTAGTCTCGGTGACGCGGACGGCGATACCAGTGGCCTTGGCTTCGGCGAAACCGGATTTGTTGACGACAACCAGGTAGGAGCCTGGCGGAAGCAGGGTTGCAACAAATGTTCCATCCGCGGCCGTGTTGACCCTGCGGACAAGCAGGTTGGTAGCGGAATTGATGATCTGGACCTCCGCATCGGCCACCGAACCGCTATTGACGTCCAGTACGGTGCCACTAATGGCGCCCGTGGCACCGCCCTGCGAGAACGCCCCGGGCGCAGAGAGCAAGCCCAAGGCCAGAACCGTGAAAAACACCCTTCGAATAAAGCCCATCATCCCCATCCCCCCTATAAAAGCTATGAGAACTCCGCTGCCCACCCTGCACCGGGTTAACTACTGCACCGATTGTTCAAGAGTCCGGGCCCTGCCCGGAAAGAACCGTCACTCGTGGAAACGACAACACATGGCCTAGCAAAGTAACCGTTAAAGCCACTGCTGTCAAGAACTTGCCAATCAGAAATTTCTATAGCGGGAATCCGTGGCGCTAATAGGTGGCGGACCGGAACTGGCTCAAAAGTCGATAAGAAAGCGAACGATGGCGAGACTGTCAAAAACTGGCGGGAAACGGGCGGGGAGCTTTCCCTGACGCAACGTGGCGAGTTGCGGTATCGTCTAAGTAGGTAGAGGCGAGTGCTCCTCGAGGTCTCTCATGAAACCTTCATACGCATTGATTTTCCTCCTTGTCGCGACACTGATGTCCGGGATCATCGCAGGGCCTGCCATGGCGGACGAGAGCCACGCGCGCATTGTGCGGCTCAGCCTGGTGCAGGGTGACGTTCGTTTCACTCAGCAGTTTCACAAGGATTCGATGACCGACCAGCGGGCTGGATGGGAAGTGGCGCCGATGAATTTGCCGATCCGCCAGGGTTACGCGGTTGCGACCGGCAATGATGGGCGCGCGGAAGTTGAATTTGAAAATGGCGCGATGGCGTTTCTGAACGCGAATACGGTCATCGAGTTTTACGACCTCTCGCTGTACGACGGATCGTTGATCACGCGGCTGGTATTGCGGCAGGGCTCGTCAATTTTCTACGTACATCCAGCGCGCGGCGACTACTTCAGCGTGACGGGCGGCGACTTCAGTGTGGAAGCGGATGGGCGTTCGCGGTTCCGGCTGGACAATTTTGACGACGGCAGCAACGTCAGCGTCGAAATGGGCCATGTGAATGTACTGCGGAAAGAAGAAACCAAGTCGCTGACCAAGGGCCAGTCCTATTTCGTGAACGTGAATGAAGGCGGAAACGGAGTGGTGGGCCGCGCGCCGGACAACGACGACTTCGACAAGTGGGTTTCCGGGCGCATCGACAGCGTGGCGACGGCCACGGCTTACGCAAACCAATATGTGAATTCGCCGAACTACTCTTCGGGCTTCGCGGATCTTTATAACTATGGGTCGTGGTACAACATGCCGGGCTACGGATTTGGCTGGCAGCCGTATGGAGTGGGAATGGGCTGGTGCCCGTTCAGCTATGGCAACTGGTTTTTCGACGCTTCAATCGGATGGAGTTTCATCGGCGGGGCGCCGTGGGGCTGGCTGCCGTATCACTATGGAGGGTGGGTGTTCAGCCCGATGTATGGCTGGGTGTGGGTGCCAACGGGATTCGGATACGGGGGATATTATCCCTACCGGCCCGTAACCGGCGTATGGGTGCATAACGGCACCACGACGGGACTGGTGCCGCTGCACCCGACGGACGGGCACGGAAGGGCGCCAGTAAACCTCGGGCACGGGATTTACGCGCTGAACGGAAGCACCGCGGCGACGAAAATGATTCCCGCGGCCGCCGGAGAAAAGTGGTCGGTGGCGAAGCATCCTTCGCGCAACACATTGGAATCCGCGAAGTTCGCGAGCATTCCCGCGCCGTCGCGCGTCTCGCGAACGATTCTCTCCAGCAACGTAGGCAGCCGCCCGGTGACGGTGAGCCGGGATTCTTCGATTGTGTACGACGGCAACCAACACCGCTTCGTGAACGGAAACACGGCGGCAAAAGTGAACAACCAGGGAGACGCGGCGAAAAATGCAAGCGTTGCGGGTGCGGGCGCGCGTACCGCGACGGCCGGTCCGCCTCCGGCTCACGCGACGAATGTGCCTGCACCCCCGCACGGCAGCACGCCGCCGCGCCCGAACATTGCGCCACCGCGTCCAGCGGTGGGTTCGGTAGGCACTTCACATTCCTCCAGTGCGGGAGCCAGCTGGGGCGGAAGCCACGGTTCGAGCGGCTCGACATCGGGCTCTTCCGTGCACAGTTCGGGCTCTGGCGCGGGTTCGGCCGGGAGCGGATCGCATGCATCGGGTGGCGGCAGCAGTCACCATTAATTCGCGAAGACGGACAAACTGAATTTCAAGAAGGCTCGTCAGCTTCGGCTTGCGAGCCTTTTACTTTTTGGCGAAGGATGAGTTCAGTTGAAGACTAATCCCGCGTAGCCGACGACAGCGCTGTAATCGCCATTCACATCGCCCGAAGTAGAGTGGCGGACGAGCTGCGCGGTTTTCACGCCCAGGTTGCGCAGGGCGGTGAGCATGACGATGGCGGGGCCGAGTCCGCACATGGAGATGTGATGTTCGCGGCAGGCGCGCAACAGGCCTTCGGCATCGAGGTGCAGGAGTTGGTCGATGGCTTTCTGATCTTTGGCGCGCGTGGTGGCATCGTCTTCGTAGTGATTCAGGTCGGAAGAAGTAACGATGAGGATTTCTTCGGCGCGCTGGCCGAGTACGCGGGCGATTCCCTGGCCAGTTTCTGCCAGTTCGGCAAAGCGGAGACTGCCGATTGCGATGGGCACAAAACTGACGTTGGGATCGAGCACCTGAAGGAAGGGCAATTCCACCTCGAGCGAATGCTCCTGTTTATGCGCGACCGCGTCTTCCCGAAGCGCCGGGCATTCCTTGCGCAGCTCAAGAGCTAAACGCGTGTCGATGGGGACGTCGCCGAGCGGAGTGCGAAACGCGCCTTCCGATAGGATGGCCTGTTCGGCACCTTGGGGGTAATGGCGGACGCCAAGCAGCAGAATTTTTTTCGGCAGCGCCAGCCGCGAAAAGACAGCGCCCGCCACCGATCCGGAATAAACCAGGCCGGCATGGGGCACCAGACAGGCGCGCGCGTTCACCTTTGCGGGCGCGGGCTCACCGTGTAGGCATTCCTGGACGAGAGCAGTGAGTGCTTCAGGTCTGGCGGGATAGAAATGACCGGCAACGGCGGGAAGGCGCAGCATACTGCACACCAAGAACTAAAGAGCTTTAGACGGTTTCCCTTTGAGCTTTACGGCTTCCTTGCTTTGCGGATCGTAGTAAACGGTAATCTTGTCGCCGTACTGATAGCCGCCCTTTTCAATAATTTTCTGCATCTGGATGGAGACGTTCTGGTTGAGCGCGAAAGTCTGAATTCCGAGGTCGTTGCCCTTGGCGCGCACGGTGATTTGCGCCGCATTGGCGTGCATCACGTAACCCTCGAATTTTCCGAGGCCGGTATTCTTAGGTTTGGGAGTGAGAACCTTGGTGACGATGGGTTCGACCTCGCCCACGATGATGGGCGTGAGAATGGGATCCTGCGCGGCGGCACGAGGTGTAGCTATCGTGCCAAGCGCCAGCAGGGCCAATCCGCCCAATCCCGCGAATGCGAAGCGCTTGTTCATTCAATATCGTCCGTGGCGATGCGCAGCGATTTCAAAAACCGTACGTCCTGGGGACTCATAGTAAGGCGCGAGGCCGGGCGCTTGTCGGAGTCCTGCTCGATGGAGTCCTGGTCCACCTGGATGCGCAGGGACTCAAGGAAGCGGCGATCCTGGGTGGTCATGCGCGGGGATTCGCTGCCGTCGCGCTTGGCGAGGCCAATGGTAGCGTCGAGCTTCAAGACAATGTCGTATCCGTGCGCGCGTACTCCGGCGATAGCTCCGGTGATCCGATCAGACTCCGATACGGTATCGTTGATAGCGTGCCCGAGCTCTCGCAGAAGGTTTTTCAGGTGATCGTCGAGTTGCAAGGTGCGCTCCCCCTGACTGCTAAGGTGATTTTAGGCCTACGCACAGTTCGATACAAGCTGCCCTTTAGGCGTTGTCTTCAATAGATTCATAGTCAGACCTGTCCGAAAGGACGGGAGTCCGGCGGGCCTTTTTTAGGACGTTCTAGGCTAAGATGGCTTTATGTCCACGACGCCGGGCTCCCTTCCACGCGTGCCGGAGTTGCGCGGATTCCGCCGCTTGCTGCGGACCATGAAGCAAATCTTTTATGAAGTCATGGGAGCCATGTTCGCGGTGCTGGCGTTTGCGTGGTTCAATCTGGCGTTTCGCGCGTGGACGCGCGACGTGGCGCACTGGCTGATTGGCGCGTCGGTATGCGTGGCGGCGCTGTTCGTATTTTTTGCGTTCAGTTCGTTCCGGCGCGCGCGGCAATTGTGAGATCTAGCGGCAAGAAAATCCCTCGTCCGCTCTGAAACGGATCCTTTATGCCTGACGGCAAATCCAAATCGGACGCTCCCGCCGAGCGCAAGACACGATTCACGACGTTGTCGGGCCTGCCCGTGGAGCGGCTGTACACGGCGGAGTCGCTCGGAGATTGGCTGGCCGAATCGGAGCTGGGATATCCCGGCGAATTTCCGTATACACGCGGCATTTACCCCACCATGTATCGCGGACGATTCTGGACGATGCGGCAGTACGCGGGATTTGGAACCGCGGTCGAATCGAACCAGCGTTACCGGTATCTGCGGAGCAAAGGGCAGTTGGGGCTTTCGGTGGCGTTCGATTTACCCACGCAGATCGGGATGGATTCCGATCATCCACTGGCGCTTGGCGAAGTGGGAAAAGTCGGTGTGGCCATCGATTCATTGGAGGACATGGAAACGCTGTTCGACCAGATTCCGCTCGAAAACGTGTCCACGTCGATGACCATTAATGCGACAGCGTCGATTCTGCTGTGCCTGTACGTGGCGGTGGCGAAAAAACAGGGCGCGGACCTGAAGAAACTTTCCGGGACGATTCAGAACGACATCTTAAAGGAATATATCGCGCGCGGGACGTACATCTATCCGGTGAAGCACGCGATGCGGATCGTGACAGATATTTTTGCGTGGTGCCGCAAGGCGCTGCCGAAGTGGAACACCATTTCGATCTCCGGGTATCACATACGAGAGGCGGGTTCGACCGCGGTGCAGGAAGTGGCATTCACCCTGGCGGACGGAATTGCGTACGTTCAGGCGGCGCTGGATGCGGGACTGGGGATCGATGAGTTTGCGCCGCAGCTTTCGTTCTTCTTCAACGCGCACAACGATCTGCTGGAAGAGGTTGCCAAGTTCCGGGCGGCGCGGCGGGTGTGGGCCAGGATCATGCGGGAGCGGTTTCGCGCGAAGGATCCGCGTTCGCTGTTGCTACGTTTCCATGCGCAGACGGCGGGCTCGTCGCTGACCGCGCAGCAGCCGGAAAACAATATAGTGCGCGTGGCGATCCAGGCGCTCGGCGCGGTGCTGGGCGGGTGCCAGTCGCTGCACACGAACTCGATGGACGAGGCGCTGGCGCTGCCAACGGAGGAATCGGCGCTGATCGCGTTGCGCACGCAACAGATCGTCGCGTATGAGACGGGAGCGACGAATACGATTGATCCGTTCGCGGGTTCATACGCGATTGAAGCGTTGACCAATCAGGTTGAGGCGCAGGCGGAGCAGTACCTGGCGAAGATCGATGCCATGGGCGGGATGATTAAGGCCATCGAAGCGGGATTTGTGCAGACGGAGATCCAGCGCGCGGCGTACGATTTTCAGCGTGCAGTGGAAAAGAAAGAACTGATTGTGGTGGGCGTGAACGATTTTGTGGCGCTGGAGGAGCGGCACGTGCCCACGCTGCGGATCGATGCGGAAATCGAGCGCGGGCAAGTGGCGCGTTTGCAGGCGCTGCGGACGAAACGCGACGGCACCAAGGTGAAGGCCGCGCTGGGGGAGTTGGAGCGGCGAGCGAAAGGCAGCGAGAACCTGCTACCGGCGATTCTAGAAGCCGTTGAGGCTTATGCCACGGTGGGCGAGATTTCGGATGCCATGCGCCACGTGTACGGCGAATATCGGGAATCAGTCGTGATCTGAGCCAGCCGCTCGACTGCACCAAAGCACAGCTGCCAGGGTGGCGGGTCTGTAGTATTCTGGCCGCGAGTAGACTTTCCATGAAGCTGATTCTTGCTTCTTCTTCGCCACGGCGGGCACAAATTCTGCACGACGCGGGAATCTCGTTCACGGTGATTTCCTCGGCGGTGGACGAGACACCGTATGCGAATGAGACCCCACAAGAGATTGTGCAGCGGCTGGCGGATGCAAAGGCCGATCTGGTGGCGGCGCGTGCCGTAGGCAGTTCGATCATCATTGCCGCGGATACGGTGGTGGTAATCGATAAGCAGATTCTGGGCAAGCCGCGATCGACGGAAGAGGCACGGCGCATGCTGGAAATGCTGTCGGGCAGGACGCACTCGGTGATCACCGGTGTTTCGATGGTGCGGTTGCCGGAGATGGAACGGCGGCAGTTCGTGGAGACCACGCTGGTGCATTTTGCGCGGCTGACATCGGAAGACCTGTCGCGGTACCTGGCGACCGGCGAGCCATTCGACAAGGCCGGGGCCTACGCAATTCAGGGACACGCGGGACGCTATATTCCCCGCATTGAGGGCTGCTATTTCAATGTGGTTGGACTGCCTATAGCGCGGCTGGTGGTGGCGCTGCGCGAGTTGGGGTGGTCGGAAGATTCAGAAGCTCAGTAGCGCCCCGTTCGAGGGTGATTCCATTGGCCAAAGTGGTATGATTTTTCGGCCATGGCAAAAATTGCAACGCGTGTTTCACAATTAACCGGCGAGGGCGCGCTCGCCGTATTCAGTCGCGCCAAAGAACTCGAAAAAGAGGGACGCTCTATCATTCACCTGGAATTGGGCGAGCCGGATTTTCATCCGGCAGCGCCGGTAGTGGATGCGGTGCGCGCGGCGGTGGCGAATGGACGCGACCGTTACGTGGCGACGCGGGGCATTCCCCAGTTGCGCAGCGCGATTGCGGAGTATCTGAAGAGCACGCGGAAGCTGGACATTGCAGCCGACCAAGTATTGGTGGCGCCCGGATGCAAGATGGCGCTATCGCTAGCGATGATGGCGCTGATCGAGCGGGGAGACGAGGTGCTGTACCCCGATCCGAGTTTCCCGATCTATCCCTCGTTCACACGGGGTCTCGAAGCCAAGGCTGTTCCGTACGCGTTGCGGGAGAAGAATCAGTTTCAGCCCGATTTGGCGGAGATCGCATCGAAGATGACGCCGAAGACGCGGATGCTGATTTTCAACTCGCCGAATAACCCTACGGGAACGGTCTTCAGCGAAGCTACGATTGCGGGCATTGCGGAACTGGCGAAGCAGCACGACCTGTGGGTGATCGCCGACGAAATCTATGCGCGCATTTTGTTTGGTGGAGAGTACAGATCGATCTGGGCGCTGCCGGGAATGCCGGAGCGCACGGTGATTGTCGATGGGTTCTCGAAATCGTTTGCCATGACCGGGTGGCGCTTGGGCTACGCGGTGGCGCAGAAGCACTTGATTGATGCTCTGGACATGCTGGTGCTGAACACGTTCACCTGCACGGCGGAATTTTCGCAATGGGCGGCGATAGAAGCGTTGAAGGATGAGACGAATGCCGTGCCCGCGATGGTGGCCGAGTACCGCAAGCGGCGCGATCTGTTCGTGGAGCGGTTGAACAAGATTCCCGGATTTCGCTGCCAGTCGCCCGACGGCGCGTTTTATGCGTGGGTGAATATCGAGGACACCGGGAAATCCGCGGAGGAAGTGCAGAAGATTCTCCTGGAAGAAGTCGGCGTAGCGGGAATTGCGGGCGCGGCGTTTGGCGCAGAAGGCAAAAACTATCTGCGGTTTTCCCTGGTCAGCGCGGCCAATCAACTGGAAGATGCTCTCGAGCGAATACAGAGGGCGACAATGCACTGGCGGGCAGCAGTCGCGCGCTGAAGAAATTCCAAGTTGCAAATAGCGGAGGGCAGCGGGGCATGAAGCATTTCTTTCGTTGGGGACTGGGCGTTTTACTGGTTGCGGGGCTGACACCACGTGCGTCGGGACAAGCGCGGCCGCTGACCAGCGGCAACTTGAACAAGACCTACGAGCGGCTGCTGAAGCAGATCGACGCGATTCCGATGTACGACAATCACGCGCACCCGGGATTCGCCGACGATACCGACGTGGATGCGATGGCATCGCCGCCGGACGAGAGCGCGACGCTGCGGCTGCGCGACGATAATCCGGAATTCGTGGCCGGGGCCAAGGCGCTGTTCGGTTATCCCTACGATGATTTCCAGCGGGAGCACGCCAAGTGGCTGGCCGAAAAAAAGAAGGCGGCGGAAGCGGCAGGTGGGGTCGCGTATTTCGACCAACTGCTCGACAAGCTAAATGTGGACATCTGCCTGGCGAACCGCGCGATGATGGCGCCGTATCTCGATCCGACGCGCTACCACTGGGTGTTTTTCGGCGACGCATTCTTCTATCCCTTCGACAACAGCGCGCAGAAGGTCAGCACGCCGGACATGGGTGTGTATATTCCGCTGCAGGAAAAAATGCTGGGGCGCTGGAAGAAACAGGAAGGCGTACAGGGTTTGCCTGAGGATTTGGCCGGCTACGAAGACTTTGTGCGCCGCACCATGGCGGACAATCAGCAGAAACACGGCGGGGTGGCCATTAAATTCGAGGCGGCGTATTTTCGTTCACTATCGTTCGGTGATCCGCCACGGGCACACGCGGCGGCCGTTTACGAAAAATACCGGTCAGGTGGCGTGCCGACGGCGGGCGAGTACACGCAGTTTCAGGATTACATTTTCCGTGTGATGGTCGATGAGGCGGGCAAGCTGCACCTGCCGATGCACTTCCACACAGCGGTGGGCATCGGGGATTACTTCAGCCTGCGCAATGGCAACGTGCTGAACCTGGAGAATGTGGTGCGCGACCCACGCTACAAGAATGTGACGTTCGTGCTGGTGCATGGGGGCTGGCCATACGAGCGCGAAGCGGCGCTGATGACTGCGGTGAAGAATGTGTATCTGGACACTTCGTTCCAGTCGGAAATGCTGTACCCCTCGCAATTCAAGGATGTGCTGAAGCAGTTGCTGACGCTGTATCCGGACAAGATGATGTATGGCTCGGATTCGTTCCCGTTTAATGATGCGCTGGGCGCGGAAGAGAGCATGTGGCTGGCGGCGCGTACCACGCGCACAGGATTAGCCGCCGCGCTCGCCGAACTGGTGGACGAGGGCGCCATCAGCGAGGCGAAGGCTTTGGAACTGGCCCGGAATTATCTGCACGACAATGCCGCCCGGCTCTATGGAGAAAAGAAATGACCACGAAAACTGAACCCAAATATATTCCCTGGAACCAGGTGGAGCGCGAAAAGTTGAACGACCTGATCGACCGCGAAATGGTGGTCGGCGACAAGATCATGCTGGCGCGCGTGTTTCTGAAGAAGGGTGCGCACGTGCCGGAGCACCATCACCACAACGAGCAGGTCACCTACATCCTGGAAGGCGCGTTGAAATTCGCGATCGACGGCAAGGAAATTGTGGTGCGCGCCTGCGAGGTGCTGTGCATTCCCTCGAACATGCCGCACGAAGCGTGGGCCCTCGAAGATACGCTGGACCTGGACGTATTCACGCCGCCGCGCGAGGACTGGCTGAGCAAGGCCGATGATTATTTGCGGCTGGGCATTCCGAGAAAATAAACGCAGGGAACATCAGTAAATCCCATGGTCGCTGCCGGTTACTTCGATCTTCCCATTTTTCACGGATAGGGAATAGCGGTCGGCTTCGCCTTGCCATTTCTTCACGTCGAAGGATTTTCCGGCGGCGACTCGCTGGACGCGAATCCCCGAAAATGTAAGCGGCTTGCGGTAGGCACATTGTTCCGGTTTGTGGGCGGTTTCGAGGAAATAGATGTGACCTTCGCCAACCGCACGGGCGGATCCATCGGTTTCGACGAGCAGAGCGGTGTTTTCGTCGACAGCGATGGCGCGGACCTGTTCTGCCCAGTCGTCCTGAAGAATACGCGCCATGAAAACGAGCAGGCGGCCCATGCGATCGCGTTTGGCGAAATGCGTGTCAGTAATGATGTCTGTAAAGAGCGGAATCTTCAGGAAGGCGCGGGCCAAAGTAACTTTATTGCCGTAGGGATTTGCGAGCGCTTCCGGAGAGTGAATCGTGTCGATCATGGAATCGAAAGAGAATTCACCGAGGACGGCGAGGCCCGCACTGAGGCCGCCCATGGGTTTTCCCGCCCCGATGTGGCGGTTCAGCGCGTCCTGCACGGGCGTGTCTTGCCAGAAGCGGACATAGTCCGACTGGTCGCCGCCAGCGAGATAGATGGATTCCGCCTGTGCGATGAGCTGAAGAAGTTTGGGATCGCTGGAATCTTCGCGATCGGAAAAGGAAAGTGTGGCGACGGAATTCAGTGGGCAAATGGGCTTAATCTCATCATTCACTTTCTTCATGTAGGCGTCGTCGTGCGCGCTCAAGACCAGAAAATCACCACCGTTCGCTCGCTCGCAAAGCCAGAGGAACGCGGCGTCCTGCCTGGCGCCGCCGCCCATGAGCGCGTAACCAGGCTTCGGCTGCGCCGTAGAATCCGCGGCATTGCCGGTGCGGAGATACTTCCATTTCGCCTGCGCGGGAGAAGTCAGGGCGCAGAAAAGCAGCGCAGTAAACGCCAAACCAAGCCATCGACAGCGGATGATGGAAAAGGGCACGGCAAGAGTATAAGCAGATGCCCGGTTCCGAAGAAACGGTGAGTGATTGGGCACGTGATTCGAGGACAAGGAATTTTCGGAAGTGCGTTGACTTGGCAAACAGCATCGCCCATACTCCCGACAACGAGTGGAGAAGTGGGGCGTTACCATGAACGGGGTTAGTTTTCTCACCTTCCTAAGTTTCTGCCGGACGATCAACGTTCAAGTGACCCTCGGCTCTCTGGAATCGGGCCTGTAAAGTTTCTTCACATCGATTCCAGTCCTGCAGTACATCTGCAAATTATTCATTCGAAGCGAGCCTGTCTATTTATGGGAGAAACGCATATGGACCGTGTGAGCGCGAGAAAACTAATTATCTTGATATTGCTGTGTTGCCTGCCGATTTTGTGCGCGGCGCAATCCAATCGGGGGCGCATTACCGGACAGGTGACAGACTCCACGGGGGCGGCGATTCCTGGCGCCAAAGTGACGATTGAGAACCTGGGCACGCATGTGCAGAGAGTCCTGACGACGAACGATTCCGGAAACTACGTGTACACCGACGTGGAACCAGGGTTTTATTCGGTACGGGCGGAAGCGAAGAACTTCAAGACAGTGCTTCGCGAGAAAGAGCAAGTGGAAGTAGCCAAGGACGTGAAGATTGACTTTCAGTTGAGCCCGGGAGCTATCAGCGAAGTGGTGGAGGTCAACGAGCAGGCGCCACTGACGGACACCTCGAACGCCGTGTTGAGCGGCGTACTCTCCAATCAGGCGATCAATGAGTTGCCGATGCAGGGCCGCGATTTTCAAAATCTGTTGCCGTTGCACCCGGGCGTTCAGCGCGAGCCCGGTGGCGGGTTCCATACACTCACGTCGAACGGAATGCGGCCGGACGACAACAACTTCATCATCGATGGGGCGACGGATAGCGACACGTACTACGGGGAGACGGTAGTGAACGATGCGGGAATCAGCGGGACCCCAGCGAGTCACTTGCCGCTTGATGCGATCCAGGAGTTCAGCACGCAAGAGCAGCCCGCTGCAGATTTTGGAGCGAAGCCCGGGGTTGTGGTCAACATGGGCCTAAAGTCCGGAACGGACACTATGCATGGAAGCGCTTATTATTTCTTTCGCAATAGTGGCCTGGATGCGCGCAACTACTTCAATCCCCCGCCGGAGCTGCGGTCGGCGTTGATCCTGAACCAATTTGGAGGATCGCTGGGCGGTGCGTTCATCAAGAAAAAGTGGTTCTACTTTGTGAACTACGAAGGTGTTCGCGACAAAGTGGGTAACCCGTATCTGGCGGATAGCCCGGTGACCCAGTCGCTGGTAGGACGGGTCGATCCTGCCAATCTCGATTACCCGCTCGAGGAATACAGTATCGTGGACGCCATGAACGCGACCGGCTGCACGGGACCGGCGCTTCCCTCCAATTGCAGCCAACTCAGCCAGAATTTATTGCAATATCTGTTACCCAACCCGGGCTTGAGCGCAAGCGCGAGTGACCCGGCCGCGATCAATTTCGATTTTAACAACACCAATCGGGAAGACAATCTCGTCTTCAAGTCGGACTTTGTGCTGAACGATCACCACACAATCTCGGGTCGCTACATCTATTCGAACAGCAACCAGGTCGAAGAGGATGCGGTTCCGATCAATTCGATTTGGCTTTCCAAGACCAAACCGATCACTCAGGTGTTTGGCTTGGACTGGGTCTGGGCACCGAACCCCCGCTGGGTGAATGAAGCGCGTTTCAGCTTCAATTCGTTCAATGAGGCCATCACCTCGGTCGATGGTAACGTGAATCCGACGGAATACGGATTGAACACCGGTGTGACCAACCCCCAATTATTCGGTTTCCCTCGCATCAATCCTGACCGGAACACGATGAACTACATGGGCGGGAATTCCAGTTGGCCGTTGGAGACGACGCCCAGCAAAACGACGATTCTCTCCGACACCGTTACGTACAATTTCGGCAAACACAGTCTGAGATTCGGCGGGCTGTTTTCGCACGGGAATGTCGACTACTACCGCGCCAACTACGGGCGGGGCCGCATCGACTTCGATTCGCTCTCCGATTTCCTCGAAGGCAATGTGTATGGCTGGCGCCTTCTTTATGGGGACCCCTCACGAAACCTCAGCATGAATTCGTTTGGCCTGTTCGTCCAAGACGATTACCGGATATCGAAGAAGATGACGCTAAATCTTGGCTTGCGCTATGACGTGACGTATCCGATCAAAGATTCCCAGGACCGCCTGGGGAATTTCGATCCAGCAAAGGGGTTGGTACAGGTCGGCATGGGAATCGGCCAACTATACCCCACGAACTACAACAATGTTTCCCCGCGGCTGGGAATTGCGTACGACGTGTTTGGCAACGGCAAAACAGTTGTGCGCGCGGGGTTCGGCATGATTTTCGTCCAACCGTCCATGCGCACGTTCGTGAATAGTTCAGGGCTCAATCTGGTTCCCACAGGCTTGCAGACACAATTGGACTATAGCGACGGAACGGTAGTGGTCCAGGCACCGACAGGTAACATCACTTCCTACGTGCAAACCAATGGTGATCCCAGCCAGATTAGCTGGAATACGACGGGGCCTATCTTTCCCTCTAATGATTCGCAACCACCGATCTGCAGCATCGACTCTCCGTGCACGGTTCCTGCTGTGGAGCAGAACCTGAAGACTCCTTATGTGCTGAACTGGAACCTAAACGTGCAGCAGCAGATTACCGCCTCGAGCGTGTTGCAAGTAGCGTATGTTGCGAATCACGGTGTGAAACTGTATAGCACGATCGATGCCAACCAGATCAATACGAGTATCGATGGATACGACTCTCAATATGGCCGACCGTTTGTGGCCAACTGTTCGACCGATTTGGGTGGACAGGGATCAGGAGGGCCGTGCTATCCGTATCTCGATTTCGTCAACACCATCGGAAATAAATCGCTTTCGAGTTATCAGGCCCTCCAGGTGACTTTTACCAAGCGCTACTCGCACGGTCTGTACTTGCTGGCGGGATACACGTATGGTCACGCGATCGATACCACGAGTGGCACGACCAATCTGGCGGATGTGCCACAAAACAGCCTCGACTACGCGGCGGAAAAAGCTGCGGGTGACTACGACATCCGCCACCGATTCACCCTCTCGGCGGTGTACGACATACCCTCGATCAAGAGCAAATGGCAGATGCTGGAGGGCTGGCAGGTCAGCGGCGTCTACTCGTATCAGACCGGGGAGCCGCTGAATTTGTATGACAGCTACTACGATCTGACAGGAACGCTGGAAGGGTATTACAACAATGGGTGGGATCGCTGGAACATCAAGGGCAATCCGAAGAACCTGACATGGTCGCAGACGTCGCCCATCCCGTTTCTGTCAAACACGTACGATGACGGCGGGAACGTCGTCGCACGGGACCCGGTCTGCCTCTCGGCCGCGACAACACCGGATCTAATCGATTCGCTCGATTACGTGGGCGGCTGCTGGGCGAAAAACGGGGCGATTCTGTATCCGAACGCGTTCAATACCTTCGGCAATATGGGCCGGAATATTCTGAGAGGTCCGGGGTTCAACAACTTCGACTTTTCGGTCGCCAAGATCTGGAAGCTGTACGAGAATCTGCAGTTACAGTTCCGGGTGGAATTCTTCAACCTGTTCAACCATCCGAATTTCGCGAACGGTTCGATTGGAACCGACCTGTCTGGAAGCGATTTGGGGCTGGCGAAAGCCACGCCGGATGCGCAGGCGGCAAATCCGGTGGTGGGCTCGGGTGGTTCGCGACACCTGCAACTTGGACTGAAGTTTATCTGGTAGATCTGGATCAAACAAAAGAACGGGCGAGCGGACCAGCGGCTCGCCCGTTTTTCTTTTTGGCCGATTGTTTCGCGAATGGCGCTACCAGATCTTGCAGGGGTTTTCGCGGACCATCGGATCGCCTTTCTTGCAGCCGAAGGCTTTGGCGAAGGCTTCCATGTTGGAAAGCGGACCGTTGCCGCGGAATTGCGGCAGCGGATGCGGGTCGGTATTGGTTTGCAAGCGCGCGGCTTCGGCACGTTGATTGGTGCCCCAAACTTGCGCCCAGCCGAGGAAAAAGCGCTGCTCAGGAGTGAAGCCGTCAACGTCCGGCGGACGCTTTCCGGCGATCGACTTTTCGTAAGCGGCGTAGGCGATGGCCAGTCCGCCGAGATCGCCGATGCTCTCACCGAGAACGAGCTTGCCGTTCTGGTGCAGGCCGGGCTCGACTTCATAGCCGTTGAACTGATTCACCACGCAATCGCCGCGGTCAGTGAAATTCTTGCGGTCTTCCGGCGTCCACCATTCGTGAAGGTTGCCCTTGCCGTCGAATTTTGAGCCCTGATCGTCGAAGCCGTGGCTGATTTCGTGGCCGATCACCGCGCCGATGCCGCCATAGTTCACGGCGTTATCGGCATTCGGGTTGTAAAAGGGCGGCTGAAGAATGCCGGCGGGGAAAACAATCTCATTCATGCTGGAGTTGTAATAGGCGTTGACGGTGGGCGGAGTCATCGTCCACTCGGTGCGGTCAACGGGCTTGCCAATCTTGGCGAGCTGACGAGCCTGCTCGAATTCGAAGCTGCGGCGGATGTTTGCGGAGTAGGAAGTGCGATCGATGGTGAGCTTTGAATAGTCGCGCCACTTGTCGGTGTAGCCGATTTTGATGTTGAAGGCTTCGAGTTTGCCGAGCGCTTCTTTCTTCGTTTCCGGCGACATCCAGGAAAGGCTGGGAATATCGTCGCGCAGCGCGGCGATGAGATTGTTGACCATTTCCTTGGCGCGGGCCTTGGCAGCGGGCGGGAAATATTTGTCGACATAGACCTGGCCCAGCGCTTCGCCGAGGTTTCGATCGGTAGACTGCGCGCAACGCTTCCAGCGCGGCAAAATCTCCTTGGTGCCGGAGAGTTTGCGGTCGTAGAGATCGAAATTCTCGTTGACGAATTTTTCGGGCAGGCCGGGCGCGCTGGCGTGCAGCAGGTGCCAGCGGAAATAGACCTTCCAGTCGGAGAGAGCGACGGTATCGAGTTCCTGGTTCATGGCCTTGAAGAAATCGGGCTGGCGAATGTTGATCTGCTCGAGCGGCGGGGCGCCAATGGCGTGCAAGTAATTCTCCCAGGACCAGTCGGGCGTGAGCGTTTTGATTTCCGAGAGCGGCAGGAGATTGTAATTCTTCTCCGGGTCGCGGAGCTCCACGCGCGTCCGCGAAGCCTTGGCAAGCGCGGTTTCGATGGTCATGACGGTGTTGGCTTCCGCGGCGGCTCTATCGGCCGGGTCGCCGCCGAGCTCGAACATTTTGGCGACATGTTGGAGGTAATCGGCGCGCAGCTGCTTGGATTTTTCGTCGTCGCGGAAATAGTAATCGCGGTCGGGCATGCCGAGGCCGCCTTGATTTGCGAAGGCGATGACGCGGGTGCTGTCTTTGATGTCCTGACCGGCGCCGAAGCGGAAGACAACACCGGCACCCTCGCGTTGCAGGCGAGCGATTTCGGCGTCGAGAGTTTTGCGGTCGTTGATAGCCTCGATGGCAGCGAAGTCGGAGGCAAGAGGCTTGAGCCCGGCGGCTTCGATGGCTGACGTGTCCATGCAACTGGCGTAGAAATCGCCGATCTTCTGCTCGTTGGAACCGACGGGAGCTTTCGCGCCAGCGGCGGCTTCGAGAATGGTGTGCATGGCGGTAAGGTTATTGTCGCGGAGTTGGGTGAAGGTACCCCAGGAAGGGTATTCGGGGGGAATGGGATTGGCTTTCATCCAGCCGCCCATGGCGAATTCGTAGAAGTTGTCGCAGGGCTTGCAGGTTTTGTCGAGATTGGTGAGAGCGAATCCCCACGACACGTCGCCGGCAGCGTTGACGGTGAGATGAGCGGAGAACAGAAGTACGAGGGCGGCGGCGAGGAAACTGCAGCCAAACAAAATACGTGCGCTTTGCGATTTCATGATTCACCCCAGGCGGTTTTCGGCACGAGGAAAGGGAACATGAGGATTGACAGCCGCCGAGTGTAGCAGAAGAGGCACGCGCGCGCAGCAGCCGATGTCACTCGACGAGGGCGCAGTCGACGGGTTGGGCGTGGAGGACGGTGGTGAGAACCTGCGGGTCGATACCAACGAGGAAGCCGCGGCGGCCGCCGTTGATGCAGATCCTCGGCAATGAAAGAATCGAGCGCTCAACGTAGACGGGAAGGTCTTTGCGTGTGGCGAGAGGCGAAGTGCCGCCGACCTGGTACCCGGTGTGGCGCTCGGCGGTTTGTGGCGTGCACGGCTGGACGGATTTTGCGCCGATCTGCCGGGCAAGATTCTTCAAACTGACTTTGCGGTCGCCGTGCATAAGGACGAGCAGCGGGCGAGCGTCCTGGTCCTGCATGACCAGCGTCTTGACCACGTGATGCTCGTCAACGCCGAGCTGGCGCGACGATTCGCCGGTACCGCCGTGTTCCACGTAGTCATAGAGATGTTCGGTAAAGGTGACGTTGTTTCGGCGGAGAAAGGAGGTTGCCAAGGTTTCGGAGGCGTGTTCCCTTCGGGCCATGGGCGCTCGGCTCGCTGGAACGCTTACTTGGCCGGCGCGTTCGTTGGCGGCAAATAGTCCTGCTCGTACTTGGCAAGGTCGACCTTCTGCCAAGCGCCGCGCTCGATGCCCTCGCGAGTCTGCGTGGGAGTCTTGCCTTTCTTGGTTTGTTCGTAGGAGTAGAACGCTTCCTTCTGGCAGATGTCGCAGCCGGCGCCGTGGCGGCTGACAAAGCAATCGAGCAAGCTGCCGTGGCCGCTGCTGCGGTCGCAATGGCAATAGCAAGGCTGCTGGTAGAGAACCTTCTTCACGCGCCCAGCAACCACATAGGCATTAAAGATGAGTTTCTCCGAGTAGATGGAGGGCTCCATGGTGGGCGGCAAGTCACCCGAGGGCGGCTTTGAGTGAAAGGCCGGCACCGGTTCCGCGGAGGCAGACTGATCCGGGGATTGCGTGGCGGCGAATTGTGGGAGCACCAGCAGCGCTGCGCCGAGCAGAAAAATCGCCAATCCGGTGAAGAGTCGGCGGCGATGATGGAAGTTCATGACGTCCTCATTTCTGGCCAGGGCTGAATCATTTTACTTTACGTGGAGCGCTGCGAAATTTCCACCGCTGTTGCGCTAAGGGACACGCAATTTCGCAATGCGCACGGGTTGCAGCTTGGTGTTGTCGAGGACGCGGTCGCCATTCAGATTATCGATCTGGCTGTTAACGATGAAATAGAAGTTGTCGCCATCGAGCGCGCCGGTAGTGGGAAGCACGGTGAATTTCGAGCGGTATTCGACGACCGTGGTTTTGGCGACCCGCAAGCCGTCGTCGGACAGCTGAAACACGGCGATGCGTGGCGAGCCAATGCCGTTCTGAACGGCGATGAGTTTTTGGTCGTGCCAGTAGAGGCCGTCGGCGCCGGCAAGGGTGGCGTGGGGTCCCGGATTCACTTCGGCGCTTTGCCCCGATTTCAGATCGAGGTGCAAAACGCCAAGCTGATCAGCTATATAGACGGCGTTACCGTCATCGGTCAGCGCGATTCCGTTTGGCTCGAGCAGCCCGCGGGCGAGTTTGATTTCGCGGAAAGCCTGCGGCTTGGCTTCGAAACGGTACACGCGATTGTCCGCAGTGTCGGTCACGAGAACGTCGCCGGTGCGCAGCACGACGAGGTCGTTGAAGCCGTGCTTGCGGCCGTCGTCGGGTAGCGAAAAACGGCCGAGCAACTTGCCCCGATTGTCGAAATGCAGCAATTCCGTTCTGCCATTGTCGAGCCAGCTCGCGCTCCAAAGCGAATCGTCGTAGGCATCGATGCGAATCCCGAGCACCGGCAGGAGTTTGTAGCGATCGGCGGGAACCAGGTCGGTGAACTCACCGAGGCTGGAAATGGCCACGATTTTCTTGCGGTGAAGGCTGCCGAGATAGAAGACGTCTTGCGCGGCATCGTAGGCCAGGCCCTCGGGAATCAGGTCCCTTTCGGCGGAGGTAAACGCCGGCTGTGCGGTGGAGACGGATGGAAAATCGCGGTGCACCTGCTCGGTAAGAGTCTGGAAGTCTTTGGACTCGCGCAGGCCCGCAAAGGCCGCCTCGCCGATGGGATCGAACCCTTCCTTGAGCGCCACACATTCTTTGAGATTCGCCACCGCCTCGTGGGGCTCGTTCAGCTGCGCATAAGTGGCGGCCAGGAAGAAGAGAACGGCGCCGCGATCGGCCGTTTGCCCCAGGAATTTTTTCGCAGTCTCGAGTTGTGCCTGGAGCTCCTCTTCGTTGGCGATCTCTTGAGGCAAGGCGCGAGTCGCAAGCGTGGCACAAGAAAGAAGTAGGAAGAGCAAAAAACGAATTGGGTTCCGCATCATACGGGCCGCCGAGGAAAAATCAGGCGTTAGTGCCAGATTTCAGTGTAGGCGCGGTCCACGCGCGCAACAAGAGCGGATCGATAGTGCCGATGCGGCCATCGGTGCCGTGAGACTCGGGCGTCGTCCACCGCCACACGGCGGCGCCCACGAATCCCGCGTCACGGCAGGCGCTCAGCGCGCTTGCAAGGGAATAGTCTGGAGCAGACGGATCCTGGGCGGGTAATTCGCCGAGGTAGAGGGGTTTGTCAAACGAAGGCAGAGCCGCGAGTTGCTGCGCCAGGTCGAGTTTGGATTCCTTCTCGCAAGACGGGTAGTAGTGCGCCTCGTAGAAATCCAAGCCGATTTCCGCCCACGCTTTCAGCCAGAGGAGCCTGGCCGAGCCAATGGTCACGGGTGCGCCCGTGAACTCGTGAACGGCGCGAACGATTTCCGCTGCATAGGAGCGAAATTCCGCGATGTGCAGCCTGGCTTCGTGTGCGGGATGAAATTCGCGGATGGCCCACTCCGGCTCATTGGCGATCTCCCAGGCGAAAATTGCCGGGTCGGCGCGGAATTCGCGAAACAGCGGCACGAGAACGTGCTGCAGGAACGCCTCGCGGCCCGCGGCGAAATGCAGGACGTGCTCATGCGCATGAGGCGGCCGTTTTCCGGCGTGCTCCTGGAGCCAGAGATAATCGATCAGGGAAAAGCAAATCTGCAACTGAGTCTGCCCGGCGATTTGCAGGGCCGCTGCAACATCTTTCAGGAGAAAGTCGTCCGGACGGCGCGGAATTCCGTTTTCGCAAAGAAAGCCGCCGCGGCCGTCGCCGAAGAGGAACCAGCGCACGACGGTGGCTCCGGTTTCGCGGATTCGCGCGAACTCGCGCAACAGGGTTTCACGATGGGCCGGGAGGCTGACGCCGCGGTGCGCCCCGTTGACGCAGCCGAAGTCTTCAGCGTAGTGCTGCCAGGGATAATTCACGCCAAGAGAGAAGGCCGAAGAAGAGTGCGCCCTGAACATGAGTGGCCTCGACGAGACGCTGGCCGTTAGCGGGCAGCCGTGATGGGGATAACAGCGGTGGTGAAACCGCCACTGTGGCGCTCCGCCAGATGCTTTTCGCGCAAATGCTTGTGCACGCGGCGGCCCCAGGCCTTGACAAACGAATAGTTCAGCGCGCCGCCGATGGCAGAACTGGCCAGCGGCACGAGGCGGCCCACCCACTTCTCCGCGCTTTCTTCACCAATGCGCACGGCGAGCCGGCCGGCAATTTTGGGCGCCAGTTTTTCGATCATTTGTTTTTCGGCCAGGTCCTTGCTGAAGTCGATGCCTGCGGCGGCGCCAGCGGCGATCCACATTTGCAGGCGCTTTTCCGCGCCGCTCTCTTCGAATCCGTAAAGCAGGGAGAGCTTTTGAATCAGGCGAAGAGTGATGACGGTGAGAAATCCGGCGTCGGGCAAAACCGTGATGATGCCGCCGAGACCGAAGCCCGCGCCCTGGGCCATGGCCAGGCGTTGCGAATCGTGAATCATACGCTCGGCGATGGCGTCGAGCTTCTCGATGGGCACATCCTTCATCCGGCCGAAGTGTGGCACCCACAGACCGTGCTTCTCCGCGAGCTGCTTGCGAAAGTCTTCGGGATCAACTTCGATGGAGCGCAGCCCGCGGACCATTCCGAAGCGGAGGAACCGCCCGACTGCCCTGCCCGCCAGCGACTTTCGTAACCTCGCCATATGCACCAGCATCCTATGTCCGTTTAGAGCCGGTCAAGGGGCGGCGCGTTGCATGGGCATCCGCGGGGGATTGACTGCCAGGCGGCATAAAAACCGCCGTTCTACTTGACGCCGGAAAAGTTTTAGGTACACTGCCCTTTCGCTATGGCCACGATTGCTTCATTGCCGAATGCTTCATTGCCGACTGAGATCCTGTCGGACCTGGAGTTTCCGCAGCGTGAAGCAGCCTTTTTTTATGGGCTGTTTCTGCGCGGGCATTCGCCCGACCAGCTGCGGCGCGACATCGAAGTGCCCGCGGCGGTACTGGCGAAATGGCACCGGGACGCGGAGCGGGAACCGCATTTACGGAACGTGTTTGCGCGGATGATCGAGTACCGCCGGCACGTGTTGGCGATCTTCGACACCCTGATCGGGAGCGAGCACAAGCCGGGCCGAGTGCAATAAGGCTTTTCCTTCCAACAGCAAACCGAGTTTCAGTACCCCCTTGAAAAGGGCGGTTCTGCGCGGTGATCGCGCCGTTTGGGCTTCGCCCGGCGGAGGCGGCAAGAGGGGCAACTTTGCCGGGGCCCGGGCCGTCTAATCTGCAACGACCAAGTGTTTTTGAATGAGCGGGATTCCGGGTTTGACGCCGTTCGGACGGGGGATTAAAATCAAACGGCGTAAGGGTGTCTGCAATGGCCATGACCGTCAAGAAGTTTTCCGCCTTTCTGACTGCATTCGCTTTCGTCTCGTTGCCGGTTTCCGCGCAACAATCGCAAACTCCGCCCCCCGCTACCACTCCCAGTCCCGCGGCCACGGACATTCCGCAAAACCAGAAGCTGACCAAAGAACAAAAGCAAAGGATGAAGAAGACCCTCAAGGAGCTGGATACGCCGTATAAGACCTGGCTCAACGAGGATGTGGTTTACATTATTTCTCCGGAAGAGCGGCAAGCGTTTTTGCAGTTGGAAACCAACGAAGAGCGCGAACAGTTTATCGAAGCATTCTGGTTGCGGCGCAGCAGCAATCCAGATCTGCCGGACAACGATTTCAAGGAAGAGCATTATCGCCGCATCGCGTACGCGAACGAGCATTTCGCTTCGGGCATTCCGGGATGGAAGACGGACCGCGGCCGCATCTACATTATCTGGGGCAAGCCGGATGAAATTGAATCGCACCCAACCGGCGGGACCTACGACCGCCCGATCGAAGAAGGAGGCGGGTCCACGACGACGTACGCGTGGGAACGCTGGCGCTATCGCTACCTTGAAGGCATCCAGGAAAACGTGGAATTGGAATTCGTAGACCCCAGCGGTTCCGGGGAATATCACCTGACGATGGATCCTGGAGAAAAAGACGCGTTGCTGCACGTGCCCGGCGCGGGGTTGAGCTTGATGGAATCGATGGGCATGGCGTCGAAGGCGGATCGCTTCACGCGCTCCGACGGCATGACTATGCCGACGACGCTTGGCGGCACACCAGCCAGCCTGAACGAATTTAACCGCCTGGAGCTGTACGCGAAGGTGAACCGTCCGCCGGATGTGAAATATAAGGACCTGGAAGCGATCGTCACTTCGCGCATGGTGCGCGACCAGTTGAAATTCAATTACCAGACGGACTTCCTGAAAGTCACCAGCGATACGGTGCTGGTGCCGATCACCGTGCAGATTCCCAACAACCAGCTTTCGTTCAAGTCGAAGGATGGAGTGCATTCGGCAGAGGTGAACATCTTCGGGCGGGTGAGTTCGCTGACCGGCAAGGTCGTGCAGACGTTCGAAGATTCGGTGGCGAAAGATTTCCCGGATTCGCTGTTCCAGGCATCGGTGAAACAGGTATCGATCTACCAGAAGGCCCTGCCCTTGCGGCCGGGACTGTACCGCTTGGATCTAGTGGTGAAGGATGTGAGCAGCGGCAACGTGGGCGCGGTGAATACGCGCCTGGCGGTTCCGCGTTACAACGACGACAAATTGGAAACGAGTTCGCTGATTTTGGCGGACCAGATCGAGCATGTCCCCGCGAAGCAGGTGGGCACGGGGCAGTTCGTGCTGGGTTCGTCGAAGGTGCGCCCGCGGTTGGAGGGCGACTTTACCACTGCCGACAAACTCGGAATCTACATGCAGGTGTACAACCTGAAGCCGGACGAGAAGACGCACAAGTCCGATGCCTCGTTTGTGTTCACCGTGAAGAAGGGCGAGCAGCAGGTGATGCAGTTCAAAGAGACTTCAGAGCAGATGAAGCAGACCGGGGACCAGGTGACCATTGAAAGGCTTTTGCCTCTGGCGACCCTGACGCCCGGGAAGTATACTCTGGAGGTCAGCGCCACCGATAAGCTGGCGCAGGCCACGATTTCCAAGACCGCGGATTTTACGATCAAGAGTCCGGTAGAGCAGAAGGCCGCCGCAAACGTCGCGCCGGGGAGGTAGTGCAGTGAGGCACGGTCCGCTCCTGTGCTTCGGAGTGTTACTCGCATCCACTGCGAGTGTGTGCGTTACTGCGCCTCCGGCCGAAGCGCAAAGTCACACAAGACCTTCTTCAGGATTGTCGGGCGTAATTTCCGGTGTGGTGAAAGACTCGAGTGGAGTGCCACAACTCGGGGCCACCGTCGAATTACTCGCGGAAGCTCCCGGCGTGATAGCCGCGCGGCAACTACTTACCAATACCCAGGGCATCTTTCGCGCTGAGAATCTGCAGCCGGGCCTGTACACCGTGCGCGTGACGTTAGCGGGGTTTCTGCCGGCTTTCGAAAAACACATTCAGATCACTTCGAATTTGACGACGGTGGTGCGGATCGAGTTGGAATCGCTGTACGCCTCGATCGAGCAATTGCGCCGCGCACCGACGAGTGCGCCGGTTGAACCAGATGATTGGAAGTGGGTGTTGCGTTCGACCTCCGGCATGCGGCCACTGTTGCAATGGCGCGAAGAGGATACGGAGGATACGACTGCGGTAATCGCGGACACGGGGAGCGGGCGGCAGCTGGGCCGCGTGGAGATTACGGGTGGCGCGCGCCGGCCGGGTTCCGCTTCGAACATTGATTCTTCGCCGGGAACGGCTTTCGCTTACGACGAACGCATCGATCGCAATAACCACATGGTTTTCGCGGGACAAGTGAGCTACGACGAAGATTCTCCGGCCGGCGGACTTGCCGTGATGTGGATGCCGACGGGTTCCGTGCAAAACGGCCCGCGGAGCACGATGGTATTGCGCGAAGCGAAGCTTGGTCCGGACGGACCGGTGTTCCGCGGCGTACGCCTGGAGCAGAGCGGTTCTGTCAATATCGGCGATAACAGCGTGCTGCGGGTTGGCGGCGAGTACGTGTTGGTAGGGGCAGGTTCTTCGGCCTCGGCGCTGCGGCCACGGCTGAATTGGGAGGCGCGGGTCACGCCGGACTGGTATGTGGATGTGCTGTATGTGTCGTTGCTTGCGGACACGGCCTACAGCGAGAATGCCGATTCAGAGCTCATCAATGAACGGTCCCCGTCGGTGTTGGCTACAGCGCTGAACCAACTGGACTCGTTTCCGGCGCTGCTGTGGCATGACCGCAAACCGGTTCTCGAAAACGGCCGCCATGAGGAATTGGCGGTAGAGCGAAAGTTCGGGTCGCGAAGTGTGTTCCAGATCGCAGGGTTCCACGACGACAATACGCACGTAGCGTTGTTCGGCAAGGGGAATGACCTGCCGGGTGGCGAGTATTTTCAAGATTTTTATTCGAAGGGATTCGCCTATGACGGTGGCTCGTCGGTTTCTTGGGGAGCACGCGCGGCGCTGCGCGAACGAATTACGGACGACCTGGAACTGACGACCATTTACGCCTTCTCCGGAGCCTTGGTGCCAGTGACGGTACCGGAAGGTCCCTTGCGTGATGCGCTGCGGACAGTGCCGAGGCAATCGGCAGCATTGAAGATCGTCGGCAAAGTCCCAATGACCGGAACGCGTTTGACCGCCGGTTACAAATGGATTAACGGAACAGCGCTCTCGCGCGTCGATCCCTATGGCGAAAGCCTGTATGACGTGAACCCGTATCTCCATGTGGGGATCCGGCAGCCCCTACCCTGGACCCTCCTGGGACGGTGGGAAGCCAACGCAGAATGCGACAACTTGCTGGCGCAGGGGTATGTGTCGATGTCCACCGCCGACGGCCAGATCCTGCTGGTACCGGCATTTCGGAGCTTCCGAGGCGGGTTGAGCCTGCAATTTTAGGAGGCGAGCCGGGTTCTGGAAAGTTGTATCCTACCTACCAGAAAGTGGAAATTGCCGCCAATCACCTCCCCGGTTGGCCCTAGGTTCATGAATTAGCGGGCCTTATTTAACTCGAAGTCTATTAAAGATTGGAAGAGGACTTGCTGCGCAATACGGCAATAGAAGCGAGTGGTGGGACCTTTGGTATGAAGGAAAGTCTACGTGTCAGCGTAGGGGCAGTCGTACTGGCGCTAGCAACCCTGGCGGCGGTGATTTTCGCGTGGCTGAATTTCCTTCAGCGGTCCCGGTATGATCTGGTCGATGACGGGGTAGCGTGGTCCGACAACGCCTCGGGCATCGAAGCGTGGAAGGTTGCGCCCGATTCACCCGCCTCAGATTCCGGGATTCGACCCGGAGACATGCTCATTGCGATCAACGATGCGCCCGTGCCGAGCGCCGCTTCCGTGGCCCGCCGGCTGTTCCGTGCGGGACAATGGGCGCAGTTGCGCTACAAGCTTTCCCGCGACGGCGAGGAATTCGAAGCACGGCTAATCACCAAGCCTCCCCATAAACCGATCACCGTAGAGAATTACCTGCGCGTTGTTGGCCTGCTGTATCTCTTTATCGGACTCTTCATTTTCGTTCGAAGGTGGAACGCGCCGCGGGCCGTGCATTTCTATGTGTTCTGCCTGGTGTCGTTCATTCTGTATTCGTTCCAGTACAGCGGAAAGTTGGATACCTTCGACCTGGAAGTATATTGGGCGAGCGTGGTGGCGAGGCTGCTGGCGCCGACTTTGCTGCTGCACTTCGCGCTGGTCTTTCCGGATCGCGCCGCATCGGACCGCAAATCGTTGCTGAAGATCGCGGCCGTTTACGCGACGCCTTTGGCGCTGCTGCTGATCCACCTGGCGACGGCCCTGAACGCATTTGGCTTTGTGCCGACTACGCGCTCGCGGGTGACCCTCGACCAAATCGAGATCGGATTCCTGGGCGCCTATTTCCTCGCGGCCGGCTTGGTCTTTTATCTGAGTTACCGCGGCACGCGCTCCGGCGTGCTGCGCCAGCAGTTGAAGTGGCTGACGGGCGGTACGTTGGCAGGTAGTTTGCCGTTCACGATGTTCTACATTCTGCCGTACGTGTTCGATGCGGCGGTGAAATCGTGGATGCAGTTCTCAGCGCTAAGCCTGGTGCTGATTCCCTTGTGTTTCGGCTACGCGGTGATTCGCTACCGATTGATGGACGTCGACATTATCTTCAAGCGTGGGTTGGCGTACACGGCGGCAACGGCAGCGGTGGCATCGGTGTATTTTGCGCTGGTCGCGCTGATTGCGGAGATATTCCACGCGCAGACGAGTGGGCCGGTCGGTGGCATGATCGCCATCGTGGTGGCGGCGTTTCTGTTCCAGCCGTTTCGTGAGTTCATCCAGGCGCGTCTGGACCGCTTTTTCTATCGCGACCGGCTGAATTACCGGCGCACGCTGATCGAATTCGGCCGGACGCTGACGAATGAAGTGCGGCTGGAGCCGATGCTGGGTTCGGTGATGGATCGCGTATCGCAAACGCTGCTGGTGGACCGGCTCGCGATTTTCGTGGAAGACCCACAACGGCCAGGCGAGATGCGACTGGCGCGTTCGATGGGAGTGCGGCTCGCGGAATCGCTGGATTTGAGCTTTATCGCGCCGTCGCGGCCAGAATTCATGAGCGGCCCGATCTTCTTCGAATCGCCGCGCAGCGCCCGGGAGGTGACCGATTCGGTCCGCCGGACGCTGGAGCAACTCGAGCTGAACTATTTCATTCCGTGCCGCATTCGCGAGCATACGGTGGCGGTGCTGGGACTCGGCAAAACGGTCGACGGCGACTATCTTTCCAGCGAAGACGTAGAACTGGTGCAGACGATCGCCGGTTACGTGGCTATCGCGCTGGATAATTCGCAGCTGTATTCGTCGCTGGAGCAAAAGGCGGCGGAAGTCGCGCGCTTGAAGGACTTCAGCGAGAACATCGTGGAGTCGCTCAATGTGGGCGTGCTCGCCGTGGACCTGGACGGGCGCGTGGACGCCTGGAATTCGCGGATGGAAGAACTGATTGGGGTGACCCGCAGCAATGCCATTGGGAAACGATTTGGCGAGTTGCTGCCGCAGGGGCTCGTCGACGAAATCGAGGCGCGGGGCGACGGGGAGCAGATCACCGGAATTTACAAGCACCGTCTGGAGTATCACGGGCGCGCGGTGGTGCTGAACGTCTCGATTACGCCGCTGGTGGGCAAATCCGGCGAAAAGATCGGGCGGCTGTTGCTGTTTGACGACGTGACACAGCGCGAGCGCATGGAAGAGCAGATGACGCAGACGGAAAAGCTGACGTCGCTCGGGCTGCTGGCGGCTGGCGTGGCGCACGAAGTGAACACCCCGTTAGCGGTGATTTCGAATTACATCCAGATGCTGGCGAAGCAGATGCCGGATGGCGATCCGCGGCATGGCATCATTGAAAAGATCGTGAAGCAGACCTTTCGGGCGAGCGAGATCGTTAACAATCTGCTGAATTTCTCCCGTACCGGGCACGGCGAACTTGCGGATGTGGATGTGAACCGCGTGGTGGAAGAAACGCTATCGCTGGTGGCGCATCCGCTGAAGACGTCGCAGATTCAGGTCGTTAAACAATTGGGAGAAGGACTGCCGGCGGTGCGCGGGTCGGCGAATAAGCTGCAGCAGGTGTTTCTGAACCTGTTCCTGAACGCGCGCGACGCCATGCCCACGGGCGGCATGCTGGAAGTACGCACGGGTGCGCACAATGGCAGCGTGGAAGTCGAGGTCGCCGATACCGGGAACGGAATCTCGCGCGAGCACATCCACAAGATCTTCGACCCGTTCTTTACGACCAAACCCGGCGGCCGGGGCACGGGACTGGGGCTCAGCGTTAGCTACGGAATCATCAAGGAACATGCCGGGAAAATCGATGTTCGCTCCACGCCGGGAAGAGGCACGTCGTTCCACGTCGAGTTGCCGGCAGTGAGGAAAGCGGTTCATGTCTAAAGGATCGATTCTGGTTGTCGATGACGAGTCTGAAATTCGCGAAGGCCTGGAGCTTTTGCTCACCACCGAGGGCTACCAGGTGGCAAGCGCTGAAACGGCGCTGTCTGGCCTGACGAGGCTGGAAGAGCGGCCGTTCGACCTGATGCTGCTGGACGTCAGCCTGCCCGACCGCAATGGAATTGAGATGCTGAAAGACGTGCGCCGGCAGGACCCGCATCTGCCGATCGTGCTGATCACGGCTTACGGTTCCATCGAGATGGCGCGTGCCGCGTTCAAGAGCGGCGCGATGGACTACATCACCAAGCCGTGGTCCAACGACGAGTTGCTGGCGCAAGTGGCGCAGGCGGTGGAAGCGCGAAGGTTGCGCGACGAAAACCTGCAGCTGAAGCGCGCGCTGAAACAGCGCTTCAATTTCCCGAACATTATCGGCAAAAGCGAGAAGATGCTGACGCTGTTCGACCTGGTGGCGCAGGTGGCGCCGTCGCGCTCGACTGTGCTGATCAGCGGCGAAAGCGGAACCGGTAAGGAACTGATCGCCAAGGCGATCCATTCGGCCTCCCCTCGGGCGGACAAGGCGTTTGTGCCCGTGAACACCGGATCGATACCGGTGGACCTGTTGGAATCGCAGTTGTTTGGGCACGTCAAGGGTGCGTTCACCAGCGCGGTGGCCTCGAAAAAAGGCCTGTTTGAAGTCGCGGACCAGGGAACGATTTTCTTCGACGAAATCGCCACGGTGAGCCCGGAAACACAGGCCAAGCTGTTGCGCGTGATTCAAGAGCGCGAATTTATGCGCTTGGGAGGCACGGAACAGATTAAAGTCGATGTGCGCATTGTGGCCGCTTCCAACGTCGACCTGCTCTCGCTGGTGAAAGAGGGGCGATTCCGCGAGGACCTGTATCACCGGCTTAATGTGATTCACCTGCAGCTTCCGCCACTGCGGGAGCGCCGCGAGGACGTACCACTGTTGCTGGCGCATTTCCTGGAGCACTTCTGTAGCGAGAACAGCAAGCCGCTCCGGCACTTTACACCCGGAGCGATGAAGCTGTTGATGGATTATGATTGGCCCGGAAACGTGCGCGAGCTCGAAAACGTCGTGGAACGCGCGGTGGTGCTTTCGACGCAGGAACGCCTCGATTTCGACCTGTTGCCCGACTCCATCCGCAGCAAGGAAATTGTGCGCGGTGTACGCTTGCAGCTTTCCGAATTTCTGCCCCCGCTGCCCGGCGAACCGGGGGCACGCACCGCGGCGGACAACCCCAATCCGTCGCTGTTCCAGATCATGGATGAAGTCGAGCGGCGCATCATCATTGACATGCTGGAACGCTGCGGCTGGAATCAAACGGAAGCCGCCGAACGGTTCCTGGTTCCGCTGTCGACGCTGAATCAGAAGATCAAGCGGCTGGGCATTGATGTACGGAGAAGAAGTCGGGGAGAAGAAAGCGGGCACGTAGGGAGCGGGAAGTAGCGTTCCAGAATGGAACAGTGCCGCTCTCCCAAATTCCAATTTATTCTTGCATCCTTTCTCTTGACTAGGCACAGTTACAATCGATGATCCTTCGTCTGTCCGATTCCCTCGCGCGCGCGCTGGTGGTCTTGGCTTCGATCCTGATCGCAGCGTGGCTGTGTTTTTATTCCACACGCGCGGCGGTGGCGCGCTATGGCGCAGAAGGAATTACGGAGCGGCGGCTGGAACTGGCGACAAAGTTGGAGCCCGAAAATCCTACCTATTGGTATGCCCTGGCTCGCTTTCATCAATTCGACCTGGAAAATCCCAACCCGGAATTGGCCAAGCGGCTTCACTTGAAAGCGATCTCGCTGGATCCGCTGTACACGGATGCCTGGATGGACCTGGGGACAGAGTATGAGCTGGAGGGCGACAATCAGGAAGCGCGGGGCGCATTTCAAGAAGCGAAGAAAAGCTATCCGGTTTCCGCCGACGTGTCCTGGCGCTATGGCAACTTTCTATTGCGACAAGGAGACCAGGTTCTGGCGTATTCGGAACTGAAGCGTGCCATCGCGGCGGATCCTCACCGGGCTGCCTCAGCCTTTTCGCGGGCCTATCGATCCAATCCCAACATCGAACAGATCCTCAACGAGCTTTTGCCGGCGCAGGAGAACGTGTATCTCCCGGTCATCAAGGCAGCCGCGGATGCGAAGCAGTTCGCGGTGGCACAGACGGTGTGGAACGCGCTGATGACGGTGCATCCGAAGCTGACGCTGCAGGACGTGGACGCACTGGTGGTGCCGCTCGTGCAAGACCGCGAATTCCTGGAGGCGCGGCGGGTGTGGGATGAGGGCGTGGCTACCATGACCTTGCCTCCGTTGCTGCAGCCGCAGCTGTCTGTGGTGTGGGATCCGAGCTTCGAGTCGGGCGCGAACGGCGCGGCGTATAGTTGGCGTTTCCACCCGATTGAACAAGGCGTAAGCATTGGCTTCGACAAGACCGAGCACACCAGCGGCGGCGGCGAGCAATCGCTGCGGCTTTCCTTCGATGGCAAGCACAATCCAAACCTGGATGCTGCCTGCACTAACGTGAACGTCCAACCGAGCACGAATTACTACTTCTCGGGATGGATTAAAACCAAAGACATCACCACAGAGAACGGAATCGAGTTTCGCATCCGCACTTTCAACCATGGAAAAGTAACAGTCACAAGCACGCGTGAAGTACATGGCACCAATCCATGGACGGAACTGGACCTGGACTGGACCTCTCCCGCGGATGCCCATGCAGCCCAAATCTGTATCGCCCGCGAGCCGAGCGACAATCCTGACGTGCGGATTTCCGGCACGGCGTGGGTAGACGATGTGAATTTGGTTCCCAAGCCCATGGGGACGCACAAGCCATGAAATTCGTCCGCGTCGGTATTTGTGCGCTGCTGGCGTTTGCCGTGCTGGCCTTCGGGGCGGTCGAAGAGTGGGCACACGCGGTCTTGCAGGTGGGGGCAGCCATCTTGCTGGTGCTTTGGGCGTTGCGTGTGTTCCGAAGAAAGTCGGAACAACTGGTCATTCCGCCGGAGTTCCTGCCGTTGTCTGCGTTTGCGCTGGTGGTGGTGGTGCAATGGGTTTTTCACCTGACGGCCTCGCGATACTACACGCGCTCGGAACTGCAATTGTTAGCGCTCTACATGATCGTGGTGTTTTTGATGGCGCAGGCGTATTCGCGAACCAGCCACTGGCGGAGCTTCCTCTGGTTCCTGATGTCATTGGGATTTTTCGTATCGATCTTCGGAATCCTGCAACATTTGACGTTTAACGAGAAGCTGTACTGGTTTCGCCCGATGCGTTTTGGCGGCCTGCCCTTCGGCCCGTACGTAAACCGCAACCACTTTGCGGGGTTCGCGGAGATGGTGATACCGGTAGCGCTGGTGCCG
>Ga0335077_10000447_pt1 | contig 45542 bp, 25 predicted proteins | sample Lox_Sample_31_FD_207151 | JGI IMG/M metagenome (GOLD analysis project Ga0335077, IMG submission 207151) | Soil microbial communities from Loxahatchee National Wildlife Refuge, Florida, United States - Lox_Sample_3.1 | ecosystem: Environmental > Terrestrial > Soil > Wetlands | place: USA... | reverse complement strand
GGCGCGCCGCCGCGTCCTTCAGCGCGCCGATGAAGAAGAGCAGGCGCACCAGCTTGTCGTCGATGCTCTGGCCGGGCTCGGCGTGCAGCGAGTGCAGCACGTAGACGTCGCGCTCGCGCACGCTCGCTGCCGGACGCAGCTTGTGCTCGCCGTCCTCGAACACGCGCTCCTCGTGCTCGGCGAGCGCGATGCCCAGTGCCAAGGCGACCGCCTCGCCGCAGAGGCGGCTCGCGGCGGGCGCGAAGAGCAGAGGCGGGTGGTCGGGCACGGCGCGGGCGGGCACGGGCGCTCTGGAGCGCCCGGTCATGTTACGCTCAAGTCGGCTCGACGCGCGCTCTCGCCTCATGACCCACTACGACGTGTTCAACGGCGACGCCGACGGGATCTGCGCGCTGCACCAGCTCAGGCTCGAGAGCCCTCGCGAGTCCACCCTCGTGACGGGCGTCAAGCGCGACATCGCGCTGCTCGCGCGCGTCGACGCGCGCGATGGCGACTCGGTGACCGCGCTCGACATCTCGGCGGCCAGCAATCGACCGGCGCTGGAGGCGCTCCTCGCGCGCGGCGTGACGGTCGAGTATTTCGATCACCACTACGCGGGCGAGCTGCCGCGGCACCCGGGCCTGCGCGCGCTGATCGATACGTCGCCCGGCGTGTGCACCGGCATCCTGGTCGACCGCCATCTCGAGGGCCGGCGCCGCGTGTGGGCGGTGGTCGCGGCCTTCGGAGACAACCTCGACGAGCCGGCACGCTCGCTCGCAGGGCCACTCGGCTTCGATCCCGCCCGGCTCGCGGCGCTCCAGGGCCTGGGCGAGAACCTCGCCTACAACGCGTACGGCGACACCGAGGACGATCTGATCGTGCACCCGGCGGCGCTCTATCGAACGCTCGCTCCCTACGCCGATCCGTTCCGCCTGCTCGCGGAGGAGCCGCTGCTCGCGCGCATCGATGCGGCGCGCCGCGACGATCTGGGGCGCGCCGAGGGCCTGTCGCCGGAGTACTCGCTGCCCCACGCGAGGGTGTACGTGCTTCCGGACGAGCCCTGGTCGCGGCGCGTGCGCGGCGTCTTCGGCAACGCGCTGGTCCACCGGTCTCCGGATCTCGCGCACGCGATCCTGACCCGCGATGCCCACGGCGATTTCGTGGTGAGCGTGCGGGCGCCCCGAACCGCGCCGACGGGCGCCGACGCCCTGTGCCGCGCGTTCCCGACCGGCGGCGGGCGCGCGGCCGCGGCAGGGATCAACCACCTGCCGCGGGACGAATTGCCGGCATTCGTGCGTCGGCTCGAGGCCGCGTTTCGCTAGAGGTCCCGCTTCGAGGCTAGCGGCGCTTCGTCGCCTTGCGCGTGCCCGCCGCGGTGACCTTGCCGCGCACCAGCAGGACCGGGCAGGGCGACTCGCGCACGACCAGCTCCGCGTCGCTGCCCAGGACCACCCGGGAAAGCCCGGCGCGCCCGTGCGTGCCGAGCACGATCACGTCGGCGCTCCACTTCTTCGCCTCGGCGACGATCACGTCGGCGACCCGCCGGCCGAAGGCTTCGAGCAGCACCCCCTCGACCTTGACCCGCCGCTGTCGCGCCTTGGCTGCGGCGTCCTTGATGAGCTTGGAGCCCGCCGCCGTCAGGTTGCGCATCAAGTCGTCGACGTAGCTAGCCGGAAGGTACGTCGTGCCGTCGTAGGCGCGGGTGACCGCCGACTCGTCGAGCACATGCAGCAGGCGGATGCTCGCGCTCTGATCCTTGGCGAGCAGGATCGCCTCCTCGAGCCCGCGGCGCGCCGGCGGGCTTCCGTCGATGGGTACCAGGATCTTGCGGAACATCGCTGACCTCCGTCGGACTTCGATGCCGCAAGTCTACCGCGGGCGACGCTCCCGGGCATTGAGGCGGATCAAGCTCTACACCCAGACCATCAGCCCCATCTCGAAGGGATGCATCAGCGCCTCCGGTCGCGGATAGGCGCGGATGCGGTAGTCGAGCTTGCCGCAGAGCTCCGGCGCGACGTCGAGGCGGTAGATGTGCTCGCCCGAGTCGTTGACGGAGCCGGTCGGCAGCAGCGGGTACCTGAGCACCCGCGCTCCGTCGCCGTCGCCTTCGTCGCGCGTCATCAGCATCTCGACGACCAGATCGTCGGGCGCGAGGCCGTCGACCCTGGCGCCGACCTCCACCGCGATCGTCTCGCCGAAGCCGATGCGCTGCGCGGGCGTGTCGAGCCTGCGCAGCGCCACCTGGGGCCAGGCGCCGCGCACGCGCTCCTTCCACGCCGCGATCCGGGTGGCCGCCTCGTAGCCCGCCTGGGCCAACCGCGGCCCCTGCTCCGACGCCGGCGCGTAGAAGTCGGTGAGGTACTCGCGCACCATGCGCGTCGCGCTGAAGCGCGCCATCACGCTCGCGATCGAGCGCTTGGCCATGCGCATCCAGCCCGGGGCGAAGCCCTTGTCGCCGCGCCCGTCGTAGTAGAGAGGAAGCACCTGGTCCTGCAGGATCTCGTAGAGCGTCTGCGCTTCCTCGCGGTCGCGGCGCTGCTCGTCGAGCACCAGCGATTCGGGCTTGATCGCCCAGCCGTTGTCGCCGTTGTAGCCCTCCGCCCACCAGCCGTCGAGCACCGACAGGTTGATGACGCCGTTCATCGCCGCCTTCATGCCCGACGTGCCGCAGGCCTCGAGCGGGTAGATCGGGTTGTTGAGCCACACGTCGACGCCGGCGACGAGCCGGCGCGAGAGGTGCAGGTCGTAGCCTTCCACGAGCAGGATCCGGCCTTCGAGCGAGGGCAGCCGCGCGACCTCGTGCACGCGCCGGATGAGCTCCTGTCCCGGGCCGTCGGCCGGGTGCGCCTTGCCGGCGAAGACGAACACGATCGGCTTGCCGCGCGTGTTGACGACGTGCGCGAGCCAGTCGACGTCGTCGAAGAGCAGCATCGCCCGCTTGTACGCGGCGAAGCGCCGCGCGAATCCGATCGTGAGCACGTCGGGATTCTCCGGGTCGGCGAAGCGGAACAGCCGGTCGAGATGCGTCTCGCTGCCCTGGTTGCGCACGTGCTGCAGGCGGATGCGCGAGCGAACCAGCTGCAGCAACGCCGACTTCTGGCTGCGGTGCGCGCTCCAGAGGAGCTCGTCCGGAATGCGCTCGACGCGCTCCTGCCACTGCATCTCGGTGAGGCCGTGGGACCAGACCGGATCGACGTAGCGATCGAACAGCGCCCTCATCTGCGAGGCGAGGAAGGTCGGTGTGTGCACGCCGTTGGTGACGTAGCCGACGGGCTTCTCGGCGACGGGAATCTGCGGCCACAGCTCGCGCAGCATGCGCGCGGTGACGTCGCGATGGATGCGGCTCACGCCGTTGTGGAACGACGAGCCGCGCACCGCCAGCGCGGTCATGTCGAAGTCGTCGCTGCCCGGGACCGCGCCGAGGGCGAGCAGGGCGCCGGGCGCGAGCTCCTTCAGGAGGTCGGCGAAGTAGCGCTCGATCATCTCCCTGGAGAAGCGATCGTGCCCGGCCTCCACCGCGGTGTGGGTGGTGAACACCGTGTCGCTCGCGACCGCCTCGAGCGCCCCGGGAAGGGCGACGCCGCCGCGCATGATCTCGCGCACGCGCTCGAGCACCAGGAAGGCGGCATGGCCCTCGTTCATATGCCAGACCGTCGGCTTCAATCCCATCGCCGCCAGCGCGCGCGCGCCACCCACGCCGAGCACGATCTCCTGCTCGATGCGCGTCGTCTTGTCGCCGCCGTAGAGGCGGTGGGTGATGTCGCGATCGGCGGCCCGGTTCGCCGGCAGGTCGGTGTCGAGCAGGAACAGGCTCACGTGGCCGACGCGCGCCTTCCAGACCTTGGCCTGGACCTTGCGGCCGGCGAGATCGACCGACACGCGAAGATCGCCGCCGTGCGGGCGCTGCACCGGCGAGACCGGCAGATCGTCGAAGTCCGAATCGGTGTAGGCGGCGAGCTGCTTGCCGTCCTTGTCGATGGTCTGCGAGAAGTAGCCCTGACGATAGAGCAGGCCCACCGCCACGAATGGCAGTCGCAGGTCGCTCGCCGCCTTGCAGTGGTCGCCGGCGAGGATGCCCAGGCCGCCGGCGTAGATCGGGAGGCTCTCGTGAAAGCCGAACTCCGCGCAGAAGTACGCCACCAGATCGTGCTCGCCGAGCGCGTCGGCGGGCGCCCGGCGCTGCCGGTCGCCGTGATACATGTCGTAGGCCGAGATGACGCCGTCGAAGGCGGTCAGAAACGCCGGGTCCTCGGCGGCGCCGAGCAGGCGCTCCTCGTCGATGCGGCGCAGGAACGCCTTCGGATTGTGCCCGACGCCTTCCCACAGCGTGGGGTTGAGCCAGCCGAAGAGGCTGCGCGTCGGCCGGTCCCAGGTGTACCAGAGGTTGGTCGCGAGCTCCTCGAGCCGGGCGAGCCGCGGCGGAATCCTCGGGTGAACCTCGAGGGAAAAATGAGTCCCGGGCTGGTCCTGCATGCGATCGGAATGCGTCGCGCCGCCCGGCGGCTCTCGACCGCCGGGGGCGAGCTTCGGTCAGGCGGCCTTTTCGAGCTCCACCCGATACTTGCCGTGACGCGCGAGGCTGTTCATCTTGAGCCGCTGGTAGAACGCGCGCTGCGCCGCGCCCGCGTTGTCGGCCTTGCCCGCCCAGAGCTTCATCGGCGGATCCTGCAGCGCGCGCGCGTAGGAGAACGACAGCACCCACGGCGCCTCCGGCGCCATGACGTTCATCGCATTCAGGTTCGCGGTGGCTTCCTCGGGGCTCTGGCCGCCGGAGAGGAAGTTGATCGTCGGCACGGCGGCCGGAACGGTCCGCAGCAGCACCTCGAGCGTCGAGCGGGCGACCACCTCGGCGCTCGCCTTCGGCGGACGCTCCTTGCCGGGGAGCACCATGCTCGGCTTGAGCACCATGCCTTCGAGCAGCACGCGATGGCGCCGGAGCGCGCGGAACACCTCGGAGAGCACTGCCTCGGAAACCTCGTGACAGCGCTCGAGCGTATGGCCGCCGTCGATCAGCACCTCGGGCTCGACGATCGGCACGATGCCCTCGGCCTGGCAGATCGCGGCGTAGCGCGCCAGCACCTCGGCGTTCGCCTTGATGCCCAGCGGCGTCGGATTACGGTCGGTGATGCCGTAGACCTCGCGCCACTTGGCGAAGCGCGCCCCCTTCGCCTTGTACTCCTTGAGACGCTCGGCGAGGCCGTCGAGGCCCTGGGTGACGAGATCGCCCTCGGCATTCGGAAGCGCCGTCGTGCCCTTGTCGACCTTGATGCCCGGAAGGATGCCCTGCTTCGTCAGCAGATCGGGCAGCGTCGTGCCGTCGTCGGCCTTCTGGTCGAGCGTCTCCTCGTACAGGATGAAGCCGGCGACGAACTCGCCGACGCCCTTGGTGGTGAAGAGCAGCGTGCGGTACGCGCGGCGGGTCTCTTCGGTGGATTCGATGCCGACTGCCTTGAAGCGCTTGGTGATGGTGGGCGTGCTTTCGTCGGCGGCGACGATGCCCTTGCCGGGCTGCACGATCCGGGCGATGGTCGCCCGAAGCTCGTCCTGGACACTCATGCGTACTCCTCCGGATCTGGGGCGTCGTTCACGGGGCGGTCGATCGGGTGACGAGTCCGGCACGGGAGCCGCCGCCTCCGGGCGACTTACCGCGTATTGTACCGGGCCGACTAGCCTTTGATGCAGATCATCGGCTCCAGGCGGGCGACTTTGCGCGCAAGTCCGGCGCGCTCCGCCGCGTCGACCACCTCCGCGACGTCTTTGTATGCTCCAGGGGCTTCCTCGGCGACGCCGCTCGGCGACGGGCTGCGAACGAGGATCCCGCGCCCCGCGAGCTCCTCGATCACGTCGCGGCCGCGCCAGCGCCGGGACGCCTGAGTCCTGCTCATGCGCCGGCCCGCGCCGTGGCACGCGGAGCCGAACGCGGCCGACATCCCCTGTGCGGTCCCCGCGAGCACGTAGGACGCCGTCCCCATGCTGCCGCCGATGAGCACCGGCTGGCCCGCTTCGCGCAGCGCCGCGGGCAGATCGGGATGTCCCGGGCCGAACGCGCGCGTCGCGCCCTTGCGGTGCACGAAGAGCTGCCGCTGCTTGCCGTCGACGACATGCTCCTCGAGCTTGCAGGTGTTGTGCGAGACGTCGTAGACGAGGCCGAGCTCCGCCTCCGGCAGCAGCGTGCGGAACGCCCGGCGCGTCAGGTGCCCGAGGATCTGGCGATTGGCGAGCGCGCAGTTGATCGCCGCGCGCATCGCGCCGAGGTAGCGCCGGCCGAGTGCCGAGCGGATCGGCGCGCAGGCGAGCTCGCGCTCGGGCAGCGCGATGCCCAGCGCGCGCGCCGTGGTCGCCATCTCGCGCAGGAACTCCGTGCCGATCTGATGGCCGAGGCCGCGCGAGCCGCAGTGGATGCTGATCACGACCGCGCCGCGCTCGAGGCCGTAGGCCCGCGCCAGCCCCGCGTCGTGGATCCGGGTGACCTTCTGGACTTCGAGATAGTGATTGCCCGAGCCGAGCGTGCCCATCTGCTCGCGCTGGCGCTGCTTGGCGGCTTCGGACACCGCGGACGGATCGGCGCCGGCGGCGACTCCGCGCTCCTCGATGCGCTCGAGATCCTCGCCGAGACCGAAGCCTTCGCCGACCGCCCAGCGAGCGCCGTCCGCGAGCATCGCGTCCATCGCCTGCGCCGAAAGCTGCACGGCACCGGTGCTGCCGACGCCGGCGGGAATGCTCGCGTAGAGCGCGTCGGCGAGCTTGCGCTTGACCCGCTCGACCGCGGCCGAGTCGACGCCGCTGCGCAGCATGCGCACGCCGCAGGAGATGTCGAAGCCCACGCCGCCGGCCGAGACCACGCCGTCGTCGTCGGCGTCGAACGCCGCGACGCCCCCGATCGGGAAGCCGTAGCCCCAGTGCGCGTCGGGCATCGCGAACGACGCCTTGACGATGCCGGGCAGCGCGGCCACGTTCGCGACCTGCTGCGCGACCTTGTCGTCCATGCCCTCGATCAGCGCCTCGTCGGCGTAGAGTACGCCGGGCACGCGCATCGCGCCCGTGCGCGGCAGCTCCCACGCGCATTCGGCCCTGCGGATCAGTCGCGAGCGATCCATTGCCGGGCTATCGCGGCGCCGGGGCGGTCAGACGTCGACGACGCATTGCGCGATCCACCGGCCGTCGGCGCGCTGCGCGACGCACAGGCCGGTGTAGGTCGCGGCCTTCACCTCGACGGCCGGGCGGTGGCGCGTGCGGTCGACCGGCTCGCCCCACGCGGTCGCCCGCAGGCGATGCCCGGCCAGCTCCACCGCGAAGCGGCCGAAGAGCGCCTTGCGCTTGGCCATCTCGTAGATGAGCGCGTTGAGCCAGTCGGCGAGAAGCAGCTCGTCGTCCGGAGCCTCGCGGCCGATCGCGAGCGCGTCGCGGGCTGCCACGCTCGCAGGATCGACGACCACCGCGGTCAGCGCCAGCGCGGCCTGCTCGAAGGCTTCGCTGCGCGTCGCGCCGACCCCGCGCACGCCGATGTCCGAGCCGTGCGCGAAATGCTCCCAGGGCATGGACGTATCGTCGGCCGGCCGCCGGCTTCGCGCAAGGGCGGCGGCGCGGTCCGGGAAGATCATGCGTTGCAGGCGAAGCGCTCACGCGGCACCATTGCGGAAGACAGGGTAGCGCAATGCCGCGTTTTTCCGCCAATCTCTCCTTCCTGTACACCGAGCTGCCGTTCCTGGAACGCTTCGCGGCGGCGGCGCGCGACGGCTTCCGCGCGGCGGAGTTCGCGTTCGGCTACGAGCATCCGGTCTCCGACATCGCGGCGCGGCTGGCGGCGGCCGGCCTCGTGCAGGTGCTCATCAACGCTCCGCCTGGGGATGCGGAGGCGGGGGACCGCGGCCTGGGCGCACTCTCCGGTCGCGAGGCGGAGTTCGCCGAGAGCGTCGTGACGGCGCTCGCCTACGCCGAGGCGCTGCGCTGCCCGCGGGTGCACGTGATGGCCGGCGTCGTGTCGGAGGACCGCCGCGCGCGGGCGCGCGCGACCTTCGTCGCCAACCTGCGCCTCGCGGCGCGGGAGGCCGGGGCGCGCGGCATCGCGCTCACGATCGAGCCCATCAATCCCCGCGACATCCCCGGCTACTTCCTCAACACGCAGGCCGAGGCGCACGCGATCCGCGAGGAGGTCGGGGCCGACAATCTGTCCGTGCAGATGGACCTCTATCACGCGCAGATCGTCGAAGGGAACCTATCGGAGAAGATCCGCCGCTGGCTGCCGCACATCGGCCACGTCCAGATCGCGGGTGTTCCGGGGAGGCACGAGCCCGATGTCGGCGAGATCAACTATCGGCATCTCTTCGCGCTGCTCGACGAGCTGGGCTATGCGGGCTGGGTCGGCTGCGAATACCGGCCGCGCGCCGGCACGTCGGCGGGGCTGGAGTGGATCAGGACGTTCATGGCAACGGAGGAGGGACGATGAAGCGGACGATGGCTGCCGCGGTCGCGGCGCTCGTGCTGATCGCCGCCGCACAGGCCGCGGCGGAGCAAGCGGAGATCAACGTTGCGCAGCAGTACGGCGTGAGCTTCCTGCCGCTGATGGTGATGGAGCGCGAGAAGCTGATCGAGAAGCACGCGAAGGCGGCGGGCCTGGGCGAGGTGAAGGTCAACTGGGTCAAGGTCGCCGGTCCGAGCCTGATGAACGACGGGCTGGTCTCGGGCTCGCTGCAGTTCGCCGCGCTCGGCGCGCCGTCGCTGATCACGCTCTGGGCGAAGACCAGGGACAACGTCGCTGTCCGGGGCGTCTCGGCGATGACCACCTATCCGCTCTATCTCAACGTGCGCAACCCGGCGGTCAGGACGATCCGCGATTTCAGCGACAAGGACAAGATCGCCGTGCCCTCGATCAAGGTCTCGACTCAGGCCATCATGCTGCAGATGGCGGCGGCGAAGGAGTTCGGCGACGCCGACTACGCGCACTTCGATCCGTGGACGGTGTCGCTCTCGCATCCGGACGGCCTGCTCGCGATCACCAACAACAGCGGCGGCGTCGACGCGCACTTCACGACCTCGCCCTTCCACGAGCAGGAGATGAAGCTGCCCGGGATCCGCACGCTCACGACCTCCTACGAGATCCTGGGCGGCCCGGCGACCGCGGTGGTGATCGCCGCGTCGGGCAAGTACCGCGATGCGAACCCGAAGACCTACATGGCGTTCTTCGCTGCGCTCAAGGAGGCGATCGACGGCATCAACAAGGACAAGCGCGCGGCGGCGAAGGTCTACCTCGAGCAGGCCAACGACACCAAGGACACGCCCGAGGAGATCTACGCGATGATCAGCGCGCCGGACTACCACTTCACGCTCACGCCGCAGAAGGTCTACAAGACGGCGGAGTTCATGTACAAGATCGGCACGATCAAGGTCAGGCCCGCCTCGTGGCAGGAGCTGTTCTTCCCCGAGGTCCACGCGCTGCCGGGCGACTGAAGAGCGCCGCGTGGCGGACCTCTTGCGCGTAGCCTGCGGGGCGGGATTCGCGGGCGACCGTGTCGAGCCGGCAGTGCTCCTGGCCGAGTCGGGCACGCTCGATTTCCTCGTGCTCGAGGTGCTTGGCGAGCGCACCGTCGCGCTCGCGCAACTGCGCAGGCGCAAGGATCCGGCGGCGGGCTACGACGCGATGCTCGAGCGCCGGGTCGAAGCGCTGCTGCCGGTGCTCAAGCGCAAGGGCGCGCGTCTGGTCGGCAACTTCGGCGGCGCGAATCCCGACGCTGCCGCCGACGCGATCCTCGCGATCGCCCGGCGCCTCTCGGTGCCCGTGAAGGTGGCAGTCGTGACCGGCGACGACGTGCTCGCGGAGATCGATCCGGCGAGCGTCGCGCTGGAGAGCGGGGCGCCGATCGCCGAATACGGCAGGCTAGTGTCGGCCAACGCGTATCTCGGCGCCGACGCCCTGCTGCCGGCGCTCGCCTCCGGGGCCGACGTCGTCGTGACGGGGCGCGTCGCCGATCCGTCGCTCTTTCTCGCGCCGATGATCCACCGCTACGGCTGGGCGCTCGACGATGTCGACCGGCTCGCGCGCGGCACGTCGATCGGCCACCTCCTCGAGTGCGCTGCGCAGGTGTCGGGGGGCTACTACGCCGACCCGGGACGCAAGGACGTGCCCGGGATCGCGCACCTGGGATTCCCGTTCGCCGACGTCGACGCCGACGGCAATGCGACGCTGGGCAAGCTCGAAGGGACGGGCGGGGTCATCGATCTGGCGACCGTCACGGAGCAGCTCCTCTACGAGGTCACCGATCCGACCGGCTACGTGACGCCCGACGTCGTCGCGGACTTCAGCGCGGTCCGTCTGCGGCAGAGGGGCCGCGACCGGGTCGAAGTGCGCGGCGCGCGGGGCCGGGCGCGCCCGGACAGGCTCAAGGTCAGCGTCGGCTATCTCGCGGGCTACCTCGGCGAGGGCGAGATCGGCTACGGCGGGGAGAACGCGCTCGCGCGGGCGCGGCTCGCCGGCGACATCGTCCGCGAGCGCATCGGCGCGGAGTTCGACGAGCTGCGCATCGACCTGATCGGCAGCACGTCGCTGCACGGCCGCGCCTTCGATGCCCAGGAGCGCCCGTACGAGGTCCGGCTGCGGGTCGCGGCGCGCGCGGCCTCGCCGGAGCGCGCGGCGATCGTCGGCGAAGAGGTCGAGGCGCTCTATCTCAACGGCCCGGCGGGCGGAGGCGGCGCGCGCAAGTACGTGCACGAGCAGATCGGCATCGTCTCGACGCTGATCGACCGCGACCGGGTGCGCACGCGGACCACCGTGAAGGATTGGGCGCTCGATGGCCAGACTGTATGACCTCGCGCACTGTCGTGCCGGCGACAAGGGCGACACCTCGATCCTGTCGCTGATCGCCTATCGGCGGGAGGACTACCCGCTGCTCGTCGAGCGGGTGACCGGCGAGGCGGTCGCGAAGCATCTCGCGTGCATCGTGCGCGGCACGATCCGCCGCTACGAGCTGCCGGAGCTCGGCGCGCTGCAGTTCGTCTGCGAGCACGCGCTCGCGGGCGGCGTGACGACGTCGCTCGCGCTCGACGCTCACGGCAAGTCGCTGTCCTATGCGCTGCTGGAGATGGAGATCTAGCGTGGCCGGACGAGCGGAGATCATGCCGGCGCGCTCCCGCGTGGCGATTCACGGCCTGGAGTTCCTCCTCGGGCTCTCGGTCGTGGCCGGCCTCTGGTACCTGGCCAGCGCCGCCGTCGCCAACAAGACGCTGGTGCCTTCGCCGCTCATGGTCCTGCACGCCTGGGTCGATCTCCTGCGCAGCGACCTTCCGGCGGACGTGCTCGCGAGCCTCGTCCATCTGGGGATCGGCTACGGCCTGGGCATCGCGGCCGGGCTCGCGCTCGCCATGCTGTCGATGCGCTTCGGAGCGGTCGAGGCGATCGTCGATCCGCTGGTCGAAGTGCTGCGTCCGCTGAGCGCCATCGCCTGGATTCCGCTCGCCATCCTGATGTTCGGGGTGAGCCAGCGGGTCCCGGTCTTCCTCATCTTCTACGCGGCGGTCTTCCCGATCTTCGTCAACACTATCGCCGGGGTGAAGCAGGTCGACCGGCAGCTCGTGCGCGCGGCGGAAATGCTCGGGGCCTCGCGGCGCACGATCGTGATGCACGTGGTGATCCCCGCGTCGCTGCCTTACGTGCTCGCCGGTGCCCGCCTGAGCCTCGGCGTGGCCTGGATGGCGATGGTCGCCGCCGAGCTCACCGGCGCGGACTCGGGGCTCGGGTGGCGCCTGTTCTGGTACCAGGAGTTCTTCGCCATGGACAAGGTGATGGCCGTCATCCTCACCATCGGGGTGCTGGGCTATCTCTTCGACACGCTGCTGCGCCGGCTGCAGGCCCGGATCACGCGCTGGAGCCCGGACAGCGCTGCGCTCGACTCGTGAGGCCCCTCGCGCAGCGGCAGTGGCTGCCGCTCCTTTTCTTCCCCGCGCTGCTCGCGGCGTGGGAGGCGCTCGTCCGCGCAGTCGGCCAGACCGCGCTCGTCCCCTATCCGACCGGCGTGCTGCAGGCGCTCGCGCGCACCATCGGCGACGGCACGCTCGTCGCGGCGACGGCCTCGAGCCTCCTTCGCGTGCTGCTCGGCTTCGCGATCGGCGCAGCGCTGGGCATCCCGCTGGGCATGCTGATGGGACGGGTGCAGCGCATCCACCGCGCGATCGGCCCCATCATCGATTCGCTGCGCTCGGTCGCGCCGATCGCGTGGATCCCGATGGCGCTGCTCTGGCTCGGGATCCGCGGCAACGCGGCGCTGTTCATCGTCGCCTACGCCGCCTTCTTCCCCTTCGTCGTGAGCGCCGTGCAGGGCGCCCGCCTGATCGATCGCAACCTCGTCGACGCGGCGCGGGCCCTGGGCGCGCGACAGGCGCTCATGCTGCGCTCGGTCGTCCTGCCCAGCGCGCTGCCGGCGATCCTGACGGGCGCACGCATCGCGATGGCCTTCGCCTGGGGCTCGATCATCGCCGCGGAGCTCGCCATGGGCATCAAGGTCAACGCAGGCGGCTCGGCCGCGGTCGGCCTGGGACAGCTCATGGTCAATACGCTCTATGTCCGGCGCGACGTCAACGGCCTCGTGCTCTACATGATCGTGATCGGCATCATCAGCCTGGCGATCGACCTCGCCATGCGGCGCCTGCAGCGCGGCCTCACGCCATGGAGGCCGATATGAGCACGGCCCCAGGCGGCGCAGCGGCCGGCGCGAAGGTCGAAGGCCGCGCGGTGTCGAAGACCTACGTGTCGGCGCGCACGGGCGAGCAGATCGAAGCGCTGCGCGAGGTCTCGTTCCGCGTCATGCCGCACGAGTTCGTCGGCATCGTCGGTCCTTCGGGCTGCGGCAAGTCGACGCTGCTCTCGCTGGTCGCGGGCTTCGCCGCGCCGAGCTCCGGCGAAGTCCTGTTCGACGGGGCGCCGATCGCCGGACCCGATCCCCGCCGCGGCGTGATGTTCCAGGACTACGCGCTGTTTCCGTGGCGCACCGTGCTCGGCAACGTCGAGTTCGGGCCCTTCGCCCGTGGCGTCGGCGCCGAGGCGCGCCGGGCGACCGCGCGCCACTTCATCGAAATGGTCGGGCTGACCGGTTTCGAGGACCGCTATCCGCACGAGCTCTCGGGCGGGATGCGCCAGCGCTGCGCGCTGGCGCGGCTGCTCGCGAACGAGCCGGAGGTCTGGCTCATGGACGAGCCCCTCGCCGCGGTCGACCTGCAGACGCGCAACATCCTGCAGGACGAGCTTCTGCGCCTCTGGGGTGACGGCGAGATGGCCGAGCGCCGCCGCGCCGTCCTGTTCGTCACCCACGGCATCGACGAGGCCGTGTATCTTGCCGATCGCGTGATCGTGCTCGGCCGCCGGCCGGGCCAGGTGAAGGACGTGGTTGCGATCGACATGCCCCGGCCGCGCCGCGGCCGGCGCAACTCGGCCGAGGCCGGTCGCTACGTCGAGCACATCTGGAGCCTGATCAGGGACGAGGCTGCGCGCGCGATCATCGAGGAAGCGGACTAGCCGATGCACGGCCCACAACGATTGGAGGGACAAGCCATGAGCCACAGCACGCTCCGCCGTCGATTCCTCGCGCGTACCGGCGGCCTGGGTTTTTCCGCGCTGCTCGGGCTTCCACTCTTCGCCGCCAGCCCGGCGCTCGCGCAGGCGCTCAAGATGACGATGGGCATCGGGCTCACCAACGACGGGGCGCCGCTGGTGTTCGCGATGCAGCGCGAGAAGCTGCTCGAGAAGGCCGCCGAGGAGCTCGGCCTGCACGTCGATCCCGAGTACCTCAACTTCCCGGTGCTCCTGCGCATGCTGCAGGGCCTCGCCGCCGGCCAGCTCGACATTGGCATGCTCGGGTCGACGCCGACGATCCGCAACTTGGCGCTGTCCAATCCCGCGATCCCGGTCGCGATCGCCGGCGGCGGCATCAAGTTCCCGCTCCAGGTCCCGCCGGGCTCGCCGATCAGGAACCTCGAGGGGCTCAAGGGCAAGTCGGTGCTGACGATCGTAGGCTCCGACCTGCATCTGGTGCTCAACCTGATGCTGCAGGCGCAGTTCGGCACCGACGACCCGAAGGCGCTCGACATCACGGTGAAGAACATCCAGGCGTTCGCCGAGCTCACGCGTGCGCAGCCGGGCATCGACGCCGTCCTGAGCGTCGAGCCGGCGGCACAGGGCGCCGTCAACTCGGGCCAGCTCGTCAATCTCCTGCGCAACGACGGGACGACGGGACCCGCCTACGACGGTCCGGAAGGCAAGGGCGAGGGCCACCGGATCGCGAGCTTCGCGAAGACGCCGTTCGCGCCCGAAGCCTACTATCCGCATCGCATCTGGTGGGTGACCCGGGAGGAGTTCCTCAAGAGCAATCCCAAGGCCGTGACCGCGCTGCTGATCGCCAACGCGCGGGCGACGACCATGGTCACGAAGATGACGCCCGACGCGATCATCGACATGGCTAGCCAGGACTGGTTCAGCGACCGCGCGGCGCAGCGTCCCTACGTCGAGAACATTCTCTATCGCCGGCGAGGCTGGTCGTGGATCACGGAAGGCGACGCGCGCACGCTCGTCGGCTTGTCGAAGGTCAAGTCGATCTACCAGCAGGAGCTCACGCCCGACCTGGTCAAGCGCACGCTGCGCTTCGGCGCGCCGCTCGCCCGCGAAGCCTGGGAGCGGGTAGGCAAGTTCCCCGGCGAGGCGGCGTTCACCGATCCCAGGGCCACGGACATCCGCGGCCTGCCGGTCTGGGAGATGGATCGCTGGAAGCTCTGAAGAGAGCGGGATCGAGCCTCGCGCGGTGCCGCGGCGAGGAGGCGAGTCGAGACCGGCCCGAAGCTCGGCGCGGCGCAGTGTTGCAGAAAACCGACAACGCCTTGTAACGAGCACTCGCTGCTGACATCGGCGTCAGGCAGTCCGTATGTTCATGAAGGCGAAGGCAAATGCGCTTTTTCGCGGCCATGGTACGGCGGGTGCAACAGGTTCGATCGAGCGCGAACAGGCTAGCCGGTGCGAATTCTTGCCGTCTAGAATGCGGCAGCCCCTGCGTCGCGGCGTTGAGCGCGGCGTCGCGATGCGCCGGACTGGAAACGACGAAGACGACAAATCCAGGTCTATGCCCGCTCCTTGAGCCCCGGTCGCCGAGCACTCTGCGCAATCGCATTCGCTGTAATCCTTGACCCTTCCGCCTACGCCGCGGTCGGGGTCAACAAGAGCTTCACTCCCAATTCGGTCGTGTCGACGCAATCGTCGACGCTGGCGATCGTCCTGCTCAACCCCAATTCGTCGACGGCCACCGGAGTCGCGCTGACCGACTCGCTGCCCGCGGGCGTCGTCGTCGCCAACCCGCTCGTCGTCGGGACCAACAGCTGCGGCTTCTCCACCGCCGCCATCGTCGCCGGCGGCACGTCGATTCCGCTGTCGGGGGGAACGATCCCGGCGATCAGCGGCGGCGTCGCGGGGCAGTGCCAGATCCAGGTCAACGTCGTCTCGGCGACTCCGAACACCTACCTCAATACGATCGCCGCCGGCGCGGTGTCGTCCTCGCAGGGCAGCAATGCGCAGGCGGCGCAGGCCACGCTGGTGGTCTCGAAGCCCGCCAACGTCACCGGCCCCAAGGCGTTCTCGCCGACCAACGTGCATGGCGCCGGCACGCCTTCCACGCTGACCATCACGCTCACCAACCCCAACGCGGTGCCCCTGACCGCCGCCGCCGTCACCGACACGCTGCCGGCCGCGATCACCATCGCGCCCACGCCCAATGCCGGCACGACCTGCGGCGTCGGCGCGTCCGCGACGCCCAGCTCCAGCACGACCAACCCGGCGACGATCGCGCTCGCCGGCGGGACGATTCCGGCCAACGGCTCCTGCACCTTCTTCGTCGACGTCGTCGCGCGCAATCCCAACGCGCTCGTCAACGGCAACCAGACCAACACCATCGCCGCGGGCGCGCTGACCACGGCCGAAGGGGCGACCAACTCCGCGTTCTCGGCGAACATCAACGTCCAGACCGGCGGCAGCGTCGCCAAGGCGTTTGCGCCGAACGTGATCGCCTCCGGCGGCGCGTCGACGCTGACGATCACGGTCACCGACTACAACACGACGGCGCTCTCGCCGATCACCTTCACCGACACCTTCCCGACGGCCGCCGGCATGGTCGCGACCGCGCTGCCGGTATCGACCTGCGGGGGCACGATCAGCACCGTGCCGGCGCAGCCCGCCCCGCCGCCCTACACCTCGTTCACGCTCACCGGCGGAAACCTCGCCGGCGTGGTCGGGCCGGCGGCGGGCTCGACCACCTGCACGATCACGATGCCGGTCACGGCGACCGCCACCGGCACGAACACGCTGACCGCCAACAACTACGGCGGCGTCACGATCGCGGCGGCGAGCGCGGCGCTGTCGGTGAGCGCGATCTCCGGCAGCAAGTCGTTCACTACGCCGGCGCTGCAGACCGGCACCACGACGCTGACGATCACGCTCAACAACCTGACCAGCGCGTCGGCGACGATCACCTCGGTGCGCGACGACCTCACGACGATGGGGGCGGGCTTCACCATCGATCCCGCGGCGACGCCCGGAGGAACCTGCGGGACGACGCTCACCTCGCCCACGGGAGGGACGCTGATCACCACGACGGGCGGCACGATTCCCGCGAACGGAAGCTGCACGATCACCCTGCTGCTCGACATCTCGGCGACCTCCGCGACCGGCAACCGGACCGACACGATCCCGGCGTCGACCGCGGTCAACGGCGTCCACACGAGCGCGGGCAACAACACCATCGCGATCGCCGGCACGGTCAACGTCCAGCGCGCGCTGACCGTGACCAAGGCCTTCGCGCCGGCCACGGTCCAGGGCGGCGCCGCGTCGCGTCTCACCGTGACGCTGGCGCCGACGGTCAACCTGACGAGCGTCGGCTTCAGCGACGACCTGACCACGATGGGCGCGGGCTTCACGCTGCTCTCCACCGGCGCGGGGCCGAATCCGGTCGCCACCGGCTGCGGCGCAGGCACCGTGACCGCGGCACCCGGCGCGACGAGCTTTTCGCTTGCCGGCGCGACGCTGACCGCGGGCACCAACTGCACCGTCGCGGTGAACGTGGCGAGCCCGGTGTCGACGGGAACGTTCACGGACACCATCGCCGCGGCCAACATCACGACCGCACAGGGCGTCACGACCAGCGCGGTCACGGGCAACCTGGTGCTGGTGAACAACTCCGTCACCGTCAACAAGTCGTTCAGTCCGACCGCCGTCGCGCTCGGCAGCACGAGCTCGGGCAACCCCAACTTCTCGACGCTCGCGATCCAGGTCCGCAACAACAACGCCGGCGCGATCAACCTGACGGGCGTCGGGCTCACCGACGTGTTGCCGACGGGCATGGTCGTGGCCAACCCGCCTACCGCCAGCTTCAGCGGCAGCGGTTGCGGCGGCGCCACCATCACCGCGGCCGTGGGTGCGACCCAGGTGCAGCTCGCGAACGCGAACGCCAATTCGAACTCGATATGCACGCTCTCGGTGCACGTCGTGGGGACCATCGCCGGCAACCTGATCGATACGATCGCGCCCGGGTCGATTACGAGCGCGCAGGGCGTGACCAATCCTCTGCAAGGGACCGCCACGCTCGCCGTCACCGGTACGGCGAACCTCACGATCACCAAGACCGACGGCGTGACCTCCGTCGTGCCGGGCATGTCGACGACGTACACGATCAAGGTGTCGAACGCGGGCCCGAACGACGTCACAGGGCTGGGCGTCAACGACACGCCGCCGGCGGGGATGACCTTCACCTCGTGGACCTGCACGGCGACCGCGGGCTCCTCGTGCCCGGCGAGTGGCAGCGGGCCGATCGCCGCCAGCGTCACCGTGGCGAACGGCGGATCGGTGACCTTCACCGTGACCGCCGCCGTCGCTTCGAACGCGGCGGGGAGCAGCATCACCAATACCGCGAGCCTCGCCGTGCCCGGCTCGGTGATCGACACCAATCCGGCCACCTCCGCGAGCGACACCGATACGCTCACGCGGCAGGCCGACCTCGCGATCACCAAGTCCGACGGAGTGGCCTCGGTCGTGCCAGGAACGTCGACGACCTACACGATCGTCGCCACCAACAACGGTCCCAGCGACGTGACCGGAGCGACCGTCACCGACAACCTCCCGCCCGCGATCACGAGCGCCGCGTGGACATGCACCGCGTCGTCCGGGGCGGGCTGTCCCGCGTCGGGCACCGGCAACATCGGCGCGTCGGTGAACCTTCCCGCCGGCGCCACAGCGACGTTCACGGTTGTCGCAGCGATCTCTCCCGGGGCCGTCGGCACGCTTTCGAACACGGCGACGATCGCGGCGCCGGCAGGCGTCACGGAGACCAACTCCTCGAACAACAGCGCGACCGACAACGACACGCTGACGCCGCAGGCCGATCTCGCGATCACCAAGACCGACGGCGTGACAAGCGTCAATGCGGGCGGGAGTACGGTCTACACGATCGTCGCGACCAACAACGGGCCGAGCGTGGCCACGGGTGCGACGGTCAGCGACACGGCCCCGGCCGGCCTGACCCTCGGGAGCTGGACCTGCACGGCGAGCGCGGGGTCGAGCTGTCCGGCGAGCGGCAGCGGCAACATCAGCTCGGCGGTCGTCAACCTGATCGTCGGTGGCAGCGCGTCGTTCACCGTGAACGCGACGGTTGCCGGCAGCGCGACCGGCTCGATATCCAATACGGCCACGATCGCCGCGCCGGCAGGGGTCACGGATCCCTTCCCCACGAACAACAGCGCGACGGATACCGACACCGTCAATCCGGTCGCCGACCTGGCGATCACCAAGACCGACGGCACCACGACCGCGACGCCGGGCGGCTCGACCACGTACACGATCGTCGTCAGCAACAGCGGTCCGAGCGCCGTCACCGGAGCCACGGTGAGCGACGTCTTACCGGCGAGCGTGGCGAGCGACACGTTCACCGCCGTCGGCAGCGGCGGAGCGACCGGCTTCACCGCGAGCGGCAGCGCCAACATCGCCGACACGGTCAATCTGCCGGCGGGCAGCACGGTCACCTACACGCTGCACGCGAGCATCGCGTCGAGCGCGACGGGGACGCTGGTCAATGTGGCGACCGTGACGGCGCCAAGCGGGGTGACCGATCCGAACCCGGGCAACAACAGCGCGACCGACACCGATACGCTGACGCCGCAGGTGACGCTCGGCGTGGTCAAGAGCGACGGCAGCGCCGGCTACACCCCGGGCGGCACGGCGGTCTACACCGTCACGGTGACCGACACCGGTTCGAGCGACGCGGCCAACGTCACCGTCGCCGACGCGTTCCCTCCGGGCCTCGCGCTCACCGCCGCCGCGAGCTGCGTCGCCGTCGGCAGCGCGAGCTGCGGAACCGTGGCGGGCGCCATCGGCGACACGAGCTTCGGCGCCACCGGCGCGAGCGTCGCCGCCGGCATCGGCAACTCGCTCGTGTTCACGGTTCCGGTCGCGTTCGACTCGGACATGACCGCCGACCCGCTCATCAACACCGCGACGGCCACCGATCTCGTAACCAATGCGACCGCCTCGGGCTCCGACAGCGATACGCTCGCGGCAGAGGTCGCGCTGGCGGTCGTCAAGACCGACGGCAGCACCACGTACTCGCCTGGCGGCACCGCGACCTACACCGTGACGATCACCAGCACCGGGATGTCGGATGCGACCAACGTCACCGTGAGCGACGCGCTGCCGGCGGGCGTGACGCTGACCGCCGCAGCCACCTGCGTGCCGAGCGGCAGCGCAAGCTGCGGCACCGTGACCGGCGCGGCGGCGGGCACGAGCTTCGGCGCGACGGGGGCTCAGATCGCCGCGGGCACCGGGAACTCGCTCGCGTTCACCGCGCCCGTGGCCTTCGCCGCGAGCATGACCGTCGATCCGCTGGTCAACACCGCTACGGCGACCGACGTGCTGTCGGGTGCGACCGGATCCGGCGTCGACAGCGACGCGCGCTCCGCGCAGGTCACGCTGGCGCTGACGAAGACCGACAACAGCGCGACCTACACGCCGGGCGGCACCGCCACCTACACCGTCACGGTCGTGAACAGCGGCCTGACCGACGCGCTGGACGTCTCGGTCAACGATACCCTGCCGGCCGGCGTGACGCTCACCGCCGACGTCGCGTGCGCCGCGACTGGCGCCACCTGCGGAACCGTGACGGGAGCGGGCGGCGACACGAGCTTCAGCGCGACGGGCGCGACGATCACGGCGGGCGCCGGCAACTCGCTCGTGTTCACCGTGCCAGTCGCCTTCGCATCCAGCCTCGCGGACGATCCCCTGGTGAACGCCGCGGCCGCGAAGGATCAGGCGTCGGGTGCGAGCGGCAGCGGCTCCGACAGCGACGCCCTCTCGGCCCAGGCCGCGCTCGGAGTGACCAAGAGCGACGGCAGCGCCACCTACACGCCGGGCGGAACCGCGACGTATACGATCGTCGTCACCAATGCCGGGCCGTCGGACGCGACGAGCGTGACGGTCTCCGATCCGCTGCCTTCGGGCGTGACGCTCGGCGCCGACGCCACCTGCGTCCCGGCCGGCAGTGCATCCTGCGGGACGGTGACCGGAGCGAGCGGCGACGCGAGCTTCGGCGCGACCGGCGCGGCGATTCCCGCCGGGGCTGGCAATTCGCTCACGTTTACAGCGCCCGTCGCATTCGCGGCGAGCTTAACCGCGAATCCTCTGGTGAATACCGTGACGGCGACCGATCCGGCGAGCGCGCCTGCGACCGCGAGCGACAGCGATGCGCTCAGCGCCGACGTCGATCTGGGCATCACCAAGACCGACGGCGTGACGACCGCGGTGCCGGGTGAGAGCGTGACCTACACCATCGTCGTGACCAACGCCGGACCGAGCGACGCCGTCGGCGCGACCGTCACCGACACGCTGCCGGCTGCGATCGCCGGCGCGACCTGGACCTGCGCGGCGGCCGGCGGGGGGACCTGCACCGCCTCGGGCACGGGAGGCATCACCGATACCGTCGACGTGCCGGCAGGCGCGACGCTGATCTACACCGTGGTCGCGTCGATCGCGCAGGGCGCGACCGGTTCGCTCAGCAATTCGCCGACGGTGACCGCGCCGCCGGGCGTAACCGATACCAATCCCGCCAACAACAGCGCCAACGACACCGACACGCTCACGCCGCAGGCCGATCTCGCGATCACCAAGACCGACGGCGTGACGAGCGTCAATGCCGGCGCGAGCACGGTCTATACCATCGTCGCCGGCAATGCCGGTCCGAGCGCCGTGGCTGGCGCCACGGTCGCCGACACCGCGCCGGCGGGCCTGACGTTCGGCAGCTGGACCTGCACGGCGAGCGCGGGGTCGAGCTGTCCGGCGAGCGGCAGCGGGAATCTCGCCGCCGCGGTCAATCTGCTGAGCGGCGGCAGCGCGACCTTCACGGTCAACGCGACGGTTGCGGGCAGCGCGACCGGCTCGATATCCAATACGGCCACGATCGCGGCGCCTGCCGGTGTGACCGATCCGAACCCTGGCAACAACAGCGCGACCGACGTCGATACCATCACGGTCGTCAGCGCCAACCTGACCCTCGCCAAGTCGGACGGCAACACGCGCTACACCCCCGGCGGCACGGCGACCTACACGATCACGGTCGGGAACAACGGGTCGGCGACCGCGAGCAGCGTGACCGTCACCGACAATCTGCCGGCGGGCCTCACGCTCGTCGCCAGCGCCACCTGCGTGGCGACTGGCACGGCGACCTGCGGCAGCCTGAGCGGCGTCGCGGGCGGCGCGACGTTCTCTGCGACGGGCGCCACCATCGCCGCCGGGCCCGGCAACCAGCTCAGCTATTCGCTGCCGGTGAGCTTCGCCGGCGGCCTGACCGCAGCGCAGATCACCAATACGGCCACCGCGACCGACGCCGTTGGCGGCAGCACCGCCTCGGCCTCCGACACCAATGTTCGTGCCGCGAGCTCCGCGCCGCAGGCGATCCCGGTCGATGACCATCGCGCGCTGCTTGCGCTCGGCACGCTCATCGTCCTGCTTGGATGGCGGCGGGTGCGCGCCCGGGCACGCTGCGCGCGTTCCGACCGCTAGCCCACGACCTTCGCTAAATCGCCTGCACCGGCGCCGAGTGCCCGGAGCAGCTCGTGTGGCCGACTACAGCGCGATGCTCATGCCGCCGTCGATGAACAGGATCTGGCCCGTCACGTAGTCCGAAGCGGCGGAAGCGAGAAACACCGCCAGCCCCGCGATCTCGGGCGGATTTCCCCAGCGGCCCGCGGGGGTGCGCTTGTTGACCCAGGCGGTGAACTGCGCATCGGCGAGGAGCGCCGTGTTCATCTCCGTCGCGAAATAGCCCGGCGCGATCGCGTTGACCTGGATGTTGTGCGGCGCGAGCTCCACGGCCATCCCGCGGGTTAGCTGCCGTACGCCGCCCTTGGCTGCCGTGTAGGGAACGATGTTCGGCCGGGCCAGGTCGCTGGTGAGGGAGGCCACGTGCACGATCTTGCCGCGCTTCTTCGCGATCATCGACGGCAGCACGGCCTGCGAGACGACGAACGGCGCGGTCAGATTGGTCGCGATGATCGCGTCCCAGTCGGCGGGAGCGAACTCGGCCATCGGCCCGCGCCTCTGGATGCCCGCGTTGTTGACCAGGATGTCGATGGCGCCGTGCTCGGCGACGATCGCTTCGACGCCGGCGTGCACCGCGGCGCGGTCGGTGACGTCGAAGATGCTGGTCGCCGCTTTGAAGCCCTGTCCGCGGAGCTTCGCGGCCGCACGCTCGACTTCCGGCGACTTGCGGGCCCCGAGCACGACCGTCGCCCCCGCCTGGGCCAGCCCGGTGGCAATCGCGAACCCCAGGCCCCGGTACGCGCCGGTGATCAGCGCGACCTTGCCCGCCAGATCGAAAAAGGGAAGGGTCATCTCGGCTCGCCAGGAAGTGGTTCGCGATTATCGCACTGCGCGCGAGCGCGCAGGACGCATGGCGGCCTCGCAGCCGGTTCGAACGCGAAGCGCGGTACCCAGGAGGTCCCGGGGTTCGCGTCGCTCACCACCCGGGGTACGCGCCTGAGCACCGACTACGCGGCGACGCGCTCCGCCGAGGCGGCCGGGGCTTTCGCGGCACGGAACGCGGCGACCAGCTTTGCTTCCTTCTCCTTGGCCGCCGTGAGGTGCCTCAGCTTGACGTGGCCGTAGCCGCGGATGTGCTCGGGGATGCTCGCGATCTCGATCGCGATCGCGTGGTTGTGCGCAGCGAGCGAGGGCAGGAGCTCGTTGATCAGCGCCTCGTAGTCGACGATGAGCTGGCGCTCCGTCCGCCGCTCCGCCGTGCGGCCGAAGACGTCGAGCGGTGTCCCGCGCAGGCGCTTGAGCTTCGCCAGCGCCCGGAAAGCGCTCATCGCCCACGCTCCGTAGGCGCTCTTCTTCGCTTCGCCGGTGTCCGGGTCCGGCTTGTTGAACACCGGAGGCGCGAGATGGAACACGAGCTTGTAGTCGCCCTCGAACTGCGCCGCGACGCGCTTCGCGAAATCGGTCTCGCTGTACAGGCGCGCGACCTCATACTCGTCTTTGATCGCGAGGAGCTTGAAGTAGTAGCGCGCGACGGCTTCCGCGAGCGCCGTGCGGCCGGGGAGCTTCTGGCCTTCGGCCGCGCGGACCTTGGCGACGAAGTCGGCGTAGAGGCTGGCGTAGGCCGCGTCCTGGTAGCCGGTCAGGAACGCGACGCGGCGCGCGATCACCTCGTCGAGCGAGGTCGAGATGCGCTGCGACTCGGGCTTCGCTTCCGGAATCGCGAGCTTCAGCACCCGCTCGGGCTCGACCGCCGCCAGGCGCCCCCAGCGGAAGCTCTGCTTGTTCGCCTCGACCGACGCGGCGTTGAGCTCGATCGCGCGCAGGATCGCGTCCTCGCCGACAGGAATGAGACCGCGCTGCCAGGCGTAGCCGACCATGAACAGGTTGGTCGCGATCGAGTCGCCCATGAGTGCGGTGGCGAGCTTCGTCGCGTCCAGGAACTCGGCGTCGCCCGGCGCGACCGCGTCGCGGATCTCCTGTTCCATCGATCCCGTCGGAAACACGAGGTCGGCGTTGCGCGTGAAGTCCGCGGGCATGACCAGCGCCGTGTTCACCAGCGCCTTGGTGACGCCCTTCTGCATCTTGGCGAGCGCTTCGTAGCCGATGCCGGTCAGGATGTCGCAGGCGAGCACGAGCTTGGCCTCTCCCGCGGCGATGCGGGTGGCATGCAGCTTCTCCGGCGCGTCGGCCACGCGCACGTGCGTGACCACCGCGCCGTTCTTCTGCGCGAGCCCGGTCATGTCGAGGACCGAGACGCCCTTGTTTTCCAGGTGCGCGGCCATGCCCAGGAGCGCGCCGATGGTGACCACGCCCGTGCCGCCGATCCCCGTCACGAGAATGCTGTAGGGCTCGGTCACCGGCGGCATGGCCGGCGCGGGCAGGTGCGAGAAATCGACCGCGTCGGCCTTCTTCGGCTTGCGCAAAATCCCCCCCTCGACGGTGACGAAGCTCGGGCAGAAGCCGTTGACGCAGGAGTAGTCCTTGTTGCACGACGACTGGTCGATCGTGCGCTTGCGGCCGAACTCGGTCTCGAGCGGCGCCACCGACACGCAGTTGGACTTCACGCCGCAGTCCCCGCATCCCTCGCAGACGAGCTCGTTGATGAACACGCGCTTGGCCGGGTCGGGGTACTTGCCGCGCTTGCGCCGGCGGCGCTTCTCCGCCGCGCAGGTCTGGTCGTAGAGCAGGATCGTGACCCCCGCCGTGTCGCGCAGCTCCCGCTGCACGCGGTCGAGCTCGGAGCGATCGCGCACGGCGATGTCGCCCGCGAAGTAGCCGGAAGGGTACTTGGCCGGCTCGTCGGTGACGACGACGATCCTGGCGGCACCCTCGGCCGCGCACTGCTGCGCGATCATCTGCGGCGAGATCGGTCCGTCGACCGGCTGGCCGCCGGTCATCGCCACCGCGTCGTTATAGAGGATCTTGTAGGTGATGTTGACCTTGGCAGCGATCGCCGCGCGGATCGCGAGCAGGCCGGAGTGGTAGTACGTGCCGTCGCCCAGGTTGGCGAAGGTGTGCTTGGCGCCCGAGAACGGAGCCTGGCCGACCCAGGGCACGCCTTCGCCGCCCATGTGGGTGAAGGTCGACGTCGAGCGATCCATCCAGATCGCCATCACGTGGCAGCCGATGCCCGCGGTGGCGCGGCTGCCTTCCGGAACCTTCGTCGAGCTGTTGTGCGGGCAGCCCGAGCAGAAGTAGGGAATGCGGTTGAGCGTGATCTTCGGCTTCGCGAGCGCGGCTTCCTTGGCGTTGATCCAGTCAACGCGAGCGCGCAGCTTCTCCATCGTGCGCGGATGCAGCTCGAGCCGTTCGATGCGCTGTGCGATCACCCGCGCGATCATCGCCGGGGTCAGTTCGGCGTGCGGCGGCAGCAGCCAGTCGCCGTGAGGCCGGACCCATTCGCCCTTCTCGTCGAACTTGCCCACCACTCGGGGGCGCACGTCGTCGCGCCAGTTGTACAGCTGCTCCTTCAACTGGTACTCGACCACCTGGCGCTTCTCCTCGACGACCAGGATCTCGGCGAGGCCTTGGGCGAAATGGCGCACAGCTTCCGGCTCGAGCGGCCAGGGCATGGCGACCTTGAACACGCGGATGCCGATCTCGGCGGCTTCGCGCTCGTCGATGCCCAGGTCCTCGAGCGCCTGGCGCACGTCGAGATAGCTCTTGCCGCTCGTGATGATGCCCAGCCGCGCGGGTTTGGATGAATCGGAGGCGCCGATGACGATGCGGTTCAGCTTGTTGACGCGGCAGTAGTGCAGCGCCGCATAGATCTTGTAGTCCTGCATCCGCGCCTCGGTGGCGAGGAACGGGTCCGGCCAGCGGATCGACACGCCGTCGGGCGGCAGCGGAAAATCGTCGGGGACGACGATGTTGACCCGCGACGGATCGATCGACACCGACGAGGAGCTCTCGACGGTATCGGCGACGCACTTGAAGCCGACCCAGCACCCGGAGTAGCGGCTCATCGCCCAGCCGTGCAGTCCCAGGTCGAGGATCTCCTGCACCGACGAGGGATAGAGCACCGGGATCATCGCCGCCGAGAACTGGTGGTCGGACTGGTGCGGCAGCGTCGAGGACTTGGCGGCGTGATCGTCGCCGGCGAGCACCAGCACGCCTCCGTGCTTCGACGTGCCGGCGAAGTTCGCGTGCTTGAACACGTCGCCGCAGCGGTCGACGCCGGGGCCCTTGCCGTACCACATGGCGAACACGCCATCGACCTTCGCGTCGGGGTACAGGTTGACCTGCTGGCTGCCCCATATCGCGGTCGCGGCGAGGTCCTCGTTCAACCCCGGCTGGAACTTGATGTTGGCGCGATCGAGGAATGCCTTCGCCTTCCACAGCGAGAGGTCGAGCGCTCCGAGCGGCGAGCCGCGATAGCCGGAAACGAAGCCGCCCGTGTTGAGCCCCGCGGCCTTGTCGCGCTGGCGCTGCAGCATCAGCAGCCGCACGAAGGCCTGGGCGCCGGTCAGGAAGACTCGACCGGATTCGAGCTCATACTTGTCGTCGAGCGTGACCTGCCGGAGGGCTTCAGCCATGGTGCGCGTCCTTCGGTGCGATGGGATTGCTGCGGTGCGGCGCGAACGCGCCGATCGAGGACGAAACCATGCGATGATGCTCCAAGAAATTTTGTTTCCGGATGCCGCAGGTACCAGTCGCAGTTATCGGCGTATGGTACCCCCAACGGCGGAGGAGGCGATTGTGTCGCCGCTCCGCGAGCGCGCGGATTCTACGCTGTTAGATGGGGCTGCGGCAAATACGTTGCAGGCGAGTTTGCGTGACTCGTGCGCTACAGCCGCCGGACCTGCACGTCGACGCGCATCGCGGGCGCGATGCCTGTCTGACCCGTGAATGCGCCGGCCACCGGCGGCACCGTCTCCGGGTGTCGCGCCACGGCCACCGCGATGTGGTTCGCACCCGTGATCTCGCCGCTCGTCGGGTCGAAGCCTTTCCAGCCGGGGCCCGGAAGATAGATCTCCGCCCAGGCGTGCGTCGCCGCGCTGCCCGCCACGGTTGCGGGCGCGTGCAGGTAGCCGCTCACGAAGCGGCCCGCGAGGCCGAGACAGCGGCAGGCCTCGATGAAGAGGGTGGCATAGTCGCGGCACGAGCCCCGCCGGTCGAGAAGCGTCCGAGACGGCGGCTGCACGCCGGGTTCCTCGCGCCTCGTGTACGCGAGCTCCCCGGCGATCGCGCGGTTTAACCGGTCGAGCAGCGCGTAGGTCTGCACGGCTCCGAGGCCCAGCCCGCCCATCCAGTCGCGCAGCGCAGCCTGATCGTCGGGATAGGCGAGCTGCCGGTAGGGCATGAGATCCACCCGGTCCTCCGCCGCGTAGGAGAACGGATAGTTCACCGCGTAGTCCGCCACGACGAAATCGAGCGGGGCCTCCTCGTAGTGCTCGATCGTCACCTCGCTGGCGATGCTGAGGCGGTCGGAACCTTCCGAGAAGGTGGCGACAGCCACCGAATTGTCGAAGACGTCGCGATGCCATCGCACGACCGCTGCGGGCGAGATCTCGAGCTTCGAGGACTCGATGCGCACGTCGTGTCCTTCGCGCGGCCGCAGCATCAGCTGGTGCACTCCGAGGGTGACCGGCGATGCGTACCGATACTCGGTGAGGTGCGTGATCGCGAGCCGCTGCATCGCTCGAAGTTAGCGAAACTGCGACTTGCCGGCAAGGCCGTCATCGCCTAGTCTTGTCGCCGATAACGAAAGGTCGGGGCCCGGCGGATGGCAGGGAGGAGCTCGACGAAGAAGGGCGCAAAGCCCGCGAAGCCTCGAAAGGGCGGCGCGGCTCCGCTCGCCGGTAAGGCGCGCGAGCCGGGCGGCGCGCGCGGCCGAGGCGCCGGAAAAGCGCTCGCCGAGGCTCTCGAGCAGCAGGCCGCGGCCAGAGAGATCCTCCGCATCATCGCCCGCTCGCCTGCCGACGCGCAGCCCGTCTTCGATACGATCGCGAAGAGTGCCGCGCGGCTCTGCGCCGCCGAGTTCTGCCATGTGTTCCGGTTCGACGGCAAGCTCATTCACTTCGTGGCGCAGCACGGGCTTCCGGCGAAGGGACTCAAGGTCCTCCGCCCGCTCTATCCCATGGTGCCAAGCCGGCAGAGCGCTGCCGCCCGCAGCATCCTCAGTGGAAAAATCGAACTCCTCCCGGACGTCGAGGCGGACCGCGACTTCTCGCATCACAAATTCGCAAGGCAATTCAACTATCGCAGCGTCGTGGCGGTGCCGATGCTCCATGACGGCGTCGCCATCGGGGCGATTGTCGCGGCGAAATCGAGCACCGGCCCGTTTCCGGAAGGGCAGGTCGAGCTGCTGCGCACCTTCGCCGAGCAGGCAGTGATCGCGGTCGAGAACGTGCGCCTGTTCGAAGAGACGAAAGAGGCGCTCGACCAGCAGAGCGCCACCGCGGAGATCCTCCAGGCCATCTCGCGGTCACCCGGCAATCTCCGTCCTGTCTTCGATACCCTGGTGCGGGCCGCTGCGCGGTTTTGCGCCGCGCCGGACGTCGCGATCATGCGGCTCGACGGCGGCGTGCTTCGCGGCGTCGCTGCGACCGGGCAATTCGAGAAGGTGCTGAGACGGGAAGCGGGCGGCGTCGAAGCAGTGGAGCTCGGTCTCGACCGGAAGAGTGTATCGGGACGCGCGGCGTGGGACCGCCGCACCGTGCATGTCCACGATCTCGCGGCTGAGGCGGATGCGCAGTTCCCGGTCGGGCGCGAGATGCAGCGACGCTTCGGACATCGCACGACCGCCGCCACGCCGCTGCTGCGCGAGGGTGAGCCGCTCGGCGTCATCGTGCTGTTCCGCAACGAGGTCCGGCCGTTCTCCGACAAGCAGCTTCAGCTGCTCCGAATCTTCGCCGACCAGGCCGTTATCGCGATCGAGAACGTCCGGCTGTTCATGGAGGTGGAAGCGCGCAACCGCGAGCTCACCGAGGCGCTGGAGCAGCGGACGGCGACCAGCGAGATTCTGGGCGCGATCAGCCGTTCGCCGACCGACGTGCAGCCGGTGCTCGACACCATCGCCAGGGCCGCGCTCGAGCTCTGTCGTGCTACGTCCGCCAACCTCTTCAACTACGACGGCGAGCTCGTGCGCGTCGCCGCGATGGTGAACCGGAATCCGGACTATGTGGCGGTCATGAGGGAGATCTACCCGCGTCCGCTCAGCCGGGACACGGCCGCAACCCGCGCGATAGCGACCGGTCGGGTCGAGATGATTCCGGACGTGCTCGAGGACCGTGACTACGCGGCAGCGCTGGGAGCCCACTCGACGGCCGGAGGCTTTCGCAGCGTGCTGGCGGTACCGCTGCTTCGCGACGGCAAAGCCATCGGCGCTATCGCCGTCGGCCGCCCGGAAGCCGGGGTCTTCCCCGAGGCGCAGGTCGAGCTGCTAAAGACCTTCGCCGACCAGGCGGTGATCGCCATCGAGAACGTGCGACTCTTCAACGAGCTCAAGTCGCGCAACCGCGATCTGACCGAGGCGCTCGACCACCAGACGGCGACGAGCGAGATCCTGCGCGTCATCTCGAGCTCGCCGACCGACGTACAACCGGTGTTCGACATCATCGGCGAGCGCGCCGAGAAGCTTTGCGAGGCCGAGATCAGCGTCGTCACTCGTGTGGAAGCCGGGATGATCCATCTCGCGTCCATGCACGGCGTCGACACGGCGGGCACGGATGCGATCCGGCGCTATTTCCCTTCCGGCGCGAACGCGGGCTCGCTGTCGGCCCGTGCTTTTCGCCTCCGCTCGGTCGTGCACGTCGACGACGTGCTCGCCGACCCCGAGTACGGTGCCAAGGACGCGGCGCTCGCCGGCCAGTGGCGCGGCTCACTGGCCGTGCCGATGTTGCGCGAGGGGCAGGTCATCGGCACGATCTTCGTCGCGAGACGGATCCCGGGACGCTTTCCGGAATCCAAGGTCGAGCTGCTCAGGACTTTCGCCGACCAGGCGGTCATCGCGATCGAGAACGTGCGGCTGTTCACCGAGCTGGGCGCCCGCAACCGCGACTTGAGCGAGGCCCTCGAGCAGCAGACCGCGACGAGCGAGATCCTGCGCGTGATCAGCCAGTCGCCGACGGACGTGCAGCCGGTGTTCGATACGATCGCCTCGGCGGCGCTGAAGCTCTGCAGCGCCAGCTCGGCGCTGGTCACCACCTACGACGGCAAGCTCATGCACGTGGCGGCGGATGCCAACCTGAGCCCGGAAGGCGCCCACGCGTGGCGCAGGGTCTTCCCCCGACCGCCGAGCCGCGAGACGGCGCTCACGCGGGCGGTGCTGACGCGGCAGCTCGTCATGATTCCCGACGTGCTCGAGGACAGGGATTACAAGGTCGGCGAGACGGCCGTCGGCACGGGATTTCGCAGCTCGCTGGCCGTGCCGCTGCTTCGCGACGGCAATCCTATCGGCGGGATCGGGGTGGGGCGTCCGCAGCCGGGGCCGTTTCCGCCCAAGCAGATCGTGCTGCTCCAGACCTTCGCCGATCAGGCGGTCATCGCCATCGAGAACGTGCGCCTTTTCACGGAGCTCAAGCTGAGCACCGCGCAGCTCACTCGCTCGGTGGGCGAGCTCAAGGCGCTGGGTGAGGTGGGCCGGGCGGTGAGCTCGACGCTCGACCTGGAGACCGTGCTGCGCACCGTCGTCGCGCGCGCGATCGAGCTCGCGGGCGTCGACGGCGGATCCATCTTCGAGTACGACGCCGAGCGCGAGGAGTTCCACATCCGCGCCACGCACGGGCTTCCGGACGAGCTGGTCGCGGCTATACGCGCGGTGCCGATCCGCAAGGGCGAGGGCGTTGTCGGCCGCCTCGCCCTGAAGCCCGAGCCGATGGAGCTCGCCGACATCGCCGACGAGCGTGCCTACCAGAGTAGCGTGCGCGAGAAGCTCATCCGGCACGGGTACCGCTCGCTGCTCGCGGTGCCTCTCCTGCGCGACAACCACCTGCTCGGGGGATTCTCGGTCAACCGGAAGAAGGTCGGCGGCTTCGACCCGCAGATCGTCGAGCTCCTCAAGACCTTCGCGAGCCAGTCGGCGCTGGCAATCCAGAACGCGCGGCTCTTCCGCGAGATCGAGGTGAAGAGCCGCGAGCTCGAGACGGCCAGCCGGCACAAGAGCGAGTTTCTCGCCAACATGTCGCACGAGCTGCGCACGCCGCTCAACGCGATCATCGGCTTCTCGGAGGTGCTCTCCGAGCGCATGTTCGGCGAGATCAACGACAAGCAGGCGGAATACCTGAGCGACATCCTGGAATCGGGCCGGCACCTGCTCTCGCTCATCAACGACATCCTCGACCTGTCCAAGATCGAGGCCGGCCGCATGGAGCTCGAGGCCGCCGACTTCGATTTGCCGGCGGCGATCGAGAACGCGCTCATCCTGGTGCGCGAGCGTGCCCAGCGGCGGGCGATCGGCCTGGGCCGCACGATCGACGAACGGGTGGGCAAGATCCACGGCGACGAGCGCAAGGTGAAGCAGGTGCTGCTCAACCTGCTCTCCAACGCGCTCAAGTTCACGCCCGAAGGGGGCAGGGTAGAGGTCCGTGCCGCGGTGCGCGACGGGGTGGCCGAGGTTTCGGTCGCCGACACCGGCGTGGGCATCGCGCCCCAGGATCGGGACGCGGTGTTCGAGGAATTCCGTCAGGTGGGAACGGCGGAGAAGAAGGTCGAGGGGACCGGCCTCGGCCTCGCGATCTCCCGCAAGTTCATCGAGCTGCACGGAGGCAGGATCTGGGTGGAGAGCGAGATCGGCAAGGGATCGACCTTTACCTTCACCCTGCCGCGCGGGTAGGGGTCGTCCCGGCGAAGCCCCGGAGCCAAGTCCGCTCACGAATCCGGGGCGGGGGAAGAAACGGGCCCCGGCCCGCGCCGGCCGGCGACCGCCGCGGTTGCCACCAGCGGCGACGGCGATCCTACGCGATCAGCTGCTTCAGTAGGAACGCGTGGATCGGCTGGAGGTAACCCTTGAGATCGAGCGGACCGACAGGCTCGACTTCCGCCGCGTCGCCGAGCGCGGCGCGCGTGCGCCGATCGATCAGGACCTGGCCGCTCTGCGCCTCGTCCGACAGGCGCGACGCGAGATTCACCACGCCGCCGATCGCGGAGTAGTCCCAGCGGCCCTCGAAGCCGAAGGCGCCGAGCGTCGCGTAGCCCTGCGCGATGCCGATGCCGAGCGCGAGCTCGTAGCCCAGCTTCTGCCAGCGCTCTCGCAACGGCGCAAAGCGCGCCTGCATCGCGAGCGCCATGGCGACCGCGCGCTTGCCGGGCTCGGAGACGGGCAGGGGGTCGTTGAAGAAGATGAGGATGCCGTCGCCGGCGAAGCGGTCGAGCGTACCCTCGTGCTCGGCGATCACCTTGCCCATCGCATCGTGGTACTCGCTCAACGTGGCCTCCACCTCCTCCGGCTCTACGGAATCGGTGAACGCCGTGAATCCACGCAGGTCGACAAACACGTAGGAGATCTCGCGGCGGTGCGGCGAGAGAATCGATTTTTCTCCGGCCGAGATGATCGCGTCGGCGACCGCGGGTGAGAAGAAGCGCTTGAGCTGCGAGAGCCGGTCGAGCTGCGCGACCTGCTCGTCGATGCGCTGCTCGAGCTTCAGGTTCGCCACCTTGAGCGCCTCGGCGTGCCGGCCCACTTCGTCCTGGAGGGCCTTCACGCGAAGCAGCGAGCGCACGCGGGCGAAGAGCTCGGGCTGGTTGATCGGCTTGGAAAGGAAGTCGTCCGCGCCCGCTTCGATCCCCTTGACGCGCTCCTGCACCGGGTCGAGCGAGGTGACTAGAACAACCGGCAGGAGAGCGGTCCGTGCGTCAGCGCGGATCCGGCGGCAGACGTCGTAGCCGGAGAGCCCCGGCATCATCACGTCGAGGAGCACGAGGTCGGGCGGCTCGCCGGCGAGCTTCGCAAGCGCCTCCTCTCCGGTCGCCGCGGTTGCGACCGCGTAGCCCTTCACCGAGAGCAGATCGGCGAGCAGCTTGACGTTGTGCGGCGTATCGTCGACGACCAGGATCTTGGCGGGCGTGCTCACTTAGGCCCTCTTCCCAGGGCGTGGTTGACCGACTCCAGGAACTCCTTGATGTTGATCGGCTTGGCGATGTAGCCGTCGAATCCCGCCTCGGTGATCAGCGTGCGATCCTGCTGCATGACCGACGCCGTCACGGCCACCACCGGGATCGCGGAGGTCGCGGCATCGGCCCGCAAGCGCTTGAGCGCTTCGATGCCGCTGATGCCGGGAAGCTGGATATCCATGAGGATGAGGTCGGGCTTGCGCTCGGCTGCGAGCTCGAGGCCCCGTTCGGCGCTTCCGGCCTCGATGGTCTGGAATCCCTTGACCTGCAGCACGTCGCGCACTAGCTTCAGGTTTCGCTCGTTGTCTTCGACGATCAGTATCAGGCTCATGGGTGCAATGGAATGCTGAAAGTGAACGTGGATCCCTTGCCGGACTCGCTTTCGAGCCAGATGCGGCCGCCGTGCAGCTCGACGAACTTCCTGGCGAGCGCGAGCCCCAGCCCGGTGCCTTCCTGCTTCTTCGTGTAGTCGCTGCCGACCTGGCGGAATTCCTCGAACACGGCCGCCTGGTCCGCGGCCGCGATGCCGATGCCGGTGTCGCGGACCGAGATCACGGCGTTGCCGTCCTCGCGCCTGGCGAGCACGTCGATTCGTCCGCCGTCGGGAGTGAACTTGACGGCATTCGACAGCAGGTTGAGCAGGATCTGCTTGAACTTGCGCTCGTCGGCGGTGATGTCGACCAGCGTCGCATCGACCTGCTGCCCGAGCGCGATCCCGTGCCGCTGGGCGCGCTCGCGCACCAGCGTCATGGCGTTGGACACCGCCTCCCCGATTTCGAAGGTGGACGCCTCCAGCTCCATCCGACCCGCCTCGACCTTCGACAGGTCGAGGATGTCGTTGATGAGCGTCAGCAGGTGCTTGCCCGAGGAGTGGATGTCGTTGAGGTAGTCAGCCTGCTTGTCGTTCAGCTCTCCGAACAGGCGCTCGAGCAGGACCTCGGAGAAGCCGATGATGGCGTTGAGCGGCGTGCGCAGCTCGTGCGACATGTTGGCGAGGAACTCGCTCTTGTGCTTGTTGGCGACTTCGAGCTGCGCGCTCTTGTCCTGGATCTCGTGGAAGAGCCGCGCGTTCTGGATGGCGATGACGGCCTGGTCGGCGAAGGTCTTGAGCAGCGCGATCTCCTTGTCGGAGAACGGCCCCGTGTAACTTCGTCCCACGACGATCGCCCCGATGCCTTTTCCCTCCCAGATCATCGGTGCGAAAACCACCCCCTTGAAGCCGGCGGCACCCGCGCTGCGGCGCGTCCACTCGGGCACGCCGTTGGCGCCGACGTCCGGGAAGTGCACGATCTGGCGTTGTGTGATGGCCACGCCGCTTCCGGTCTGATCGTCGACCGGGAAGGGTCCCATTTTTTGCAGCTCGTCGCGTCCCGGTCCGTGATAGGCCGCGCGGTGAATGAGCCCGTCTTCGCCAATCAGGTTGATGCCGACGAGCGAGCCGCCGAACAGGTGCTCGCAGCTCGTCACGATCTTGTCGAACACGGGCGCGGTATCGGCGATCGAGCTGCTGATCGCCGCCAGTACCTCGCCCGACGCGCGCTGTTGGTCGAGGGCCTCCTTTGTTTCGTTGAATAGGCGGGCGTTCTGGATAGCGATGACCGCCTGATCCGCGAACGTCCGGAGCAGCGCAATGTCCTTGTCGGAGAACGGTCCCGCGTAGTCGCGGCCGACGAAGATCACGCCGATGGCCCGGCCTTCCCAGAGCATCGGCGCGAAGACGACCCCCCTATAGCCAACGGCCAGACACGCGCGACGCGTCGCTTCCGGGACCGCTTGCTCCTGAGTATCGGGGTAGTGAACGACACTGCGCGTGCAGATCGCGACGCCGGTGCCGCTGCTCGCGTCGACCGCAAGCGGGAAGACTTTCCGGAGCTCCTCGCGGCCCGCGCCGTGGTAGGCGATCTGGTGAACCAGTCCGTCCTCGCCGACCAGGTTGATGCCTGCCACCTTGCCGCCGAACAGCCGCTCGCAGCTGTCGAGGATCTTGTCGAACACCGGTGTCGCGTCGGCGATCGAGCTGCTGATCGCGGCAAGGACCTCGCCCGAGGCGCGCTGCTGATCGAGCGCCTCCTTGGTCTCGTTGAAAAGCCGCGCGTTCTGGATCGCGATCACCGCCTGGTCGGCGAAGGTCTTGAGCAGCGCGATCTCCTTGTCGGAAAATGGACCGGTATAGTCGCGGCCGACGCTGATCGCACCGATGCCCCGTCCCTCCCAGAGCATCGGGGCGATGATCGCGGCGCGGACGCCGACGGCCGCGTAGGCGCCCCGGCTGAACTCGGGCACGTGGCTGCCGCCTGCGATGTCGGGCACGTGCTGGACGGTGCCCGTGAGGATGGCGTTTGCGCTGATCGATGCGTCGGACGCCAGAGGGCCGACGATCGCCACGCTTCGCTCGGGGTGCGGCCCGCGGTACGCCTCGACGTTGATCGTTCCGGACGCGTCGATGCGCTCGAGCGCGATGACCTTGCCCGAGAACAGCCGCTCGCAGCTCTCGAGGATCTTGTCGAACACCGGCTTCGTGTCGGCGATCGAGCTGCTGATCGCGGACAGAACCTCGCCCGAGGCGCGCTGCTGCTCGAGGGCTTCGTTGGTCTCGTTGAACAGGCGGGCATTCTGGATGGCGATCACCGCCTGGTCGGCGAAGGTCTTGAGCAGGTTGATCTGCTTGTCGGGAAACGGTCCCTTGAAGGAGCGGCCGACCCACAGCGTGCCGATGCCACGACCTTCGAACAGCATCGGCGCAAAAACCATCGACTGCGTGCCGATGGAACGGGCGCCTTCGCGCGACTTCGCCGGCATGTCGCCGGCCTCGATGTCCGGATAGACCAGGACCCTGCGCTCGAGGATCGCGACACCCGACGCGCTGTCGCGCGCCAGCGGCTGGGGGAAGATCTTCTTGAGCTGATCGAAGCCGGGTCCCGCGTTCGCGCCCACGTCCAGCATTCCGTCTTCGCGGAGCAGCGTGATCCCGACCGTATCGCCCGCGAAGAGCCTCTGGCAGCTTTCCATGATCACGTCGAAGACGGGCTTGGTATCGGCGATCGAGCTGCTGATCGCCGTCAGAACCTCGCCGGACGCGCGCTGCTGGTCGAGCGCCTCCTTGGTTTCGTTGAACAGGCGCACGTTCTCCAGCGCGATCGCCGCCTGGTCGCCGAACGTTTGCAGCAGAGCAACCTCGCGCTCGCTGAACCTCCGGACCTCCCTGCGCAGCAGGAGGATCGTCCCGAACGGCTGTCCTTCGCGGTAGAGCGGTGCGACCAGGACGGTGCGATGGTTGAATTTGCACGCGATCTGGTGGCTGAGCGGATAATCCGCGCCCTCGGCCAGCATATCGTTCACTTCGATGACCCGGCGCTCGAGCAGCGCGCGGCCGGATATCGAATCGCGATTGATCGGCAGCGTGTCGACGTGGCTCACGAGATCGGGCGACGGGCCCTTGGACGCGAGGTGGCGCAGTGCGTCGCCCTCGATGAGGTACATCGAAGCGGTCGAGGCATCGCAGAGGCGCGCCGCGCGCTCGGCGATCGCTTCGAGCACGGGGAGCACATCGGTCGGCGAGCTTGAGATCACGCGCAGGATCTCGGCGATCGCGGTCTGCTGCTCGAGAGAGTTCCTGAGCTCGTGGGTGCGCTCCTCGACCTTGTGCTCGAGCTCCGCGTAGGATTCGCGCAGCTGGGCCGTCATCCGGTTGAAGCGCTCGGCCAGCGACTCGAGCTCGTCGCCGGTGTGCACCTCGATCTTCTGGTCGAGATTGCCGGCGCCGATGCGCTCGGCGCCTTCCTCGAGAACGCGGATGGGCCGGACCATGCCGCGGGCGAGCGCGAGCGCAGCCAGCGCCGAGATCACGAGGCCGGCGAGCAGCAGCAGGCCCGTGCGCTTGATCGAGGCATCGCGCTTCTCGTTGACCTCGGCGACCGGTTCCTCGACGAAGACGTACCAGTGCAGCGAGTCGATGGGCGCGACCGAAGTCAGCACCTGGGTGCCGGCCAGGTCGCTCGAGACCATGGCGAGCTCGTCGTTGCGCTCGCCGGCGAGCGCGACCTTGACGTGCGGCAGCTGGGACAGGTCTGTCTTGCGCAGGACGAGGCCGATGTCCGGATCCGCGATCAGGAAGCCGTTGCCGTCGACGACGTAGGCTTTGCCCTTCTCGCCGACCTTGATGCGCGAGACGACGTCCCAGATGAACTTGAGGTTCACCTCGGCGACCGTGACCGGCCCCTTATCGCTTCCGGAGCGCAGTGCGATGGTCATGTAGGGCTCGGTCTCCTTGCGGAAGTAGACCGGTCCGTACCACGCGCGACCTCGGCGGGCATTGAGGAAGGCCGGCTCGGCCGAGCGATCCTTGCCGGAATTGACGTTGTCCATGCCGAGCCGCGACACCGCGATCTGCTCGCGGCCGCCGGGATCGACCTGCGAGATGTCGGTGACCTCGGGCGCCTGGCGCAGGAGCTTCAGGAACTCGATGCGCCGCAGCTCCACGTCCGCGGCGTCGAGCTGCGGCAGCGCGGCGTAAGAGAGCTGCTGCTCGATCTGCCCGATGTACTGCTCGATGCGCGACGCCGCCGCCAGCGCCTTCTCGTGCTGCAGCGTGGCGAGCGCGGCCTTGCTTTCCTGGTAGGTGAAATAGATGCCCATGCCGCCCGAGGCGAGCAGCGCAATGGTCACCAGCGTAAGGATGAGCAGCAGATACTTGCGAAACAGGCGCCCGCGGCTCGCTCGAGGCGTCGAAGCTGCGCTCGACGGTGCCGCCGGAAGAGGCGCCTGACCGCCGAGTGCAGGCGCGGGTCGGCTCACCGCGTTGCCCGCCCCGTCGAGGGCAGCGCACGAAGGCGGGCGCGTCCGGCCCGAGCGGGCCGCTGCGCGGGCAATACGGTGCCGGCCGCGACGAAGCCGTGGCGGCTCATGCAGTTCCTCTGCGGCGCAACCCAGCCGTGTTCACTGCACCACCTTTTCGCTGCGCGGCTGCGCACGCCGGCGCACGCCGCGAATGCCGGTGCTTCGCTAGACCCAGTCGATGCGCTTGCCGCGCCGGTCCTGGCCGGAACGGCGATCCTTGTGCCCGTCTTCGAAGCGCTGTTGCCGGCGTCGCTCCCTCCCCGAACGGCGCTCCGCCTGGCGCCGATCGAAAAGCTTAACGTAGTGGCACTCGCAATGCTGCGCGAAAGGACAGTTTTTCACCGGCAGCGGCGGCTTCTTGGCGAGCGGAAACTCCCTACCCAGCAGCTTGCGCACCTGCGGACAGGCCCGCTCCTTGGCATTCGTCGCGATCCGCACGCCCCATTGCTCGGCCTGTTTCTTGGGCGCGGCCGAATCCGCCGACGCGAGCTTCGGCGCGGCCGATCGCCGGCGATAGATCCACAGGCCCGTGGCGCCGGCGACGATTGCGACAGCGACCACGATCAGCGTTATCGATCCACCCATGCCCCCTCCATCGCGCCCGGTCTCTCCCGCGGGACGCCGGTGCGCCGCGGGGCGAGTTTGCACTCAGCCGAGAGAACGCGTCAACGAGCGCTCATTTCTGTGCGAAACAGCTCTGGAGGTTGCGTTCCGTCGGTCGCCGTCTCGGCCGCGACCGACGCCGCGCAATCAAGGGGCATGGCAGGCCGCGTCGCGGGCCGGCGCCGGCGAGCGAGCGGCGCTCGAGCGCGCGAGGAAGTCGCGCAGGATCGCCGCGGTGTGCGACTCGCCCGGCCGGGCGGCGATCGACTCGGGAGAGCCCTGAGCCACGATGCGCCCGCCCTCCGCGCCGCCCTCGGGACCGAGGTCGATGATCCAGTCGGCGTCGGCGATCACGTCGAGGTTGTGCTCGATCACCACGACGGTGTTTCCCGCGTCGACCAGCCGATGCAGCACGCGGATCAGCCTCTCAACGTCCGCCATGTGCAGGCCCACGGTCGGCTCGTCGAGCACGTAGAGCGTGTGCGCGCTCGCGTTCCGACCCCGAACCGCACCCAGGAGGTCGGTGCGCACCTTCGCGAGCTCGGTCACGAGCTTGATGCGCTGCGCTTCGCCGCCCGACAGGGTGGGGCTTTGCTGGCCCAGCGTGAGGTAGCCCAGCCCCACGTCCTGGAGCAGCCGGAGCGCGTGGTGGATCGAGCGATGCGCGGAGAAGAACTCGACGGCCTCGTCCACCGACAGGGCGAGGACCTCGCCGATCGACTTGCCGCGCCACAGCACGGCGAGCGTCTCCGGATTGAAGCGCGCTCCGGTGCAGGCTTCGCAGGCGACTTTCACGTCGGGCAGGAAGCTCATCTCGATGGTCTTCACGCCCTGGCCTTCGCATTCGGGACAGCGTCCGCCGGCGGTATTAAACGAGAAGCGGCTGGCGCCGTAGCCGCGCATCCGCGCCTCGTTCGTCTCGGCGAAAAGCCGGCGAATCGCGTCCCAGAAGCCGACATAGGTCGCCGGGCAGGAGCGCGGTGTCTTGCCGATCGGCGTCTGATCGACCTCGAGCACGCGGTCGACCGGCTCCCAGCCTTCGATTGCGCGACAGCCGAAGAGCTCGACGGATTTGCGCTTCCGTCGAACGCGCACGAGCTCGGCGAGGTTGGCATATAGCACGTCGCGCGCCAGCGTGCTCTTGCCGCTCCCCGATACGCCGGTGATCACGTTGAGGCGGGCGAGCGGCAGGCGCACGCGCAGCTTGCGCAGGTTGTGCAGGTCCGCGCCCTGGACGACGAGCGCGTCGCTGCGCGCGCTCGTCTCGCGGCGAGGCACCAGAGGATGGGCGAGCGGCGCGGACAGGAAGCGGCCGGTCACCGACTGCGGCGAGCGCATGAGCTCCTCGGCCGAGCCCGCGGCGACGACGCGGCCGCCCTGGCTGCCCGCGCCGGGCCCGAGATCGATCACGTGGTCGGCACGGCGGATCGTCTCCTCGTCGTGCTCGACGACGACCAGCGTGTTGCCCTTCGCCTCGAGCTTCGCGAGCGTGTCGAGCAGGACGCGGTTGTCGCGCGGGTGCAGCCCGATGGTCGGCTCGTCGAGGATGTAGCAGACCCCGCGGAGGTTCGACCCGAGCTGCGCCGCCAGCCGTATGCGCTGCGCCTCGCCGCCGGAAAGCGTGCGCGCGGAGCGGTCGAGCGCGAGATAGCCGAGGCCCACGTCGTTCAGGAAGTCGAGCCGCGAGACGAGCTCGGAGACCAGGTCGCGGGCGATCTCCGCATCGCGGCCTTCGAGCTTCAATCCGGCGAAGAACGCCCTCGCTTCGCCCGCAGAGAGGCGCGCGAGCGCCGCGATCGAGCGGCCGCGGAAGCGCACCGCGAGCGCCTCCCGGTTGAGCCGGTCGCCCTTGCACTCGGGACAGACGTGCTCCTCGCCTTCGTACCACGCGTTCCACCAGATCTCGTCGCCGGTCTGTTCGGCATCGAAGCCGCGCAGCTTGAGCCCCGTGCCGAAGCAGCTCGCGCACCAGCCGTGCCTGGAGTTGAACGAGAACAGCCGCGGGTCGAGTTCCGGGAAGCTGCGATTGCACACCGGGCAGGCGCGCTTGGTGGAGAACACCTGCACCTGCGCGGTGGCCGGCGGCTTCTTTGCCCGGCGCTTCTCCTTCGGGGCGTCGTCGAGGGCGAGCACGTGGACAAGGCCCTTGCCGAAGTCGAGCGCACGCCGGAGCGCCTCGCGCAGGGCGGCTTCGTTCGCCGCGCTGACGACGAGCTCCGCGGCCGGCAGCTCGATGGTGTGCTCGCTGAACCGCGCCAGCCTCGGCCAGGGGCGAGTGGGCAGGAATTGCCCGTCGACGCGCAGCGCCGAGAAACCTTTGCCCGCGGCCCACTTGGCGAGGTCGGTGTAGAAGCCCTTGCGGGCGACCACCAGCGGGGCGAGGAGCGCGATGCGCTGTCCGCGGCGCGAGCGCAGCAGGCTCGCGACGATGCTGTCCTCGCTCTGCGGTGCGATCGGCACGTCGTGATCGGGACAGTACTGCGTGCCCAGCTTGACGTAGAGCAGTCGCAGGAAGTGATAGGTCTCGGTGAGCGTGGCGACCGTGCTCTTGCGTCCTCCGCGGCTCGTGCGCTGCTCGATCGCCACCGTGGGCGGAATCCCGAAGATCGCATCAACGTCGGGCCGCGAGGCAGGCTGCACGAACTGCCGCGCGTAGGCGTTCAGCGATTCGAGGTAGCGCCGCTGGCCCTCTGCGAACAGGATGTCGAAGGCAAGGGTGCTCTTGCCGCTGCCGGAGATCCCGGTCACGACGGTGAAGCGGTTGCGCGGCACTTCGACGTCGATGCTCTTCAGGTTGTGCTCGCGGGCGTTGTGGATGTGGATCGACGCTTCGCTTTTCCCGGACCGCCGCGAGCCCTGGCGGTCGTACCCTCGATACTCCGCTCGCTCAGGCGCACCAAGGCTCGCCGCCTCGGGAAAGCTCGGTGCATCCGGTTCCGCTACGCCAGGCAGCGAGCGGTGAGCGGCGCGAGCGGCCCAGGCATCGACCGACGCGAGCGCGGATTCGTACTCCCGCAGCGCGATCCCGGTGTGCGACGCCGCGCAGGCGATCACCTCGGCCTTGGTTCCCGCGACGACGACCCTGCCACCGTCCTCGCCGCCCTCGGGCCCGAGGTCGACGATCCAGTCCGCGGCGCCGATCACGTCCAGGTTGTGCTCGATCACGACCAGCGAGTGCCCGGCGGCGATGAGCTGCCGGAAGGCTGCGAGCAGCTTGGCTACGTCGTCGAAGTGCAGCCCGGTGGTCGGCTCGTCGAACAGGAAGAGCTTGCCTCGCGCGTCGGCGGCCTGCGCCGCGCTTCGAGGGCGCACCGCCGACGAGCCGAGCGCCTCGGCCAGATGCCCCGCGAGCTTGAGCCGCTGCGCCTCGCCGCCGGAGAGCGTCGGCACGGGCTGGCCCAGCTTCAGATACTCCAGCCCGACCTCGGCGAGCGGCGCGAGCGCCCGGGCGACGTCGGGCGCGTCGGCGAAGAACGCGCGCGCCTCGGCGACCGTCATCTCGAGCACGTCGGCGATCGACTTGCCCGCGAGCGTGACCTCGAGGACCTCCGGGCGGAAGCGTCGCCCGCCGCAATCGGGACAGCGCAGGTAGACGTCGGAGAGGAACTGCATCTCGATGTGCTCGAAACCGTTGCCGCCGCAGGTCGGACAGCGGCCATTGCCTGCGTTGAAGCTGAACGTCGCGTGGCTGTAGCCGCGCTCGCGCGCCTCCTCGGTCGCGGCGAAGCGCCGGCGGATCGCGTCGAAGGCCCCGACGTAGCTCGCCGGGTTCGAGCGCGTCGTGCGCCCGATCGGCGTCTGGTCGACCATCACGACATCTGTGACGGCCTCGTGCCCGGTCAGGGCGCGGTGCGCGCCCGGCGCCTCGGTTGGCCGTCCCTTCGCGCGCAGCAGCGCGGCATAGAGCACGTCCTGCACGAGCGTCGACTTGCCGGACCCGGAGACGCCGGTGATGCACACCAGCCGGTGCAGCGGGATCGAGACGTCGACGCCCTTGAGGTTGTGCTCGCTCGCGCCCAGGAGCTCCAGGCGCGCCCCGTCGGGCGGGAGCTCCGGCGCCGGGGTCACGGCGCGCTTGCGTCCGGCGAGATAGTCCCCCGTCAGCGAGCGGGTGTTCGACTTGAGCTCGTCCGGCGCACCGAAGAACACGACTTCGCCGCCGCGCTCGCCGGGACCGGGTCCGACGTCGAGAATGCGATCCGCGGCGAGCATGACCTGCGGATCGTGCTCGACGACGACCAGCGAGTTGCCGGCATCGCGCAGCCGGTGCATCACGCCGATCACGCGCCGCATGTCGCGCGGGTGCAGGCCGATCGACGGCTCGTCGAGGACGAACAGGGTATTGACGAGCGACGTGCCGAGCGCGGTCGTCAGGTTGATGCGCTGGACCTCGCCGCCGGAGAGCGTTCTCGACTGGCGGTCGAGCGTGAGGTAGGCGAGGCCCACATCGGCGAGGTAGCCGAGGCGGGCGCGGATCTCGGTGACGAGCAAGTCGGTCGCTTCGTCCAGCGGGGCAGGCAGCTGGAGCTCCGAGAAATAGCTGCGCAGCGCCGAGATCGGCAGCAGCATGAGGTCGTGCAGCGAGAGCCCCGGCAGGCGCTCGAGCACCTCGGCGCCGAATTCGACCGCCCGGGGCCGGAAGCGACGCGCGGCATCGAGGACCCGGTCGGCGTCCGCGCCGGTGCCGAGCCGCCACAGCAGCGCCTCGGGCTTGAGCCGCGCGCCGTCGCATTCGGCGCAGGGCGTGTAGGCTCGGTACTTCGAGAGCAGCACCCGGATGTGCATCTTGTAGGCCTTGCTCTCCAGCCAAGCGAAGAAGCGGCGCACGCCGTACCATGTGCCGGGCCAGGACTTCGACCAGCTCACCCACTCGGGCTCGCCCTCGAGCACCCAGCGGCGCGTTTCCTCGTTCAGGTCGCGCCACGGCGTGTCCAGAGGGACGTTGCGCCTCTTCGCGTACTTGACGAGATCGTCCTGGCACTCGCGGAAGCTCGGCGTCTGCCACGGCTTGACCGCGCCGCCGCGCAGGGTCCGGCTCGCGTCGGGCACGACCAGACCGAAGTCGATGCCGATGACCCGGCCGAAGCCGCGGCAGCTCTCGCAGGCGCCCAGCGGCGAATTGAACGAAAAGAGGCTCGGGCTCGGATCCTGGTAGTGGATATCGCAGTCCGGACAATGCAGGTCGGTCGAGAAGCGCCAGGCCGCGCCGGATTCCGGATGCACGTCGACGCGGCCCTGGCCCACGCGCAGCGCCGCCTCGATCGCTTCGATCACCCGCGCGCGCTCCGCGTTGCCCAGCCGCAGGCGGTCCTGCACGATGTCCAGCGCGCCGCCGCGGCGGGCGTGCACCCGCGTGTAGCCCTGCCGCTCGAGGAGCTGCAGGACCTCCGCCTCGGTGAAGTTGTGCGGCACGCTCACCGGGAACGTGACGACGAGCCGGGGGTCTCCTGCCGCAGCGGCGCGCTCGCGCACCGCGGCGTAGATCGAATCGGGCGTGTCGCGCGCGACCCGCCGCCCGCAGCGGCGGCAGTGGAGCTCGGCCGCCCGCGCGAAGAGCAGCTTCAGATGATCGGCGAGCTCGGTCATGGTTCCGACGGTCGAGCGCGACGTGCGCACCGGGTTGGTCTGGTCGATCGCGATGGCGGGCGGGATCCCTTCGATGCGCTCGACGCGCGGCTTGTCCATGCGGTCGAGGAACTGCCGCGCATAGGGCGAGAAGGTCTCCACGTAGCGGCGCTGGCCCTCGGCGTAGAGCGTGTCGAACACGAGCGAGGACTTGCCCGAGCCGGAGACGCCGGTGACGACGATCAGCTCGTTGAGCGGCAGCTCGAGCGAGAGGTTCTTCAGGTTGTTCTGGCGGGCGCCGTGGATGACGATGCGATCGGACATGGGAGCGCGGTTCGGAACGAGCGGGCGGGCGGCGGTTCGAGGCAAGGCCGGCGGCGCGCGGCCCGGCTCGATCCAAGCTTGAGGCAGGAGAGCTATTTTTCCACAGCGCGCATCACGAGCCGCGCTGAAACTGCGATTCGCCGCCCTCGAGCTGCGAGAAGCGCACGGGAAGGAGCTCCTGCGTCGAGACCGAGCCCTTGGCGTCCTTGACCACGAGGACCAGCTGCTGGGAATCGGCCAGTCCGGTCGGAATCACCATCCTGCCGCCGGGCTTGAGCTGCTGGAGGAGCGCCGCGGGAATCAGGTCGGGAGCGGCCGTGACGATGATCTTGTCGAACGGCGCGTGCTCCGGCCAGCCGTAGCAGCCGTTGCCGAGCTTGAACTCGATGTTCTCGTAGTGCTGGCGCGACAGCCGCAGCCTCGCCTGGTCGAGAAGCTCTTCGATGATGTCGATGCTGTAGACCTTGCGCGCGAGCTCCGCGAGGACCGCCGCCTGGTAGCCCAGTCCCGTGCCCACCTCGAGCACGCAGTCCTCCGGCTTGATCTCGAGCATGTCGGTCATGAGCGCGACGATGAACGGCTGCGAGATCGTCTTGTTGCAGCCGATGGGCAGCGGAACGTTGGCGTAGGCGTAGGGCTGCAGCTCCGCCGGGACAAACTCGTGCCGGGGGACCTTGCCGATGGCGGCCATCGCGCGCTCGGAAAGCGCCGCCTTGCCGATGCGGCCGCTCACGAAGATCGTCTCGGCGGTGATCTCGGCGACCATGTGCCGGCGCAACTGCTCGAAGTGATCGGGAGGGGACGACATGGCAGCGAAGCGGAACCGCGAGGGCGTATTCTAGGCCGGATCACGGGCCCGCGGTTTCGGTTTTGACTGCGCTCTTCGCCGCCGGTTCGCGCTATCGAGGCGAGGCTCGGCTAGAATGCGCGAGCGACGAAGACTGCCGACCGCCATGTCCGACGAGCTTCTGCCCTGCATCGAAATCGAGACCGCGGCCAACCCGAACGCGGCCGTGATCTGGCTGCACGGGCTGGGCGCGGACGGGAACGACTTCGTCCCCATCGTGCCCGAGCTCGGCCTCCCGCGCACGCTGGCCGCGCGCTTCGTGTTCCCGCACGCGCCGGTGCGGCCGGTGACGAT
>Ga0335077_10000446_pt1 | contig 45565 bp, 39 predicted proteins | sample Lox_Sample_31_FD_207151 | JGI IMG/M metagenome (GOLD analysis project Ga0335077, IMG submission 207151) | Soil microbial communities from Loxahatchee National Wildlife Refuge, Florida, United States - Lox_Sample_3.1 | ecosystem: Environmental > Terrestrial > Soil > Wetlands | place: USA... | reverse complement strand
CTTCAGGGCGATGAGCGATTTCAAGGCTCACAGGCAAAGAGAGCTCGACCATGCCGCCGCCTGAATCACAGGCGCTGGCCCGGCTCGCTGCCGCGTACGGGATCGAGCCGCGCTGGCACGATATCTGGGGTCGCACCCACGAGGTGCCCGTAGCGACGCTACGTGCGCTGCTCGCGGCCATGCACGTGCAGGCCGACGACGATGCGCAAGTGCAGCGCTCTCTGGACGACCGGGAGAGCGCCCCTCTGCGAGCACCGTTGCCGCCCGTGCTGGTCGTGCGCGAGGCGGCGCTGCCCGCGCAGACGGTTCTCTGGTTGCCCGAGCAATCGGATCGAGATCCGATTGCTTGGCAGCTGGTAGAAGAAAGCGGTGCACAAAGCCGCGGGATTTTCGTCGCGGGCACTTTGCCGGAAGCCGGGCGCGGGGAAGTGGAGGGGGAAACGTTCGTCGCGCGGCGCCTCACACTCGACGCGAGCCCACCTCCCGGCTACCACCGGCTGCTCCTGCGGCGCGGTGAACAGGTCCTGGCCGAGACGCTGTTGATCGTCGCACCGGATGCCTGCTACCAGCCAGAGGCGGGGCTCGAAGACGCACGTGCCTGGGGTCCGGCAGTCCAGCTCTACGCGGTGCGCTCCGCGCGAAATTGGGGGATAGGCGATTTCACGGACCTGCGCCATCTGCTTGAGCAGTGGGCGGAACGCGGTGCCGGGTTCGTGGGGCTGAACCCGCTGCACGCGCTCTTTCCGCACGACCCCAACCGCGCCAGCCCCTACAGCCCATCGAGCCGGCTCTTTCTCAACCCGCTGTATCTCGATCCCGAGCGCATCGACGGCTATCGCGAGTGCGAGCAAGCGCGCCGGTTGGTGGCCTCGCCCGAGTTCCAGACGCGGCTACGCACGCTGCGGGCTGCGGATCTGGTCGACTATCCCGGGGTGGCTGCCGCCAAGATGGCCGTGCTCGAGCTGCTCTATTCCAGCTTCCGCCAAGGCCATCTCGCTCTCGAATCTGCGCGCCAGCAGGCGTTCCGGGATTTTCAGGCGCGTGGAGGCGCGGCCTTGCGCCTGCATGGCTTGTACGAGGCGTTGCAGGAGCACTTCTTTCGGCAGGATCCAGATGCTTGGGGCTGGCCAGTCTGGCCAGCCGCGTACCGCGAGCCTGGATCCGCCGACGTGTCGCAGTTTGCCGAGACGCACCGCGAGCGCATCGAGTTCTTCGAGTGGCTGCAATGGCAGGCCGAGTGCCAGGTGCGCGAGGTCAGTGAGCGCGCGTCCGAGTTGCGAATGAGCATAGGCGTATACGGTGACCTCGCGGTGTCCATAGATCGCGGGGGCGCGGAAGCGTGGTCCAATCAGGACCTCTTCGCCGTCGAGGCCGGCGTGGGCGCACCTCCGGACGACTTCAGCTTGAACGGTCAGAACTGGGGGCTGCCGCCGCTCATTCCGGCGCGGCTGGCCGATTCGCGTTTCGCGACGTACATCGCGACGCTGCGTGCAAACATGCGCCATGCCGGGGCGCTGCGCATCGATCACGTGATGGGGTTGATGCGGTTGTTCTGGATCCCGCCGCGAGCCGGCCCGGCGCATGGCGCTTACGTGCGCTATCCGCTGGATGAGCTGCTTGGGATCCTCGCATTGGAGAGCCAGCGCAACCGGTGCCTGGTCATCGGCGAAGACCTCGGTACCGTACCCGACGAGGTGAGGCACGCGCTCTCCCGGCTGCGGGTGCTGTCCTATCGGGTGCTCTACTTCGAACGGCGCGATGGCGGCGAGTTCAAGGCACCGGATGAGTATCCCGCCGAGGCGCTGGTCGCTGCGTCTACGCACGACCTGCCCACTTTGGCCGGATTCTGGGAGGCGCGCGATCTCGCGCTGCGTGCCGAGCTGAGGCTGTTTCCCTCCGAGGAGCAGCGCGAGCGGCAAGTTCTGGAACGCGACCAGGACCGCGCGCGCCTCTTGCTCGCGCTACAGCGCGAAGGCTTGCTGCCGGCGGGCGTCACGACCGACCCCGCGTCCGCTCCGGCCATGACCCCGGAGCTGGCGCGCGCGGTGCAGGTCTACCTTGCGCGCACGCCCTGCAGGCTCGCGGTGACGCAGCTCGAGGACGTGCTGGGCCAGACGGACCAGGTCAATCTCCCGGGAACTTCGAGGAGCTACGCGAACTGGCGGCGCAAGCTCACGCTCGAGCTGGAACGCTGGCCGCAGGATGATCGCTTCGTCGAGCTTTGCAACGCGATTCGCCAGGTGCGCGGTCCCCCCGGATGAGCGGCAACTGTGCAGCGAAAGATCACGTTCCGAATCGATCGATCAGCAGCCCATGGCGCAGCCCTCGGTCGCTGACACGCAGGCTGTCTTTGCCGAGCTTTTCCATGACGGTCTTGACGATGCACGCACCCGCCAGGATGACGTCGGCCCGCTTCGGCTGCAGCCCGACGATTGTGCGCCGCTCGGCGAGCGACCGAGAGCTGTAGAGCGCGATCTGCCGCTCGATCTCGCCATGATCGATGAACGAGCCCTGGACGATTTCCGGATCGTACTTCGCGAGCCCATGCTTCACCGCTGCGATATTCGTGACGGCGCCGCCCATGCCCACCAGGACTTCCGGTGAACGCCGCGTGTCGAGCTGCGTAAGCTCGGTGGCGATCGCGTCCAATGCCGCGTGGATTTGCGCAGGCGAGACCACTCCTCCAAGGCCGTACTGCTCCGTGTAGCGGACCGCACCGACGTCGAGGCTGAAGCGCTCGTCGACTTTCGACCCGTGACCGAAAGTGAACTGGGTGCTGCCCCCGCCGGTGTCGAAGATCGCCAGTGAAGCCGCCGCAAGGCCCAGCCCGGACTCGACGGCCCGATACGCCAGCCGCGCTTCTTCCTCGCCTGAGATGACTTCGATCGAGACGCCACTGCGCTGCCGGACCGCGTCGATGAGCTGATCGCTGTTGCGTGCACTCCGCATCCCCATCGTGCCGACCGCGGCGATGCCAGCCGCCGAATGCTCCCGGGCCTCGGTCACCATCGCCGCGATGGCAGAGGCGGTGCGCGCTATGGCTTCACCGCTCAACTCGCCCGTCTTGTCCAGCCTTTCGCCCAATCGCGTGATCTCCGCGCGGTCGACGACCGTCCGCCATGTCCCGTCCTCGCGCCTTTCGCCGAGATGAAACTTGACCGAGTTCGTCCCGACGTCGATGACCGCGTAGACGGGCATTCCGAATCTCCTCAGCTCTTCATTCCGAGGAGTTGCTTGAGGCCGCGCGGATAGTTGATATTCTCGAACCGATCCAGTCCGAGCTTGCGCACGGCAGCGACCACGCGCGCGGGATCCTCGGATTCGATCGCGACCGTGCGGGTCCTGTTTCCGTCCGCCACGACCTCGGTCATCTCCGCCAGACACCCGTCGACTTCGTAGTGAGCCCGCTTCTTGTGCACGTTGACCACTCGCGTGGCTCCTCCGGGCCCTCCGAGCGCGGTGGTGAGTTGCTCGAGCGTGTACTGTGCCCCGATCGAAGGAGGCGGGACGAGTCCGAGGACGTTGAACACCTTTGTGACGTCGGCGGCGGATAAGGGGAAAGCAGCCTTCATCACGGGCCGCCACTGTTCCAGACCATTCTGGTCGACTTGCTGCAACGTCTTGATGTCCAACAGCAGGTCGCGGATCTTGGCGTTCTCGTCGGATAGCGGCGAGAGCAGGTACAGCTCATCGCTTTCCTGCACGCCGCTGGGTTTGAGCGCGGCGAGTCGCTCGTCGGACTTGCCGAAGCTCTGGGCGAAGGTTCTCCACTCCCACCGAGGGACGATCTGTTCCATCGCGACACCTGTAATCGGCTGTCCGGTTCGAGCCCGGCAGCGTCCGTTTGGGTTCCGCGCGCGGATGCTTGACCTGGGTCAAGCACGCTGCTCCAGGCCCGGGATAAGTTTAAGATCTTCATCGTTCCGATCGCAACGCCTGCGACAGGCCGGACGGGGCAGAGACTCGCACGCGCGTCGACGACATCGGGCTGCAACCGTGACGCAATCAGACTTCGATAGGATCGGGAGGCAGCGCTAGGAACCGTATCTACAGGAGACCTCAGAATGGCCAAGCCCGCAAGCTCGCATTCGCACCCACACAACCCGCTCACGAGCGAGGAGCTGCGTCTGATCGACGCTTGGTGGCGCGCCTGCAATTACCTGTCCGTCGGGATGATCTACCTCAAGGACAATCCGCTGCTCAGGGAACCCCTGAAGCCCGAGCATGTGAAGTATCGCCTGCTGGGGCACTGGGGAGCCAGCCCGGCGCTGTCGTTCGTGTGGGCGCATCTGAACCGGATCATCAAGCGCGACGGCCTGGACGTCGTCTTCATGGCCGGCCCCGGTCACGGCGCGCCCGGTGTGCTGGGCCCCAGCTACCTCGAAGGCACCTACTCCGAAATCTATCCCGACAAGAGCGAGGACGAGGAGGGGATGCAGAAGTTCTTCAAGCAGTTCTCTTTTCCCGGACATATCGGCTCGCATGTCACTCCCGAGACACCGGGCTCGATCCATGAAGGCGGCGAGCTCGGGTACAGCCTGTCGCACGCGTACGGCGCGGCGCTCGACAATCCTGACCTCATCGTTGCCTGCGTGGTCGGCGACGGCGAAGCGGAGACAGGGCCGTTGGCCACGGCCTGGCACTCCAACAAGTTCATCAACCCGGTTCGTGACGGCGCCGTGCTTCCGGTCCTGAACCTCAACGGCTACAAGATCGCGAACCCGACCATCCTTGCCCGCATCAGCCACGACGAGCTGGAGGCGTTGTTCGTAGGCTACGGCTACAAGCCCTACTTCGTCGAGGGCTCCGAGCCGAGCGAGATGCATCAGAAGATGGCCGCGACGCTCGATGCCGCGGTCGCTGAAATCCGCGCCGTTCAGAAGAAGGCCCGCGAGAGCGGCAATCCCGAGAGGCCGCGCTGGCCGATGATCGTGCTGCGCTCGCCCAAGGGCTGGACCGGACCGAAGGAAATGGGCGGACATAAGCTCGAGGGTTCGTGGCGCTCGCACCAGGTGCCGTTTGCGGATGTGCGCGACAACCCGGCCAACCTCCGGATGCTGGAGAATTGGATGCGCAGCTACAAGCCCGATGCGTTGTTCGACGCAAACGGGCGGTTGATCGCGGAGCTCAGAGCACTGGCGCCTGAGGGCCGGCGGCGCATGAGCGCGAACCCGCATGCCAACGGCGGTCTGCTGCGCAAGGAGTTGAAGCTCCCCGACTTCCGCAACTACGCGGTGGACGTGGAGCAGGCGGGGAAGGTTCTGCATGAGAACACCAAGCCGCTCGGTGAGTTCCTGCGCGATGTGATGCGCAACAACATGGCGAGCTTCCGGGTGTTCGGCCCGGATGAGACCGCTTCGAACCGGCTGCAGTCCATCTACGAGGTGAGCAAGAAGACCTGGATGGCCGATCTTCTGCCGGAGGATGCCGACGGCGGCGAGCTGGCGCGCGATGGCCGGGTGATGGAAATGCTCTCCGAGCACACCCTGGTGGGATGGCTCGAGGGCTACCTGTTGAGCGGCCGCCACGGCTTTTTCCACACGTACGAAGCGTTCGCCCATGTGGTGGACTCGATGTTCAACCAGCATGCCAAGTGGCTGGACATCTGCAAGAACCACGTGCCGTGGCGTGCTTCGGTATCGTCCCAGAACATCCTGCTGTCCTCGACCGTCTGGCGGCAGGACCACAACGGGTTCTCGCATCAGGACCCGGGCTTCATCGACCTGGTGACGAACAAGAGCCCGACCGTCACTCGCATCTATCTGCCGCCGGATGCGAACACGCTCCTCGCTGTGGCCGACCAGTGTCTGCGGTCGAGGGACTGCATCAACGTCATCGTCGCAGACAAGCAGAAGCACCTGCAGTTCACCACAATCGAAGAGGCGGTCGGGCATTGCGCCAAGGGCATCGGCATCTGGGCCCGGGCGAGCAATGACGCCGGCGAAGAGCCGGATGTGGTGATGGCATCCTGTGGCGATGTGGCCACGCAGGAGGCGCTGGCCGCCACGGCCATCTTGCGCGAGCATCTGCCCGATCTGAAGCTGCGCTTTGTCAACGTCGTCGACCTGTTCAAGATGCAGCCGGCGACCGAACATCCGAATGGCTCGACGGAGCGCGAATACGACAGCCTGTTCACGCTCGACAAGCCCATCATCTTCAACTTTCACGGCTACCCCTGGCTGATCCACAAGCTCGCCTACCGCTTCCACAATCATGACAATCTGCATGTCCGAGGCTACAAGGAGAAGGGCAACATCAACACCCCGCTCGAGCTGGCGATCCTCAATCAGGTGGACCGCTTCAACTTGGTGATCGATGTGATCGACCGGGTACCCCGGCTGCAGAACAAGGCCGCGCATCTCAAGGAAAGGATGAAGAACGAGATCATCCTCAACTTGAGTTATGCACGAGAGCAGGGCACAGACCGGCCGGAGATCACCAACTGGATGTGGCCGTATTGATGCTCGGAGCAGATCCGCCGGGATTCGCCGAGCAGCCGTCACGCCAGACGCGCCGAGCCGTGCTCGCGCCGCCAGGCTACTAGAGGAAGCAGGGATGCCTTCGGAACCGACCCGCACCGGGCTTAGCGCCGAAACGCTCGCGCGCGCCGTGCTCGATAACCTCGCCTATCTGCAGGCTCGTCTGCCGGAGATCGCAACGCCTCATGACTGGTACATGGCGCTCTCCTACAGCGTGCGGGACCGGCTGCTGGCGCGATGGGTGAGTACCGTACGGGCTTACGCCGCGCGCGATGTGAAGATCGCCTGCTACCTGTCGGCGGAATTTCTGACCGGACCGCAACTGGGCAACAACCTGGTGAACCTCGGCATCGAGGAAACCGCGCGTCAGGCGATGCGCTCGCTCGGCCAGGACCTCGACCGATTGATCGCGCTGGAAGAGGAGCCGGGCCTGGGCAACGGGGGCCTCGGCCGGCTGGCGGCGTGCTACATGGATTCGCTGGCGACGCTCCAGGTGCCGGCGGTCGGGTTCGGGATCCGATACGAGTTCGGCATCTTCGACCAGGAAATCCGCGACGGTTGCCAGGTAGAGGTGACCGACAAGTGGCTACAGAAGGGCAACCCTTGGGAAATCGTTCCCACGGATGTGAGCTTCTATGTGAACTTCGGCGGTCACACCGAGGCGCAGGCCGATGTCGAGGGGCGCTATCGCGTGCGCTGGGTCCCAAGAGGAAGAGTCAAGGGCGTGCCGTACGACACCCCCGTCCTCGGGTATCGCGTGAACACTTGCAACACGCTGCGGTTGTGGAAGAGCGAGGCGGTCGAGTCCTTCGACTTCCAGGGATTCAACATCGGCGATTACTACGGTGCGGTAGAGCAGAAGGTGATCTCCGAGACGCTGTCCAAGGTGCTCTACCCGAACGACGAGCCGGAGGTCGGCAAACGCCTGCGCCTCGCGCAGCAATACTTCTTCGTCTCCTGCTCGCTGCAGAACCTGCTGCACCTGCTCGACCTGAAGGGTGAACCGCTCGCGCGCTTCCCGGACAGGTTCGCGGTTCAGCTCAACGACACTCACCCCTCGATCGCAGTGGCCGAGCTGATGCGCCTGCTGGTGGACGAGCGGCTGGTCCCGTGGGAGCAGGCCTGGGACATTACCCAGCGCACGCTCGCCTATACCAACCACACGCTGCTGCCCGAGGCGCTCGAAACCTGGGGCCTGCCATTGTTCCAGAGTTTGCTGCCGCGCCCGCTCGAGATCATCTACGAGATCAATCGCCGCTTCCTGGACGAGGTCCGGCGGCGCTATCCCGGCGACGACGCGCGCGTGGCGCGGCTGTCTCTGATCGACGAGGCCGGCGAAAAGCGCGTACGCATGGCGAACCTCGCGACCGTCGGCAGTCACACCGTCAACGGCGTCGCCGCGCTGCACTCGACGCTGCTCAAGCAGACTGTGTTGCGGGACTTCGCGGAGCTGTGGCCGGAGCGCTTCCAGAATGTCACCAATGGCGTGACTCCGCGCCGTTTCGTGGTGTTGAGCAACCCGCAGCTTGCGCGGTTGTTGACCGGCGCCGTCGGGGAGGGCTGGGTCACGGACCCGTCGCGCCTCAAGGGCCTCGAAGAGCGCGCCGGCGACGCGTCGTTCCAAGAGCAATGGCGCCGGGTAAAGTGGCAGAACAAGGATGCGCTCAGGGCGCGCATCCGCGAGCGCACCGGCGTGGTCGTCGATCCGGACGCGCTGTTCGACATCCAGGTCAAGCGCATCCACGAGTACAAGCGCCAGCACCTGAACGTGCTGCACATCGTCACGCTCTACCAGCGTCTGCGGCAGAGCCCGAAGCTGGACATCGTGCCGCGCTGCTTCGTCTTCGGTGGGAAGGCGGCACCCGGCTACTACATGGCCAAGCTCATGATCCGCCTGATCAACGGCGTGGCCGAGGCGGTGAACAACGACTCCGCGATGGGCGGACGGCTGAAGGTGGTGTTCTTCCCCGACTTCAACGTCAAGAACGCGCACGCGATCTACCCGGCCGCCGATCTATCCGAGCAGATCTCCACCGCCGGCAAGGAGGCCTCTGGCACCGGAAACATGAAGTTCATGCTGAACGGTGCGCTGACGATCGGGACGCTGGACGGTGCCAACGTCGAGATCCGGGAAGAGGTCGGTGCGGAAAACTTCTTCCTGTTCGGCTTGACTGCAGAGGAGGTGGACCGCGTCAAGCGCGAAGGCTATCGGCCCGCCGCTTACGTCGAGGCGAATGCCGAGCTGCGCCAAGCGTTGGATCTCATTGGCAGCGGCCATTTCTCACGCGGGGATCCCGAGGTGTTCCGTCCGCTCGTGGAGAACCTGCTGCATTCGGATCCCTTCCTGGTGCTAGCCGACTATGCCGGCTACGTAGCGTGCCAGGAGCGCGTGAGTGCGGCGTGGCAGGATCCAAAGCGCTGGACCCGCATGTCGATCCTGAACACGGCCCGCGCCGGCAAGTTCTCCTCGGACCGGGCGATTCGCGAGTACTGCGAAAAGATCTGGGGCGCCCGTCCGGTGCGGATTGCGCTCGACTGAAAACCCGGCCGCAAGCACGGCCCAGGGTCGCTAGGGAAAGCTCGACGATCGTTGCCCGCGTTAGAACTTCTCCGGGACGTACTTGAACGGATAGTCGAGTTCGCGGTAGCTGCCGGGCTTCTGCCGCTTCGGCAGCTTCACCTTTTCGCGCGGCGCCTCCTCGTACGGGACCTTGCTGAGGAGGTGGGTGATGAGGTTGAGCCGCGCGCGTTTCTTGTCGTCCGAATTCACCACGTACCACGGCGCCCACGCTGTGTCGGTCGCCTCGAACATCTCGTCGCGCGCCCTGGAGTAGTCGTACCAGCGGCTATACGACTTCAGGTCCATCGGCGAGAGCTTCCAGATCTTGCGCCCATCGTCGATGCGCGCCTCCAGCCGCCGGGTCTGCTCCTCCATGCTCACCTCCAGCCAGTACTTGAGCAGGATGATGCCGGATTCGATCATCATCTTCTCGAATGCCGGCACGAGCGACAGAAAGCGCTTTGCCGCTTCCTCCGAGCAAAACTCCATCACGCGCTCCACGCCCGCGCGGTTGTACCAGCTGCGATCCCAGATCACCACTTCGCCGGCCGCCGGCAGATGCGGGATGTAGCGCTGCGCGTACATCTGGGTCTTCTCGCGCTCGGTCGGCGCGGGCAGCGCCGTCACCCGGAATATGCGCGGGCTCACGCGCTCGGTGATCGCCTTGATGGTTCCGCCCTTGCCGGCGCCATCGCGGCCTTCGAACACGATGCAGACCTTCAGCCCTTTGTGGACCACCCACTGCTGCAACTTGACGAGCTCGACGTGCAGTCGCGCAAGCTCCTTCGCGTACTCCTTCCCCTTCAGCTTCTCTTTCGGCTCCGAGTTGGTCTGCTTCGCAGCCGTCTTGCTGTTGGCCGCCTTGGCTTTACCCGATTCGGTTTTCATGGTGTCATCTCCGCTTGTCCCTGTTTGCTCTCGCCGCCTCCGACCGAGCTCCGGCACGCGATCGCGGTTCATCAGCCGCACGCGACGATCTGGCCTCTTCGTATTTCTCGACCGCCACCTGCAGATTGAAGAGCATCCGCTCCCGGCCCAGGGTCTCGCCGATGCTGGCATGCTGGACGGCGGCAAGCACGTTGGGGTTGAGGGCCGCGAGCCACAGTGTAATGCCATCGCGCCGCAGGTTCTCCTCCGCTTCGGCCAGCATCTTGAGCGCCGTGTATTCGATGTCGAAGAGGGCACTGCAGTCGATCACGATGACGGCGGGCTTGGTACGCTCGATCAGTTGCCAGATCTTGTCCCCGACGCGTTGCGCGTTGGCGAAGAAGATGCGTCCTTCGGCCCGCACGATCAGCAGGCCCGGCCAGGTCTCATCGTCCGGATGCTCCGTCGAGAGCGGCCTGAATACGGATGTCCCGCGCTTGCGGCCAAGCGCGTACACGGGTGGATCGTACGCCTGATAGGCGAGCGCGAGCAGCGAGGCAATCACCGCGACGACAATCCCTTTCAGCGTGCCCAGCAAAGCCACTCCGGCGAAGGCGATCACGGCCCAGTAGAACTCCGTCCTTCGCACGCGCACGATCTCGCGAAACTCGGCGGGCCGAATCAGGCCCACTGAATACACCACCACCACGGCCGCGAGCACTGCGTTCGGCATGAGCGCGATGAGCGGCGCGAGCAGGAGCAGCGTTGCAACTGCCGCTGCCGCGGTGACGAGCTCGGCCATCTGAGTTCGCGCGCCGGCGCTGCGGTTGACCGCTGTCTGCGTCGTACCGCCGCCGGCCGGCATGGCGCCGAGGAAGCCGCCGGCTACGTTGGCCATGCCGATCGCCAGCAGCTCTTGATTGGGCAGCGGACGCGGTTCCCCCGGCTTCGCGAACGCGCGCGCGGCGGCGATGCTCTCGGTGAAACTCATCAGCGCAATACCCAGCGCTCCAGGCCACATCTGTGCGGCGAGGTCGAGCCGAGGCCAGGCCCAGGTAGGAAGCTCGCGCGGAAGGTTGCCAACGGTCTCCACGCCCACATGCGATAAGCCGAGCAGGCCCGAGGCCGCAATGCCCACTGCGACCGCGATCAACGGAGCAGGGGCCCGTGGCAGGAAGCGCTCCAACCCAAACAGCAACACGAGGGTCACCAGTGCCAGCACCACGGTCGCCAGCGAGGCTTGGGGCAAGTGGTGAACCATCGCCAGGATATCTCTGAAGAACCCGGTCTTCTGAATATGGAACCCGAGCAGCCTAGGGACCTGGTCCACGACGATCACCAGTCCGATGCCGGACTTGAAGCCGGCCAACACGGGATCCGAGATGAAGTTGGCGACGAAGCCGAGCCTCAGCACCGAGGCGAGCACCAGCATCGCGCCCACGAGTACCGCCAAGGTTGCGCCCGCCATCGCGAGCTCCGCGGACCCGCCATCCGGGACCGCCTCAGCGAGCTCTGCGGCCGCCAGGATGGCGAGCGTGGTGGTGGTGCTGACGCTGAGCGGACGCGAGGTGCCGAGCAGCGCGTACACCACCATCGGCACGAACACGGTATACAGCCCGACCTGTACCGGAAGGCCCGCGATCGTGGCGAACGCCATCGCCTTGGGGATGACCACGGCGGCCGCGATCAACCCCGCGGTCACATCCGCGCGCAGCCACCGCCCAGGGTAGCTGCGCAGCCACGTTAAGCCGGGGATGAGGCCCGGATGATTGCTTTCGTTGCGCAATGATGAAAGACTCCGAAATCACTCCGAGCCTACCCGACCGGATCTCCTTCCGGCTGACCTAGATCAAACCAGCCGTAGGCGAACCTACTTACAGTTTGCCGTGAAATCGCGGCCCTTGCAGCGCCGCGACCCTGTTTTATCCTTTTATCTGCGAAGAGGGGCCATGACCGTCGAAGACACACGCCTGCAAGAGGCTCGGGAGCAGCAGGTTCCCTGGAAGAAGTGGGGACCGTATTTGAGCGAGCGCCAGTGGGGCACCGTGCGCGAAGACTACAGCGACTCGGGCAATGCATGGGACTATTTCACCCATGACCAGGCCCGTTCGCGCGCGTACCGCTGGGGAGAGGACGGGCTGGGTGGGATCTCCGATGACCGGCAGCTGCTCTGCTTCGCGCTCGCGTTGTGGAACGGCCAGGACCCGATCCTCAAGGAGCGGCTCTTCGGCCTCACCAACAGCGAGGGAAACCATGGCGAGGACGTCAAGGAGTACTACTTCTACCTCGATTCGACACCGACGCACTCGTACATGAAGTATCTGTACAAGTATCCCCAGGCAGCCTATCCGTACGACGATCTCGTCGCTACGAACCGGCAGCGTAGCCGGAACGAGCTCGAGTACGAGCTGCTGGATACAGGCGTGTTCGATCAGGATCGCTATTTCGACGTGTTCGTGGAGTATGCCAAAGTCTCGCCGGAGGACATCCTCATCCAGATCAGCGTGCACAACCGCGGACCGGCGCTGGCGACGCTGCACGTGCTCCCCACGTTGTGGTTTCGCAACCTGTGGTCGTGGGGCGGAAATCCCCCTCGACCCGTGCTCCGCGATGCCTCTGTGGCCGATGCAGGCAGCATGATTGCGGCCTCGCACCCGGAGTTGGGGGAGCGGTTCTTCTACGCCGACGGCGCGCCTACGCTGCTCTTCACCGAGAACGAAACGAACAGTGACCGTCTCTTGCAAGTTCCCAACCGCACTCCCTATGTGAAGGACGGGATCAACAACTATGTCGTCCACGGCCATCAGGACGCGGTGAGCCCCGAAAAGACGGGAACGAAGGCCTCCGCGCACTATCGGCTGACGGTGGGAGCGGGCGAGTGCCGGATCTTGCGCTTGCGACTGAGCGATCAGGCACCAGGTACGCTTGCCAAGTCGCGCGATGCGCGAGGCGGTCCGTTCGGGGGTTTCGAGGACGTGGTGAAAGCGCGCCGTCAAGAGGCCGACGAGTTCTACGCCTCGATCATCCCCGCTGCGCTGAGAGGGGACGCGGCAGGCGTGATGCGCCAGGCGCTGGCCGGAATGCTGTGGTCGAAGCAGTTCTACTACTATGACGTCGACAAATGGCTCGAAGAGCGCGGAGCGAACCCGTACAAGCGCAAGCAGCGTGCAGCGCCCCGGAACGAGCACTGGCACCACATGTACAACGCCGACATCCTGTCGATGCCCGACAAGTGGGAGTATCCGTGGTATGCAGCGTGGGATCTGGCCTTTCACGTACTCGCGCTCACGCTGGTGGATGAGGGGTTCGGCAAGCAGCAGCTGGACCTGATGCTCAAAGGGCAATATCTGCACCCCAGCGGGCAGATCCCCGCCTACGAGTGGAACTTCGGCGATGTCAATCCACCCGTGCACGCCTGGGCCACCATCTTCACCTACCGCCTCGAGCAGCTGCGCCGCGGCCAAGGCGACGTCGAGTGGCTCGAACGCTGTTTCCACAAGCTACTGCTCAACTTCACCTGGTGGGTGAACCGCAAGGACCGCTCCGGCAACAACGTGTTCGAGGGCGGGTTCCTTGGGCTGGACAACATCGGCGTCTTCGACCGCAGCGCACCGCTGCCCACCGGAGGATATCTGGAACAGGCGGATGGCACGGCTTGGATGGCGCTGTTCTGCCAGAACATGCTCGAGATCGGCGTACAGCTCACGATGCAAAGGCCCGCCTATGCGGAGATGACCCTCAAGTTCGTCGAGCACTTCCTCTACATCGCTTCATCCATGATGCACGCCGGCGAGGATGTCGGGATGTGGGACGAGGAGGACGGGTTCTTCTACGATGTGTTGCGCTTGCCCGACGGCACGGCCCAGCGCCTGAAGGTGCGCTCCATGGTCGGCCTGCTTCCGCTTTGCGCGGTCACTGTGTTCGAAGGACAGCTGATCAAGCAGCATCCGGAACTGCTCGAACCTCTGCGCCGATTCCTCACCGCTCGCTCGGAGCTCACAGCCAACATCCACGACCCGGCCAAGCGCGGTCGCGGAGACCGCTTGCTCGCCTCGATCTTGAACGAAACCAAGCTCCGGCGCGTGCTGGCGAAAATGCTCGACGAGAACGAGTTCCTGAGCCCCTACGGGATCCGCGCGCTCTCGCGCTTCCATGCAGAGCATCCCTACGTCTTCCGCGTCGGGGATCAGGAATATCGAGTGTCGTATCTCCCGGCGGAATCCGACACCGGGATGTTCGGTGGCAACTCCAACTGGCGCGGTCCGATCTGGATGCCCGTCAATGCTCTGATCATCCGCGCGCTGCTGCAGTATCACACCTATTACGGGAACGACTTCACCGTCGAGTGTCCCACGGGCTCCGGGCGGCAGATGACGTTGTACCAGGTCGCCGAGGAGATCGGCCGCAGGTTGACGAGCATCTTCCTGCGCGACGAGACGGGGAAACGCCCCGTGTTCGGCGCCTCCCGCAAGTTCCAGGAGGACCCGCACTGGGGCGACTACGTCCTGTTCTACGAATACTTCCATGGCGACAACGGCGCCGGCCTGGGAGCGAGCCATCAGACAGGCTGGACCGGGATCGTCGCCCGGATCATGCACCTGTTCGCGACCAGCATGGGCGATCAGTTCCTGGAACTCGGGAAACTGGCCGCCGTGACGGAGGTAGAGCCGACACGCGGCGGCCGAGCGCGGAGCACGGCTGTGGGCCGCGGCGTCTGAAGTGGGCGAACCGCTCTACCCGTCGCTCTATCAGATCAACACCCGCGTCTGGCTCACGGAGCTCGCGCAGTCCCTGGGCAGGCCAGCCACGCTGGACGATATCCCGGAGGGCGAGCTGGACCGTCTCGCCGGTCACGGGTTCGACTGGATCTGGCTGCTGAGCGTGTGGCAAACGGGGCTGGCCGGGCAGCGCATTTCACGCGCGAATGTCGAATGGCGAAGGGAATTCCAGGAGACGCTGCCGGACTTGCGCGAGGAGGACATTGCAGGCTCCGGCTTCGCGATCACGGGCTACACCGTCCATTCAGCTCTGGGAGGCGATGCGGCGTTGGCGCGCCTGCGCGCGAAACTGCGACAACGTGGCCTACGGCTGATGCTCGATTTCGTTCCCAACCACATGGCTACCGACCACCCGTGGGTCGAGCAACATCCGGACTATTTCGTCCATGGCAGCGAGATCGATCTGGCGCGGGCGCCCAAAAACTACACTCGTGTGAGCACGTCGGGCGGATCTCTGCTGCTCGCCTACGGACGCGATCCGTACTTCCCAGGATGGCCCGACACGCTGCAGCTCGACTATGCCAACCCGGCCACACAGGCGGCGATGATCGGCGAGTTGCGCAAGATCGCCGGGCAGTGCGACGGGGTGCGCTGTGACATGGCCATGCTCGTCTTGCCCGAGGTCTTCGAGCGCACGTGGGGCAGGCTGCCCGAGCCCTTTTGGCCGAAAGCGCTCGCGGCCGTGCGGCAACAGCATCCGCAGTTCTTGTTCCTCGCCGAAGTTTATTGGGACCTGGAATGGACGATGCAGCAGCAGGGTTTCGACTACGCCTACGACAAGAGGTTGTACGACCGGCTACGCGAGGGGCATGCGCGTGCCGTGCGGGAGCATCTCCTAGCCGGGCTCGACTACCAGAGCCGCTTGGCACGCTTTCTCGAAAATCACGACGAGCCCCGGGCGGCGGCCACTTTCGCGCCGGGTGCGCATGAAGCGGCGGCTGTGGTCACCTATCTGGCGCCAGGCCTGCGCTTCTTTCATCAGGGCCAGTTCGAGGGGCGCGTGAAGCGGATCTCGCCACATCTCGTCCGCGCACCGGCCGAACCGGTGAACACCAGCATCCGGCGATTCTATGCATCGCTGCTAGAGCTGTTGCGCCATCCCGTCGTGCGGCGAGGAGAATGGCATTTGCTGGAATGCGCTCCCGCTTGGGATGGCAACCCATCCTGCGAAGCCCTGATCGCGTATGCCTGGGTCGATGACGGCGGCAACCGGCTGATCGTCGGCGTGAACGATGCGGATCATCGCAGTCAGGGTTACGTCCGACTGCCGTTCGCCGACCTCGCCGGCAAGCGATGGCGCTTGCGCGATCTGCTTGGCACCGCTCAGTACGATCGCGACGGAGATGACCTGCAATCCCGCGGGCTCTACCTCGATCTGCCTCCCTGGCAGCATCACGTCTTCGAGATGGCAGCTATGTCGCGTGCGACGTGACGGCACTATTCCGCCTCGAGTTGATCTTTCCACTCGCCGCGGTGACGGTCTTCTCCGTGATGCTGTCGCTGGGGCTGCTGCTCGAGCGTGAGCGAATCGTCAAGGCGCTACAGCGGCGCGTAATACTCGCGGCGGTTCTGTTCGCGGTGGTCGTACCTGTGCCGATCTTGGCGGTCGTCATCGTGAAGCTGTTCGGGCTGCGTGGCGCTGTGGCCGCTGGCATCATTCTGATGGCGATTTCCCCCGGCGCACCGGTCGCGCTCCGGCGCGCGCTCCAAGCGGGTGCAGGGCCGGAGTTTGCCCCGACGCTCCATCTTGCGATCGTGATCTTCGCCGTCGTCACCGTTCCGGTCAGCGTTGCGATCATGAGTTGGATATTTTCTGTGCGGTTCGCGATTTCCCCGCTCGATGTCGCCCGGCAGGTCTTCTTCGCTCAGTTGTTGCCGTTGGGCCTCGGCGCAGCGCTGCGCGCCTGGCGACCTACGGTAGCGGCGCGTCTCGAGCCGCGGCTCGCGATGATCTCCAACGTGATGCTGCTCGCACTGATCGTCTTGTGCGTCGTCGTGCTCGGCCCCAGGATCGTCGCGCTCGGATGGGCGCCCTTCGCCGCCGGCGTAGGACTGACGCTCTGCGCACTCGTCGCCGGCGCCCTTGTCGCTGGCCGCGACGCCTCGGTTTGGCCCGCCGCGGCGGTTGCGGCGGCGATGCGCAACCCCGGTCTTGCCCTTCTGATCGCCACGCGCAACGCGGCGCCGCCAGACGTCACGGCTTCAGTCTTCGGTTACGCGCTCGGGCTGGCGGGGGTGATCTTCGCCTTCCTGGCATGGCGGCGATGGCGTCCTGGTACGCCGATGCGGGAACCGGAAGGCGGGTAGCGGCTGCCTCTGGCAGAACGCGATCGGGTCATTCGCGCCTCGACAAGCTGGGGATCCGGTCGGTACGATGAGCGCTGCATTCGGCTTGGAGGAATCGATCGATGCGTATCGTTATCGGAAATCTTCCTGATGACGTCTCGGAGGAGGGGATTCGGAGCGCACTGAGCCCGTTCGCGCCGGTGGAGAAGATCAAGCTCGTCAAGGAGAGCGGTACGCCTTCGGCGCTGATCGAGATGGAGATGACGCGTGCGCAGGCCGAAGCGCTGGCCAAGCGTATCCAGGGACGCGTCTTCCAAGGCCGGGAGCTGCGTGCCTGGGTCCCGGTCATGGATTGGTGAGCGCGGGTTCACGTCGCAGACTTCGTGTGCGATGCCCACCGCGCTTTGTTCGGTATGCCGCCGGTCGTCCGGCCGTTCTGCGCGTGAGTGAGATCGGCCTGGCCGGGTTTCTTGACAGGAGCGAGGCATGGCCATTTCGCTTCTCGAACGCGTAGCGGCCGCCCTGTTCGGCGGCGCCGAGTCGTCTGCGGATGAGGCCGCAGAGCGTCAGCTCATCGCCGACTCGATCGAGGCCGTGGTGGAGGCAGTCGAGCCGCGCGTGCGGCTCAATACCCGCTACCGGGAGAAGCTGGAAGGGTGCATACGCAAGACCATTGCGCATCTGCGCTCCATCGGACGTCAGCCGCTCGAACCGCTGCTTCTCTCACGAGCGGCATGGAACGAAGACCCGCGCCTGAATGCCTTCTTCGCCACCGCGGACGATGTGCCCGCGTGCCTGGGGCGCAGCACGGAGCTCAGGACGTTCTTCGAGGATCCAGCTAACCGGGACGTCGCGGAAGCCTACGCCCTGCTCGGGATGAAAAAAGAGGAGCGCACGGTGCTCGCCCCGCAGCTCGTCGGCAACGAAGTGAGGCACGATGTGCCGCAGGTCACGGTGAGCTTCTCCGGACATCGACTGGTTGCGCCTGCCCCCACGCTCGCCGCGACGCGTCTCGAGGTCGGACGGCGCGCCATCGAGCGCCTCGCACAGGTCGCGCTATCGCGCATCATCACGCTCGACATGAAAGCCACCGAGCTGCAGGAGCACAAGGCGTATCTCGGCGCGCGACTGCGCGTGCTCAACCTCGCGCGCGACGGAGTCGAGGGGATCGTGAAGGACCCGGCGCTGATCGCGGAGGAGATCAAGGCCGTCGAGCGGGAGTTGAAGGAGACGGTCGACAGCTACATCGAAGCCAAAGCCAGCCTGGCGACGCTGGATGGGTATATCCAGCGCATCGACGAGGTGTTCTCCCATCCCGAGCAGCACATCACGCTCACCCATACTCCGCTGCGGCTGAGCCGGATGGGCATCAAGGTGGACGAGGGCAGCACCGAGGCGGTCAACGAGCTGGTCGTCCCCGAGCTCTCCATTGGCGATGGCCTGCAAGCCGCGATCGCGATCGCCCGCTGCCCGCGCAGCGAACTCCCCCCCAAGGAGGACCTGATCGCGAAGGCAGAGCGCTATCTGTAGCGTCCGCTGTTCGTGACGCCAGCCAACCATGGGCTGACCACGATGTCTCCACGAATCTGCCGGGCAGGGAGTTCTGCCGGCGTCCGACCCCTTCCGCGTCACGCGCCGTTCGGGCGCAGCGCTGCCCAGCACGCGATCGTCTCCGCCAAGGCATCTCTCCGCGCGAGCGTCACCACGTAGCCGTCGCACCACCTGATCTGTCCTGAGTCAGTTGGAATGAAACTTGCAACCGCTGCGACCGCTACGGAGATGCCTATGGCCAAGCAACCTACTGACGACGCCGCTCAGAAACCCCCCGAACCGCAGGTCAAAGTCCGCTGGAAGTCCGACGCTCTAAAGAGCAGCTACGCCAACTTCTGCAACGCGACGAGCACGCGGGAGGAGGTGGTGCTGAACTTCGGAGTGAACCACAACTGGGAACGTGCGCCCCAGGACATGGAGATCGAGCTGGAGCATCGGATCGTGCTCTCGCCGTTCGCGGCGAAGCGGCTGAACCAGCTGCTGTCCAAGCTCATCGCCGAATACGAAAACCGGTACGGCGAGTTGAAGTAGTGCGCCCGGCGGGCCGTGCGAACCGGCTCGTCAGGTCTCGCCCATAACGGGGTACGCGGCGTCCGAGCTGTCACCTCTGCGCGCCTTGCTTCGCTCACCGAGTTCCGCTCGGGATCCCGGGTTCGTTCAGCTGCGAGTCAAAGCCTGTCTGGTTTGCTAGCCCCGCTTGGGGGGACGGCGGGCGGGGAAGGTGGCTGGGCGCCGCCCGGCGCCGATGTGCCCCGTTCCGCTCGAATGGCCAGCTTAACTTTCCGCGGTTCGCTGCCCTGGCGGTTGTCGAGCACGAGGAAGTAAGTTCCTGCGGCGGGAATGATCACGCTGAACGAAGAGCGGTGATCGACCGACCCGACAAAAACAGGGTCTAGCGCCTTCGGAAAGTGCAGCGCGTCCTGCTCGTTGAGCAGGCTGACCACGACCTGCCCAGTGGGCTGCACCACCACCTCCATGACCACGTCCTTCGGGAGGTTGGGCATCTTCAGCCTTCGATACTGACCGCCTGGAATCTCGACCGAGGTGGCGAACTCGGCCGCTTGGGGTCCGCGCTCGAGACTTAATGGCGCCGCTGCGAACAGCACCCAGGTAAGGAGTGCCGCGTTGGCAGCGCGCCAGATGTGCCAACGACGGCGTATCGCAAGATCGGCAGTATGCATCGAGGCCCGCCAGATGGATGTGATTCGGGTCGACGAGCTCTCCTCGCTCGCCGGAGGTCCAGCCTGCCGCGCCGGTCATGCCTGCCGGTCTGAAACCGATGCGGCAAGGAGTGTCCGCGACGCTGCCTTGGGGGTCACTTAGCCACAGCCGGCCATGCTTGCAACAAGCCGTGGTGCGTAACGCCACCGCTACGGTTAGCGGTTCGCGCGTCGCAATCTTGAGGACCCGTTCGCGTCGCTCAAGGAACCGTCGTCTGCAACAGGGCCGGGTCCACGACCTCACGCGCACAGGGCCGATCCAAAGGAAAGCCGCAACCAGAGGCGCGCTCCGTACCGTGGCAGCGCCAAGGCGCTGTTTTGCCGTATGCTTGTGCGGGAGTCCGATGCGCGCCCGGATGGTGGAACAGGTAGACACAAGGGACTTAAAATCCCTTGGCCGTAAGGCCGTGCCGGTTCGAGTCCGGCTCCGGGCACAATGGAGAACAAACAGATAGGTAGTATCAAGCCGATTGTCGTTACATCGCTTGCATCAAGTGGCACACGCCTGGTGCACTCACGCTCCGCCATGTACGCCAGATCGTCGCGAGAGTGTGGATGGCCAAGGCAAATGGCATACAGGAGCGCGAGGACGGTGATGGGTCAATGAGCTACCGTGCGCAGTTTCGCGCTTGCGGACTCCCGGGTACAAACCGGAGGTTCGCCCGCAAGACTGACGCGAAGGAGTGCGTCGAGAACACCAAGACCGCGATCCTTGGACACAGGCGCACCTGTCTTCCCGCTGTCGCAGCACGCCGTTTTCCCCACCTTCGGGAAGGCGTGCAGTGGCGCTGAGCTGGAGACTCTCAAGTCTCGTGACGTGCGCCCTGAGGCAACATCCCGGATCTGTGAGCAGCTTGCCGACCTGCGAAACGATGTGGTTACGCCGCACAAGACGCCGGCCATGCGGATCCACTATTACCAGCCGAAAGCGGGGGACTTGCCGCGCAAGCTGGCCCGACGATTCTTATATCACCCTTATCACCCTACGACGGTGTGTTCGCAGACCAAGGAGGAGTTCGAATGAAGACACAAGCAGGCAATGTTGCGATTCGCTCTCTTAGCGTTTTGGTCTTGGCGCTCGTATCCTGTGCGTGCTTGGCTCAAACCTGCCAGGACCCGATACCGCCGGATCTAAGTAACGCAGGTATGGTTGCTTGCTTGAGCGAGCTTCAGGGGCGGCTGCGTGCGGAGATCGACACGGTGAATGCCTTGCAGTCTCAGGTGAACCAGATACAAACGAGGCTCATGAGCGCGCCCAACGGGGCGTGGCAAACGGAGCAGAATTTCGGTGGTGGTCTCAATGCCGTAGGAAAGACCAGTCAATGTCCAGCTGGTCAGGTTATGGTTGGTCTTCAGATTGTCACAGGCGGCACTTGCCATAGCCAGTGCGATCCCGATGGGCGGCCAATTCACACGTTTCGAGTCCTCTGCGCGCCGCGCTATTGAGTGCCTTCTCTTGTCGGGTCTCGCGCCGTGATCAAGGTGCGTCCGCCTTCGCCCATTCCCAGCGAGACAGCAGCGATCCCCGGCTTGCCCCCGGGGCCGGATATCGCAGCCGGGGGGCCCCGCTCAGGACCCGGTGCGTAGGAGCTTCTGGAGCACGCCTGCCCCGCAGTGCTCCTCGTAGCGCTCGAGACAGTGGAACATCAAGTCCGGGCTGTGATAGAGGTGCGCGAGCACCGCCAGCTTGAGCAGCTTCTGCGGGGCGAGCTGGTCGAGCTTCCGCACGTTGCGAACGAACATCGCATCGGACCACATGTGCTGAACGGCGTAGTTGGGGTCGTTATTCACCAGCGTCGGCTTCAGGGCGCGGCCGGCCATGCCCAGGAGCTTGTGGAACATCAGGTCGTGGCCATCGAGGAAGCGGCAGACGTCGCCGAACAGCGGCTGATCGACATACAGCGGCACGAATTCGACTTCGCTCACGATGGCGACCACGCCGCGCAGCGCCGTTACGGCGCCAGCGAACACGTCGAGTTCCGCGCCCTGGACGTCGATCTTGATGAAGTCCACGTCGGTCACGCCGTTGTCGGCGACGAAGCGGTCCAGGCTGACGGTCTGCACCGACCCGACGGATTTGAGCATCGCCACCTCGAGGTTCACGTAGCGCTCGAGCAGCGGCTCGTTGGGCTGGTAGAGCGAGGTGCACATCGGATGCCTCGTCTCATAGAGCTTCCGCGTCTCCTCGGCCTTGCCGAGCGCGACTGGATAAAAGCGTATCCCGTGGCGGGCCTTACGGTTGAGCTCCGCGCAGAGCTGCTTGTCGAGCTCGAAGGCGATGACGCGGGACCCGGGGAATGCATCGAGCAGCTGATGCGCGGGCTCGGTCTGCCCTTCCAGCGGCAAGGCGCCGATCTCCAGCGTGGTGAAGGCGAGCTGCGGCTGCGCCTCGAGGGCGACGCGGGATAACTGGGCGAGCGTGAACATTTCGCGAGAGTCAGAGTGCGTGACGGTCCGCCTGCGACGCAAGCGGGGCTCTCACAACCCTTAGGATAACGGCAGGATCGGCCGCCGCCTTGATACGACCCGGACGCCGGGCACGCCCAAACGCCGAACTGCAGGCGCTGGCAGGAGGCAACCCGACCAACGCACTGGTTCTCGCTGAACCCAGCCGTGGGGGTCACGTGGTCCGTCGCAGGGCAGGGCGACGATCTGCAGACGGCGCAGCGGGTCGATGTCGGCACGCAACCTATCGGCCAGCGGGATGTTTTGGCCGGCATCGAGGATTCCGAACGCGCTGGCCTGGAGCGGCTGCCACGCAACCCTACCGCTCCGTACGAAACGTAATCTCGTGGGCGCGAACCTGTGACCGATCCACGGCATTGTGGCTTGTTGTCTGATTCCCACTTAAAATTCCCTGGCCGCAACGGGACGCCGGTACGAGCCTGGCTGTTGGCGCCTTACTCCAGGGAATGGCGCGTCGGCGCGAGCGGCAGGCAAGGTTTGGGACAGGCCCCGACACCCCGCCGCCGACGAGGCCATAGCACGGTCGCAAGCGGGAGGTGTGCTGGCGGCCTGCTGGACGGGGTGGCTTTCACCGACGCGGGAATGGTTGCGGCCGCGCAAGCGGTGAGCTTTCATACGCAGCGTGAAGGTCTGTGGAATCGATCTCGAGCGATGGGAGGAGGTTCATGAAGGTAGCTGCCGCGATCGCGGAAATTCTCAAGCGCGAAGGCATCGAGTTTTTGATCGGCTATCCGGTCAACCCGATCATCGAGGCGGCGGCCGAAGCCGATATCCGCACGATCATCGTTCGGCAGGAGCGCACGGGACTGCACATGTGCGACGCAGTCAGCAAGATCTCGTCGGGCGAGCGCGTCGGCGTGTTCGCGATGCAACACGGGCCGGGCACGGAAAACGCTTTCGGTGGCGTCGCGCAGTCGTGGGGCGATTCGGTGCCGGTCGTCGTGTTACCAGCGGGCTATCCGCGCAACATCAACAACGTCCAACCCAATTTCAACGCGTTCCTGAATTACCAGCACGTCACCAAATGGATCGAGCAGGTGATGTTGGCTGACGTCACCCCGGAAGCCATGCGGCGCGCCTTCACCCAGGCCAAGAACGGGCGCCCCGGGCCGGTGCTGATCGAGTTCCCCGTCGATGTGTTGCGAGAGGAGATGACGCAGCCGCTCGACTACGTGCGCACGCCGCGGCTCAGATCCGCTCCCGATTCGCGTTCGATGTCCGAGATCGCGGCCGCGCTCGTTGCGGCCGAGCGCCCTGTGATTTACGCCGGGCAGGGCGTGCACTACGCCAAGGCGTGGAAGCAGCTACAAGCGCTCGCGGAGCTGCTCGAGGCGCCGGTCGCGACCAGCCTGGGAGGCAAGAGCGCCTTCCCGGAAACGCACCCGTTGTCGCTCGGTTCGGGCGGTGTCGCGATCTCCAAGATGCTCCACCACTCCCTGCAGAATGCCGACCTCGTGCTGGGGATCGGCTGCAGCTTCACGCGCACGAACTTCGCCGTGCCCATGCCCAAGGGGAAACGGATTGCTCACGTCACGCTCGATGCAAAGGACATCAACAAGGACGTGCCGGCGGAGCTGGCGGCCGTCGGCGACGCCGGCCTTGCTCTGGATGCGCTGTACGAGGAGGTGAAGGACCGGTTGCGCGGCCGGCCGCGGGGGCGGTTGGCAGCCGTGACGCGGGAAATCCGCGGGATCAAGGACGAGTGGATGGCACAGTGGATGCCGCGCCTGACCGCCAATTCGACGCCGCTCTCGCCATACCGCGTGATCTGGGATCTGCTGCACACGGTCGACGTTGCCAACACGATCATCACCCATGATGCCGGTAGCCCGCGCGACCAGATCTCCCCGTTTTGGGAAACGCAAGCGCCGCTCAGCTATATCGGCTGGGGGAAGACGACACAGCTGGGCTACGGTCTTGGGCTGGCCATGGGTGCAAAGTTGGCTGCACCCGACAAGCTCTGCATCAACGTCTGGGGCGACGCCGCGATCGGCTTCACCGGCATGGATTTCGAGACAGCGGTTCGCGAGCGCATTCCCATTCTCTCGATCCTGCTCAACAACTTTTCCATGGCGATCGAGTTGAAGGTGATGAAGGTTGCCACCGAGAAGTATCGCTCGACGGATATCAGCGGGAACTATGCAGAGTTCGCTCGCGCACTCGGGGGTTACGGAGAGCGTGTTACCGAGCCGCAAGCGATCGTGCCTGCCATCAAGCGCGGGATCGAGAAGACGCGCGAAGGCACGCCGGCTCTGCTCGAATTCATCACCGAGAAGGCGGTGGACTTCTCGCGCTTCACGTAGGCTGGCGGCATCGGCGAGCCACGCCCCAGCCGGTAGGGTGAAAGCATCAGCGGCACCAGCGGAGAGGCCACTCCGCTCCGCTCGCCGTGAAGGCCAGGCACGAGCCACACCGCTCTTCGCTCGCGCTATTCCGCCGTCCTAACCCTCGAAAGCGAGAGGTTCAGCGCAACCGTGCCGACCGATGGTCGGCACCGCGAGTCCGGGCTGGTCGCCATGACTGGACCAAAGCCCGCAAGGGATCAAACGCCCCGCTTCGCTTTAGGACGCCATCATGCAGCGGAGCGGCGGATCCGCGTTCGTCGAGATTTCCCCATCGGCGGACGGCCTTCGGCGTTGCGATGGCACAATTCCTCAGCATTCATCAAGAGTTGTTCCACCGGCATTCGGCGCGGCATGGTTCTTGCGCTCGACACTAGGCAGCCGGTGCTGCGCACCTAGGACAAATGGCGCCAGACCGCGCAAGGCAGCCGACGGGCCAACAGCTGGACGTCAGTTGCGGTCGTCCGGCGGCTGTTGGCAGTCACTAGGCATACGCACTCGTGGGTAGTCGAGCGGACCGAATTGTTACAGGAGCTTGCCGGTTCGGCCTTTCGACTGCGGCATCAGTTCGCGATACGTGTACTTTCCTCTGGGGGGTTTATGAGATCCGTCGTAAGTAGAGTTGTGTTGTGTTCGCTTCTGGCCTTCGCTTGGGTCCAGGGGTCGCTGGCGGCCGACTTTCGAGTGGCGAAGATCCACTTCGACAGCGCGCAGCCGGCGGGAAGCATGGGCGCAGGATGCGCAAGCTCGAGCGGATGCACCGGCTTGGCCGCGTCGGCCGCCGCATCGCTGGGGGTCAATCCCACGTTGGTCGAGCTCGCGACGAGCGTCGCAGGAAGCGCTCAGGTGCCCTCGTCCGAGGAACGAGTATTCTCCGTCAACGTCGACCCCGGCTATGTCTATTGTCGCGGCATCGTCGATGTCACCGCGTACGTAGCTGGGACGATCAACGCTACGGATGCGCCGAGTGGCATCGGCGCGTACACGCACGTGCCGCGGGTGCAGGCCGCCGCGGGAAAGAACTGGATCGAAGGAGACATCGAGTTGGTCTCCGTCAGAAGCGATCGTGCCGATTTCTATTACGCAGCGGGCAGCTGCAAACGACCGGCCGGCGGAAAGCTGTTCGAGTGCCGCGGCAAACCCTGCACGGGATGGAAAGACTGACGCAGCGGACCCGCACAAGGCCGCAGCTGTATGGCGAACCTGATCGCGCTTGAGCTGAAGCCAACCATTGAGACATCGGCCCCTAGCGTGCGCGTCTTCGCCGGATTGCCGGGCGCCATACGCTGCAGCCGTCCCCGATCGAAGATCGCGGGTGAGTTAGCAACAACGCTCTGAGCCGCGGCGGGAACGCGGCTCCGAGTCCGACCTCAGCACCGGCCGCTCTGCTCCTCGAGAGCGAGCGCCGGTGCTTCTTCTTTGAGCTCTACCCCGGAGAGCTTGCGCCGCCTTGCCTCCGTCATGAGATAGAAGAGCTTGTGCGCGGCGAGCGCATAGCCCAGGCCTTCCGGCCGCACGTTGGAGATGCAGTTGCGCTCGGCGTTGCTGCGGCCGGGCAGGGGAGCCCAGGTGAGATAGACGCCCAGGCTATCGGGTGAGGACAAGCCGGGACGCTCGCCGATCAGCATCACGGTCATCGCCGCCGGGAGTAGAGCACCGATCTCATCGCCTACCGCGACGCGGCCCTGTCGAACCAGGCAGACCGGCGCAAGCCGCCACCGTGCGCCGTACAGCTTGGGGGCGACCTGTGCGAGCAACTCCGGAGCGTGCCGTTCGACGGCCTGTGCCGAGAGCCCGTCCGCAACGACAAAAGCCACGTCGAATGCCTCGTCGAGCTGTTCTCTGGCTTCGAGCAGCGCCTTCGCTTCCCCGGCCAAAATGCGGCCGAGATCGGGCCGCTGGATGAAGGTGCGGCGGTCGGGTGCGGCGCTGTGGAGTTCTAGCACCTCGAAGCCCCGTTCCCTCAGCGCCTCGCGCACCGCGTCTGCCTCCAGATCGCGCTGGACCGCGTCGCGGGCACGCGCATGCGCGAGTTGGAACTCCAGCATCGGCTTGGTCGGGATGCTCCCGCCCGCGCGGCCCAGGCCGATGCGGGCGGGTGTGAAACGACCGAGCGTGGTCCAGGGATCGGACGGCGCGACGACGCTGCTGCGGTCTCTTGCTCCGGTCATCTCTACGATTGCGACGCCACGAGCGATGCGCTCACTCGAGCCACCGGTCACCGGAGCGGGGCGAGTCGGTTTCCTGTTCCTCCGGGGCATAAGCCGCGCGAGCGCTGTCGATCAGAGCCAGCAGGGGATGCCGAGGGTTCGCCGCCTTGAGCCGGGTCGCGGTATCAAGGATGCCCAGCCGTATCAGCCACTCTTCGAACTCGGGTGCAGCCCTGAGGCCGAACGCCTGGCGCAGATACAAGGCGTCGTGAAACGACGTGCTCTGATAGTTGAGCATGATGTCGTCGGCGCCAGGCACCCCCATGATGTAGTTGACGCCGGCGGCGCCCAAGAGCGTGAGCAGCACGTCCATATCATCCTGATCCGCGTCGGCGTGGTTGGTGTAGCAGACGTCGATGCCCATCGGCAGTCCGAGCAGCTTGCCGCAGAAGTGATCCTCGACCCCGGCGCGCACGATCTGCTTGCCGTTCAAGTACTCGGGGCCGATGAACCCGACCACGCTGTTGACCAGTAGCGGCTCGTACAGCCGCGCGAGGCCATAGGCTCGTGCCTCCAGTGTTTGCTGGTCCACGCCGTGGTTCGCATTGGCCGAGAGCGCGCTGCCTTGGCCGGTCTCGAAGTACATGACGTTGTCGCCGATGCTGCCACGTCGCAGCCGGCGTGCGGCGTCGTTCGCCTCCTGTAGCAGCGCGGCGCTGACGCCGAAGCTGTGGTTCGTCGCTTCGGTGCCGCCAATGGACTGAAACACAAGGTCCACGGGCGCCCCTCGCTCGATCGCGCGCATCGTCGTTGTGACGTGCGTAAGCACGCAGGACTGCGTCGGGATGCTGTATGCGTGGATGATCTCGTCCAGCATGCGGAGCAATGCGCTTACCTGCTCCACGTTGTCCGTCGCGGGATTGATGCCGATCACCGCATCCCCGCAACCGTACAGCAGCCCGTCGAGGATGCTGGCGGCAATCCCTTTCGGATCGTCAGTGGGGTGATTGGGCTGCAGCCGGCTGGACAACCGGCCGGGCAACCCCAGTGTATTGCGAAAGCGCGTCACGACTCGCGCCTTGCGGCCAGCCACGACCAAGTCCTGCACGCGCATGATCTTCGACACCGCGGCCACCATCTCCGGGGTGAGGCCCGGCGCGAGCGCGGAGAGTGCTTCGCCATCGCATTCGTAGGACAGCAGCCAGTCGCGGAACTCGCCGACGGTCAGTCCCGCCACCGGCTCGAAGGCGCGCGCATCGTGATGATCGAGGATGAGTCGGGTGACTTCGTCCTGTTCATACGGGACCACGTCCTCTTCGAGGAAGCGGCGCAGCGGCACCTGCGCCAGCGTGATCTGCGCCGCGACGCGCTCCTCTGCGCTCACCGCAGCGACGCCCGCGAGATAGTCGCCGGTGCGCGCGGGTGTGGCACGCGCCATCAGCGTCCTCAGATCTGGAAACCGGAAGGTGGTGGCGCCGAGTGTATGGGCGTAACTGGACATTCGCGTGTGAGCGGCAGCGACCGGCCGACAATCTTAACCCGGCCCAGTTCAGCAAGCGAGCCGGATCGCACTCGGACCGAGCGGAGCCACGCAGCGCGCGTAGTGCCCCACCACGGCGCTAGCGCCGTCATGTCGGCACCCAGTCGCGGCACTGGATGAGAAGGACTGAAGATTGCTTGGCCGCGTGGCCGTATCCATCGACGGCCGTATCGGTGAATCAGATCGCCTGCGGAGCGTGCGCCCGGATGATCTAAAGTCCGCCCCCCAGCTTCCGTTAAAACCCGCAGCGTAGTGGGTTGCGCCCTTCGGGGCCGCGGCGGCGCGAGAGCGCCAGACGCCTTCTTCCGCTTCTCCCCGATCCTCACGCGTCAGAGCCAAAGCAATGCTGGTCATCCTCGGCTACCTCGTCATCCTGTCGGCTGTGTTCGGCGGGTTCGTCGCCGCGGGTGGCCACGTGAGCGCGCTGTTGCAGCCGATCGAGCTGGTGATGATCTTCGGCGCGGCTACGGGAGCGTTCTGCGTCGCCAACTCGGGCAAGGTGCTCAAAGGCACGCTGAAGGCGCTGCCCTCGGTGTTCAAGGGTTCCAGGTACACGAAGGGCCTGTACCTGGAGCTGCTATCCCTGCTCTACGACATCCTCGCGAAAGTGCGCAAGGAAGGGCTGATGTCGATCGAATCCGATGTCGACAATCCCGAAGCGAGCCCGATTTTCTCCAGGTACCCTGGAATCCAGCGGGACCACCATGGGATGGAGTTTCTCACCGACTATCTACGCCTCATGGTGGGAGGCAACCTCAACGCCTTCGAGATCGAAAATCTGATGGACGTCGAGATCGACACGCACCATCACGAGGGGGAGATTCCGGTCGGTGCGCTCGCGCGAATGGGCGACGGGCTGCCGGCCTTCGGGATCGTGGCGGCGGTGATGGGCGTGGTGCATACGATGGAGTCGGTCGGTTTGCCGCCGTCGGAGCTAGGCCGGTTGATCGCCGCCGCGCTGGTCGGCACTTTCCTCGGGATCTTGCTCTCCTACGGATTCGTCGGACCGCTCTCCACGTTACTCGAGCATAAGCTGAACGAGTCGACCAAGATGCTCCAGTGCATGAAGGTCACCTTGCTCGCCAGCTTGAACGGCTATGCGCCGCAGGTTGCGGTGGAGTTCGGCCGCAAGGTGCTGTACTCGACCGAGCGGCCCAGCTTCAGCGAGCTCGAGACCGAAGTGAAGCAGCGCAAGGCCAGATAGCCGGCTGCATCATGAGCGACGACTCCCAGCAACCGATCATCGTCAGGCGGGTCCGCAAGACCGCGCACGGACGCCACGGAGGCGCATGGAAGATCGCCTACGCCGACTTCGTCACGGCGATGATGGCGTTCTTCCTGCTCATGTGGCTGCTCGGGTCGACCACCAAGGCCGACTTGCAAGGAATCGCCGAGTACTTTCGCACGCCGCTGAAGCCCGCGCTGCTAGGCGGCTCGGGCGCCGGCGAGAGCACGAGCGTGATCAAAGGCGGCGGCACGGACCTCACGCGTTCAGTGGGCCAGGAGAAGCATGGCGAAAGCACCACCGGCCGGAAGATCGCGGACAACAAGGAGCTGGAGCGAGAGCTGGCGCGACGCGACAGGCAGGTGCTCGCGGAGCTGAAAGCCAAGATCGACGCAGCCATCGCGTCGAGCCCCACGCTCAGCCAGTTCCGCAACCAACTGCTGATCGACATCACCACGGACGGACTGCGGGTCCAGATCGTGGACGAACAGAATCGGCCGATGTTCGCCATCGGCAGCGCCAACCTGCAGCCGTATACGCGCGAGATCCTGCACGAGATCGGGAAGGTGATGAACGAGGTGCCAAACCGGATCAGCCTCTCCGGACACACGGACGCCACGCCGTACTCGGGAGGCGAGTTCGGGTACAGCAACTGGGAGCTGTCGGCCGACCGCAGCAACGCGGTGAGGCGCGAACTGTTGCTGGGAGGCATGGACGACAAGCGCATTGCACGCGTGGTTGGCCTGTCGTCGTCGGTGTTGCTGGATTCGACCAACCCCTACAACCCGATCAACCGCCGCGTGAGCATCATCGTGATGAACAAGAAAGCCGAAGAGGCAGCCGCTCATGACGGCGGCGTGGTAGAGGTGGATGAGCCTGCCGATGTCACGCCGGAGACGCTTGGTGGCGGCGCATCCAAGCCTTGATCCGCTCTGCGCGCCGCGCCGCTATCGGCGCGTGTTGCCGCCAGTGGTCTGGGCCTTGGCGGCCCAGCTCGGCGGCGCGGCGACCACGTGGCTCTACCTGCAAGTCCCTGCGGTTGGAGCGGCCGCGCCCATCCATCCGCTACTGCTGCACTCGGTTGCTGCGGCCGCGTTCGGACTGGCGCTGAGGTTGCCGCTCTGGTGGGTGCCGATCAACGTGCTGTTCGTCCCTGCCGCTGTCTATCTGCACGGCCTGTCGCTGCGTCCCGTTTGGTTTCTGCTTGTGCTCGTGACCCTGGTCCTACTGTTCTGGACCAACCATCGCACCCGCGTGCCGCTTTACCTGAGCGGGCGGCGCGCCTGCCACCGCCTGGCCTCGCTGCTCCCTCCAGACAGGCAGCTGAAGATGTTGGATCTGGGCAGCGGATTCGGCGGAGTGTTGGCCACGGTTTCAAAGCAACGGCCGGAATGCCGACTCGTCGGCTTGGAGATCGCACCCTTGCCGGCCTGGATCGCCCGTCTGCGCCATCTAGGCCGTCCGGCGCTCAAGACGCGGCGGCGCGACTTCTGGCGCGAGAGCCTTGCGGACTACGACCTCGTCTACGCCTACCTGTCTCCCGAACCGATGCCGGGGCTGTGGCACAAGGTGCGCGCCGAGATGCGCCCGGGAACGCTGTTCGTCAGCAACACATTCGCGGTCCCCGGTGCTGCTCCCGATCTCGTCCTTCCGCTCGGCGGGGCCCGCTCGCCTCTGTACGTCTGGCGCTTATAGCCGCGTCCCCAGGACGCCGTCATGCAAGCTCTGAACGACTGGGTACGCAGCCTGAACGCCGTGAAGCTGCCGGTACTCGGCTCCTCGATCGAGCAGCTGGACCGCATCCGTCCGAAGCAGGAAAGCATCGCCCCGCGCGAGCTCGCCCAGGTGGTGCTGCGCGACCCGCTGCTGACGCTCGCAGTGCTGCGCTTTTCGCAGTCGCGGCTCACGCGCCGCCAACCCACAGAGGTCACGACCGTGCAGCATGCCCTCATGATGCACGGGCTCTCCAGCGTGTTGCGAGAGCTGCGCGATCTCACCCCGCTCGAGCAGCAGCTCGCATCGAACCTGCGGGCGCTCGACGGCGCCATGCGCGTGATCAGCCGCTGCGTGCACGCGGCTTTCTATGCCCGCAACTTCGCAGCGCTGCGGCACGACGTCGACATGGACGAGGTGGTCACCGGCGCGCTGCTGCACGACCTTGCCGAGCTGTTGCTCTGGTGTACGGTGCCCAACGCGGCGATCCAGCTCGATCACATGGTTCACCACCAGCAGGGGCTGCGCAGCGCAGCGGCTCAGCGCGCTTGTCTCGGATTCACACTGGTCGACCTGCAGCTGGCGCTCTCCCGCGAATGGAAGCTCCCGAGTCATCTGACGGTGCTGATGGATGACCAGCACCCGGATCACCCGCGCACCCGCACCGTGGCCCGCTCGGTTGCGCTCGCTCGGCACTCGGCAGCGGGATGGTACGACCCCGCACTGCCCGACGACTACGCGGAGCTGCACAAGATCGTCAACTTGCCCATGGACCAGGTTCTGCGCTGGGTGCGGCAGTCTGCGGTGCAGGCTGCCCGCGTCTGGCGGCAAACCGGGGCACGTCCCGCCGCCGCCTGGTTTCCGTTGCTTCCCGGTGAATGGCCGGAGGAGCCCTCCGACAATACGCCCGAGGAGTCGCGCGGGTTGTTCGCGCGAGTCCTCGATCAGCTCTCCACCGTAACGCGGGAGTCCGACGTACAGACAGTGCTCGCTCTCACGTTCTATGCATTGCATGCCGGCCTGGGACTGCGGCGGCTGTGGTTTGGGCGCATCAACGAATCGACCCAAAGGCTCGAATCGAAGCAGACGTTGCTGCTCGACCCCGGCCTGATGCCCGGTGAGCTGACTTGCGATCTGGGTACGCCCTATCTGTTCGCGCGTCTGCTGGCGAAGGTGCAGGGCGTCTGGTTCGGGAGCACGTTTCGGGACAAGCTGACCCCGCTGCTGCCGCAGAACCTGCGGCAAAAGCTCGCGCTCAGAGACTTCTACGCCATGTCGGTGCACTTGAAGGGACGGCCGTTCGGCCTGGTATACGCCGACGGCGGGGCAGGGAGGCCACACCTGGATGAGCCAGGGTATAGCGCCTTCAAGACTTTGTGCATCGCGACCGCGCAGGCCTTGGAGAAGGTCAGCGTCTAGGATCCCTGTGGCCGGTCTCTGGTACGTAAACAAGAACGGCGCCGTGCGCGGCCCGTTTCCAACCGGTGCGCTGATCCAGGAGCGCCTGCTTGGACGGCTCGCCGATTCCGATCTCGTCGGTCACGATCGGCAAGAGTGGCAGCCATTCTCGTCGTGGCCCGAGCTGGCTAGTGCGATGGATGCGGCAGGCCCGCACCACAAGTCGCTGGAGGCCGCGGCGTGGGCGGGCGAGCGCGCGAAAGCTCGTGCCCGCTGGGCTGACGAGCGGGGCGGGGAAGACCGCAGAGCCGAGGGTCGAGCGGGCCCCGATGGCGACGGGCGCCGAGCGATTCCGGATCGCCGGGCGGTCGCCGAGCAAGGCATGCCTTCGCGCAGCCGCCCGCAGACCGACATGACGGCGCTGTTCGGCGCAGACGTGCCGTTTTGGGTGTTGGTCAGCTGCGTCGTGGGCTTGGTCGTGCTGCTCGGGCTGTTGGCGTATCTGTTCGGCCCAGTCAATCCCGTCCCAGTGAACATCCGCTGAATGCCGTTGCGCTCGGCCAGCGGTTGCCCTGCCAGAGGCTCTGTTGCATCCTGTCTACGGAGCCTGCCAGCCATGAAGCACATCGCGTCCCGCGACAACCCGTTCTACAAGCGACTAATGCGCCTCTCGCGCGCCTCACGGGCCGAGCGGCGAATCGAGCGCACGGCGCTGTTGGAGGGCGTGCATCTGGTCCGAGCGTACCTGGATCGGTTCGGCTCAGAGGGGGTCGAGCTTGTGGTGAAGGAGTCCGCTCGAGGACACCCCGAGATCGCCGGCCTCGTGGCTGAGGTGCCGGCCGTGGCGATGGCGGACCGCATCTTCGACACCGTCTCCTCGGTACAGACCCCGGTCGGCGTGCTCGCGGTGGCACCCATCCCAAAGCCGTCCGGCATGACCCGGGAAGAAGGCTTCCAGGTGTTCGTCGACGGTGTGCAGGATCCAGGCAATCTCGGAAGCATTCTGCGCAGTGCCGCCGCCGCGGGCGCAACCATGGCGCATCTGTCGGCCGAATGCGCCGACCCGTGGTCCTCCAAGTCTCTGCGTGGCGGCATGGGGGCGCAATTCCTGCTGCCCATCGAGGAGCATGCGGACCTCGGGCGGGCAGCCGAACAAGCGAGCCTGCGGCTCGTTGCTTGCACGGTAAGCGCCGAGACCTCGGTATTCGACGCAGACCTCAGCGGACCGGTCGGTTTCATCATCGGCGGCGAAGGCTCCGGAGTCACGCCAAGGCTGGATGCCCTGGCGCGACAGCGCGTGCGCATCCCGATGTCTCGCGGTATCGACTCGTTAAACGCGGCCGCGGCCGCGGCGGTGTGCTTCTACGAGTGGGTGAGACGGCGGGGACCCGCCTTGGCGGGCGAGCGCAATAGGACTTGCTAGAGATATGAAAAAGTGTTCCTCGTCAGGGAGCACCTTTTATTTAACATAATGCACATTATGCGACATCATCTGCGTGGGATCGCTGAGCTTCCGCGGATCCCGTTCGCCGGGCTGCGCTGGAGTCCTGGCGGTGGCCAGCACAAGCTCACAGCGTATGTGTCGGGCGATTGAGTTGGAGCTGTCCGGTCAACAGGCCCTCAATCCGGGTCTTGGCCAAGACTCCGCTCTCGTCGTCCTTGAACTGGACACCCACGCCCTGAACCCGGTTCCCATGACAGCCGGGAGGCGTGATCCAGACGACACGGCCTGCAACAGGGATCTTGTTGGGATCATCGATCAGGCTGATCAACATGAAGATCTCGTCGCCGAGGCGGTAGTTTCTCGCTGTCGGGATGAAGATCCCCCCGCCGCGGACAAACGGCATATAGGCCGCGTACAGGATTGACTTCTCCTTGATATTGAGCGAGATCGCTCCGGGCCGCGGAGTTCCTTGAGGTGCGTCTGCAGGCGTCATGGGTGTTGTGATGCGAGACTACGGTAATAGCGGATGCCGAGCTGCTCGATGACCAATCTTGGATTCAGAGGGTGCTCCTGCCAGCGCACGGCGGATACGAGCTCACGCATCAGATCCAGCAGTCGGAACAGGTTCATGTTTGATGCGATCGCGGCCAAAGCCGACGCATGATCGGGGTTGTACCTGAGCCGCCCGGTAAGCCGGAACGAGACCAGGTCGTAACACCACCGGTGTAGATGAGCGATGAACGGACCCACTTCGTCCGTGGAGATGCTGGACAGGACGTCCCCAACGCTCGCCTGTGGCCTCGCCAATGCGTCGAGCAGCGCTGGGCGGCTGCGCCAGTACTCGCCGTCTGCCATGTCCGCCGCGGCCAGCGGAGCGTTCCCGGCCTGGGCCAGAAGCGTCTCTTCTTCTTTGATACCGGCGCGACGCAGCCAATCCAGTGCGGCTTGTTTCTCCGGCACGGCGAAGGTCAGACGGAAGCAACGGCTGCGTACGGTCGGTGGGAGGCGCTGGGGGTTGTCCGAGACGAGCACGAAGACCGTGTGCCTAGGGGGCTCTTCCAGGGTCTTGAGCAGCGCATTCGCCGCGCTCGGGTGAAGCCTGTCCGCCGGGCGGATGATCACGACCTTGTGGCCGCCGAGATGGGCGCTCAATTCGAGGAAGTCATCCAGCTCCCGGATCTGACGGATCCGGATGAACCGTGATGAGGCGGTCACCACCGCGTCCGCGTCAGCGTTGTCTCCGCTGCCCTCGCCACTGCTCGGCTCTACCAACCGAAAGTCAGGATGCGATCCAGCGTCGAACAGGCGGCAGGAAGCGCAGTCACTACACGCTAGCCCGCCTGGAGGATGCGCAGGACAAAGTATGGTCTTGGCCAGGGTCCGCGCGAACTCGCTCTTGCCCAGACCGCGCGGCCCCGCCAGCAGCAGCGACTGCGGCAAAGCTCTGGCCCGCTGCAGCGCCGCCCAGCGCTCTTGATTCCAGGAGTGTATCACTGATTTTTCAGTAGCTTGCTATGATTTCTTCAAGTTCTTCTCTAATTGCGTCCAAGCTCATTGAGCCGTCGATCACCCGAAAGCGGGCACCGTGCCTGGCGGCACGGGCTCGATAGGCAGCGCGCACGCGCTCAAAAAAATCCGTATGCTCCAGCTCGAACCGATCGGGCGCTCTTCCCTGCCCGAGGCGACTGCGGGCGAGCTCTACCGGGACGTCGAAAAACAGCGTCAGGTCCGGCTCCAACTCTCCTTGCACCCAGCGCTCTAGTACTTCCAACCGGGCCTCACTCACACCACGACCTCCGCCCTGATACGCAAACGTCGCGTCGGTGAAGCGGTCACACAGCACGACTTTGCCGGCTTCCAGCGCAGGCACTATCACGCGCGCGAGGTGCTCGCGGCGCGCGGCGAAGACGACGAGGGCCTCGGTCTCCGGGTGGATGGAGTGAGCGGAACTGAGCAGGACCTCTCGCAGCGCCTCGCCAACGGGTGTTCCGCCGGGCTCCCGCGTTGCCACTACCGCGCGACCGCGCTCGCGGAAGCGATCAGCCAGCCAGTGCAAATGGGTGCTCTTCCCGGCGCCGTCGATACCCTCGAGGGTGATGAACTGGCCGCGCACTTCGGCTGGTCAGTGCTTGAGCTGGTACTTCTGCACGGCGCGATTATGCTTCTCCAGCGTTTCGGAGAATTGCGAAGTGCCGTCGCCCCGCGCGACAAAGTAGATGGCAGAGCTCTGAGCCGGATCCAACGCCGCGTCGATCGACGCCTGCCCTGGCATCGCGATCGGGGTCGGAGGCAGCCCGGACCGGGTATAAGTGTTGTACGGACCATCCGCTTCCAGATCGCGCTTTCGCAGGTTGCCGTCGAAGCTGGGTCCGATCCCATAGATCACCGTGGGATCCGTCTGCAGACGCATGCCATGCTTGAGCCGGTTCGTGAACACCGCCGCGATCATACGCCGATCCTCGAGGCGGCCGGTCTCCTTTTCGATGAGGGATGCCACGATCAGCGCGTCATACGGATTTTGGTAGGGTAGCCCGGGCGCGCGCCGCTCCCAGGCTCCAGCCAGCCGGGCCTGCATAGCCCGGTATGCGCGTTCGAGGATCTGCAAGTCGCTCGCGCCCATAGCGAACCGGTAGGTGTCGGGGAAGAACAGGCCCTCGGGATGGCGCTCCGGGATTTTCAAGCGCCGCAACAGTTCCTCGTCGTCGAGTGCGAGCGTCTCGTGACGCACGACCGGATCGGCGTCGAGGACCTCTCGCATCTGGGCGAAAGTCCACCCCTCGATGAAGGTGATCTCGGACATCGATACCTCGCCCCGAGAGAGCTTTCCGATCAGCCGGTACGGGGTGATTCCGTCCGGGAGCTCATAGACGCCGGCTTTCACCACGCCGGATCGGCCGAGAAGCCGAACCAGCGCCACAAACGTGACAGGTTCACGCAGAACGCCTGCCGTTGCGAGCTGGTGGGCGATGCTGCGCAGAGATGCGCCCTGCTCCACCTTAAACTGGCGCGCCGACTCGGGGATCGCTAGAGGCTCCAGCGCGAAGTAGCACACCCATCCGAGAGCGCCCACGCCGAGCAGAAAGAGCAGGATTAGGGTGTTGCGCACGAAACCGGAACCGGTCAAGCGCCCAAATGAACGTGTGCGCCCGGCCGCCGGTCGACAGCCCGACTTGCCTTGAACCATGAACCCGGTGGCGATGCTAAACCAGCTCTCGAACGAGCAACGATCGGGCCCGGTTCCACATTTCAGCAGCGCAGGCCGGCTTCGTCTCCCGCTGATCCGGCTGTCAGTTGCCGAAGCGACGGAAAACTAAAGTCCCGTTGGTGCCGCCGAACCCAAAGGAATTGGACAGCGCGACGCGGATCTTCATCTCGCGCGCTTGATTGGGAACGTAGTCCAAGTCGCACTGCGGGTCGGGGTTCACGATGTTGATCGTCGGAGGCGCGATCTGATCGTTGAGCGCCAGCGCCGTGAACACCGCTTCGATCCCCGCAGCGGCGCCCAGCAGATGGCCGGTCATCGACTTGGTCGAGCTCACTGCCATGCGCGCGGCGTGTTCTCCGAAGGTGCGCTTGACCGCGATCGTCTCCGCAATATCGCCCAACGGCGTCGAGGTGCCATGGGCGTTTACATAGTCCACCTCGGTGGGGTTGACCTGTCCGTTATGCAGCGCGTTGAGCATTGACCGCGAAGCACCCTCCCCGTCTGCGCACGGCGCGGTGATGTGATGCGCATCGGCGCTCACGCCATAGCCGGCGAGCTCGCAGTAGATCTTGGCGCCGCGCCTGCGCGCATGCTCCAGGTCCTCCAGCACCACGACGCCGGCGCCCTCGCCCAGCACAAACCCATCTCGATCGCGGTCCCAGGGACGGCTGGCGGTTGCGGGATCGTCGTTGCGGGTGCTCAGTGCGCGCATCGCGGAGAAGCCGCCTACACCCAGGGCGCAGATGCAGGCTTCGGCTCCGCCCGCCACCATGATGTCTGCATCCCCGTACTCGATCACCCGCATCGACTCGCCGATGCAATGGTTGGCGGTGGTGCACGCGGTGACCATCGCGAAGTTGGGCCCCTTGAACCCATACATGATCGAGAGGGTCCCGGACACCATGTTGATGATGGCGCTGGGAATGAAGAATGGCGAGATCTTGCGTGGACCGCTCTCGAGCAGATGCTTGTGCGTGTCTTCGATCATCGGCAGTCCGCCGATGCCCGAACCGATGTTGACGCCGATGCGTTCGGCATCGGGTGGATTCGCCTGCAGGCCGGCGTCGGCGATGGCTTCGATGGCCGCGGCCAGCCCGTAGTGAATGAAGATGTCTAACCGGCGCGCTTCCTTCGGCAGCAGGATCTTGGTTATCTCGAAACCGTGCACCTGACCGGCGATCTGCGAGGCGAACGGTGAAGCGTCGAAACGGGTGATCCGCGTAACGCCGGGGCGTCCCGCGACGATATTCGACCAGGCCTCCTTTACGTTGTTGCCAACCGGGCAAACGACTCCCAGCCCGGTCAGGGCCACCCTGCGTCTGGACAACTTCGCTCCAAGGACGGGTCTGTTACAGGGCCGCCGCTACTGCTTGAGATGCCCGTTGATGTAATCGACCGCCTGCTGCACGGAGGTGATCTTCTCCGCCTCCTCGTCCGGGATCTCGCACTCGAACTCCTCCTCCAGGGCCATCACCAACTCGACGGTGTCGAGGGAGTCCGCGCCGAGGTCGTCCACGAAGGTGGACTCCGGCTTTACATCGGCCTCGTTCACACCAAGCTGTTCGGCCACGATCTTCTTGACGCGCTGCTCAACGGTTTCCATCAACTTCCCTTCCTGGTTACGAGAGTGGGTGGCGGCAGGAAGACTTCTCAGCACTGCGCCTGCCGGCGTATGTAGTTGTTCTCAGGGGGTGCGAAAATGAGGTGGCGATTTTACCAAAATTGACAGTCGCGGGTTGCGTGCGTACGACCCTCCCGGGCGGTCATCGCATCAGCATGCCGCCGTTGACGTCGATCGTCGCACCCGTGATGTACGAGGCTGCCGGAGAAGCCAGAAAAGCTACCGCTGCCGCCACCTCTTCGGGCCGTCCGAATCGTGCGAGCGGGATATGTTGCACCGCGGCTTGGCGCTGAGCCTCCGGTAGCGCACGCGTCATGTCGGTATCGATCAACCCCGGCGCCACGCAATTCACGGTCACATTCCGGCTCGCGATCTCGCGAGCAAGCGCCTTGCTGAACCCGACAACCCCGGCCTTGGCGGCGGCGTAGTTAGTCTGCCCGGCGTTGCCCATTTCACCCGAGACCGATACGACGTTCACGATGCGCCCCTCGCGCGCCTTGATCATGTCTCTCACGCACAGGCGGCAGAGGCGGAACACGGACTTGAGATTCGTCTCCATGATCGCGTCCCACTCCTCGTCCTTCATCCGCATCAGAAGGTTATCCCGCGTGATTCCAGCGTTGTTTACGAGCGCGTAGATGCCCCCGAACTCGGACTGCGCCGCTTCCAGGGCATTCTGCGCTTGCGCTTGATCGCCGACATCGAGCACCAGCCCGCGTCCCTTGTACCCCTGCTGGGCGAGCAGGGTGGAGATCTGTTGGGCACCGGCTTCACTGGTCGCAGTGCCCACCACGACCGCACCTTGTGCTCCGAGCTCCAGCGCAATGGCTCGCCCGATGCCGCGGCTGGCGCCGGTCACGAACGCCTGCTTTCCCTCCAGAGGCTGGCCTGCGCTCATGCTTTGAACTCCGTCGCGAGCTCGCGCAACGTGTTGGCATCCTTGACTGCAATCGACTGCACCTGCGGGGCGATGCGCTTGCCGAGTCCCGTGAGCACCGCACCGGGCCCGGCTTCGACGATGGTTGTGACACCGGCCTGAGCCAGCGCATTGACGATCTCCACCCACCGCACGGGGCTGGAGAGCTGGCGCACCAGCGCATCCGTAATCCGATCGGGAGCCGATTCGGCTGCCACGTCTACATTATTCAGGACCCGGATCCGCGGCGGCTTCAGTTTCAGAGCCTGTAACCGCTCGCGCAAACGCTGCGCGGCCGGACGCATCAAAGAACAGTGAGCCGGGATGCTGATCGCGATGAGGACCGCGCGCTTGGCGCCCCGTGCTTTTGCCAGGGCAACCGCGGCTTGCACCGCTGTCGCCTCGCCAGCGATCACAACCTGCTCGGAGGTGTTGTAGTTGGCCGCCTCTACGAGACCGGAACTGGACGCTTCGGTGCAGATCGAGCGCACTGCGTTCTCGTCTAGCCCAAGCACCGCGGCCATCGCGCCGCGGTCGGCGGGGACCGCTTCCTGCATGAGCTGGCCGCGGAAGCGCACCAGGGCGACGGCTTCTGCGAACTCCAGCACGCCCGCCACCGTCCAGGCGGTGTATTCACCCAGGCTATGGCCGGCGACCGCCACGGGATCGCTGCCACCCAACTCCCGCCAGGCACGAAACAGCGCGACACCAGCTGTGAGCATCGCAGGCTGGGTGTTGGCGGTCAGGTTGAGCTCTTCGGACGGGCCCTGCTGAACGAGGTTCCACAGGTCGGTGCCGAGGACTTCACTGGCTTCTGCAAAGGTGCGGCGCACCGCGGGGAGGGATTCAAACGGCGTCATCATTCCCACCGATTGCGAACCCTGGCCCGGAAACACGAAGGCAACGCTCATGTCGGCTAGCCCCATTGCAGGAGCACTGCGCCCCAGGTGAACCCCCCGCCTACTGCCTCGAGCAGCAGGCGCTGCCCTGCGCGGATCCGGCCGTCGCGGACCGCCTCGTCCAGGGCGAGAGGAATGGATGCAGCTGAGGTGTTGGCATGGCGATCAACCGTCACCACCACCTTGTCCATCGGCAGCTCGAGCTTCTTCGCCGTCGCCTCGATGATGCGGATGTTGGCTTGATGCGGGACGAGCCAATCGATCGCGCTCCGCTCCAACCCGCATGCGAGCAGTGTCTCCTCGACCACTTCGCAAAGCACGCGAACGGCAAACCGGAACACCGCATTCCCTTCCATGGTCACAAACGGCTTGCCGCGCACGGTGCCGCCGGCAACCTGTCCGGGCACCGCCAGCATATTGGTATAGCCGCCGTCGGCGTGCAGGCGGCTGCCGAGAATGCCCGGCCGCTCGGCCGCGGCCAGCACGACTGCCCCGGCCCCATCGCCGAACAGCACGCAGGTCGCTCTGTCGCTCCAGTCCAGGATCCGCGAATAGACCTCTGCGCCCACGACCAGCGCGTACCGGCACTGCCCGGAACGAATGAACATGTCAGCGACCGCGAGCGCATAGACGAACCCGCTGCACACCGCCTGTAGGTCGAATGCGGGAGAGCCCCGCGCTCCCAGCTTGGACTGCAGGATGCACGCGGTGCTGGGAAAGATCATGTCGGGGGTGGTGGTCGCCATGACGATCAGATCGAGCTGATCCGGACCGATCCCCGCCGCTTCGAGCGCCTTGCGCGACGCTTGCAACGCCAGGTCGCTCGACATCTGACCCTCCGCTGCCACATGGCGCTGGCGGATGCCGGTGCGGGTCACGATCCACTCGTCGCTGGTGTCGACCATCCGCTCCAGGTCGCGGTTGCTGAGGATCTTCTGCGGTAAGTATCCGCCAGTTCCGACGATCCTGGCGTACATCTAGACGGCCTTCTCCACCTTCTCCACCTTCTCCACCATCTCCGGCATGCGCTCGCTGATGCGCTGAAGGATCCCGCTGCGCGCCTCCTCCCAGGCTCGGGTGATCGCTACTTCGAACGCGAAGCTGTCGGCCGAACCATGGCTTTTCACGACGACACCGCGCAGCCCCAGCAGGCTGGCGCCGTTGTACCGCCTCGGGTCGACTCGGCGGCGGAACGAGTTGATGACGGGCAGCGCAACGACTCCACACAGCTTGGTCAGCCAGTTGCGCATGAACTCCTCGCGCAGGTTGTCACGCAGCATGCGCGCAAGCTCCTCGGAGGATTTGAGCAGCACGTTGCCGACGAAGCCGTCGCACACGATCACGTCGGTGGTGCCCTTGTAGATATCGCCTCCCTCCACGTTGCCGGAGAACTTGAGGCCACTCTGCTTGAGCAGGTCGGCCGCTTGCCTCACCACGTCGTTGCCCTTGAGGTCCTCCTCGCCGATGTTGAGCAACCCCACCGTGGGTTCTTCGACCTCCGCCACAACTCCGAACAGCACGGAGCCCATGACGGCGAACTGAAGCAGGTGCACGGCGCTGCAGTCGACGTTCGCCCCCAAGTCCAGCACGCAGGTGCGCCCGCGCCGAGTCGGGATCATCGAAGCGATCGCGGGGCGCTCCACGCCCGGTAGCATCTTCAACACAAAGCGCGAGATCGCCATCAGCGCGCCGGTGTTACCGGCACTCACGCAGGCGTCGGCTTCCCCCGACTTCACTAGATCCACGGCTATGCGCATCGACGAGTCGCGTTTGCCGCGCAGGGCGACCGCGACGGGTTCGTCCATGGAGATCACTTCGCTGGCATGCCGCACCCGGGCACGCGGATGGCCCGTTAGGCCGGCACGCGACATAGCCGCGCGTACTGCCGACTCCTCGCCGACGAGGATCAGGTTCGCTTCAGGATTGCGCGAGAGGAAGCTCGCCGCGGCCGGGACCGTGACGTCCACGCCGTGATCTCCTCCCATGCAGTCGAGAGCGATCGCGATGCCCATCAGAGGGACAGCCTACTCAGCCAGGCGATGGACAAGTGCGACGGAGCCGGGCACGCGCATCTCCCGTTCGCCCTGGCGGGAGTGCCTGTGGGGATCAAATCTACGGCCAGCCGGCTGGCGCTCACGAGTCTGCAAGCCGGGTTAGTCGTCCTGCGTCTTGACGACCTTCTTGCCGCGATAATACCCGTTGGGGCTCACGTGGTGCCGCAGATGCACCTCGCCGGATCCGGGTTCGATTGCCAACGGCGGCTTGCCAAGCGCATCGTGCATGCGCCGCATGTTCCGCCGCGACGGTGACTTCTTGCTCTGCTGTACTGCCATGGATTGACTCCTTGTTCAGACTGTAGCGTATGGGTTAGTGCCCGTCGGGTCTGGCCGGCGCCGGGGACGCCATTTCGCGCATCGCGGCTTGCTCCACCGGAGACGGAACCGGACACTGGCCTTCAGCGTGACGCGGGATCATCGGCAGGCTCAGCAGCAACTCTTGCTCGAGCAAGTCCGTCAGATCGCCCGCCTCTTCGGGCGCAATCACGTCGGTGTCCTGATCCTCCTCGTCGGGGCCGAGCGCCTGGCCGTCACGTGCCAGCACCAGGTTGCGATGGATGTCGACGGTCAGCGCAAGGCGCTCCAGGCAGCGTTGGCATACCAACGGCAATTCGCCGTGCAACTGGAGGCGAAGCGCAGGATAGCCCTGCGCCGTCGTAAATCCATCCGCAGCGTACGCGATCTCGCCCGATCGGTCGAATAGCAGATCGGCCAGTCGCCGCAACGCGCTCACCTCCAGCCGGCCCTCGACGCGCAAACGCTCGCGCGCAACGCGTAGGACAGTGATCGGAGGCGGAACGTGACCTGACACGAGCACTCCGTGGTCGCGTGCATCCGCGGTAAAAATAAACGGCGCATAATAAGATCTTTCCACTTCTGTGTCAAAACGTTAGCTGACAGCTCCGCCTCGCATGGCGCGATCTTCCGCACGCCAGGAGACTATGCTCGTACTTGCCTCCACCTCCCCTTACCGCCGCGACTTGCTTGCCCGCCTCAGGGTGCCTTTCGACGTGATGCACCCACAACTCGACGAGGCGCCCCTGCCCGGTGAATCCGGTCCCGCGACTGCTCTCCGCCTCGCGGAAGCCAAAGCCCGCGCGGCGGCGGCCCAGTATCCGACGGCTTTGATCTTGGGATCGGACCAGGTAGCAGAGCTCGACGGCGTCCGGCTGGATAAGCCGGGCGGACGCGATCGCGCAAGGGAGCAGTTGGCGCTGGCCAGCGGGCAAGAAGTGGTGTTCCATACGGCTGTCACGCTGCTGCGAGTCCCGACCGGACGCGCCGACAGCAGACTCGTTCCGACCCGAGTCAGATTTCGCCGGCTTGCCGTGCGGGACATCGACGCCTACCTCGACAAAGAGCAGCCTTACGATTGTGCAGGCAGCGCCAAGTCGGAGGGCCTCGGCATCGCGCTCCTCGAAGAGATCAGCGGCAGCGACCCCACCGCGCTGATTGGATTGCCGCTCATCGCAGTCGCGTCCCTGTTACGCGATGCCGGGCTGAGCGTCCCCTGACCGTCGCTCGCGGCCATGAATACCGGCACCCTGTATGTCGTGCCCTGCACTCTTGGGGACTCCGATCCATCCCACGTTCTGCCACCGGCGACGCTGAACATCGTTCGCGGTCTCGAACGCTTCGTTGCGGAGGAGCCAAAAAGCGCGCGCGCGTTCTTGAAGCGCGCCGGAATCCGGCGCCCGCTCAGAGAAATTCTGATCGAGGCGTTCAACCAGCAGACGGACCGCCGGGGGCTACCGGCACTGCTTCAGCCGCTGCTCGACGGCTTCGACCTCGGGCTACTGTCCGAGGCGGGCTATCCGGCGGTGGCGGACCCGGGCGCGGAGCTCATCGCGCTGGCCCAGGAACGGGGGTTGCGAGTCATCCCGTTGGTTGGCCCCTCTTCTGTGCTGCTGGCGTTGGCCGCTTCCGGGTTGAACGGCCAAAGCTTCTGCTTTCACGGTTATCTTCCCGTCAAGGCCGGCGCCCGTGCGGTGCGCATTCGTGAACTCGAGGCGCGCTCCCGTTCTGAGCACGCGGCGCAGATCTTCATCGAGACGCCGTATCGCAACAATCAACTGCTCGCAGCCTTGCTCGAGGTGCTGCAGCCCGATACGCGTCTGTGCATTGCCTCGGAGCTGACATTGACGAACGAGATGGCTCGCACCATGAGTGTGGAACGCTGGCGAGCGCAAATGACCGACCTCGACCGCAAGCCGACCGTGTTCGCTCTCCAAGCCGCGGAGCGCTTACCCGCTTCAGGCGTTAGCGCACCGGGGAAGCGGTGGCGCGCAGAAGCAGCGTCTCGGCGGCAGCGGCTCCCAGCCGGCGGGTAAACCGTTCCACCAGGTTCTCATGCGGGGTGAAATCGACGATGTTTTCCGCCTTGATCACCTCGCGCGCGACGTAATCCACGCTGCCCAGCGCATCGGCCAATCCCAGCTCGATGCCCTTCGCACCGGTCCACACCAGCCCGCTGAAGATCTCCGGGGACTCCTTGAGGCGCTGCCCGCGCCCGGTTTTGACGACTTCGATGAACTGCTGGTGGATCTCAGCCAGCATCCTATCGGCATATTCCTTCTGCTTGGGGTTGAGAGGTGAGAACGGATCCAAGAATGCCTTGTTCTCTCCCGCCGTGAGCAGCCGGCGCTCCACACCAAGCTTGGACATCGTACCCGTGAAACCGAACCCGTCTATGGCGACGCCGATGGAGCCGATCACGCTCGCGCGATCCACGTAGATCTTCTCCGCGGCCACTGCGACGTAATATCCCCCGGAGGCGCAGATGTCTTCCACCACGGCGTACAAAGGAACCTTAGGGTGCAGCGCACGGAGCCGGCGCATTTCCTGGTTG
>Ga0335077_10000442_pt1 | contig 45655 bp, 39 predicted proteins | sample Lox_Sample_31_FD_207151 | JGI IMG/M metagenome (GOLD analysis project Ga0335077, IMG submission 207151) | Soil microbial communities from Loxahatchee National Wildlife Refuge, Florida, United States - Lox_Sample_3.1 | ecosystem: Environmental > Terrestrial > Soil > Wetlands | place: USA... | reverse complement strand
TGGAAACGGGCTTTCATCCTCGTTCCAAGCGCGCACGTCGGCGTGGGTCCGCAGGGTTTCGCGCACGGAGGGTGCCTCGAACGCCGGGGTGACCACCGTGACCGAGCCCCGCGCCGTGATGACCGCAACCGTTACGCGCTCCGATCTGCGCCAGCGCACACCCGTGAAGTATTCGAGGCTCGAGCCGGGCTCGATCAACAGGGACCCGACGCGTTGCTGCTGCATCAGCCCCTGGAGTTTCGCGAGGCGGACATGCCGCTCGGTGTCCGATATCGGCTTCGCGCTCGCGGCTCGTGGCTGGAGACCATCTGCAGGAGCGCTCACCGCGACAGCGGGCAGGGCGACGGTGGCCGCCGCGGCTGACAGCACGCTACGCCGCGAGATCAATTCATGCATGTAGCGCACACCTCATCGTATGTGCGCCATTATAGGGAGCGGCGGCTGCAGAAGGGGCGGCAGCTGCGTTGCATGGATGTACACTGTGCCGATGGCCGCACTCTCCAGGGAGACGCTACGCGGGGCAACACTTGTGCGCGGTGCTGCGTGGCTGCTGCTGACACTGGCTGCGTTCCAGCCGAGCCTGCCGGCGCGGCCCGCGGGTGCCAACCAGGCGGACGTGTGCGACGAGCAGTGCCTGAAGGGTTTCATGGATCGCTACCTGCAGGCGCTCGAGAAGCATGATGCGTCCACGCTGCCGCTCGCCGAGCACTATCGATACACCGAGAACGGCGCCGCGCTGGTACTCGGCGGCGAAGGCGTGTGGGCGACGTTCAACTCGTTCGGCAAGTATCGGCACGATGCCTTCGATGTCGAGACGGGCGGAGTCGCATCCTATCTTTCGATCTTGGAAAACCATGAGGTCCCGTTTCCCGATTTGCTGGCCGTGCGACTCAAGCTGGTGAAGCGTCGCATCAGCGAGATCGAGACGGTGGTCGACCGCCACGCCCGAGGCGCGGCAAATCTACCGCCTCAGGATCCGAGCTGGATGCAGATCATGGAACGGATCGAACCTCAGGGCAGGAGGCTCTCGCGGGCGGCGCTCGAGCAGGGCGCGCTCGGCTACATGCGCTCGGTGGCGTTCCACGACGGAAGCCTCGCTCCTTATGCGGAGTCCTGCATTCGACTCGAGAATGGCAACGTCACCGCGATCGGGCCTCACGACACGCCGCCCGTACCACTCGGGTTGCCGCCGACCGCCGTGCCCGGCGAGCCGCCGCGACCGAATCTGATGGGCATCGGCTGCGGCAAGCAGCTCGGCTACATGGCGTATTCCTTCATCACCGGATACGAGGACGCGCGCTTTCCGATCGTGGACGTGCCACGGCAGCTGGTATTCGCCGTGTTCGATTTCATGCGCCGCGGAGACGTGGAGAGCTGGACCTATGAAGGCCATCACTTCGTCATGCCTGAGGGGATGCGCTATCCCAATGAGATCCTGAACACCGAGATGTTCAAGTTCGTCGCCGGCAAAATCACTCGTGTCGAGGCGGTCTTCGAGGGGCCGCAGGCCTACAAGCGCGGTACGGGTTGGCCGGGAGGCACGCCGGCGGAGTCGCGTCCAGTCGGCAAGTGAGCCATCGCCGCGCAACGCGGTGAGTCAGCACCTGGTTGCGAATAGATGCCCTGAAGAAGAACATCAGTCAGCAGGGGGAGCCATGGTGATACCCTCTGCCGCGGCTACCGGCGACGTAGCGACCTGCGCGGCGAAAGACGCAAAGAATTTCTCGGCGATTGCAGCTGCCGCTGCGTCGATAAGCCGGGCTCCGATCTGCGCGAGCTTGCCACCGACGTGTGGCTTCGCAACATAGCTCAGTCTGGTCTCCGTCGGCGCGGAGTCATACAGCTCCACCTGCACCTCGCCACGGGCGAAGCCGGCCTGACTGCTCTGTCCCTCGAACAGCAAGCGATAGCGCAGGGGAGCTTCGATGTCCACAAGCGCGAGCTTGCCCTTGAAGCGAGCCCTGACGGGTCCCACGGCGGCCGTCATCACGACATCGTAGGAGTGCTCGGCGGTCGCGGTGATGCTCTCGCACCCCGGCACGCACAGGCGCAGCACCTCGGGGTCGTTTAGCAACGACCAGACGGTGGCTCGAGCGGCCGGAAGCAGGTATTCACCTTTCATCTCCATCCCGATGGCTCCCGGGCGGTCGAGGCGAGTGTGTCTAACAGGTGCGCGAATGAATCGATGTTGTGAACCGGGAGCAGGCGATCGACATGCGGCAGCAGCGCGCGCACGCCGCGGGCCTTCGGTTCGAAGGCATCATAGCGGAGCAGTGGGTTGAGCCACAGGAGCCGCCGGCAGGAGCGTGAGAGCCGCCGCGCTTGCTCCTCCAGCAGCTCGATCTGTGCGTGCTCGAGTCCATCCGTGACCAGCAGCACGGTGGACTTTCCAAGCGGCAACCGCCGCGCCCAGCGACGGTCGAACTCCTTCAGGCATGCGCCTATGCGCGTGCCTCCCGACCAATCCTCGACGTGCCTCGAGATGCGCGCGAGGGCCTCATCAGCATCGCGATCGCGCAGCAGCCCTGTCACGTGGCTCAAACGAGTCCCGAACACGAAGGCGGTCACACGCAGATCTAGCGCACGCGCACCGTTCATCACTGCGTGCATGAAGTGCAGAAACATGCGCGAGTAGCGCGACATGGATCCGGATATGTCGACGATGACGCACAGCGGCTCGATGCGTGTGCGGCGCACGCGGCGCGGCAGCGCCACCACGTCACCGCCGTAGCGTCCGGAGTCGCGCAGCAGGCGGCGCAGGTCGAGGCGGGCACCCTGTGCGGACGCGCACTCCCTGAGCGTCCGCAAACGCGCCATGAGCGGCTCGAGAGCGGCGACGACACGTTGCGCCGCGAGAAACTCCGCGGCGCTCATCGAATCGAAGTCGATCCTGCGCAGTCGCTCGCGATCCGACCAGCTCTCCTGGACGTGAAACGCTGGATGCTCCGGCGGTGCGACGTGAGGCTCCGGAGGATCAGAGCGAGACAGTGCATCGGTGAGACGCCGGGGCGTGTTTGCCTCCGAGCTCCGAGAGACGGTGCTCGGGGGCAGCAGTAAGCGCAGGATGCGCCCGAGCAAATCCGGCTCGCTCCAGAACACATGGAAGGCCTGATCGAAGATGCGGCGGTCCTCCACCCGCTCGATGAGACAGGACTGCAATACATCGTGCAGCTCGGAGCGTGAGCCGAATCCGGCGACCTGTAGGGCCTGTAGCGTGAGCAGCGCTCGATCCGTGCCCACGCGAAGTCCCGCCCTGCGCAGCACGCGCGCGAAGTGCAGGACATTGTCGGCCAGGTGCCCGCGGCCGTCGCTCTCCAACGCCGATCGCGACCACATCTCAGAGGTGTCCGGCGGTGGCCCTGCCGGCGATGCTCTCGAGCAGCCGCGCCGCCTCCGAGCCCCGCACGCGCGCGAGATCATCCTGGTACTTCAAGAGCACCCCGAGGGTGTCTTCGACCGACTGCGGATCGAGCGTCAACCGATCGAGGGCCAACAGCGCCCGTCCCCACTCGAGCGTCTCGGACAGACCCGGGAGCTTGTACAGCTCGAGGGTGCGCAGCTCCTGGACGAACGCTACAACTTGGCGCGCGAGTGTGTCCTGCACTTGCGGCAGTTTGCGACGCACGATCTGCAGCTCGCGGGCGGCATCCGGATAGTCCACCCAATGATAGATGCAGCGGCGCTTCACGGCGTCGTGGATCTCGCGCGTGCGATTCGAGGTGATCACGACGATCGGCGCGCGCTCGGCCCTTATGGTGGTCAGCTCCGGGATCGTGATCTGAAAATCCGACAGCACCTCGAGCAGATAGGCCTCGAAGGGTTCATCGGTGCGATCGAGCTCGTCGATCAGCAGCACCGGCGGCACCGGCTGAGGCTGCAGCGCGCGCAGCAGCGGACGGGCAATGAGGAAGCGCTCGGAGAACAGAGTGGCCGCAATCTGCTCGCGCGATGCGTGAGCCGCCTCACCGAGGCGAATCTCCAGCATCTGGCGCGCGTAGTTCCACTCGTAAGCAGCGAGGTTTACGTCCAGTCCTTCGTAACATTGCAGGCGGATGAGCTCGGCGCACAGACTGCGCGCAAGCACCTTGGCGATTTCAGTCTTGCCGGTGCCCGGCTCGCCCTCGATGAACAACGGGCGTTCGAGCTTCAGCGCGAGGAAGACGGCGGTTGCGAGCTGGCGGTCGGCGACGTAGTCCTGCTCCAGCAGCCGCGCGTGGGTCTCCTCGATCGATTCCGGCAGGCGAGGCTGCGCTGTCACGGGAGCTCGGGAGGCCGCTCATCCATGGCACCTACTGAGCGCGCGCTGCGCAAGGACGGGAATCAGATGAGCACGATACTCCGCGCTGCCGTGGATGTCGTGGTTGAGATGCGCGGACGAAATCGCGGTGCCCGCGCAGGCCTCGGGGGCCCATTTGCGCGTCAAGGCATCCTCGAGCGCCTCGACCCGAAATGCGCACGGGCCCGCGCCCGTCACCGCGACGCGTACGCCCTCGGACGTGGCGGCGACGAACACTCCCACCAGAGCGAAGCGCGAGGCCGGCTGTGGGAACTTCACGTACGCGGCACCGCGCGGTACGGGAAACTCCACTCGCGTGATGAGCTCGCCGGGCATCAATGCCGTCTCGAACAGGCCCTTGAAGAAGCCGTCCGGCGGCAGAGTTCGCTTGTTAGTGTGAATGGTCGCGTTCAAGGCAAGCACCGCGGCCGGATAGTCGGCGGCAGGATCGCTGTTGGCGAGCGAGCCGCCGATCGTTCCGCGGTTGCGGACCTGGGCATCGCCGATGCCCTCTGCGAGCGCCGCGAGGGCTGGAATCGCCGTGCGCACCTCGCGCGAGTCGGCCACCTGGGCATGAGTGCTCATTGCAGCGATCGTGATCGACGAGCCGCCCGAGCGAATGCCGCGGAGCTCGGCGATTGCGCCGAGATCAATGAGCGCCGAGGGGGCGAGGAGCCCTAGCTTCATGGACGGCAGCAGCGACTGGCCGCCGGCGAAGATCTTGGCATCGGCATCCCCGGCGCTGAGGTTTGCGGCCTCCGCGACGGTGGCCGGACGGTGATACGCCATCTCAGACATTCAGGCTCTCCTCGCCGAACGGATCGCTTCCCACACTCTGTACGCAGTCGCAGGCATGTCGATGTCGGTGACTGAAAGCGGTGCTAGTGCATCGAGCACGGCATTGATTACCGCGGGAGGCGAGCCGATCGCGCCCGCTTCGCCGCAACCCTTGGCACCCAGCGGGTTATGAGTACAGGGAGTTCCCTTGGCGAGGTCGACGTTGAAGTGGGGCAAGTCGTCCGCGCGTGGCAGCGCGTAATCCGTGAAGCTCCCGGTCAGGAGCTGCCCGTCCTCGTCGTAACGGCAAGCTTCGAGCAACGCCTGGCCGATGCCTTGCGCGATGCCGCCGTGGACCTGACCTTCGACGATCATCGGGTTGATGACATTGCCGAAGTCGTCACTGGCGCTGAAGCGGTCCACCCGCACTGCGCCGGTCTGTGCATCCACTTCGACTTCGCACACGTAGGAGCCCGCCGGGAAAGTGAAGTTGGCGGGATCGTAGAACGCATTCTCATTGAGCCCGGGCTCGAGCTTGTCGAGCGGATAGTTGTGCGGCACGTAGGCGGCGAGGGCCACTTCCGCGAAGGACTTCTTGCGATCGGTGCCCGCGATGCGAAATTCACCGTGCTCGAACTCGACATCCGCGTCACTCGCCTCCAGCAGGTGCGCGGCAATCTTCTTCCCCTTGGCGACGATCTTGTCGGCCGCCTTGAGGATCGCCGTGCCGCCCACCGCCAGAGAGCGCGACCCATAGGTCCCCATGCCGAAGAGAACCTTGCCGGTATCCCCATGCTGGATGTCCACATCCTCGAGGGGAATGCCCAGCTTGTCGGCAACAATCTGGGAGAATGTGGTCTCGTGACCCTGCCCGTGACTGTGCGAGCCGGTGAACACCGTTACCTTGCCGGTGGGATGCACGCGCACTTCGCCCGCCTCGTACAGCCCGGCGCGCGCACCGAGCGCTCCGGCGATGTTGGACGGAGCAATGCCGCACGCCTCGATGTAGCAGGAGTAGCCGATACCGCGCAGCAGTCCGCGCCCGGCGCTCGCTTGCTTGCGCGCCGCATAGCCCTCCAGATCAGCGATCTTGAGCACCCGATTCAAGGTGGCGTCATAGTCGCCGGTGTCATAAGTGAGTCCGACGGGGCTCGCGTACGGAAACTGGCGGATGAAGTTACGCCGCCGCAGCTCCGCGGGGTCGATGGCGAGCTCGCATGCCGCACGCTCGACCAGACGTTCCAAGAGATAGGTCGCCTCGGGGCGACCGGCACCGCGATAGGCATCGACCGGCGCGGTGTTGGTGAACACCGCCTGCACCTGGCAGTAGATGTGTGGTGTCGCGTACTGCCCGGCGAGCAGCGTCGCGTAGAGGATGGTCGGAATGCACGAGGCGAAAGTGGAAAGATAGGCGCCCATGTTTGCGGTCGTGTGCACCCGCAGGGCGAGAAATGTCCCAGCCTTGTCCAGGGCAAGCTCCGCAGTGGAGACGTGATCGCGCCCATGCGCATCGGTCAGGAATGACTCGCTGCGCTCGGCCGTCCATTTGATCGGACGCCCGACACGCTTGCTCGCCCAGACAAGCGCCGTTTCCTCGCCGTAGAGGTAGATCTTCGAGCCGAAGCCACCGCCCACATCGGGCGCAACCACGCGCACCTTATGCTCCGGAAGAGAAAGCACGAACGCGGTCATGAGCAGCCGCTCGACGTGCGGATTCTGGCTCGTGACGTAGAGCGTGTATGAATCGTCGGCCCGCGAGTACGTTGCATTCGCAGCGCGCGGCTCGAGCGCGTTGGGGATCAGCCGATTGTTGACGATCCTGAGCTTGGTGACGTGCGCGGCGCGGGCAAATGCGGCGTCGACGGCGCTCGCATCGCCGATTGACCAGGTGAAGCAGACATTGTCGGGCGCTACCGCGTGCACCGCAGTCTTGTGCTTCGCGGCGGAGCCGGTGTCGATGACAGCGGGCAGCACCTCGTAGTCGACCTCGATCAGTGCTGCGGCGGCTTTGGCCTGCGCGAGAGACTCGGCCACCACGACGGCCACCTGCTCGCCCACGTAGCGCACGGTATCTTCCGCAAGCACGGGATGCTTCGGCTCTTTCATCGGGCTGCCGTCGGTCGACTTGATCAACCAGCCGCAAGGCAGACCGCCGACCGCCGCGAGGTCCTTGCCCGTGAATACCGCCAGCACTCCCGGCGCGCTGCGCGCCGCTGCGCACTCGATTGTGCGCATCCGGGCGTGCGCATGCGGGCTGCGCAGGAAGCACGCATGACTCTGCTGCGGCAGGGCAATGTCGTCGGTGTACATGCCGGCGCCGGTGAGGAAGCGATAGTCCTCCTTGCGCTCCACGGACCTGCCGACGAAGGGTGCTGGCGCTGCGCTCATGGTGATTTCCCTCAGCGGCCCATGGCCTTGGCGGCCATTGCCACCGCCTCGACGATGTTTTGATAACCCGTGCAGCGGCACAGGTTGCCTTCCAGGCCCGCGCGGATCTCGGCGTCAGTTGCGTGCGGCCGGTGCAGCACCAGGTCGATCGCGCTCATCACCATGCCGGCGGTGCAGAAGCCACATTGCAAGCCGTGGCACGATTTGAAGGCCGCCTGCATGGGATGCAGCGAGCCGTCACGTGGCGTGATGCCCTCGATAGTCGTGATATCGAGCCCCTGCACTTGAGCGACGAGCACATTGCAGCTCTTGACCGCGCGCCCGTCCACGTGAACCGTGCAGGCGCCGCAGCTCGCGGTGTCGCAGCCGACGTGCGTTCCCGTCAGGCGCAGCTGGTCGCGCAGAAAGGTCGAGAGCAGGGTGTCTGCATCGATCTCTGCGGCCACCGCGCTACCGTTGACGTTCAGTCGAATGGGCAGGGACATGCGACCCCTCCTCAGAGCAGCACCCGCACATCTCGGGCCTCTATAGCCGAAGTGGGTGCCGCCGCCAAGACGCCCTGGCGGAATCAGTAGGTTATATCAATCGCGCGCCGTCACGGGAACTGAAACAGGTCGAACAGATCAGGCGCGAACGCGCTGGACGCCTTTCTCGGTCACGATGACATCCAGGCGGATGTCGTGCGGCTGGGGATAAATGGTCGGGAGCTCGGAGGCGGCGTAACCGAGTCCGATACAGAGTGGCCGGCGCGGGAACGCGGCCAGGGTGCGGTCGTAATAGCCACCGCCGTATCCAAGACGAAAGATCTCGCGATCGAAGCCCACCACGGGGATCAGCAAGGCATCGGGTGTCACGAGGTCGCGCTCAGCAGGAATCGGAATCTTGGCGCGATCGTGGCGGATGTGCATGCCGGGATGCCAGCGCCAGAACTCGAGCGGTGCCGCAGGCGAGACGCACACGGGCAAGGCGGCCGTTCTGCCGGCCTCGATGTGCCGGCGGGCGAGATCCCGCACGTCGATCTCGCCACGGATCGGCCAGTAGATGCCGAGCGTCGAGTACGGCGTCAGATCGATGTCGTGCGTGATATGGGCCTTTGTTTGCTCGCCTTGCTCCTGGCGCACCTGCGCCGGGAGCGCGAGCCGACGCTCGATCAGGAGCTTGCGAATTTGCGCCCGCCAGACTTTGATCTCACTCCAGCTCTTAGGCGCGGGTCCCGACACGGCGCCGCGAGCTTCCTCGCTCATACGCTCTCAGCGAGGCGGCTCAGCACCGCGCCAACGACACGATCGCAGCGCGCTCCGGCGAAGTCGAACATGTCGCGCTCGGCGAAGTCGAGCTCCTGGGCCAACGCTTCGCGCAACAGGCTCTTGGCACGAAAGTACCGGCTGCGCACGGTAGCCTTGGCGATGTTGAGGCATTGCGCGGTCTCCTCGACACTCAATTCCTCCACGGAACGCAGCACGAAGACGATGCGAAAGTCCTCGGGCAGATCGTCGAGATGTCTCTCGAGCAGCCGGCGCAGCTGCGAGCGGCCGAGCGAGTTCTCGGGACGCTCATCGAGGTCGGCCGCCACGCGATGCGACGCATCCTCCGGAGAGCTCACGATGTGCAGGATGCGCTGGCGACGGGCCGCGCGGCGCAGCCGTCCGAGGCACTCGTTGAGCACGATGCGTGACAGCCACGTGGAGAGGGTGGCCTCGCCGCGGAAGCGCGGTAGCGCCCGGTACGCGGTGATATACGCATCCTGCAGCGCATCCTCAGCCTCAGCTTCGTCCTTGAGGGCCGCACGCGCGATGCGGTACAGGCGGCGGTTATGCCGCCGCATCAGCGCCTCGAAGGCAGAGCGATCGCCGCCGCCGACGCGCTGGGCGAGCATCAGCTCCTCTTCGGGCGCAACTGTCGCCGGGACTACGCCCGCACGGGTCACGATTCGGCTCCTTGGTCAGCGCACGATGAGGGTCGCCTTCATCGTCGGATGCAGTGTACACCCATAGGAATAGGTCCCCGGCGTGCGGGCAATGTAAGACCACGACCCATGGGAGGCGATTTCCTTCGAGTCAAACGCCTGGTGAGTGTCCGTGACCGTGTGCGGAAACAAATCCTCGTTCGTCCATACGACTCGAGAATTGCGCTCCACGGTGAGGCTCGAGGGCTCGTAGCGCAGATTCTCGATCGTGACCTTATGGGCTTTCGCGGAGTCGCTCCGACCAGATTTCGCCCGAGCCTCGCCGGCCTTCAGACCGAGGGCAGCGACCGTGAGCACGAGCTGGCGGAGCAGCTGCCGCCGATTGACCATGATCCGCAGGTGGCCAGATCAGCCGCCTGCCTTGGCCAATGATCCCTGCAGATCCTTGGCATGCTGGAGGTGGTCGACAAATGCCGGGCGTACCTTCACCAGCAGGGCCTTGAGCTCCGCGTTCTGAGCGCTCGGAATGAGCGTGGAGTCCATCGCATCGAGGACCGCCTGATGGTAGGTGACCTCGTGATCGATATAGGCACGATCGAAGGCCGCACCACTCAATTCCTTCAGCTTGGCGACGTTCTGCTCACCGCCGGACTTCAGGCTCTCGCTGGTGGCATTCGACTCCGGCGTGACATGCAGCTTGGTCACGAGGGCCTTCGCGGACTTGTTGACGCTGCCGTGATCCACGACCATACGGTGCGCGAAAGCCTTGACGTCCGGCGCACTCGCCTTGGACTCCGCCAACTTGCCGGCATTGATGTCTACCTGGTTTGCGGTCACGACGATCGCCGCGATCTGCGCATCGTTCGGCGGGGTGGCAGCTGCCCCGAGCGTGGCCACGAGGACGCCCACCGCGACGGCGCACACTGTTTGCAATGACTTCATGACTCGATTTCCCCTTGCAGTCCTTCGGTGGGCATTGGATGTTACGAGGCGAACGGGCGTTCCCGCAGGCGCAGGGCGGCTCAGCCATAGTTGCCGTCGGACAGCAGCGGGTTTACCGTTTTGGGGCGCAATGCAGGGGCAGGAGAAGGCATGACGGGCTCCGCGATGACCCACAGCGAACGGACCGAGGACGGGGACGTCCCGGTATTGATTGCCGGCGGCGGCTTGGTCGGGCTGAGTGCAGCCACCTTTCTCGCTCACCATGGCGTGCGCTCGGTGACGATCGAGCGGCTCAAGACGAGCTCGCCGCTGCCGCGCGCGGCGTTTTTCCACATGCGCACGCTCGAGATGTTTCGCGCGATCGGCATCGAGGACTCGGTACGCGAGCAGTCCGCGAAGGAGTTCGTCCCGGAGGGCGCCATCATCGCTCGTGACTGTGTATCGGGGCGCACCCTGGCCAACATCATTGCGAACCTGAACGAAGGCGTCGAGGCGCTCAGCCCCTGCCGGCGATTGTTTCTCAATCAACCGAGCCTCGAGCCGATTCTGCGCCAGCGGGCGCGTGCCGCCGGGGCGACCGTGATCGAGGGAACCGAGATCACGGACGTGCGCCAGGATGCGAGCGGCGTGACGGTGACCGTGAGGGGTGTGGACGGGGGAGCAGAGCGGGAGCTCCACGGGCGCTATCTGATCGCGGCCGACGGCTCGCATTCGCGCGTCCGGGAACGACTGGGTATCCGCTACGAGGGTCGCGGCGCGTTCTCGAACTCGCTCACGATCTACTTTCACGCCGACCTCTCGCCATGGATCGCCGACAACGCCTGGAGCATCATCTATGTGAACAACGCGAACCTTGGCGGCTTCTTCCGCATGGATCGCACGGCGCAGTTCGGATTCCTGGCGGTGAATACGGTGGGCGATCCGAAGCGCGACCCCCAAGCCGCAGCGAATGCCGCCGCTGACACCAGTGAGCAGCGACTCATCGAGCTCGTGCGTGCCGGAGTCGGCAGACCCGATCTCGACGTACGCATAGACGGGATGACGCGTTGGCGCGCGACGGCGGACGTGGCGCAACGCTTTCAGGACGGGCGTATTTTCATTGCCGGCGACGCTGCGCACGTGATGCCGCCCAACGGCGGATTCGGGGGCAACACGGGCATACACGACGTGCACAATCTCGCCTGGAAGCTCGCGCTGGTTCTGCAGGGCCACGCGAGTCCCCGACTGCTCGATAGCTATGAGCCAGAGCGCAAGCCGGTAGCTCGCTTCACCGTCGAGCAGGCGTTCACGCGCTATGTCACGCGCACGGCGCCCTGGCTGCAGGCGAGTCAGAAGGTCGATCCGCTGGCGCATGACTTCGACATCGAGCTCGGCTACCTGTACGGTAGCTCGGATGCGGTGCACGCCGATCCGCGCACGACTTTCGGCAGACCGGGCTCGCGGGCGCCGCACGCGTGGCTGATGCGCGGGGGCGAGCGCGTCTCGACGATCGATCTCACCGGCCACCTGCTGCTGCTTGCGGGGCCGGACGGTGCGGCGTGGGTGCAAGCCGCGGCACGGGTTGCCGAACGTTACGGGGGGCTCGCGCTCGATGCCTATCGCGTGGGCAAGGAGCTCGCCGATCCCGAAGGACGCTTCACCCAGGCTTACGGGATATCGAGTTCCGGTGCCTCGCTGTTGCGACCGGACGGCTACATCGCCTGGCGCAGCGCAGGGTCATCGGCGGAGCCCGAGCGTCGCTTGATGGAGGCCGTGAGCGCAAGCCTGGGCCATTGACGGCTGCTGATGGAGCGCAGGATCGTCGGCTTTCATCAGGACGAGGAGCAGCACTGGGTCGCCGACCTGGAATGCGGTCATACTCAGCACGTGCGCCATAATCCGCCCTGGATCAACCGCCCGTGGGTGACGACACAGCAGGGTCGCGCCAATGCGCTCGGCGCCACGCTCGACTGCAAGAAATGCGAGCCCTCGCCATAGTCTGCATCGCCATGGGCAGCGCTTACATCACTCCGTCGGATAGGGACCGTCGGCAAAGCTTTGCGAGTGATAGCCCTTCGATCCGATCAGTCGCGCCAGGGGACTGAGATAGTCCTCACCAGCCCGCAGACGCTCGATGACGTAGCGGAAGTCATAGCGCGGCTGCCATGAGAGCTGTGCTCGAGCCTGTTCGTTGACGTACACGCGGTCTATGGTTGGATTCATGGACCACCCGCGCCGCTGGTACTCCGCGGCGTAGCCAGGCACCAAGCGTCTCACGACCGCGCCGGCATCCGTGCGCAGTCCGGTCAAGTCTTCCGGGCTAAAGGGCGTCGTCGCACTGACGATGAAGCGCGCGAAGCCCAGCGCGGCTGCTTTGCGCGCTGCCCGCAAGTGCGCCGCCACCACGTCCTCAACGTCGGCACGCCGATGCAGGAATTCGTTGACCTTCAAATTGTCATCGGCATAGCTCGTACGCGCGGCCCGATTGTCGTCTTCCTCAGGGAAGAACCGTGAGGTGCGGATGACAACGCACGGTAGGCGACTCCTTTCGTGGAGCAGGGCGCACAGCTGCTCCGCGGCGAGCTTCGTGATGCCGTAAATGTTCTTGGGGACCGGAGTGACCTGCTCAGTGATCCACGCAGCTGGAGCGCCGGAAGCAGGTACCAGCGCACGCCCGAACACGCTGGTCGTGCTCGTGAACACGAAGGCGCTGACGCTGGCCGCAATGGCCTCTTCCAGCAGATTCAGCGTGCCTGTGACATTGGTATCGACGAAATCCTGGCGGCTGTGCGTTGCAATGTGCGGCTTGTGCAACGTGGCGGTGTGCAGGACGATCTCGACGCCACGCATGCAGTGTTTGACGAAGTCGCGGTCGGTGATCGAGCCGACCCGATCCGTGAACGGCGATGCCTTGATGTCGAGCCCGGTCACGCTCTCCTGGGATTGTCGCAGAGTGCGCATCAGCGCCTCTCCCAGATGGCCGGCGCTGCCCGTGACCAGGATTCGCACGCTCACTCAGTCCTCGTCTGCCTCGTTGAGATCTCTGCGCGGGGCGAGCTGCGGCCGAATCTCCGGCACACCTGCTCCTCGCAGCTGCGCATTCAGCGCGGGCAGGTCGGCTTGCAGCTGCTGCCAGGTGCGTTGCACGCTCGCCCAGTCCATGCTCTGAGTATCGGTGGCCGCGAGCTGTGCTGCGGTTGGGGCGGCGTCTGCGCGGCCCACCTCGGCGTAGAGCGTATTGAGCCTGGCCTGCACATCCGTGAGTGTCGGGCCGGGCGTCTCACGGCGCTCGTGCCCGGTCCCCTTCGCTTCTTCCTCGTCATCCTTCTCGGACGACCTCAAGAGCAGCGCCAAGCGATGAGCGTAGTCTTGTGTTGCGGAGGAAGCGCGCGCCGGGAGCGCCTGCAGCTGCTGTTGCTCGGATTGGGCCGTGAGCAGCGTACGTGAAGTGGTCGTGAGCAGAGCCGAGAGCTTCGTGAGCAAAGCAAGCTGCTGCGCGAGAGCCTCGCGGCTCGCGCGCACCCGTGGGTCAGGCTGCACGGTCAGCGGTGCCTCGAGCGAGTGACCCGCGACGCTCAGGCGCAGGACATAGTGGCCGGGCAGCGCAAGCGGCCCCTGCGGTTCGCGCGGCGTCGCATGCGGAACTGCGGCAATCGGGTAGCCCTGAGTTTTCGAGAGCGGCGCCGCATAGCGCAGATCCCACACCCAGCGGTGCATGCCAGCCTCTGCGGACAATGTGCGCGCGGGCGCGATCCAGTACTGCGGAATGAGCTCGCGCGCCAGCTCTTCCTCGCTCGGCTCGGGAGGATCATCACTACGAAAGCGGCGCACCAGGCCACCCCTGCCGTCGAGCACATCGAGCACGACCGGCGCTCGGGTGCCCGGGGGCAGAAAGTACTCAATGACGGCTCCCGCGGGCGGGTTGCTTGCCAGCGGCTCGTCCGGTGGAATTGGAGTGTCAGTCCAGGTGCTGCGCCGCAGCCGATATGCAGGGGCCGGATGCAACAGCACCGGCGCGCGCAATTGGGCTCCTATGAGCTGTCGCAAGCGCGAGATGTCGTCGAGAATCCAGAACGAGCGTCCATGAGTCGCCACGATCAAATCATCGCCGTGCACGCACAGGTCCCGCATCGAGGTGTGCGGCAGATTCAACTGCAACGAATCCCAGTGCTCGCCCGCATCGCTCGACACCCACACCGCAGCTTCGGTTGCCGCAAATAACAGTCCAGCTCGCTGTGGATCCTCTCGCACCGCATTCACGGGCGCATCGGGCAGACTCGCGCCGAGGGCTTGCCAGGACCTGCCGGCATCGTGGGTGCGGTAGATATACGCGTGCATGTCATCGAGGCGCATGCGGCTCACCGCGACATAAGCGCTCGCCGCATCGAAGTGGGACGCCTCGATCTGCGTGACCTTGCTCCACGGCGTGAGCTGGGGCGGGGTGATGTTCGTCCAATGCTCGCCGCCATCCGCGGTTGTCCACACGAGACCGTCGTCGGTTCCCGCCCAGAGCCTGCGGGCGTCGACGGGCGAGGCACTCACGGCGTAAATGACGCCCCGCTGCTGCGGCGCGCTGCGCAAGTGCAAGGCTCCGACGCTCGCAGGCACGCCAGCGTCGTCGCGCGAAAGATCCGGGCTGATGGTCTGCCAGTGCGCTCCACCATCTTGAGTACGGTACAGTCGGTCGGCGCCATAGTAGAGCGTATGCGGATCGAGCGGCGCGAAGAGCAGCGGCTCGGTACGATCGGCGCGCACATTGCCGCCGCGCAGCGGAATCGGCGTCACGTTCTGCGCCTGGCCCGTGGACCAGTGAAACTTCGAGACCTCGTTGCGCCCGGCGCCATAGATCAGATCCGGATCGAGCGGATCGGGTGCAACGTAGCCGTATTCGATGGCACCCACCGGGTGCCAGTCGCGCTCGGTGATCTCGCCATCGTTGCCGCGGCTCGCGATGCAGACCGAGCCGCTTTCCTGTTGTCCGCCGCACACGCGGTAGGGAAAGGTGGGCGTCACGCTGACGTGATAGATCTGTGCGGTCGGCTGGTTGAACCATGAGCTCCAGGTACGCCCGCCGTTCACGCTGATCACCGCACCCTGATCGGCGACGAGTGCGATGCGCCGCGGGTCCTGCGGATTGATCCATAGATTCTGGTAGTCATCACCGCCCGGTGCGCCACGCAGCGAGCGCCAGCTCTTGCCCCCATCGCTCGAGAGCATCGTGACGAGGCTCGTGCTGTAGACCACGTCGGCATTCGTGGGATCGACCCTCAGGACCGGAAGGTCGCCGCCGCCGATGCGCAGGGCCGGTCTGGGATCAGTCGTGATTCGGAGCCAGCTCGCGCCGCCATCGTCCGAGCGAAAGACTCCGAGTCCCTCGGCCGACGAGTACTCGCCGCGCTGGCTGGTGCCTACCGCGGCGTAGAGGCGTTGCGGTTGGCTCGGTGCGATGGCGACGTTGATCTGCGCAAGATCGGGCGGCAGACCGGCCGCCAGATGCTGCCAGGTGTTCCCGCCGTCGGTGGACTTGAACAGGCCACCGCCCGTCCCCTGGAACTGGTTCTTGTCCTCCCAGGGACCGAGACGTGTCTGCCAAAGCGCCGCGAAGACGATGTTCGGGTGCTGCGGATCGATCTCGACGGCGGAGCCACCGGTATCGGGATCCTTGTAGAGCACTCGCTCCCAGCTCTCTCCGCCATCGAGTGAGCGATAGATCCCGCGCTGCGAACTGGGCCCGTACGGATGACCGAGCACGGCGGCGAACAGGCGGCGGGAGTCGCGTGGATCCACGGCGAGCGCCGCGATCTGCTGCGCGTCGGCGAGGCCGAGGTGTGCCCACGTGTGCCCGCCATCATTGGAACGATAGATGCCGTTGCCGATCGACAGGTCGGGCCGCAGCAAGCCCTCGCCGGTGCCCACGTAAAGGAGCTTCGGATCGGAGGGAGCCACAGCGATTGCGCCGATCGATTGCGTCGCCTGTGTGTCGAAGATCGGCCGCCAGGTGCGTCCTGCATCGTCCGTCTCCCATACGCCCCCGTTCACCGCGCCTACATAGAAACGCGCGGGCTCTTTGGGCACCCCGGCGACCGCGCGCGTGCGCCCGCCGCGAAACGGTCCGATCATGCGCCACTGGAAGTCCCCGAAGGTGCCCGGCGCGTAATGCTCGGCCCACGCGCTGCGCATGGGAGACACAAACATTGCCAGGGCGAGCGGGCACACCAGGAGCGCTCTTGGCATCGACACATGAATCAACATTCCCCCCTTGGCGCCGTGACCGCTCACTCCTCGAGGACTTCCTTCAGTACGAGTGCATGATTGTGAGCGGGATCGCGCGCCGCATACAGTAGCGTCAAGGGCCGCCGCGCGGCGCGCTGACGCAACCCTGCGAGGTCACTTTCCCGGTCATGCAGCTCGGCGCGATAGCGCGCGCGAAACTGCCGCCAGCGAGGTCTCTGGTGCCCGAACCACTTGCGCAGCGCCGGGCTCGGAGCGAGCTCCCGCGGCCAAGCGTCGATCCGCGCGCGCTCCTTGCGCAAGCCGCGAGGCCACAACCGATCCACCAGCACGCGCAAGCCATCACTGCGGGCGGCTGGATCATAGACTCTCTTGATACGGATCGGCGATCTGTGCGTGGACTTGCGCTTGGCAAGTGCCTCTTTGAGAGAACATGCCGGTGAGCTGTACTGCCGCGTGCGACGCATGATGGTATCGGTGAGCTGCCAAACCGCATGGCCCGCGGCCGAGGCCGGCACGCGAAGCATATCCTGTGCCCGCTGCTCAGCGCACGCGTGAGGTGGTTTCTAACAGCAAACACCGGCGCAGAAACATTATCCCTGGCCAGGGCAACAGGGTCGTTGCCTTGGCGCAAGGAACCGGTGCGGCATTTGCATGTCTACGACAGTGACAGGATCGTCCCGATGGATATTGGAGGGACTCTCATGAGTGTGGCAACTGTTGAATCAAGGTCCGTCGAAGCAGCAGCCTACGGAGGCTTTCTCGATGCGATTGGCGGCATCGCAACGGCTGTTCTCGCGATCATGGGCTTGACAGGATTCGATCCGACCGGGATGGCGGCAATCGCGACCATCGTCTTTGGCGCAGCGTTGCTCGTTCAGGGCGGAACGATTCTTTCAGAATATTCGCAGGTCGTGTCGCTGGCCCCGGCGAGCTCATCCGCGTTGACGGGTGGCGAGGGGCTGCCCGCGATGTTCATGGCTGGAGTCGCCGGCATCGTCCTTGGTGTCCTGGCCTTGCTGGGCATCGCCTACATGGCATTGATTGCGGTCGCCCTGATCGTCTTCGGCGCCGCACTGGTGCTGAGCAGCGGCTCGTTGCGTCAGCTCTATGCCATGCGTTCCCAGTCGAGCGCGGGCATGCTCCGGCCGGGCAACGAATTGCTCACGGGGCAGATGACTGCCGGCTCGGCGGGCGTGCAGCTGCTGGCCGGTCTGGCTGCCGCAGTGCTGGGCATTCTGGCCGTTGCCGGTCACATGCCCGAAGTGCTGGCGCTGGCCGCACTGCTGGTATTGGGCGTGACCGTACTGTTGACGGGCAGCACGTTGAGCAGCCTCGTCCTCAGCTTCATGCGACCCGCGCGTACGCCGTCGAGCTCGACGGGCACGCGGCTCGGTGTATAGGGGCCGCAGGGCGGTACCTCGCGAGCCTGCATGACGGGAGGCTTCCATCGGCCGCAACCGGACTAAGCTCCGGCTGCGGCCGCGTCTGATCAAACAGATCGCATCAAAAGCGGAAGGTGACATCCGCACCGGCCGTCCAGCCGCTGAAGTTGTTTCCCCACACATAGGATGCGCCGATCCCGATCCACTGTACCTTCCACAGCTGATTGAGGAAGTCCAGCACCAGGCGGCCGTGGAACTCGTTCAGATGCGAGACGGCGAGTCCATCCTTCAGATCGCCGTAGAGCTCGGTACTGCGGAAATAGCCGCCCGAGCGCAGCTCGTGCCCGAACAGCTGCGCGCCCAGCGGGATGTCCACATCGATGGTATTGGAGAGGAAGGCCGAATCGCCGCTGACGTTGAAATGGGCGTTGGAGCTGCTGAAGCTCTCCGTGTGGAAAAAAGTGGGATCCGAGGAGAGCGTGATGATGGTGCGGCCCCACGTGAAGAGGTACTGCAGGTTGAGGGCCGGTCTTATGGTCCAGGTGTCTACCGACCAGTTGACGAGCCCGAGCCGCGTGGCAAGCAGCAGGTTCTGCTGCATGAAGGCGCTGTTCGCGACGTAGTCGTTGGAGGTGTGACCGTAAATGCCCATGAAAGTCGGCGCCAGGCTCAGCTTGTCGCTTACCCAGAACCGCACCCCGCCGCCGAACTCTATCGCGTACTGATCGAAGTGACTCACATCGCCCACCAGAAACGGTACCGATACGATGTGGTTCTCCGACTGCAGATAGCCCATGTTGCCCTGCAGGCGGGGCTGCCAACCGATGGGCGCCGCGCCGAGCGGTTGCGGATCGCCGATGTCACCGTCGCCTCCGAACTTGGTGACTCTCAGTTCCGCGTTGGCACTCGCGCCCGTGGTGAAGTGCCCTGTATCCCTGAACGTGCCGCCGGAGAGACCGAAATCCGCGCCCAGGATGGTGAGCGCCTCGACGCGGTTTCCGATCACGTTGCGGATCTGGCTCGCCTGCATGGGCGTGATCTGAGCTGCAGCTGGACGCCAAGACAGAGCCAGCAGGGCGAGGCAGCCGAGCGGCAGCCGCACTGAGATCGACATTCCTAGCCGAGCTCAGCGCGTCCGCGTCAATCCGGCGTGACGGTATAGCCCTTCGCGTGCATGCAGGATGCGAACTCTGCGCGCTCCTTGTCTTTCGCCTCCACGAAGTCCTGGGTTTCGCGTTCGCCGCTGTGCGCCACCAGTCGAGCTCGATCCGTGCATTGAACTGTGTCCGATTGTTGCTGATCGACGGTTGTGTTGGCCGGTGGGTGCACCTTGCCCAGGTGATCAACATTGGCGCAAGACCACAGCGAGCACAAGAGGGCGGATCCGACTGTCGGCAAGAGCGCGCGCTGCCGGCGCACACCCACCGTGCCGGATCGCGCAGGTGGTGCATGCGAATGAGGCGTCAAGAACATGGTACGTCACCTCGGGTGCAGGATGAGTTTCTGCGCGCGCCAGTTCAACAGCTCTGCAACGTATAACTCGTTCTCCGTTGGGCAGGCGAGTGCGTGGATCCAGCCAAACTTCTTTAGAACCTTTCCCGAGCCGCCCAGCCAGCCGAGCACCTTGCCATCGAGAGACAGTTTGTAGATGCGACCCGGAAACGCATCCGCGACGTACAGGTATTGCGTCGGACCGGGCGTGATGCACAGCGCCCAGGGTGCGCCCGGCCGCATCGTCGCGTTGCCCGCAGAGCCGGCGGCGCCGATTTCCGCGGGGCGGTTGCCGATCGCGACCGCAGCATCCGCAGGCGCGGGCACTTCGATGCGCAAGATCGACAGCAGCTTGCCGGCCGTGGTGAATACCTGGATGCGGCGATTGCCACGGTCGGCGATGTAGAGGCGATCATGGTCGTCGGCGACGATCGCATGCAGAGTGTTGAACTGTCCGGGTCCCGAACCGGGCTCGCCCCAGCTGCCGCGCCAGTTGCCCTCGCGGTCATAGGTCGCAACGCGCGAATTGATGTAGCCGTCGCTGATGTAGATGTTGCCGGCCGAATCCCAGGCCATATCGGTCACTTGCCGAAAGAAACCATCGACCGGCGGCCGTGGAGGCGTGGTGCGCTCGAGTGGATGCGCATTCTCATCCGAGGCCTCGGCCTTACGACCGAACACCATCGTCACGCGACCCTCGGGGTTGAAGCGGACGACCACATCCGATCCCTTGTCTGCCACCCAGATGTTGTCGTTGCGATCGATGCGCACGGCATGCGCGTATGACCAGGCGTAGAGATTGCGGCCAATCTCGCGCACGAACTTGCCGTTCGCAGCGAATTCCAGCAGCTGTGCGGCCGCCGCACCGTACGCGGGCCCGCTCGTGTTGCCGCGCGAGAGGACGAAGATGTGCCGTTTGGAGTCGACGGCGATCCCTGCGACTTCACCGAAATACAGATCGGGCGGCAGCTGCAGGAAGTCTGCGACTGAGTCGAAGGGGATCTCCGGAGGCAGCGCTTGCGCCGGCACACGCTCCGAGAGCAATGGCAGGACCAGGAGGCCCAGTGCCAACCGCCGGCATGACATGCGAATCGTCTCCCATCGGCCCGCGCCTGATTCTACGGCGTTTCCGCGCGCTTCGGCGTACTTGTCGCGCAGTGCGAGGACGCTCAGACTTAGCGGTGCCGGTCCCACCGAGCGACTGGGGAGACAAGGTCAATCGTATGATTTTCGAGCATTTGAGTGCCGGCGGCTGCCAGTCCTATCTGATCGGCTGCGATGATAGCTGCTGCGCAGCGCTGATCGATCCGGAGATCAGTCTGATCGATCGCTATCTTGCGCTGGCAGCGCGCGACGGTTTGCGGATCCATTACCTCATCGATACGCATACTCATGCAGACCATTTCTCTGCAACCCAGCAACTCGCGCGCCGGCTCAAGGTGCCGGTTGCAATGCACCGCCTGAGTCCTGCACCGTGCGTAGACCTGGCGCTCGATGATGGCGAGATGCTGGCCGTGGGAAAGCTGCGCCTGCGCGTTCTGCACACGCCCGGACATACACGTGACTCGATCTGTCTGTGTGTCGAGGATCGTGTGTTCACGGGCGATACCTTGCTCATCGGTGCGACCGGGCGCACCGATCTGCCGAGCGGCGATCCCGAGGCCCTGTACGACAGCCTCTTCAATCACTTGCTGCGTCTCGAGCCCGCCTGCAAGGTCCACCCCGCACATGAGTACAAGGGGCGCAGCCATTCCACGATCGGAGAGGAGCTTGCCGGCAACGCCCGCCTGCAGCATCGTGACCGTCGTGCCTTCGTCGAGATGATGCGCAATCTCAATCTCAGTATGCCGACACATCTCACAGAGGCATTGCGCACCAATATGTCCGGCGGCAAGACGGTTGCGCAGATGCTCGCGGATGCGGCGGCGAGCGTCCCGTTCATGTCCCTGGCGGAGCTCAAGGCGCGCATCGAGGCTGCGGGCAATGAGCTGCTGGTGCTCGACGTGCGTGAGCGCGACGCGTACGAGGCGGGGCATGTCGTTGGAGCCCGCCACCTGCCGCGCGGACAGCTCGAGCTGCGCGTGAATGAGGATCTGCCAGATCCTACGCGCCGTATCGTCTGCTATTGCGAGTTCGGCCGCATATCCACGCTCGCAGCTGCGACGCTGCGCGAGATGGGCTATCGACGCGCGGTGGCGCTCGACGGCGGCATGAAGGCATGGCGTGAGGCGGGCTTTCCCACCGTGCCCGGCTCAAAACAAAAGCCTTATTAATCAATAAGCTGCGAGGTTATCTTCGCATCGATTCCGTGGAGCCTGCGCTTCTGCGCACGCCCAAGCGGCGTGCGCAAAGCTCATCGCTCAGCCCATGAAGAAGGCGCACAGCTTGTTGCCGTCTGCATCGCGAAAGTATCCGGCATAGAAGCCTTCGCCGCGCGGGCCGACGGGACCTTCATCCTTCGCGCCGAGGGCAATTGCCTTCTTGTGGACGCGGTCAACCTCCTCCTTGCTCTTCGCCGCGAGCGCGACCATCACACCGTTGCCCACGGTCGCCTTGTTGCCATCAGCCGGTTTGATTACGAACAGCATCGCCTGCTGCGGATCGGTGCCCCAGGCGACGAACTTCGGCGATTCCATCGTGCGCTTTGCGCCCATGACGGACAGCAGATCATCGTAGAAGCGCGCGGCGCGCGCCATGTCGTTGGTTCCGAGCGTCACGTATCCAATCATTGCGAACCCCTCGAGGCTGATGATGCGAGTGCGAGGAGTATCGCATCTGCAGTGCCTATCCGGCGAGCCTCACCCGAAGGTGTGACTCGCCGGAAGCGCGTGACCATCGCCGTCTAAGGAGCAACGCTCCCGTTGGGACCGTTCGGGGAGCCCGGCAGCGGCGTGTTCAGATACGGGAACGCATCGAGATAAGTGTCGGCGGGATTGATCGCACCGGTGACCTTGAGGTGGGCCGCATCCGGTCCAGCCGCTTGGGACTGATCCGTGTACGGAGCGCCCTTGTTCGGATCGGACGTCTGCGCGCCGCAGTTGCCGATCTTGCCGCACAGCGCGCCTTCGGCAACTCGCAGCTCGATGGTGACGACATCATCGAAGGGCCGCCGCCCGTTCGGAAAGCCCGCCAGATCTCCGCCGAGGACCCCGAGGTCGTTCTGCGCCGCAGGCGGCGTGGGGGCGATGGAGGTATTCAGGCGCACGAGCTCCGCGGGCCGCACGTGTTGCGGCTGATTGAGGCCCTTGACCCCGGTGAGGAAGGCCGCGACGAGATCGTTGCGCGGCGTGCCCGGCACGAGCGCCGCGTTCCCGAATAGTGCGTTGAGAAGCACGGGCAGGCTCGGGTTGGTCACATAGGTCAGAAATTGCGCGTCATAGTACGGGTTGCTACCGTTGAAGCGATCCTTGTCCGGCAGCCCGATGATGACTTCGTTTATCAGCGGACTCCCCAGTCGCGACACCTGCACGTAGGCACCGCTTGGTTGCTGCCGATTGCTCGGAATGCTCGGAATGCTCGGAATGCTCGCTGTGGTCCAAGCGCCGATGACCGGCTCGCTGCTGTTCGCGAGGCAATTGATCGGCACCTCGAGGGCGATCGACGTCACGTTCTTGTGCGACAAGGCGTTCGGCTCGGCATTACGTGGCCCCAAGGGGTTGAGATTGACGAGATCGAAGATCTCGCCCACGTTCACCACAAAACCATCCTTGCGCTGCCCGACGAAGACGCGACCCGGAGTGTTGCAGCCGGGAATCATCACGTCGTAGATGAAATTGCTCGCATAGCTTGCGTAGTCGGCGATGGATTTCTCGCCGATGTTGTCAGCCGGCCTGAAGAAACGGGTACCGCCCAGCGTCAGGTTCTCGGCGCTTTGCGCAGACTTGGTGTTGGTGCGGTTGTCGTAGCGGGTCACAGTGAGCGTATAGGACTGCTGGACGTTGAGATTCTTGCCCTGCTCGTCCACCGGGCCGACGTTGATCAGCGGCACGGGCACCGACGCACCGCCGGCTTTGACGGCGATGTTCTTGGTCTGGCTGCTGAAGCGGAATTGAAACGAGACGTTGGGTACGGCGAAACCCGAGTTATCCACGTTGATCTGATAGATCGCCTCGGTGTCGAGCGCGTAGAAGTTGGGACCACCGCCCGGATCCTGGAACGGAATGTAGTTCGCGATCAGCGTGACGAAGCCCTGCCGGCCGGGCTCGTAGCTGCGGAACAGGTAGAGGTCGGTTGCATCGACGCGTGGCAATCCGGCGATGAAGGGTGCTTCCCGGTGACTCGAGGCCACGCTGAGCAAGGGCAGGCTCGCCGCAGCAATGGCGGCGGCGATTCGAACTGAGCGGTTCATGGCGGGCTCCGTGATGAGGCAACAACGGAGTACTACGCCCCGGGCCGCGCTGCGGATGCATGAGCGCCCACCGCTTTATCGATGGTCGGAAAGAACGCCTGCTCCCCGAAGCGCTCGAGCAGGCCGAAGCGTCTGAGCTTATCCTTCACCGGATCCTTCATCTCGGCGAAGCACAGCTCGATGCCCCTTGCGTGCAGTGCGTCATCGAGCTCGCAAAGGGCATCGGCCGCCGTGACATCGACGCTTGTGATCGGCTCTGCCGCGATCACCAGGCGGCTCACGGGCGCCTCTGTGCTTGCGATCACATCGAGCACCCGCTTGCTGAACAGCTCGGCATTGGCAAAGAAGAGCGGCGCATCCCAGCGCAGCAGCACCAGGCCGGGGACGCGGTGTGCCCGCGGATAGCGGCTGATGTCATGATAGCCGCCGACCTCGTCGACGCGGCCCAGCACGGCTGAGTAGGGCCGCCAGCCATCCCACAGGAATTCGATTACCGCCAGGACGATCGCCAGTGAGATGCCTGGAATGGCGCCGAGCACCGCCACGCCGGCAAAGCACGTCATGGAAAGCCAGAACTCCCAGCGCTGGATACGATAGATGCGGCGCAAGTCGGACACTTCGAAGAGACCGATCGCGGCGGCAATGACGACCCCGGCCAGCGCTGACTGGGGCAGATTGCGCAGCAGACCGGGAGCGACGAGCAGCAGCACCGCGATGGCGAGCGCGCCCACCACACCTGTCAGCTGCGTTCTGGCACCCGCCGCCTCGGCGACCGGGGTGCGCGAGGAGCTGCTGCTGATCGGAAAGCCCTGAAAGAAGCCTGCCGCGAAGTTGGCGATACCGAGCCCTACCATCTCCTGGTTGGGGTTGACAGGGGTGTGCAGACGGGCTGCGTAGGTGCGCGACAGGACGCTGGTATCCGCAAACGACACCAGGGCGACTGCCGCTCCGCCGGTGATGATTGTTGAAAGCTCACTCAGACTGATGAGCGGCAGCTTCGGTGCGGGCAGTCCCTGAGGCACCGCCCCGAGCACGGCCACGCCGAAGCGTGGCCCAAGTTCGAGCGCTGCAACCGCGACAGTCGCTATGACCACCGCGATCAGTACCCCCGGGACGCGCGGCCAGCGCTTGAGCAGCAAAATCAGCGCTAGCGTGCCGGCGCCGATCGCAAGTGCTGCGACGTTGATGTTGCCTGCGAGTGCCTTCTCGACGATGGCCCACAGCTGGCGCAGGGGTCCAGGAGCGGTCGCGGAAAATCCGAGCAGCTTGGGGACTTGGCTCAACAACACCGTGAGCGCAATGCCGTTCATGTAGCCGTAACGGATCGGCTTCGAGAGCAACTCGGTGATGAAGCCGAGCCGCACCAGCCCGGCCGCGATGCATACGATGCCGGACACGACGGCCATGGCTGCGGCGGCCGCGTCGGCGCGCTCGGGATCACCTCCCGAGATGGGCAGCACCACGGCGAGGATCACGGCGGCGAGCGCCGAGTCCGGGCCGAGAATCAGAATCCTGCTCGGCCCGAAGAGGGCGTATGCGAGCAGTGGCACGATGGTGGCGTAGAGCCCGTTGATTCCGGGTACCCCGGAGGCCTCGGCGTAGGCGATGCCCACCGGCACGAGCATCGTCGTCATGACGAGGCCTGCCGTCACGTCGTAGCGCAGCCAAGACAGCTGGTAGCGCCGCAGCGTGTCCAGCCCCGGAAACCAACTCAGGGCGGAAGCTAACCGGACCTCATGTGCCGTGGTTGCCAAGTTCAACCGACTGCGGACTCCAAAGTGCCTAGGGCTTCAGAAGACCTCGGGCACGTGCTGGTAGGAGCGGTTACGTGGTTCCACGTAGCCCTTCGCCTTCTGGCGCTTGGGCAGCTTCACCTTCTCGCGCTCGACCTCCACGTAAGGAATGAGGCTCAGCAGGTGCGAGATGCAGTTCAGGCGCGCGCGCCGCTTGTCGTTGGAATCAAGGATGTACCAGGGCGCGAAGTTCGTGTCGGTCGCAAGCAGCATGTCATCGCGCGCGCGTGAGAAGTCGTACCACTTGCGGTGGGCCTCGAGGTCCATGGGGCTGAGCTTCCAAATCTTGCGGCCATCGTTGATGCGCGATTCGAAGCGTTTGGTCTGCTCCTCCTGACTGACCTCGAGCCAGTACTTGACGAGCTGGATGCCGCCCTCAACGATGAAGCGCTCGAAAAGCGGACACAGGTTCAAAAACCTCTTCACGTCGCGCTCGCTGCAAAAGCCCATCACCCGCTCGACTCCGGCGCGGTTGTACCAGCTGCGATCGAAGATCACGATCTCGCCGGCGGCCGGGAAGTGCCGCACATAGCGCTGCAGATAGAGCTGCGATTTCTCGCGATCAGTCGGTGCCGGCAGCGCGACGGTGCGAAAGACACGTGGGCTCACCCTCTCCGTGATGCACTTGATGAGACCGCCTTTGCCCGCTGCATCGCGGCCCTCCAGAACGATGATGATCCGGCGCCCCTCCTGCTTCACCCACAGCTGCACCTTGACGAGCTCCTCCTCGAGCTTCTCGAGCTCCTTCTCGAACTCCTTGCGCGTCAGCGGCTCGCCGCGCTTGTCGTGTTTGTCGCGCTTGTCGCGCTTGTCACGCTTGTCGCTCGTGGCCTTGCCACCGTTGCGAGCCGGCGGCTTCACAGGAGCTGTCTGATCAAGTTCTCTGACGTTCGCATGCATGTGCGTGACCTCAGTGCAGATCGATTAGCAGCCAGCACGGCTGTTCTCATTGGGGATGGGCCCAGTCCGTGTCCTTCAGGTTCCAGCCGCCACCCAGTGCCTTGTAGAGGTTGACGACCGCGACCAGCTGATCCCGCTCGGTCTGAGCCAGCTGGTCCTCCGAGGGGAACAGCTGCTGCTCCGCCTCGAGCACCTCGAAATAGCTCGCCCGTCCGCCGTCGTAGCGCTGCAGCGATAGATCGACCGATTGCCTCAGGGCATCGACCTGTGACTGCAAGGCGGCGCGCTGCGTGACCAGCGTCTGCTGCGCGATGAGCGCGTCCGAGGTCTCCTGGAAGGCGCCCAGTATGGTCTTTCTGTACTGCGCGATGCTCTCGTCCCAGAAGGCCTGCTGGGCGTGATACGCCGACTTCAAACGGCCGCCCTGGAAGATCGGGCCCGCGAAATTCGCGGCAATGCCCCAGACGGTGAAGTTGCTCTTGACGAGATCTTTGGGTTCCTGCCCCTGACTGCCGAACAGGGCGGAAAGCCCGATCGTGGGGAAGAAATTCGCCACTGCGACGCCAATCTCGGCGTTGGCGCCGATCATCACCTGCTCCGCCTGCAGGATATCCGGGCGGCGCTTGAGGATGTCGGTCGTGAGTCCCGTGGGGGTCTGCGGCGGCATCACCTGGTCGTTCAGGCCCGCGCCGCGGCGGATGCTTCCCGGTGTGGCTCCGAGCAGTACGCTCAGCGCGTTCTCCTGCTGCACGGTCGCGCGATCCAGGCTCGCAATGGTTGCGTTGGCAGAGTCGTACGCGGCCTGAGCGCGCACGACCGGGAGCTTGCTATCGCGTCCGGCTTGATAACGCTGTGTGAACAGATCGAGGGTGCGCTTGTAGGTATCCAGGCTATCCCGGGCGATCGCGTGCTGACGGTCGAGTCCCAGCAATACGAAATAATCGGCTGCGACCTCGCTCACCAGGGTCAGCATCACTCCGCGGCGCACGTCCTCCTGTGCAAAGAGATTGGCGCGCGCCGCATCGCTCGCGTGCCGTATCCGTCCCCACACGTCGAGCTCCCAGGTCGCATTGAGAGCCGCCCCGAAGCTGTTGTACGTGACGTTGCCTCCGATCGGCAGGAACGGGATGTTCACTTTCTGGCGGGAAGCGGTCCCTCCGTAACCCACCTGCGGATACAGGTCTGCCTGCGCGATTCCGACTTGAGCGCGCGCTTCATCGATGCGCGCGACGGTGATCTGCAGATCGTAATTGTTCATCAGGGCTTGGGCGACCAGCTCCTGCAGCGCCTTGTCGTTGAAGACCTGCCACCAGGGCAGATCCGCCATCGAGTTCGCCTCGGAGGGTCCGACCTGCGATCTGTACTCCGGTGCTAGCGTTACGTCCGGTCGTTTGTAGGCCGGACCGACCGCGGTGCAACCCACGACGGCTGCGGCGCCGAGGAGCATGGCGAGCAGTGCCGAGGCGGGTGAACTTCTTCTTTGAGCGCTTGTATCCACTGGCAAACCTTTCCCTACTGGACCGCGGCGAGCATCTTGCGGAATCTCGACAGCGTGAACACGGTGTAGGCACAGCCGATGAGAAACATCTTGGTGAGGGCAGGCCAGACCATGGCGAAGCTCGCATTTCGGAACAGCACGGCCTGAGAGAAGCTGACGAAATGCGTCGACGGCACGAATTGCATGACGTTCTGCAGCCATACCGGCATGCTTTCGAGCGGGGTCTGGCCTCCGGATAGCAGGCTCATGGAGATGAACACCGGAAATGCCAGCAGCCCGAACTGCGGCATCGAGCGCACCAGCGTGGCGAGCATGATGCCGAGCGCAGTCACCGAAAAGAGATAGTCGACCAGGCCGAGCACGAAGAGCGGAATGGAGCCGGCGACCGGCACACCAATCGCGCCTTTCACGATCAGAAACAGCGACGCCATCACCGCGAGTATCACTACGAGCCCGTTGGCCCAGATCTTGGCGAACATGAGCTCGGACGGCCGCAAGGGCATGACCAGCAGGTGCTCGAGCGTGCCGTGCTCGCGCTCGCGCAGCACCGCGGCGCCGGTCAAAAAGATGGCGAGCACGGAGATGTTGTTGATGATCTGGTTGATTGCGACGAACCAGCCCTGCTGCATGTTCGGATTGAAGCGGGCGCGACTCACGAGCTTGACCAGGTCCCGATTGCGCGGGTCGGCGGCCCCGGGCCAGTAGGGTTGCACTTCGTTCTGGATGATGCTGCTGATGTAACCCGGTCCGCGCCCGGCCTGGCTCATCGCGGTCGCATCCGTCGTGATCTCGATGGTGGGCTTCTTGTTATTACGCAGATCCGACTCGAATCTCGGGGGAATGTCGATGATGAACGTGTACTCCCCGAGGTTCATGGCGCGATTGATCTCATTGAACGGCAAGGTCTTCGGCGGCAGAAACAGGGGCGGCAACAGCGAATCACGGATTCTGCGCGATGCGTTCGAGTCATCCTCGTCCACCACCGCCACCGAGGCGTTGATCACGTCCATCACGGCGCTCTTGGCTGGCGTGTACACGGAGAACGTGAACGAATAGGCGATGAGGAACAGCAGCACAGGATCGCGCAGCAGGCTCAGGAGCTCCTTGATGCCCAGCTGCAGGACGTGGCTCAGATTCTTCATGGTCTATTTCTCCTGCTTTTTCAGCAGGAGCACCGAAACGGTGAAATAGACGGCGATCAGCACGCCGAGCGCCGCCATGTTGCGCCAGAGCGAGGCAAATCCCAGCGCCTTGGTGAAGGCGCCCACGCTGATAGCCTGAAAATACGTGCTGGGAAAGATCTTCGCGGCGAACCAGGCGCCGCCCGTCAGCGAGGACACCGGTACGAACATGCCGGAGAACTGCACCGCCGGCAGGATCGCGATGATGGCGGCGGCGAAGATCGCGGCCGTCTGCGTGCTGGCGAAGACTGACAGCAGCAGTCCGAAACCCGTGCTGGCAAGCACATAGATCAGTCCGCCTACGACGAGCGCAGCCAAACTGCCCTTGAGCGGCACCTGGAACAGAAATACGGCGAGTGCGACGAGCGTCGTGAACTGGATCAGCGCAACCCCGAGATAGGGTGCCTGTTTGCCGAGCAGGAACTCCATGCGCGTGGCAGGTGCTGCGTAAAAGTTCGCGATCGATCCGAGCTCCTTCTCGCGCACCACGGCAAGCGCGGTGAGCATGCTCGGGATCAACATGAGCAGCAGCATGATGTCGCCCGGTACCATGGCGTAGATGCTCTTGAAATCCTGATTGAAGAGCGCCCGCGTCTCGAAGCTCACGGGCGCGGTGGCCGGCGGCAGTCCTTTTTGCTGCCGCAGGGCCGCCTGGTACTGGCTGTGCGTCTTCTCGATGTAGCCGCGCGCGGTCTCGGCGCGGAACGGTACGGCGGCATCGAGATAGGCGTTCACCGTCGGCTGGCGACCGCGCTCGAGGTCGCGCTGATATCCGGGCGGGATCTCGAGCGCGATGCGCAGCTCGCCATTGCGCAGGCGCCTGTCGACCTCGTTGTAGCCATAGAGCGGCGGTTGCTCTACGTAGTAGTACGAGCCCCGGTAGCTGTCGATGTAATCGCGACTCGCCGCTGAGCCGTCGTTGTCGAGCACGCTGAAGGGCAGGTGATCGACGTCGAGCGAGATCCCGTACCCGAACACGGTCATGAGCAGAATGGGACCGAACACCGCGAACGCCACCCGCACGCGGTCGTGCCAGAGCTCGACCGCCTCGCGACGGGCGAACGCCCAGGTGCGCCCGAACGTGAACTTGCCCGACCGTGGGTCCGCATGTGTCACCGGCGCCTCGGTTGGCGCCGCCGCGGCTGCCGCCGCGGGGGTTGCGGCGCTCGCGCCCGCCTCGGCGGCGGCGGCATCCTCGAGATAGCCGATGAAGGCCTCTTCCAGATTCTTCGCCTTGCGCTCCTCAACCAGCTTGGCCGGAGGACCCTGCGCGAGCACCTTGCCCCGGTGCATCATCGACATGCGATCACAGCGCGCTGCTTCGTTCATGAAGTGGGTCGAGAGGAAGATGGTGACCCCGTTCTCGCGCGAAAGACGGATCAGCAGCTCCCAGAAGCCATCGCGCGCCACCGGATCGACGCCGGAGGTCGGCTCATCGAGGATCAGCATCTCGGGCTCGTGAATGACGGCGACCGCAAGCGACAGGCGCTGCCGAATACCGAGCGGTAGGCTTTCCGTCAGGGTATCTGCCACTCCCTGGAGCCCGAAGCCGCTCAGCAGTTCCTCGACTCGCTGGCGCCCCTTCTCTTCAGGAAGATCGAACAGGCGCGCGTGCAGAACCATGTTCTGGCGCACGGTGAGCTCGGTGTAGAGCGAGAAGGCCTGCGTCATGAAGCCCACGTGACGGCGCGACTCGACATCGCCACCCTTCACCGGCTTGCCGAAGAGCTTCGCGGTCCCCTCGGTAGGCGGCAGCAATCCGGTCAGCATCTTCATCGTCGTGGTCTTGCCGCAGCCGTTTGAACCGAGAAAGCCGAAGATCTCGCCGCGCTCGATGCGGAAGCTGACGTGATCAACGGCCGTGAACGAGCCGAACCGCTGGGTAAGGCCCTCCGCCTCGATGGCAGGCGGGCCGCCGGTCGCCTCGTAGGGAGTGATCTCGGGTTCTTTGTGACCCTTGCGGGCTTCCTCGGGCAGCAGCTTGATGAACGCTCTCTCGAGCGTTGTCTCGTTGGTGTGCTTGCGCAATTCGTCCGGAGTACCGGTGGCGAGCACCTTGCCGGCGTCCATGGCCACGAGCCAATCGAAGCCCTCGGCTTCGTCCATGTACGCGGTTGCCACCATCACGCTCATCTCGGGTCGACGCACACGAATGCGCGCGATCAGCTCCCAGAACTGGCGCCGCGCCAGGGGGTCGACGCCGGTCGTGGGCTCATCGAGGATGAGCAGATCAGGATCGTGGATGAGCGAGCAGCAGAGACCGAGTTTCTGTTTCATGCCGCCGGAGAGCTTGCCTGCCGGGCGGTCGCGAAACGGCGTGAGGTCCGTGCTCGCCAGCAAGTCGGCCATGCGCCACTCACGCTCCGCGCTCGATTGGCCAAAGAGTCGGCCAAAGAAATCCACGTTCTCTGCGATCGAGAGCGTCGGATACAAATTCTTGCCGAGGCCCTGTGGTAGATAGGCGATGCGGGATGCAACCTGGTCGCGGAAGTGGGCATCCGCCATGTTGCCCCCAAGAACCCGCACCTCTCCGGCTTGGATCTTGCGAACGCCGGCGACCAGGCCGAGCAGCGAGGACTTGCCCACGCCATCCGGGCCGATGAGCCCGATCATCTTCTGACCGGGAACTTCGAGGTTCACTCCATCGAGCGCCACGGCCGCTCCGTAGCGCTGGCTCACATTCTCCAGCCGAACGACGGCTGTGCCGACGGCGATATCCATGTACGGGACCCTGATCCGTGGATCACTTCGAGGCGCTGCTCGAATCCTTCGGCGTCGAATCGCTGGCGCTCGCTGCCGCGCCCGGTGCAGCGCCCGTTGGGTTCCACGGGATCTCGCTGACTGGCCTTACCTGCAGGTTCGCCGGCCACTCTGCTTTCTGATCGAAGCGCACGTAGCCCATCCCGGGGATGCCGGCCTTCACGAGTCGCTCGTAAGGTCGCACGCGCTCCTTCGGAATTTGCAGCTTCACGCGGAAGCTCAAGTTGTGGCGTTCCTCGGCGGTCTCCACGGTCTTCGGCGTGAACTGCGCGTTCGGTGAGACGTAGGAGACGAATGCGCGGATGGGATACTGGGGTGCCGCGTCGAGCACGATGCGGGCCTCGGAGCCCAGGGCGACTTTCCCGGCCGCTGCCGTGGGCAGGAAGACATACATGTAGACGTCGCTTAGATCATAGGTCGAGAGCACTTTGCCGCCCTGCGCGACAACCTCGCCGGGCTCGGCGATCCGGCTTTCAACACGGGCCCGGACGGGTGCCTTCAGCGTGTTGTCACTGATCTCGGCCTTCAGTCGCTCGGACTCCGCTGTCTGCGCATCGATCGCCGACTGCGCGCGCACGGCTTGCGCCTTGGTGCCCTCGAGGTCCGCGCGCGTTGCATCGGCCCGCGCGACATCGACTTCGGCTTCCCGTTCGCTCACGGCGCCGCTCTTCACGAGGCCCTTCGAGCGCTTGGCCTGCCTGTCGGCATAACTCCACTCAGCCTGCTTGGCGCGCACGTCGGCCTGCGCCGAGCGCAGATTGTCTTGCGCCTCGCGGATCTTGGCCTCGGACGCGCGTAATTGAGCCTCGAGCGGCTCCGTGTCGATCGTCGCGACCACTTGGCCGGCATCGACCGTGTCGCCCTCGTCAGCCAGTACCTGTTTGAGACGACCCGCATACTTGGCCGCGATATCCACTTCGCGCGCCTCGAGACGGCCATTGCCGCCCGCGAATCCCGCCGGCAATCCCGGATTGCGCAGGACGAGCCAAGCGATGACGCCACCCGCTACGACGACGATACCCAGGATCGTGAGGATCAATTTCTTTGACATTGCGCACCTCGTTCGCGCCCCGACGCGGAGGATGCGCGCACAGGGTGCCGGATCATGACCTGGCGCGCCGCCGGACACCCACCGCAACGATCGGGGAGCGCCCGGTCAGTGATGCTGCAGCGCTTCCCGCCATGCGTATATAGGTCCTTCGTCCTAGGTACTTGAGCCAATGAGAGCCCACGCCTGCGCTGAGTAAAATCGCGGCCACCCTCAAACCGGTCACGCCGGAGGCATTACCATGAAATGCGACAAAGAACGCGTGTTAACGAAGCTGGCGCGGAGTAACGGCTCGGTATCCCGCGTTCCAGTCCCCGATCCTGAGGCCCCCGTCGATCGACGCGCCTTCCTCATGCGCAGCGCCGTGTTGGGTGCAGCCGCCGTGATCTCGGGGCGCGCACTGACGCCGGAAGCGAGGGCCAACGTATCGGCGGCGCCGGCGAGCGCGGGGCCCGCACATCCGTTGTCACCAGACCTCGACGTGGTCAAGAAGGCGAAGGGGCCGGTGATGACGACGGTGGAGGAGTTCTACAAAGTCGGTCCCGGGCCTTCGAGCTCGCACACCATCGGACCGATGCGCATCACGTATGACTTCTATCAGCGCTGCACGAAGCTGCCCGCGGAGAAGCTCAATACCGCAACGGCCCTGAAGGTCAACCTCTTCGGTAGCCTCAGTGCGACCGGCAAGGGCCACGGCACCGAGCGCGCCGCGCTCGCAGGCCTGGTCGGCAAGGAGCCGGCAACGACCGACCCAGCGTTCCTCGATGACCTCGCCGCGAGGCCGGAACAGACCTTCGCGGTGAAGCTTGGCGCCAAGACGATCAACGTATCGACCGCCGATATCATCTACGACGCGGCCAAGGGCAACTTCCCGCATCCGAACACCATGACCTGCAGGTTGCTCGCCGGCGAGACGCCGTTGCTCGAGCAGGAGTACTACTCGGTCGGGGGCGGCTTCATCGAATGGAAGGGCTACAAGCCACCCAAGAAAGGTGCGCCCAAGTATCCCTACGTGACGATGAAGGATCTGGTCGCGCACGCCAACAAGGCCAACCTTTCCATCGCCCAGGTGGTGCTTGCCAACGAGGTCGCCGTCTCCGGCAAGAGCGAGGCGGAGATCCTCGCGTTCCTGGACAAGATTCAGAATGTGATGGTCGCGATCGTGAAGACGGGGCTTGCGGCGCCCACGGGCACGCTGCCGGGCCCCATAAAGCTCAAGACCAAGGCGGGCGATGTATACAAGAACGCCATGCAAGCCGAGTTCGAGCGGGAGCAAGGCATCGGCGTGGTGGCGGCCTACGCGCTCGCCGGTTCGGAGGAGAACGCCCGCGGGCACCTGGTCGTCACCGCTCCCACGTGCGGCTCCGCCGGTGTGGTGCCGGCCCTCGTGTACATCCTGGGCGAGGGCGGTCGCAAGCGCTCGAAGGAGAAGATCCGTAACGGCATGTTGAGCGCGGCCGCGGTCGGCTACCTCGTCAAGCACCATGCGACGTTGGCCGGGGCCGAGGGCGGTTGCCAGGCCGAGATCGGCGTCGCCTCCGCGATGGGTGCGGCCCTGGTTGCTGAGGCGATGGACAGTCCGCCGCAAGTCGTGGCGAACGCCGCCGAAGCGGCCTTGGAACACCACCTCGGCATGACCTGCGATCCCGTGGCCGGGTACGTGCAAGTCCCGTGCATCGAGCGGTGCGCTTTCGGGGCGGTCAAATCATGGACGGGCTACATGATCGCGAGCAACGAGATTCCGGCCAACCGGCGTCTGGACTTCGACACGACGGTGGCCGCCATGGCACTGACCGCCAAGGAGATGAACTCGAAGTACAAGGAGACCTCCGAGGGAGGACTCGCGGTGTCCGTGACGCTTTGCTAAATCCGGACGCACGGGCCCGGTTGCGAACCGAGGCGCGCCGCCCATGAGAAGCGCCGTCAGGGCCGCCGCCGTCGCCTGGCTGGTGACGGCGGCGTACTACTTCTATCAGTATGTGCTGCGCTCGGCACCGGCGGTCATGATGCCGGAGCTGTCCGCCGCATTCGGCCTCAGCTCCGTGGGTGTTGCCTCGCTCGCAGGGCTCTTCTACTACGGTTATTCACCGTTCAGTCTGGTGGCCGGAGTGGCGCTCGACCGATGGGGGGCGCGCATCGTGGTGCCGCTCGGCGCCGCAGCGGTCGGCATCGGCGCGCTGCTGTTTGCCACCGGCAGCAACAGCATTGCGAGCATCGGCAGGCTGCTGCAGGGCGCGGGCGGCGTCTTCGCACTCATCGGCGCGGTGTACGTCGCGACCACGAATTTCCCGGCATCCCGCGTGGGTACGCTCATCGGCGCGACGCAGATGTTCGGCATGGCAGGCGGCTTTGCGGGCCAGTTCGTGGTTGGACCCACGATTGCCTCGGGTGTGCCCTGGAATAGTTTCTGGGTCTGGATGGGCTACACCGGCATCGCGATCAGCATTGCGCTGTTCGTATTGTTGCCGCGCCGTTCCGCAGCGCAGCTGAGCGAGGCCTGGCTGCGCGAAGCGGCTCATGCCCTCGGCACCGTATTCCGTAATCCTCAATCGCTCCTGTGCGGCCTCATCGCGGGGCTGCTCTTCATTCCGACGACGATCTTCGACATGGTCTGGGGTGTGCGCTATCTGCAGGAGGCGCACGGTTTCGACTATGGCACCGCGGTCATGCGCTCCTCCACCGTGCCCCTCGGCTGGATCATCGGCTGCCCGCTGCTCGGCTTGCTCTCCGATCGCATCGGGCTGCGCAAGCCGGTCATCGCAGGCAGCGCGCTCGTGCTGCTCGGGTGTTTGACTTGGATCCTGTTCGGACCCACGAACGTGCTGCCGCCCTACGTGCTCGGCTTGGTTGCTGGGCTCGCCTCCGGCGCAGCCATGCTGCCCTACACCGTCATCAAGGAGGCCAACCCGCCCAACATGAGCGGCACGGCCACCGGTGTCATCAATTTTCTCAACTTCACTCTCAGTGCGTTGCTGGGCCCCGTGTTCGCCGGCCTCCTGGTGCGCGCCTCGGGCGGCGCTGCGGAACGGACACTCGAACATTATCAGACGACGTTCTGGCCGCTCCTCGCAGGCGTCGTGCTCGCCATCGTGCTCACGCTCGCCCTGCACGAGACCGGACCCGGGCGCCGCCCGCGCATGCAAGAGGCCGCCCCCGCTTAAGGAGTGACGATGACTCGCGAAACCGGAACTGGCAAGTACGAGCAACTTCTCGCTCGCTGTCGCAATCTCGAACCGCCACCCACAGCGGTCGTTCACCCTTGTGAGCAGAGTGCCCTTGCGGGCGCCGTCGAAGCCGCGCAGCTGGGCTTGATCAAGCCCTTCTACGTGGGGCCCGTCGCGCGCATCACCGAGCTGGCAGACAAGAACAAGATTGATCTGGGTTCGGCCGAGCTCGTGGATGCCCCGCACAGTCATGCCGCCGCCCAGAAGGCCGTGGAGCTGGTGCGCGAGGGCAGGGCGGAGCTGCTCATGAAGGGCAGCTTGCACACCGACGAGCTGCTCGCAGCGGTTGTCTCCCGCGACGCCGGGTTGCGAACCGGGCGCCGCATCAGCCACGCGTTCGTTTTCGACGTGCCGACCTACCACAAAGTGCTGATCGTCACCGATGCGGCCATCAACATTGCGCCGACGCTCGAAGACAAGGCCGACATCTGTCGCAACGCGATTGATCTCGCGATCGCGATGGGCCGTGAGCGCCCGAAGGTCGCTATTCTCGCAGCGGTCGAGACGGTCAACTCGAAGATGCCGGCAACACTCGACGCTGCGGCACTGTGCAAGATGGCGGACCGTCGACAGATCGAGGGGGGTGTGCTCGACGGACCGCTGGCGTTTGACAACGCCATCAGCAAGGAGGCGGCGCAGACTAAGGGAATCAAGTCCGAGGTGGCCGGCGATCCGGACATCCTGCTTGCCCCTGACCTTGAGGCCGGCAACATCCTTGCGAAGCTGCTCAGTTTCCTTGCAAACGCCGACGGCGCGGGCATCGTGCTCGGGGCACGCGTGCCGATCATTCTGACCAGCCGCGCCGACAGCGTGCGCGCGCGCGTCGCGAGCTGCGCCGTCGCGAAGCTGTTGGCGCATGCGCGCCGCTCACCTGCGGCCCAGCCCAAGTGAGCGATTGCGTGGGTCTTGAGCCATGAACGATCTGTCGCTCGTGCTGAATGCGGGCTCCTCGAGCCTCAAATTCGCCGTATATCGCCTGGCGGCGGGTGCGCGCTGGGAGATCGCTGCGCGCGGTCAGATCGAAGGCATCGGCACTGCGCCGCGCATGACCGCTCGCGATGGCAGCGGCGGCAGCATGACGACACCCCCTCCGGGAGCGGCGGTTCGCGATGCGCACTCGGCACTGGAGCACGTGGCTCAATGGCTGCGTGCGAGCTTCGCCGAGGCGCAAATCTTGGGAGTGGGTCATCGCGTCGTGCACGGCGGCCCGCGGCACGCGGGGCCGGCGATCGTTTCTCCTCAAACGCTCGCGGAGCTGCGCGAGCTGGTGCCGCTTGCCCCGCTGCATCAACCCTACAATCTGGCCGCGATCGAGGCGGTCGCGCAGCGACTTCCCGAGGTACGGCAGGTCGCGTGCTTCGATACCAGCTTTCACAGGGGCTGGCCCCCGGTCGCCGAGCTCGTGCCGCTGCCGCCCGAGCTACGCTCGCAAGGGGTGCAGCGCTACGGCTTCCATGGACTCTCGTACGAGTACATTGCCTCCGTGCTGCCGCGCTGGGCACCGGCCATCGCACACGGACGCGTGATCGTCGCCCATCTGGGCAGCGGCGCAAGCCTGTGCGCTTTGCGGGGCGGGCGCAGCATCGACAACACGTTCGGTTTCACGGCACTCGATGGGCTGTGCATGGGCACGAGACCCGGCGCCATCGATCCGGGTGTGATTCTCTATCTTTTCCAGCAACTCAAGATGTCGCCACAGGATGTCGAGAGCGTTCTGTACAAGCAGTCGGGCCTGCGCGGCATCTCGGGTATCAGCAATGACATGCGCGATTTGCTGCAAAGCCACGAGCCGTCTGCGCGGCTGGCCGTGGACTATTTCGTGTATCGCGCCGCGAAGGAGATCGGCGCACTCGCGGCGGTCCTCGGCGGCATCGACGCCCTGGTATTCACGGCCGGGATCGGCGAGAACTCGCCCGAGATACGGCGCCGCATCTGCGAAGCATCCGCCTGGCTCGGGCTGCACCTCGATGAGCAGGCGAACCTGCGCAATGCGCCGCGCATTTCCGGCGCGACGAGTCCAGCGTCCGTCTGGACCATTCCCACGAATGAGGAGCTCATGATCGCCCGGCACACGGCGCGGCTGCTCGGACTGGGCGAAGTCGGTGCCTAGAGCGCCGGGGATGATTGACTCATAGGAGTAATGGCATGGCTGCGACCCAACCACTCGAGTTCGCCACCGGCACTGCGGAGCGACCCTGGCAGGGATTTCGCTCGGGACTCTGGCAGAAAGAGGTCGATGTCCGGGACTTCATTCAGCAGAACTACACCCCTTATGAGGGCGACGGCTCGTTTCTGAAGGGAGCGACGCCGCGCACGCAGCGCGTATGGGACAAGCTGCGCGCGCTTTTCGTCGAGGAGCGCCGCAAGGGCGTGCTCGACGTGTCACCGATACCCAGCTCGATCACGGCGCACGCGCCCGGCTACATCGAACGTGACCAGGAGCTCATCGTCGGCCTGCAGACGGATGCGCCGCTGAAACGCGCGATCATGCCAAACGGCGGCTTCCGGCTCGTCGTGAATGCGCTCAAGGCCTACGGGTACGAGGCGGACCCGCAGGTGGTGGAGATCTTCACCAAGTATCGCAAGACCCATAACGATGCCGTATTTGACGCCTATACGGCGCAGATCAGACGCTGCCGCAGCTCGCACATCCTTACCGGTCTACCGGATGCCTACGGCCGCGGCCGCATCATCGGCGATTATCGCCGCGTCGCGCTCTACGGCGTGCAGCGGCTGATCGAGCGCAAGCAACAGGAGAAGAGCTCACTGGATGCTCTTCCTTCCAGCGATGCGGTGATCCGTGACCGCGAAGAGCTCGCCGAGCAGATCCGCGCACTCGAGGAGCTGCAGCAGATGGCCGCGAGCTACGGCTTCGATATCTCGCGGCCGGCGGCCAATGGGCGCGAGGCGGTGCAGTGGCTCTACTTCGGCTATCTCGCCGGGGTCAAGGAGCAGAACGGCGCCGCAATGTCGCTCGGCAGGACGTCGACCTTTCTCGACACTTACTTCGAGCGCGACATGGCCGCGGGTGTTCTCGGTGAGGAGCGTGCTCAGGAGATCATCGATGACTTCGTGATCAAGCTGCGCATCGTGCGCTTCCTGCGCACGCCGGAATACGATGAGCTGTTCGCGGGCGATCCGACCTGGGTCACCGAATCTCTGGGCGGCAGCGGTGATGACGGCCGCACGCTGGTGACGAAGACGAGCTTTCGCTTTCTGCAGACGCTGTACAACCTCGGTCCGGCGCCGGAGCCGAATCTCACCATCTGGTATTCCCCACGGCTACCGGAGGGCTTTCGGCGCTTCTGCGCGCGAGTGGCGATCGACACGAGCTCGATACAGTTCGAGAGCGACGAGATCATGCGCCGAGCGTGGGGGGATGACGGCGCCATTGCCTGCTGCGTCTCGCCCATGCTGGTCGGCAAGCAGATGCAGTTCTTCGGTGCGCGCGCGAACCTTGCCAAGTGTCTGCTGTACGCGATCAACGGCGGGCGCGACGAGATATCTGGAAAGCAGGTCGCCCCGGCGACGCCTGCGGTGCAGGGCGAGGTGCTGGACTTCGATGATGTGCTCGACCGCTTCGAGCACATGATGGATTGGCTCGCCGGCGTGTATGTGAATGCGATGAACGTCATCCACTACATGCACGACAAATATGCGTACGAGCGGCTCGAGATGGCGCTGCACGACTACGCCCCGTTGCGCACCATGGCATTCGGCATGGCCGGCCTCTCGGTGGTGGCCGATAGCCTATCGGCCATCAAGCACGCGAAGGTCAGCGTGGTGCGCGATGCGACCGGGCTCGTCACGGACTACCGCACCGAGGGCGAGTTCCCGCAGTTCGGCAACAACGACAATCGCGTGGACCACATCGCAGTCTGGGTCGTGAGCTCCTTCATGCAGAAGCTGCGCAAGTATCCGACCTACCGCAACGCGCTGCACACGCAGTCAGTCCTCACCATCACCTCGAACGTGGTCTACGGCAAGGCGACGGGCAATACCCCGGACGGCCGTCGCAAGGGAGAGCCGTTCGCCCCCGGTGCCAATCCGATGCACGGGCGCGATTCGCATGGGATTCATGCGTCCGCCGCTTCCGTGGCCAAGATCCCGTATCGCGACGCGCAGGACGGGATCTCGCTCACCACCACGCTCGTGCCGAGCGGACTGGGACGGGTCGCCGAGGACCGGATCAGCAATCTGACAGGGATACTCGATGCGTTCTTCGGCGCGACCGGGTATCACATGAACGTGAACGTGTTGAACCGTGAGACGCTGGTCGACGCCATGGATCACCCCGAGAAGTATCCAAGCCTCACCATCCGCGTCTCAGGATATGCCGTGAACTTCGTGCGTCTGACGCGCGAGCAGCAGATGGACGTGATCACACGCACGTTCCACGGGGAATAAGCGGAGGACGGCTCGATGGCTGAAACCTCGGAAAGTAAACAGCCGACGCTCGAGGCGAAGAGTCCCTTCGACCTGCGCGTCGACCTCGGCAAGGACGTAGGCGAGACCGACGTGCGCAGCGCGCTGGGCACCGGCGACATGGGGTTCTTGCACTCCTTCACGACTGGCTCGGGCGTGGACGGACCCGGAGTGCGCGTGGTCGCTTGGACCACCGGGTGCATGTGGCGCTGTCAGTACTGCCACAACCCGGATACCTGGACGATGCGCAACGGGATTCCCGTCAGCGTGACGCGAGCCATCGACTATCTGCGTCAATACCAGCATGGCCTGAAGGTCATGTCCGGCGGCCTGACGGTGAGCGGCGGCGAGCCTTTGATGCAGCAGCGCTTCGTTTTCAAGCTGCTCGCTGGCGCCAAGTCAATGGGTATTCACACGGCGATCGAGACCAACGGCTTTCTGGGCGCGGAGCTCGCGGACGCAGATCTCGACACGCTGGATATGGTGCTGCTCGGTCTCAAGACGTGGGATCGTGAGCGGCACAAGGCGCTCACCGGGCGCGACAACGCGCCCACGCTGGAATTCGCGCGCCGGCTGGCAGCTCGCAGGCTGCCCGTATGGGTGCGCTTCGTGCTGGTGCCGGGTCTCACGGATGACCCCACCGATATCGCGCAGATCGCCCGGTTCGCCGCAAGTCTCGGCAATGTCCAGCGCGTCGAGGTGTTGCCCTTTCACCAGCTGGGCCGCTTCAAGTGGGCAGCGCTGCACATCCGTTATGCGCTCGAGCACACCGAGCCTCCGTCCACACAGGCACACCAGCAGGCCTGCGAAATATTTCGTGCGGAGGGGCTCAAGGCGAATTGAGCGGATCGCTGGCGTGTGCGAGGCTCGAGCGCACCAGCTGAATGTGATCGCGCAACTCGTACAGGAACGGCGCAAATGTCAGAGGTACGCGCAGGCGATTGGCTCGATCCTCGAGTCGCTGCAGACGTCCGAGCAGATCCGCGGCGTTGGCAGCTGTGTGAGGCTCCACTTCAATGAGCTTGAGCTCCCCGTAAAGCTTCAGAACGCGACGCCGCATGCTCCAGCGATAAAGCGCTGGCGTGCCGCGCAACATCGGGTACGCAACGCCGATGACCGGCACCAGCAGCACGAGCAATCGGCTGACGAGCACTGACAGCCAGAAGGGCAGATAGCGCTGCAGGAACGGGGGCCCGGACTTGTAGTACTGGCGCGCTTCCTTGGAGACCGGAACGTCCATCTCCTCGGGCGCGGGAAACTGGCTCGATCTTTGGAAGATTCCGGGCTGGGAATGGACCTGGGAGGCAGCCTCCAGCAGCAGGTACTGGATCGCGGGGCTCAAGTCGTCGCGCACCAGCAGACTGGCCTTGGGTGCGACCAAGAAGACGTCGTTGGCCGGTCGATTGGTGGCCATGTTGCCCACACCGGTTGGCAGTGTGAGCTTGGTCAGGAAGGGATACAGGGCCACGTACGCATCCGAGCGCGGAAAGCTCACCACGCTCACATCAGAGGACGCCAGCAAGCTGCGCACCGCCGCCGTATCCCACGAAGTGACCATCGCCGCGGCTTCGATGTCCCCCTTGAGCAGTGCGGCCGCCGACTGCTGGGTGGTGAGCGCCAGGGCGCGCAGATTGTCGAGATCGACGCCGTTCAGTGCCAGCATCTGCGCTGCCAGCACCCGTGTTCCACCGCCCTCGGGTCCGATCGACACCTTGCCCTTGGACAGGATATCGCGCGGGCTCGATGGAAGGGCCCCGCGCACGAAGAACCAGAAGGGCTGATAGAACATCGTGCCGAGCGATCGAACCTCTGGCGAGAGCTCCTCGCTCGTGAGCCCGCTTTGTGCGAAGCCCACGGAGACACCGGAGTGCGGATCGTTGAGGCGCCGCAAGTTCTCGACGCCGCCCCCGGAGGGCATGAGCCGCAGCTCCACACCGGAGCGCTTCAGGATGGCTCGGTAACGCTGCGCGTAGAGGTCATAGTCGCTGCCGGGCGTGCCGGTGCTCATGATTACGACGCGCGGGGGCAGCCGTAACAGCAGCGCGAGGCTTAACCCCACGACCACGAGCACGAGCGTCGCGATCGCGGCGTAGAGCCATTGCACCGGCCGGCTCACTCTGCGTCCATCCCACATGGATCTACTCGCGTGATTCCCGCGATCGCCCGCTGCGCTGGCTATCGAGCGGTTGATGCTCGCTCAGGTGCCTGGATTCGGACAGCTGAACTCCTTGCCTGGCTTGCTGCTCTGCGGAGCCAGGAGCTTCCAGCCGGCAGGAATATCAAATTGCGAGGCAGCAATCGGGCCGGTCGTGATCGATGTCGTCTCGATCGTCATCTCCACCGCCTGCAGCATGTTGGAGGCCGGTGCGGCATTCGCACCGGTGGAGGTGGCGGTCGGAGCTGGCTTCTTCTTCGCAAAGAGGCTGCCGACCAGCTTGTTACCGAAGGCGCCGGCGGCCGAATTGAGGATCGAGCCACCAACGCTATTGCCGGCCGCGTGCGCGGCGGCGCTGCTGGCCTCCGATTGAGCCGTGGATGCCGCTGAGCTCGCTGCGGCATCCCCCGCTGCCTGCCCCGCATCTCCGACCGGGTTGGATCCTGCAGATCCGTTGCCATGCTGTCCCTGCTTCGCGGCACCGCAATGCTCACCGCCGAATGCCACGCGGAAGCTGGTCTTCAACGGATAGCCCTTCAGATCGCCGGCCTTGGCGCTGAGCTCCTTGAGGCTCCCCGCGTAGGGCGCGAGGAACTGGCGCATCTGCTTCTGCACCGCGGCACCTTGCTCATCAAGTCCGAGCTTGTGCATGTACGCCGCCTGAAATGCCTTGCGATCCGCGCTTCCAGGAATCTCGTCCTGCGTCAGCCAGGAATCGAATGACATGACGAAATCACAGGTGTCGCCGGTATCCTTGTTGTGGCAGCTTTGAGTGAGCGCGATCTGCGTGAGCTGCGTATCGTGCCCCGCGACGATCGCATGCTGATCGGTCTTCTTCACATCGACCTTGGCCGGCGTCATCTCGCAGTGTGACGTGTCCGGTGCCGCGGTGGTGGTGGTTTTCGGAGCGGGGCACTGCTTCATCTTCTCGATCAGGGCCTGCGCCTCCTGCGCGGCCGCCTCCCGCTCGGCAGCCGTTGGGAAGCGGGTCTCTCGATACTCTTTCTTCTTCGGCTCGAGCGCCCAGGTCACCTCCCGATCCAAACGGGTGATCTCCGCGCTCTGCGTATTACCGCAGAAGAGCGACATGAAACCTTCACAATGGAAGTCGCTATCGCGGCGCTGCTTGTCCGCGGTCGTCAGCTCGGTCGTCGTGCCCTGCGCTTTGATTATCGTAAAGTCGAATGTTGAGCGCTCCTGGACCGTGACATCCGCGCGCGCCGCGGGTACGAGGCCGGCGGCCAATCCGGCAAGACCAGCGAGCACTAATGTTGCAGAGCCGGATACGTGACGCATGATCAGTTCCCCCTTGAAGGTCTGAGCGCTGCACGCGCGTGCAGCGGGCGCGCTCATCGTTGTGCGTTCTCGAGCTCCTCGCCTTAACGCTGAGTGTGCCTCGGACGCTCCGGCCGAGCAATCCCTACGGCTCGAGATCCGTGATGGCCGATCGCGTTACGCGACCGTTGGTCACCTTCACGCCTTCTGCGCGTAACAGTCGAGCTTGCTCGCGGTGCGCGCGCGAGGAAGCTGGAAAGACGATGCGACCACCTGCGCCAACCACGCGATGCCACGGTAGATGTAGTGTCGCAGGCGCCACACGCAGCGCGAATCCCGCCTGCCGAGCGCGCCCGGGCAGTCCCGCCGCTCGGGCCACTGACCCGTAGGTTGCGACTCGACCCGCTGGGATGGTGCACACGATGTGCCACAGCGCCTCGAGCGGCTGCTCGTCAGCCGCAGAGCGCATCGCTCGTCCGCGATCCCTGAATCTAATGGCCATCATCCGTACACCACGTTCCGGGGCAGGTGCCGACGACTGGCGTGAAGATTTGCCAGAAGTGGTGCGGGTGCATGAGTGCCCACGGCACCGCGATGAAAAGGCCGCAGCAGGCCGGAGTCGTGCGTGAGCCTTCGACGATGACGCTCTCGAGCGGCGCGTCGTCACTTGCGGCCGTGAAGGCCTCGATCTGGGCCGCCGAAAGCACATGATTGAGGGGCGGAGCTCGCAAATCCAGCAGCCGCCGGTTCATGGGCGTGGATGCGCGCGCGGCATCCTGTGCCGCGGCTGGTAGGCCGATCACGGCCAGGACGAACAGGAGCAGCGCTCTACGGGCAAAGTATCGCAGCTCACCCATGCGAGCATCCTACTCCTGGTTTTGATCGCCGGCGCCGCCGGACGCCGCAGGAGCGGCGCCGATCAGCTCGCGTAGTCGGGCGACACGCGCTCGAGCAGGCGCTTCAACGCCTCGAAGTGCAGCTCGGAGCGGTCCCGGCCGCCCACCAGGGCGCAGCTTTGCAATTGAGCCACCGTCGCCTCCACGACGGGTCCGGGAATCGCGCGCAATGCCCGGCTCGTGGACAGCGCCAGCACCTGCGCCTGCGCCGCACGTTCCAGAAAGTACAGCCGCTCGAAGGCCTGCGGCACCGACTGGCCGACCACCATGACGCCGTGATTGCGCATCATGAGCACGGACTTGCTGCCAAGGGCGTGCGCCAAGCGTTCGCCCTCGTGATGATCGAGCGCGAGCCCGTTGTAGTCGGTGTATGCGATATCGTCATGGAACGCGAGCGCGCTCTGTACCGCCATTTCGAGGCGGGGATTCTCGAGCGCGCACAGCGCAGTGGCGTAAGGCATGTGCGTATGCAGGACGCAGCGCGCCTGCGGCAAGAGTCGATGCACGGGCAGATGAATGTAGAGCGCCGTGTCCTCGATCGGGCCGCGACCGCTGATGAGCTTGCCGCTGAAGTCGAGCACCATGAGATCGCTCGCGCGCACTTCAGACCAGTGCAGCCCGAAAGGTGTCAGCAGGAAGCGATCTTCGTAGCCTGGCAAGAGCAGCGTCAGATGATTGTCGATGCCCTCGTTGAGCCCGAAGTGCGCTGCCAGGCGGTAGCAGGCCGCCAGATCGATACGTGCCTGCATCTCCGGATCCGGCGATGTATGTAGAGCC